>Ga0209023_10002462_pt1 | contig 23088 bp, 23 predicted proteins | sample LakOneMetagenome_FD_187468 | JGI IMG/M metagenome (GOLD analysis project Ga0209023, IMG submission 187468) | Freshwater and sediment microbial communities from Lake Erie, Canada (SPAdes) (version 2) | ecosystem: Environmental > Aquatic > Freshwater > Lentic | place: Lake Erie, Canada... | reverse complement strand
GAGGTTGCTGCTCTTAATCCCTATCACTATGAATGAAGAACTGACACATGAAGAACGCAAGCGCTGGGCGTATTTTCTCTTTACCACGCACGACCTGAGCATAGGCGACATAGCGCTGGAAACAAGCACTGATGAAACAACAGTAAGAGCATGGGCGCATGAAGACAGATGGGGCCAGATCAAAAGATCGAGGCTGACATCGAAAGCCGCGCAGATAGAGTACCTATATGCAGTGCTGGAAAACCTGCGCAGCAAGAGCAGCAGGGAAGCCAACCCTAAGGATGCTGACCTGATGCTGAAGTATACAACAGCTATACACAAGCTGGAAAATGCAACAACGCTGACGGAGATCATAGACGTATCTGAACTGTTTGTGCGGTGGCTGCGCCGTAAGGACCTGGCGCTTACAAAAATACTGGTGAAGCATTTTGATGCGTTCATCAAAGAACATATACCTGCATAGCGGCTCGCTGAATTATTGTATCCATTACTCAGTACATTTTAACGAGCGCAGCATGACCAGGAAAGAAAGAACAGAAAAGCAAATAATAGCGCGCTGGGAAGCGCTGAAGAAAGAAATACAGTACTCGACAAATATAGATGAACATGAAACGAAGGAAGCGCAAAGGAAAAGAATGCAGCAACTGGAAGCAGACCCGGAGGCGTGGTTCCGATATTACTTCCCTCACTTTGCCTATGCACAGCCAGCGAACTTTCATTTAGCAGCGACAGAGCGTGTGCTGAACAATATGGAATGGTGCGAGGTGCGGCTTTGGAGCCGCGAGCTGGCAAAGAGCACGCGAACGATGATGGAAGTGTTGTATCTCGCTTTGGTAGGACATGCAGTAAATGAGGGCGGCGTAATGCAAAGACACAGGAAGCGCTATGTAATGCTGATCAGCAACAGCCTGGATAACGCAATACGATTGCTGATGCCGTACAAAGCGAACCTGGAATATAACAACCGCATTATACAGGACTATGGTAAGCAGCAAAATGTGGGTACCTGGCAGATGGGCGAATTTATAACACAGGACGGAGTGGCATTCCGTGCGGTGGGTGCGGGGCAGAGTCCGCGTGGTGCGAGAAATGAAGAGGTGCGGCCGGATGTATTATTGTTTGACGATGTGGATACAGATGCTGACTGCCTGAACAAGGAGATAGTAGCCAAGCGGTGGCGGTGGATAGAAGAAGCGGCAATAGGGACGCGATCAGTATCAGAACCGACGACCATAATCTTTTGCGGGAACAGAATAGCTGCCGACTGCAGTATAGAACGGGCAACGAACATAGCGGACCATGTGGAAGAAGTGAACATACGCGATTCGCAAGGAGTATCGACATGGCCGCAGAAGAATAAGGAGGTGGATATAGACCGTGTGCTGAGCCAGAAGAGTTATGCGGCGCAGCAGAAGGAGTACTTTAATAATCCGCTGACAGAAGGAGCGGTGTTCAAACAGATGGCGTACAAGCCTGCAAGAGAACTGAAGGAATACAAAATGCTGCTGTGCTATACAGACCCATCTTACAAGGACACGAACGACTACAAGGCTACGGTGCTGGTGGGACTGTGGGAGCAGGAGTTTCACATAATACGCTGCTATGTGGAGCAGGCCACCACGGCGCAGATGATACAGTGGCACTACAATATAATGGCCATGGTGAAGGATGTGAGCTGCTACTACTATATGGAAGAGGTGTTTATGCAGGATGTGATACGGAAAGAGCTAAGCAGCGTAAGCGGCAAAGCGGGCAGGCACATACCCATAATGGGTGATAAACGAAAGAAGGCAGATAAGTTTACCCGTATAGAATGCCTGCTGGAACCCCTACACAGAAACGGTCAGCTGTACCTGAATGCAAAAGAGCAAGACAATCCGAACATGAAGCGACTGGAGGAACAGTTTACAGCCTTTGGCCCAGGGAGCAGGGCACATGATGACGGGCCAGATGCGGTGGAAGGTGCGATATGGCTGATACAGGATAAATTCTCACTCAACGGGTCATCGGGCTTTCATTTGTTTGCGCGGGAGGAAAATGATAAGCGGTATTAGTTTCAAGTCAAAAGGCAAAAGTTAAAACCTAAAAGTGCAGAGCATACGTAATCAAATCATAAAAATGAGCAAGGATATGATCTTATCTGTCTTTTTACAGGAAAAAAAACAGAAATTTGCAATACATAAAACTACGGATGAACAACAGGATATCATTATTGCTCGTTTGCTTACTTACATTATCATCATCTTCTTTTGCACAACAGAAGGAGAAAATGACAAGAGAGGAAAAAGACGAGAAGAACCAGGCAAGAGAGGCAAGGATAAACAACAAGAATGATTATGTGATTTTTCGCAGGCAGATACTGGCGCTGCCGGAATACCTGGATGAACGGAAGAAAATGCCTGTGCTGCAAAAAGCCAATAAGGGTGTGGTAAAAGTAACGGCAGTAGTAGACTCGCTGGAGGATGACGATAACAGCAAGGCACTGACGGGCGCGATACGCCAGGATATAGGCGACAACACCATGAACGTATATGAACTGACCTTTGACCGCAAGACAAAGAAGATAGTGGGCATAAAGCGCACACAGGAAGCTATGGACGCTGACAAGGAAGCTGCGGCAGACAAAGAGGAAAAGACAACGACCATAAAGACCAAGGAAAAAACAGTTGTGAAGAAAAAGAAAGACGAAGATGAAGACGAAGACATGGATGAAGAAAAGCCAGTAAAAGGAAAGGTCAAGAAGGACGCAGACGAGGACTAGTGTTAAGTCAAAAGTTAAAAGTCAAAACCTAAAAGTGATGATATACTGAGATCAATACTGTTCATACAATTTAACCAGACAAGATCAACTTGACTTAACGCCATCAATTCATCCCGATCTTTCTCAAGTCAATATTACATCTCTAATAACCCTATCATATGCCAATCATTACCCAAGCGGATCTCGCTACGAATATCTATGCGGAGATCATTACAGAAATTACCCGAAACGATACTACCATTGCCGACCGGGCTATAGCTACTGCCATTCAGGAAGCCAAGATGTACCTGGGCAAGTATGACCTTGCAGCCTTGTTTGGCACGGAGGATACAGACGCCACAGTACAGGATGAATACCTAAACAGCCTTGTAAAAGACCTGGCCTGCTGGCACCTGCTGCGGCTGTCTAATGCTACCATTGAACTCTCACTATTCCGGACGGCATATGAAGATGCAATAGCTACGCTAAAGAGTATAATGAGCGGACATGCACAGCCGCAAAGCTGGCCCTATGCTGACACCACAGATGAGACCACACCCAAGGGCGATGCCATAAACTTCAGCTGCAACCCTAAAAGGAATAATTTCTATTAGTAACTACGGCCTTGAGGCCAAAAAGCCATTACTATGTATTTCACTTATTTTGAAAAAGGCAGGGGCGAACTCTGCTTCCAGGCGACGTATTATCCATTCCAGTTCCAATTCAGCATGGAAATACCGGAGCTATTCGTTACCGCACTGAATTAGCGCACAATAAGCATTGTGTATGCCAACAACAGCGCCGAGACTACTGTGTAAATAATGATCGGTTTGACAACAGGCTTCAGATTGATCTCTTCATTGAGATTCTGCAGCGGTAGCATGATGTAAAAGTTGAACGCTCCTATTGCAAGGGCTGTGACAATTATATACGGAAATATAAATAGCCTATGCACATACATAAGATCCGGCTGCCACTCTTCAGTAAGTATAACGAGGCCATATATGGTCAGCAGGTTGAGCAAGGATATGTAGCCGATGGCAACGAATAAAGAAATAACTTTTGACCCAGTAATATGGTAAATGATCTTGTAGATGTCAGCTATTAGTCTTCTCACAGTTGGCGTTTAAAATGTGCAGCAATATACAGTAAATAATAATTATTTCCTCTCAAAACCCGATGATATGGTACAAACATATAAAACAGCACACAAGCAGGAAAGTGTGATCGTGAATGAACTGAACGTGCGCTCAGCGGACCGCGGCCGAAAAGATATAGGCAGCTGGCGTGCCGCACTTAGCGGTGCGGAATCCGTTTATTATCCTAACCGAAGCAGGCTCTACGATATGTATGAGGACGTGGTGCTGGACGGACATTTGTCCGGCGTGATAGCGAAGCGGATAGATGCTGTGCTTAATAAGGAGCTATACTTTGAAACCGGAGGCGAGCGCAACCATGCGATGGATGAGCTGCTGCATTCGTTACTCTTTCGGAATATTATGCGGACCATAATGGAAACGCAGTTGTGGGGGATATCGGGTATAGAGTTTATTCCGGGGAAGGAGTTGGCCTATGAGCTTGTGCCGCGCAAACACATAAAGCCGGAACTGGGCATCATAGCGTATGAACAAACCGGCACAAATGGCATACCCTATGGAGAGCTGGACAATGTATGGATAATGGGCGACGAGAAAGACCTGGGACTACTGCTGAAATGCGCGCCATACAGCCTGTATAAACGGGGAGGTATGGCTGACTGGGCACAATATATAGAATTGTTTGGCCAGCCGGTGCGCATTATCAAGTATGACTCTTATGACGAGCAAACGAAGGTGGAGCTGAAGAAGATACTGGATGAAAGCGGCAGCTCGCTGTCTATGATGATACCCCGGCAGGCGGACTTTGATATAAAGGATGGCAAGCAGAACAACTGTGACGGCAACCTGCAGCTTTCTTTTGTGAAAGCGATGAATGAGGAGCTGTCCATAACGATACTGGGCAATACAGAAACCACCACGAGCAGCTATAGTACGGGCTATGCACAGAGCAAGGTGCACCTGGAACAGCAGTATGAGATCACTAAGAGTGACCTGATCTATACCGCTGCGATGCTGAACAGTGCGCAGTTCCTATCTATACTGCAGGGATATGGCTACCCTGTAGCGGATGGCCGGTTTGTGTTCTGCAAGGATATGGATATAGATTATCTGCAGACACGCATGGCTGTAGATAAAGAAGTAGCTCAGATGGTAACCATACCTGAAAATTACTGGTATGATACGTATGGAATACCAATTGAAAAATCAAAAAGGTAAAATTTAAAATTCCAAAGTGCCGTCCCACAGTTCGCTTCTGCCTACTCAAGTTTATAAAAATTTATACTGATGAATTCCCCATTTGCTACAATTTTTCTTGCGCTGCAGCAGCGCATACAGGCCGAGGTGCCGACCATTGTGTACATAGATCAAGACCTTGGTCAACTGAGATCGAAGGCGAGGCCGCCGGTATCGTGGCCGTGTGTGCTGCTTGACTTTGAAGATTTCAGTTTTGAAAATCTTGGTGAAAACGTGCAGACGGCGACGGGCACTGTAGTGTTGCGCCTGGGCTTTGAGCCGCACAGCAACAGCTCGCAGGCTACGCCGCTACCCTATATACAGCAGGCAATCGCCTACTATGATATAGAGTGGGCGCTGCACAAGGCTATACAGGGTTGGAGCCCAGCTACTACACTGGGTAGTTTTTCAAGAACATCGGCGGCTACACAAACCCGCAGTGATAATTACAGGGTGCGAGAGATCCGTTATAGTATAGCGTTTGAAGACTACAGTACCAAGCATGAGCAACTGTTTGCACCGGCGGCATTAATCGTTAATGAAGATATAGATCTACCACTTTAGGTGCGGCCAGCGGCTCTGGAAGAAAAAAGCTGACCGGCGCTTTTCCTTTAATGCAATCAGCTGGTCTGTGTGGGCCTGGATAATAATGGAGATAGTGCTGGGTGAGAGAAAAAATTCGCTGACGAGCAGGCGCATTATTTCTTCGTAGACCAGGTTCTTGTCGCAGCCATAGTAGTAGTAACGCGCCAAGAGGCATTCGTTCCTTTTTGTGACCAATGAGTTGTTTCTTCCCTTTTGGGTGGTGCCTGTTAGTCCGCCGTCTTTAATAATTTTTTCAAATGTCTTTTGTCCTCGCATGGCTGATAGTATTTATGCCACAAAAGTAGATGAGGTTCCAAAATTATTTTTGACAACATATCAACAAAACAGAACACGAAATCTGAGGTATTGCAAGACCAGCAAAGATTTCAATTCAAAAAAACCTTGTGGATATTTTGTTTTTTGAGCCCTCAAATTGCGGTAAAAAGAAAAGCGATGCTGTATAAATTACAACATCGCTTTATTATTAAAAATTCAAAAGTTAAATTCCAAAATCCAAACTTAGTTGGCTGAGGGATCAGCGGGGACGGGAGCGGGTGCTGCATTTTTTTCAGCGGTAAATACCTTTTCCCATTCCCATGCTGTTGCCATCATAGCATCGAGGTCCTGCTTTGTTTCCCAGCCGAGGAGCTTGCATGCCCTGTCGTTGTTGGCAAATACTTCTACCACATCACCCGGACGACGGTCCGTAATTTTGTAATTCAGTTTTTCACCTGTAACACGTTCGAAAGCAGCGATCAGTTCGAGTACTGTGACGCCCTTGCCTGTACCGAGGTTGAACACTTCGCAGTTTGATTTGTTGCGGTCCTCTATAATGTATTGCAGCGCGCGGGTATGTGCATTGGCTATGTCGCTTACATGCACATAGTCGCGGACACATGAACCATCGCGTGTATTGTAGTCGTTGCCGAATACTTTCATTTCCTTGCGCCTGCCTATAGCAGTCTGTGTAATAACAGGTACTACACTTTCAGACAGATCCTGAAACTCACCTATGAGGCCGGATGGATGTGCGCCAACCGGATTGAAATAACGCAGGAGAATGGTATTAAAGTCTTTATGCAGGTTGGTAAAGTCGCGGCAGATAGCTTCGCCCATTACTTTGGTGCGCGCATATGGGGATTCCGGTTCTGCAAAAGCAGCATCTTCTGATACCGGTAACTGCGTTGCATTACCATATACAGAACATGAAGATGAGAAGACGAAGTTATCTACATCAAAATCTTCTGCGCACTGTAGTATGTTGATGAGTGAGTTGAGATTGTTCTTAAAATACTTCAGCGGTTCGTTCACGGATTCCGGAACAGATTTGAATGCCGCAAAATGTATGACACCCTCCAGATCAGGGTTCTCAAGGAAGATAGCCTCGGTATCATCGAGGTTGCAGAGGTCGACCTTGTAATTCTTTATAGGGCGACCCACAATTTTCTCTATGCCCTTCAACATCTTCAATGACCCTCTTGAAAGATCATCGACAGAAATAACGTCAAAACCATTTTGTATGAGGTCTACAATTGTGTGGCCGCCAATGTAACCACAGCCACCTGTCACGAGTATCTTCTTCATAAATCACAAATTGTGTGTATTGCAAATATATGGGAGGCGGATATGCAGATAAATTTTTTTATTTCGGATTTTATGGGTATAAATTTTAAGTGAAAATTAAAAAGGGAAAAGGGAGCAGGCAAGACGGGAAAGGGAATGGGCGAACTCAGATGAAAAGCCTTCACGCTATGACATGCGAATGCCCGCAACGTATATATGCTGCGGGCGCAATCACATTAATAAGCACCAGAGGCACTGAACTAAATTACATAGTCAGTTCATCAGCGCTGGGGCCATAGCTACCGGGAATAGGCACATCGAGCAGGCGGAGGAATACACCCAGCTGAGCGCGATGGTGAATGATCTGGCTGATGGACATACGTATCACATCTTCTTTAGGGCGGACGCTTACTACCCTGTCTCCATAACTCATCGTCCAGGTTGGCAGCAGGTCTTTATCCGTGGCATTCTCCAGGGATGCGCGGCCGTCGGCCAGCTTCTGTTCAAAATAGTCCATCAGCTCTGCCCGCGTATTGATCTGCGGCGGATCTAATTCTTTACTCGTCACATCCAAACCATCAGTATTGAGGGTAATTGTAACCCATCCTGAAATTTCAGCAATGTGTGTAACCAGCTTGCGGATGGTCATACTTTTAGGATGCGGCTGCCAGTCGAATTTACCATCCGGTACTACCGAGAACATTTTGCGTGTAGCGATCGCTTCCTGCTCTAACTGGTCGAGGAACTTTTGTGTCGTTGTCATATTCATTTGTTTTTTTGTTGACACAAAGAAATGACCGCCCACTGACAGCCCTATGGCAGTCTGAAAAACCGAAGAAAAATTTATTTTGTTGTAATCAGTTTGCTAGCGATATATTCGTTGAGCGAGATGTGTTTATCTACCTTAAATGGGATACCTGTGTCTTTAACGCCAAGCATATGCACCACCTTAAAATCACGGTATTCATTCCGAAGATGACACCAAGCAATGATATGCCATGCGGCGCCGTAGAACACGAGACCTATTGGCTCGACCTGCCGGCGGCTGGTAACGCCACCATTGTTTCGGTACTCCAGCTCTACAATATGTTTGCCTGATATAGCCGACTGCAGTGCGGCCAGGTAGTCGAAATTGCCGGAGAAATGCTCGGATTCCCGAATCCTGATTCGCTTATTGAGTTGCTCCAGCCGGTCTCTTTCCGGGCCACGCAATATAGATTTCACTTTATTGAGCGCTGTAGTATAGTGGGAGTGAATGGACTTGTCGGCAAAGCCATAGATGACTTTCTCCATCAAGAGCAGGGCGTTCGCTTCCTCAGGGGTGAATGATACCGGGGGGAGGAAGTAGCCCTGAACAATGAAGTAGCCCCTGTTTTGCTCGAAACTAACCGGTATACCCTGCTCGACAAGGGCTTTGATATCGCGATATACGGTGCGGACGCTGATGCCGAACTTTTCTGCGATCTTCTCTGCAGGAATATATTTCCTGGACTGCAACATGGTAGTGATGCCGAAAAGCCTGTCGATGCGGTTCATGGGAAATCTGGTTTACAGCAAAAGTAAGTATTGCACTTTTCTTTTATTATTTTGAAAAAATACATATTTTGGCGGCATAATTGGTTTATTATGAGAAAGATAGCATTAACCGTATTGATCGGAATATCAGCAATGAATGTGTCTGCACAGGACAGAACTTACTCGCCTGACCATGAAACGGAGACCGTTGTGAAGAAAAAGATAGTAAGACCGGAGCACGGCCCGGGCATGTACATAACTACCAGTACGGGTATAAACAACAATACCGGAATTATGGGCTTTAGCTTTGATGTGCCAGTGAGCAAGAAAGTATCTATAGAAGCAGGCCCGGGACAAGGAGCCTGGGGCAGCAAAATATTTGCAGGGGCTAAGTACTATACAAAACCTTTTCAGAGAGGTTTTGCCTTTGGCGCCGGACTAGCTTATTGCCGGGGTGTGCACCGCGACCGGCATGACCTGGAAACAGTGTATGGCACAACAGAATCGATAGTGTACAATAAGAACCCGCAGACCAGCATGTTGTTTACTGCGTACAAATACTGGAACCTGGGTAAAAAGCATAACCGCTTTTATATAGAAACAGGATGGTCGACACCGCTGAGCCATAACGATAAAATAACTCAGCTATCAGGGCATAAAATGAGCAGGCGCGAAATGGATCATCTTAGCTCTGCCATACAGGAAGGCCCTATAGTGGCCGTTGGTTTTTCGTTTGGGGTGAATTGACGGCAGCGGCAGTTATAGCAGGGTGCAGTTTCAACTTTACATTAAGCGCTCTAGTACTCCTTTGCGCTTAACGATGTTCTTGTAATCCCATTGTATTGTTTTTGATTTCTTCAGCCAGCGTTTTACATCTTTGACATTGACCTGATCTAATGCCGTGTAACGTGCTTCAGCGGCCTTGAACGAGCCTTCGGGAAGCAGGGCGGGTTCATCGAACGACTGACCGCTCCAGAATAATAAGCGAAGATCATTTTTGAGTTTGCTGTAACCTACGATGGGGTTGCCATCGAGGAACCAAACGGGATGACGATGCCATACCTTATTCTCTGCCTTGGGTAAAGCAGCCGAGATCACTTCGAATAGTAAGTCTGCAATTGCTTTGTCGCCAGCGGGTAAAGCATCGTGATATTCCTGAACGTCCTTATTCATTGAGGAGGGTGTTTGCGTATAAATTTATTGAAAAAACAGGGAATGATAAAATCCGTACCTTTCTTTATCATTTAATAACACCTGGTATGGGCATAGAAGTGGAGCTGGTTGAATTGTTGATCTTCCAACTGTTGGGCAGTGCTTTCCTTTCCCGGTTTGAAGGGGAAACGCCTGCCATAAAGAAGATACTTAAGTGGGTCACACTGCACGGAATTACCGTTGGCCTGTTCTATGTGACAGGACATTATGCACTTCTCTTTCCTGTTTTGCTGATATGTATAGGTGCGCCGTTCCATATAATCTGGTGCAAGAATAATGGCATAGACCCAATGAAAGCTACGCCACGGAAGAAGTATTATGAGCTGAGAAAATGGAAATGGGAGGAGTGACTTCTATGGGCGTTGCAAACGCCGAACCGAAACATCCTCGTTACAAGCGAGGACGAGAGAGGACTAATGAAAGAAATAACAGGCTTCTAGACAATAACACATCCCGTTTTCAAAAGTAGCCGCCACTTATTGTCCACTTTCCTGAAAAAATAAACACAGGAGTCCCCGCAGTATCTCCCGCAAATGCGGCCTGCACGTATCATAGCATAAGTGCGGCTATCATCAAACACAACATCTGACATAAAGAATGACTGGCGCCTGTATATATCAGTGCCTTTTTTCAGCTTTGTAAATTTTCCCGACCGGGTATTTACTACTTTGATATCTGGTATTGAACCCCACTTTTTTGAAGCGCTGAAAGAGCAGTTCGTTATTATCCGGGAAAGGACAGAGTCGGGAATGTTTTTGTTTACCTGCGGGTTCAGTATGCTCAGAGAATCGACATGGTCAAATTTGCCCCATCCGCGCGCTGTATCTGACAGATACACTTTTTGCTCCCCGAACGAAAAAGGTGTTTCGGCTAATATTTCCGTCACAAATTGTTCCTTCGTTTCCGGTTGCGCAAAACAATGCTGGCAGCAAAAGAAAAGAACTATGTACGATAATCGTCTAAGCATAGCGTTGAAAGCCTTAGGCAGACAAGATAATAAAATTGCCGGATACTTATTTAGCAGGAAGAATATCTCCCGGTCATTGACCGGTTCGCTTATATCGGCTCAGGTATGCATTGTACGGGCTACACTACATAACTGCGCAAGTTGTGTAAACCATAAGGGCTAGAAGGCTTATTAAAGTGATCAATTCATCAACCAGTATTCTTTTCCATCATCCGCTGTTCATTTCTTTTGCTTGCCCAAAAGAAACGAACCAAAGAAAAGGGCACCCAAAGTCCAACCGCTCCGCGGGACTTTGGGGTAGCTATGCGCGTGGTCCCGTGGGAATGCTATTGTCAATTGCGCTGGTTTTTCTGCCGCTGGAGGAAATTCTATATAAGGCTATGTTGTTGTGTGGCTTCCAAGTATTATTGGGCAGCAACAAGGTATTGCCGGCATTAAAAAGGCGCTACTTGGTAATTGTAGTAAGGAAGGCGATGCTGCTGTTTTATTAGATTACAATTAGTTTGAACGACATCAAGGCAATACTGTACCAGTGATTGCATTTTCCTTTTGCAGTTGCCATTCTCCGTGTGTAATCCTGTAAATGTTTACGGGCATTCCTTTATAGTCGGGCATGGTCTTACATCTACGCATACCGTTACCTTCGGCCACCTTTGCTGATGCATGATTCTCTATGTGAATGATAGAATAGAGCTCGTCTTTATAGCCATGAGTGAATGCGTAGTCTTTACATTTTTTTGCAGCTTCGGATGCATATCCTTTGCCCCGATACTGTGGGAGTAAAGAATAGCCTATCTCCATGATCATTTCGCCTTCCATATCCTGCATGAGCAAGCCGCACTGACCCACTATCTTACCTGTCAGCTTATCTACCAGTACATTCATTCCGCCAAGACCATCATCGTAGCGAGCCAATGACTTTTCGAACCAGAGATCACATTGTTCTTTAGAGGTGGTAAGGTGACCCATACCTAAAAAGCGCGGGGTATCTGTGCCAACGAACAGCGGCAACCATTCTTCATAGTCGCTTTGCTGCAGCAATCTGAATTTTAGCCGTTCTGTTTCTTCGCCGGTGAGCAGGTATTTCATGGTTTACGTTTAAATAGGGGTATCCTTTCGAGCCTATTATAAAAATACTATTTTACGACATTACTGTTATTATCTATCTTGCAACCAGGCATCGTATGCTGATCAAATTTAGTAATCTTTTCATGAAATGAGCATAGGATCAAATACTATGAAATGCGCGCTTGTTGCTCTCTTAATGACATTTAACTCTATTGGCGCATTAGCCCAGAAGAACAACTTTTTTGCCGATGCCGGCATTTCCATGGCGCGGTTTCTTCCCGGAGCTTCATTCACTTATAATTATAATCCGGTCAAGGTTTTAGGCATAGGGCTTGGGATACAGGGGTATGACTTTCATGCTACCATGCCGAGCTTCCAGATGATACCGACGATATTTGGAGAGTTACGCTTCAATTTCAGGCCAGAGAAAGACCACAATTTTTTTGCGTTCTTTGATTATGGCATAAATCTTTACCAGCGCAGTAATGACCACTGGAACGATAGTAATATGGTATATACCGTTAAGTCTGATAATGGTACTTATACCGGCGTGGGTATCGCATATGGGTGGCGTGCGAGGAGACTTGATAAGCGGTATTTCGATGAAAATGATGTGCGGTTCTATGTTTCGTTGAAAATGATATCGAATAGTTATAATGCCGATGCTTACGACACGGTGTCGCACGAAAAAAGCACTACAGAAATGGGTGATGCCACATTTGTTGTGTCCTTCGGCGTGAAATTCTAAAGGAGCCGGAAGTCAAAGCCTTTAAGTGGCGTTCTTCACTATGAGCGATGTGGTACAGAAGCAAGCTGTGCGAGATGTTGTTGGTGAAGAACACCAACAACGGAAAATATTATCAGGCCGGTTATAAACCGGTTTACTTGTGTCGGCACAGGTCGGCTTCGCTCATTACTCTGCTACAGACCTGCGCCAGTTAGGAGCCAGTTATGATATCCTGCTATTTCACGCTGTAATTATCCCATACCATCTTGCCGATCACCGCAATAGTTTTGGCATTCTCTTCGTCGGTGAGTGGTGATTTTGCAATGAATACGGCTACTGCTACGTGGCCGCCATCGGGGAGTTGCATGATGCCTATATCATTGAAGGCAGTAATTACATTGGACGAGTCGCGGCCGGAGGTGCCGGTCTTGTGGCCGATGACCGTGCCTGAAGGGAGCAAGCCGGGTAAGCGATCGTTCCCGTTGGGGGCTTCCACCATTGATTTCCAGATAGTGGAGCGGCTAGTATCTGTAAGTATCTTTTGCGTGAAGAACTTGTTGAGCAGCGTGGTGGCGGCAACAGGCGTTATCCAGTTGAGGTAGAGGGAATCGTTGCGCATGTGCCGGTAGTCTGTACCCACTCCTATTTCTGATATGCCCAAGCTGTGTATGTAAGCCTCCACGGCTGCAGGGCCGCCGTCCAAATCGAAGATCACATTGCTGGTGATGTTGTCGCTCTGGCCTATGGAGTAAGCCAATGCCTCGGGTATGGAGAGATCGAACGGCGCTTTCGGGTGATCTTTCTTCAGCGTACTGTATGTAGGTATTGAGAGATCAGCTGGCGTGATGTGTACTTTAACGCCGCGGGACAATTTGCCGGAGTCGACGAGGTGCAGCAAGGTAACGGCCTGCGGGAATTTGCATACGCTCATCATGGCATAGTGTTCGTGGCCATTTACACTGAGGGTGTCGCCCTTTTCGAAGTGCATTACTGCAACACCTATGTTTATGTGCTTTGCGCTGATGTACGCAGCTATTTTATTGCGGAGTGCGTCAGTTGGGTGTACCTTAACTGTAGTGTCTGCCGGTGGTTTAGAAGATGTAGTATCGGCATTGCCGCATGAGGTAAGCAATACGGAGGATATGAGTATTGTGCTTAAAAGATTGCGTAGCATGTGTGTGGTTAAGTACATGAAGATACGAAGACGGATTTATTGGTAAACAGGAATTCAGCGACTCTTTTATGTTATAGTCTAGAAAACAAAGAGAGCCATACACAAGTACGGCTCTCTTTTAAGCGTTGAAAAATGTTCACTTACTTAAGTGCAGGCTTGGTAGCCCTAACTGTATTTGCACCATCTCTTGTGCCCGTGCCATTTGTTTTCACTTGTCCAAAGTCGACAGCCCAGGTGGTTTCTTCTCCGCATGGGTTTGTGCCATATACTTCTCCGTACGTGAGGGACCAGAGACATTCTTTGTTCTGTGCGATGCCTGCGGAGCCTATGGCGAGACCGCTATTCGGGTCGTAGCTGAGCTTTACGGGTACAGTAGCTTTGTTTCCCTTGCAGTCGGTAACCTGAACCAGCATGGTTGCTTCATCGGGGAAATCGTTCTTCTCAAATCCGAAGCTGAAGCTCATTATGTAGAAACCATTGCTGTTGGCTGTGAGGTAAGTGACGTCTTTTAGTTTGAATTTGTCATTGCAGCCATCGGTGCCTTTTTTATCTTTTTTGTTGAGCTGCGCTTCGAAGCCTACCTGCTCGCCTGCGGGATTGGTAACGGTAATTGCCGCATCGGTCAGTGTCAGCTTGCAGTCGCCGCTGCTGGCCACCTTGCATTGACAAGTATGTGTGCCCGGACCGGTTTTTATAGGCTTTAAAGTAGTGGTTGTTGATTTCAGGTTGCAGTCGGTTATTGTAATTTCCATGGTTACTTCGCTTACCACTGCATCTTTCTTTGCGTCTACCTGAAACTCGAATTCAAATTCGGTGTAGCCGGCTACCTTCGAACCCGACTCGGTAGTGGTAGTGATGGTCATTTCATTGATATCGAATTTTGTGTCTTTGGGGTTGTCGTTGGATACGTTTGAGACAGCTCTCTTTTTGATCTTGACTGTCTTTACAACAATATCAGCTGCAAATAAGTGTGGCGCCATGCATACTACGAGAGCCAGGGCTGTAAAAATGCGGAACAGTTTTTTCATGTTTTTGTTTTTTGGATCGTTTTGGAATGACACAAAGATGAGCCGCTATGCCGGGTATACCGGCAGCCAGTTAGGGAAAAGGTGGTTTGGGTTAGTGAAGGTGTTTGTACCGTTAGGTTTGTTCGGCCGGTAAAGCTCATTGGCTTGTGCCAGTGAATTAGCCTATATACATTCGCCAGTCGGGAGACTGGCAGCCGAGAGGACGTAGACGAAGTCTACGCCCAACGAGGGGAATTTAATTTAAGGATATAATTACTTTCTAAATTCATTAAAGTATTGAAATAAGAGTAACGCCGGCATTAAAAATGGAAAACAGAAAGAGAACCAATAGCCAGTATTAAATAGTCTCCTCCTAAAGGCAAGGCTGTCGTTCGTATTGAATTTTGAGTCCGCCCAATAGCCGAGTTTGTAAAAAATGTTTGCGATCCCGATGATTATTAAATAACCGATGCCTTGAAAAAAAATAGTAAACAAAGTTATCTCAAACTCATTGTCATAAGGCATTATTAAATTTGCTCCGACAATCACGTAGCAAATAAAAGCAAGTGAGCCAGCTATCACAAGACCTAAGTTATATTTCTTCCTTTTGGAATCCCACCACTCTTTAGCCGTTTGGTCAGCTGACAATTCAAATGTTTCCATATTGTCTAACGAGTAATTTCGCAATATTACATCAAAGATATGGACTAATCGGGCTAGCTTAAACCAAGAGGCAGACAAAGGCCACGCCCAACGAGAGCGGGTTAGAACAATCCTATTTTTCGAGTTGTTTAATATTATCTCTGGCTTGCTGTTTTGCCTGTTCGTCGCCATATTTTTCAGTCAACCGGTAATATTTAATCGCGTTTTCTTTATTGCCTTTTGATTTATAACATTGTGCTATATTGTTCAATACGATGTAGTCTTTAGGGTCAATCTTTTCAGCTTGTCTTAAGTAATTGATGGCCTTGTCATATTGTTTTGTCAACATAAACGCGACTGCTGTTGTCGACAATATCTCTATATTTTGAGGATAGTATTTCAAAGTAGTTTCTCCGACCTGAATCATATTCGACAACAAATTATCGTCTTCCGTATCATACAATTGCTTCAGATAAGCCTGTACAGTTTTCAACATGAATTTTTGCCCTTCGTCCTGTTTTTTATTCTCAGTCCACAACCAATTATTTTTATTAATAACAGAACGTTGAACGGTTTTAATAATTTCGTTTGTAAATTTTTTATAATCACCAACTTCCCCAAGTACGTAGATTTTACCGAACCTCATGTCCAACCTGTCCGGAAATTTCTCTATTCCTTTATCAATGTAGTTAACTGCCCTGTCTAATTTGCCCTCATTATAGCCCACATTTGAAGACAAATAACCGGCAACTTTCCCTGTGCTGTCTGCTAGCTGAAGGCCTTCCTCTTTGGGATTTTCTTTTTGTAGTGATAGGATTTCCTCTTTACAACTTGAAAAATAAAAATTAAATGCAGATGTGTACAGCTCAGGATCGTTGGGATTTGTTTTCTCCCACTCACTTAACAGGCCCTTAATTTTTATGGAATCCTTCTCCTGAAAGAGTGTCTTAAATTTCTCGTAATTGGTCTGCCCAAACACAACAGTGGAAAAAGCTGTTAGTAAAAATAACATGGTTGTTTTCATGCGGTAAGCGGCTAATAAGTGACGGAATATATCTCTAAACCTACGACAAAAAACAAAAAAACGGAGATACCGCTCTTCGCTCTGTTTCTCCGCTTTCATTTCCGTGCCCCGAACTGGAATCGGACCTGCGTAACCTGAGATAACAAAATCAACTTTTACTTCACCTGCTGCATATCTACCAGAACTTCCACCAAGGTCTAGCATTGCCATTGGGGTGTGCTGTTTCTGTTGTTTTACCGGCTGTATCCGCTAAAGCAAATGGCTCAAATATTGCTTTGTCTTTTATTTCAGAGAACCATATCAGATTAGAAAGATATAGGTTGCCGATAGGAAATTGAAACTGCTTATGCTGTTTTAATTGTTCGACGCGGACGTAAATAATTGAAACCCCTTCGGAATGGCCGTTTTTCTGATAAGAGCCTGCGTAAAAATATTTATAGACACCAACGCCGGTATTTTCAAACGGACGATAGGTTAGTATGTATTTCAGCTTATTGTAATCGTCCTTCGTTACTCCAAATTTTAATGTATAATCTGCTCCGTTGAGGTGGCGCTTAATGATTGAAAAATAGAGGTCGTTCACAGTGATTGCGTCAACAAGCTCTATCATATTAGTACTGTTATCTCTCATTGCGCGAATCAGGCATTTTCATCAAAATCAACTTTTACTTCACCTGCTGCATATCTACCAGATTCTTGTAGATGCCGCCTTTTGCGAGGAGAGAGGTGTGGGTGCCACGCTCGGCTATTGTGCCTTTGTCCATCACTATTATTTCGTCGGCATGCTTGACTGTGGAGAGGCGGTGTGCGATGACTATACAGGTGCGGTTTTCCATAAGCTGGTTTATGGCTTCCTGCACTATGCGCTCGCTTTCAGAGTCGAGGGAGGAGGTGGCTTCGTCGAGGATGAGTATGGGAGGGTTCTTCAGCACGGCACGGGCTATGGTGATGCGCTGGCGCTCGCCACCGCTGAGGCGTGAACCGCGATCACCAACCACTGTTTCGTAGCCGTCCTTCTTCTGCAGGATGAATTTATCGGCATGGGCTATACGGGCAGATTCTTCTACCTGCGGCTGTGTGGCGCCACCTGTTCCGAGGGTGATGTTGCTATAGATGGTATCGTTGAACAGGATAGGATCCTGGCCTACTACGCCCATGAGGCGGCGCACATCGTCGAGCTTGCAGTCTTTAATGTTGATGCCATCTATGAGTATCTCTCCGCCCGTGACATCGTGAAAGCGGGGTATGAGATCGACAAGGGTAGACTTGCCTGCGCCCGATGAACCGACGAGTGCGATCACTTTTCCTTTTTCAATTTTGAGGTCTATGCCATTGAGTATCTTCTTTTCGCCGTATGCGAAATGGACGTTCTTAAACTCTATAGCATGTTCGAATGAGCGGACGGGCTTAGCATTCGGTATCTCTGTGATGGTGTTCTCTACCGTAAGCAGGTGCTCAATGCGATCCAGCGCCGAGGTACCTTTCTGCACATTGTAAAATGCATTGGAGAGGCTTTTGAACGGATTGATGATCTGGGTGAACAGGGCGATGTATGCGATGAATGTTGCGGCCTCAAACCCATTGCCTGCATATACCATGCGGCCACCGATCCAGAGGATGATGCTGACCACTATAACACCCATGGTCTCTGACATAGGGGATGCCAGCTCGCGACGGGCAGCAATACGATTGCGGGTGCGGAACAGGAGGTTGTTGAACTTCATGAAGCGCAGGTGCTGGTGGTTCTCTGCATTGAACGCCTTTAGCACACGCATGCCTACAAGGGTCTCGTCTATAAGGCCCAGCATACCGCCGAGCTGTTCCTGTGCGAGGTTGGATGATTTGCGGAGCGACTTACTGATACGGCCGATGATGAGGCCAGCTATAGGCAATAGCACGAGCATGACCAATGTGAGCTGGTAGCTCATGTATATCATGGAGCCGAGGTAGAACATGATAGTAAGCGGCTCGCGGATAAACACCTCCAGCACTGCCATGATGGACAGCTCCACTTCGTTGATGTCGTTGGTCATGCGGGAAATGAGATCTCCTTTGCGCTCTTCTGTAAAAAATCCTATAGGCAGAGATAATGTCTTGGTAAACATATCGTCGCGGAGGCGGCGGAGGACGGCATTGCGCAATGGATTGAGGGTATATAGCGCGAAGTATAAAAACAGGTTCTTTAATATGGTGAAGAACACGACACAGATACATACATAGGCAAGGGCTGTTAGTTTATCCTGGTGTTGGATGAACTCTATAAAGGAGTTGAGGGTGTCTTTTATGAAACCAGCAGATTGCCTTGTTGCAGTGGTAGGTACTGGCGATGCGTCTTTGGCACCAAATAAGATATTGAGTACCGGAATAAGCAGGGTAAAGGAAAGCAGCCCGAATAAAATACTGAGCAGGTTAAAAAGGAAGTAGAGCCCTATTTTTCCTTTATAGTCTGCCAGGTAGTTTAAAAGCCTTGATATTTTCTTCATTTAAGTATGATGTAACCTTAGGGAAGCAAGCGTTCCGGCACGAGGTTAAATAATGTAGTTATGTACTATTTGTTCAAAGGTAAAGAGTTATTTGCTGATATATAGTAGAAAGCAACCGAGCGGGTGATTTTAACAACGCTAATATCTACCCTTTATTATATGACACCCATTTTATAACGAGGTGTTAATCAGGCACAATGGACAAATAATTACTATTGATTTATAAATATTATTTGTTTCTTTACGATGAACTACTCTCAAACCACTCTCAATGAAACACTTTTTCACCTCTGTATGCAGGGCTGCTCTGCTCTGCATGGCCCTGGCGGCAATCAATACTCATGCGAATGCACAGGATGCGGCAGATACCGCATTTAAGCCCGGCGGTAAGCTATGGGGGCTGGCCTATGGCGACTTTGCCTACAAAGCAAAGGCGGATACGCTGAACAGGGGTGGACAAAACCAATATACCGGCATAAAGGAGAACCAGAGCATGTTCCAGATAAGGAGGCTGTACCTGGGGTATGACTATGAGATCAACAGAAAATTTGAGGCCGCTTTCCTGCTGGCGGTGGAGGATAACCAGACCACTACGGCAACGCCGACGCCTGTTACTACCGGCGACCTGCTGGCTGATAATAAGCTGGGTATGTTCGTAAAGCTGGCAAATGTGAAGTGGAAGAGCCTGCTGCCGGGAGTGGACGTAAGCATAGGGGAAATGTATACCCCGGCCTGCGTACTTACCTCTGAAGTAATGTGGGACTACCGATGCATAGAGCGGACAGTATCTGAGCTGCGCCGCACACCGGCCTGGGACCTGGGCGCTGCAATAAGCGGCAAACCATACAATACCAAGCAAACAGAAATAGGTTATCACCTGATGGTGGGTAATGGTACAGTATCGCGGCCGGAGAATGATGCGTTCAAGACATTTTATGGTGATGTGTATGCCAAGGTGCTGAATAAAAAGGTGGTGATAGACCTGTACGCAGACTACACAAAACTGAACTGGACAGCCACATGGCACCACGATCGCAGCATGGTGAAGGGTATGGTGGCGTACACTACACCGAAGTTTACTGTGGGTGCTGAAGCCTTCATGAACAGCCTGATGAATGACAACATAGCCAACGAGGTAGCAGGCAAGACGGATACCATCACCACCAAGGCTATGGCATTCTCTGTATTTGCAAGGGGACGGATCTATAAAGACATACTGGGCTTCTTCATCAGGTATGACAACTATGATCCTTCGTCAAACAACGACAACACCAAGTACCTGAGGTATACCCCACAGACAAAGACCTATGACCCGAATACGAAGGAGCAATTTTTTACAGCGGGCATAGACTATTCGCCAATAAGCAAAATACACATCATGCCAAATGTGTGGTATAATGCCTATGAGAATGCAGGCCACGTCGCTAATTACAATGCCTACGACCTTGCCTACCGCCTGTCTATCTATTATGTGTATGGAAAATAGCGCTGACTGATGAACATATGCAGCCGATACCTGCTGACAACAGCGATCTTCTTTTGTGCACTGCTGACGGCAAATGCGCAACAGCGGCCTGCTGCTACAGCGCGTATAGACAGCATGCAAAAAATAATTGCAGGCAGTAAGGATGATACCATAAAGGTGCAGCTGCTGACCGATGTGGCCTATGCCTACAATAAGATAAGCCCGTATGACGGCATCAGGTATGCGATACAGGCAAAAACACTGGCCGAAGAACTACACTGGGAGAAGGGCATTATGCGGGCGAACAGTTGCCTGGGCGCGAATTACTATTCTCTGTCGGACTACCCGAATGCGTATGAATACTGGCTCAAGGCACTGGAAATAGCAGAGCATATCAACTTTAAGCCGGGCATAGCCAACCATCTGCATAACATAGGCAACATATTCATGAGCCAGAAGAATTATGGTAAGGCGCTAGAGTATTACAATAAAGCACTAAAGATCAGCGAGGAGGCAGGGATAAAGAAACTGGCCACTAATTCCTACACATCGATAGGGAATGTGTATGCACAAAAAGGTGATAATAATAAAGCGCTGGAATACCATTTCAAAGCGCTGAGCATAGACGAACAAATGGGCAGCAAAGGCGACATAGCAGCTGACGAAATAAATATAGGCAGCATCTATAACGAGCAAGGCAATTATGCAAAGGCACAGTCTACCCTTGTGCAAGCGCTGCAAACCAAGCAGGAGACAGGTGATAAGAACGGTGTAGCCAAAGCTTATTATATACTCGGCAAAATGTACCTGCATATGGCGCAAGGCGGTATAGACCGCGCCGCTAATCTGCAACTTGCCGTTACGTACCTGGACAGTGCGGTGGCAGTAGATAAACAAATAGGCTACCTGGACAATATGCAGAAAAGCTATGAAGCACTGGCAGATGCACATGAGCTGCTGGACCATCATAAAGAAGCGTTTGACAGCTACAAGGGGTATATAGCTATTAAGGATTCCATCTTCTCTATGGAGAAACAAACTGAGATCTATAACCTGGAGAAAAAGGCAGAAATAGAGTCGGCGAAACGGGAAGCAGAAAAAGAAGAGCAAGAAAAACAACGCAAGGAATATATACAGATAGCGGGCATCAGCATTTTCATACTGGTGCTGATCACTGTAGTATTACTGATCAGGCACAAGCCAATTAATCCGCGCATTATAGACATACTGGGTACTTTTTCTGTGCTTATTATTTTTGAGTTCATAGAGCTATTGCTGCATGCGCGGATAGAAGCGTTTACCCACCACAATCTTACGCTTACTTTATTGTGCCTGCTGGTATTGGCGGCTATCATTATTCCTGTGCATCATAAGATAGACCACTGGATGAAGAAGCAGATAGGAGAAAAGCGCGGGTATCATTAGCGGTCAACAATATTCGTTTATCAGGAATGCTATTAAGCCAAGAATATAATTCAGCATGTCATGGATTCGACGGTAGTTCGACAAGCTCACTATGACATTTACCATGACAACACAGCTATAGGGCTTTCACCATCATTAATGATTCTTCTTATTCTCTGTTAATAAAACACCCCGGCATATAATGCCGGGGTGAGAAACAAATATTTACTCAAAGCCTATGCTATTGTATAGCTGACCGTGCCGTCCTTTTCGTCTTTGAGCAGCACGCCCGCCTCTGCCAGTTTATTGCGTATCTGGTCGGAAGTGGCGAAGTCTTTCCGCTTCTTTGCGTCTGCACGAATTTCGGCGAGCAGGGAGATGACGCTATCCAGCCTATTGCTTTGTTCTGCCTGCATGCCTTGTACACCAAGGATCTCTTCCAGGAATGTTTTGAAGGTTTCTTTGAGCAAAATAAACGTAGCTGCTGACAATGCATCTGCCTTTACCTGTCCGCCCTTCATACCATTGATGACAGGAGCGAGTTCAAACAAATTAGCAACCACCTTTGCAGTATTGAAATCATCGTTCATGAAATCATGGCATTCGTTGCACCAGTTGATCACCTGCTGATCGAGGGCGTTGTCTGACGCTTCTGCATTGCCGGGATGACTCAGTTTCTGCAACAGTTCGTAGGCATCCCACAACCTGCGCACGGCACGCTCTGATGCCTGCAGGGCTTCGTTAGAAAAGTCGAGTGTACTACGGTAGTGCGTCTGCAATATGTAGAAGCGCACTACCATAGGATGGTATGCCTGCTCCAATATAGGATGGTTGCCACTGAATAGCTCAGACAGCTTGATCACATTATTGTAGCTCTTGCCCATCTTCTTACCGTTGATGGTGATCATGTTGTTGTGCATCCAGTAGCGAACCGATGCATGACCATGAGCAATAGTGTTCTGGGCTATCTCGCTTTCGTGATGCGGGAACTGGAGGTCCATACCGCCGCCATGAATATCGAACGTTTCGCCGAGGTACTTGCTGCTCATTGCCGAGCACTCAATATGCCAGCCCGGAAATCCTTCGCCCCAAGGGCTCTTCCAGCGCATGATATGCTCGGGTGGTGCATTCTTCCATAGTGCGAAATCAGCCTTATTACGCTTTTCATATTGAGTGCTC
>Ga0209023_10002461_pt1 | contig 23090 bp, 24 predicted proteins | sample LakOneMetagenome_FD_187468 | JGI IMG/M metagenome (GOLD analysis project Ga0209023, IMG submission 187468) | Freshwater and sediment microbial communities from Lake Erie, Canada (SPAdes) (version 2) | ecosystem: Environmental > Aquatic > Freshwater > Lentic | place: Lake Erie, Canada... | reverse complement strand
ACGCTGGTTATGGACTTACAATCACGACCGGCCACACATGGCCCTTGGTGGCATCACGCCGATTCAAAAATTGGCCCTCGCCGCATAGCCTCTACTTTTGGCGTGCATCATTAATGGGGGGATTACCCTGTCGTCGCCGATTATGCTAGGCCATGCATTGGCTGTCGCCGATGAGGCTGCTTATGACCCCATTGGGGACTGTCGCCACGATGAAAAATGAAGAGACGATCTGCTCTTGTGTCTGTCCGACTGCTTGCGAGCTAGGTCGACGAATGGCCGAAGCCGCTATCAACGAGGGCTTAATCGAAGCCCAATCGGTCAACCGCACGCAGCTCTTCCGGTGTCCCCTGGAAATTCACTTCAACGATAGTCACAGGAAGAATTGCGCCATATTCGTCGGGTTCTTCTGGCCAGCCAATGATACGCATTCGAGTTCTCGGTTATGCAATGACGGGTAGCCTAAGCGCAGCGTTGGCCCATTGCTCTTCATGCCTTTTCGCTCGGTCACTACGCACGCCGCACGAGCGATGCTTATGCGCTTGGCCAAAACGGCGTGGTCATCCTGTTGCGTCTGGTGCCGCCCCACGGTTGGCACATGTTTAGGGCTTGCACGACAGGCTCCAATATTCTCGTTGTTCCGTCGACTCGGCACGCGGCAGTTGCTGTAACTCTGCGCATATTCCGAAATGGCCGTGGGTAGTTCCATCCCGCGCGTCGTCGTAGGTCCAGTCTATGATGTCATCGATCCTGACTTGGACGCGTTGCCCCGCTCTGGCATTCTTCAGCATCGTCGGTGTAGTGTCCAACTGAGCGCTATACCCAGACGCGTCCTTCCGAAAATTGGACAGGAAAAATTCTTGGGACTTGCCCTGATCGCGAACCGCTGCTAGAACGCGAAACTTGCTTGCCCAGGCAGGCCGGTCCGAAACAATCTTCAAGAAGATCGGCAACGAACTGCGCGCGGCCTGTATTGGGGGTATCGAACCGGGGTCACCAGAATGCGCCGTGATCGGAACAAGAAGCGCAGCAAGAAGGAACTTGGAGATTGGGGAAGGCATTGTTTTTTTTCGTGCCATGCATAGCAAGTTAGAGATTCTACTTGAGCGAACGCTTGAATCCGCAGCCGATACGTGCAGATGCGAGGTTTGAGCGCAAGGTTGCCAATAGATTGATTTGATGTCAACCTATTGTTTTCAGTGCGGCAGCGGCAGTAGTCGACTGCGGCAGGCGCTACACAGGAGCCGACGAGTACCATCGGCAGCGTTCCGCCAACGGCCGGCATGTAAATGCAGTGCCGAAATCTCCCCTGTTAGTTCAATCGAGGGCATCCACGACAATGCTGCGCAAGCGATTTCTGTTTTTCATATCGACGCTTGTCGTCGGGTTGCTCGGATTCTTCGCTGCGCCGCGAGATACCGCGCTGGGAATACCAATAGGCGGGACACTTTACGCCAGTCAGTCTGTTTTCGATAATTTTCAATATCGACTCTTGATGAAGAAAACATTAAACGGCGATGCTGGTGCCCTCGAGTCACTCGTGAAGTTTGATTGCGGGGGCGGCGGTGGCTGCTATGACCATGGCGAGGTGCTGGTTCAACTGCTCAGTAAAGCCGGCGACGTGAAATTTTCGTCGATGGTAAGTGGGTTGAGCACCGAGACGAAGTATGAACTGCGTTCGCTCCTTGCTGCAGGCTTCGAGTACGGCTCGTCTGTGCAGCCTTCTGACAGCGAAGTCCGCTTTCCCATGACAATCGGGTCATTAACGGCGCGTGAATCGGGAGGTAGGTGATGGGCACTTGCGAGTTGTTGCTATTCACCCGTGTCGAGTACGATTGCCAGCATCCCAAAGCAGCCGTTGCTGAGTCGAATCTCACAACCGTCGAAATTTCTTCATGAGCCATCCTGTCCACCCATATAAGGCCACCAGGATAGTGCTAATCAACAGGGAATGATCCCACATTACAAACGTCTCATATATCTCGCGCGGGACCTTGGAACCAAACTTGCCGCAATACTCAATACCACATGGCTTTATCGGTGCGTTCGGAAACTGGATGAACCCGTAGAGAAACAGTGCAATGAACAATGCAGCAATCGTCCAGCGTACAGGCTTCGAGTACAGAAATTTCATGTGATCCTTTTCAAGAATCATGAGTCGCCTGTGAAAGTGATTGTCCGTTTGTCGCCGGTTCATGCCAATTCTACTCGACCGCCGAACTGAGGAGTTGGCTCGCCGGCTGAACCACTGTTGCCAACCTTCGCAATCTTGTTTAGGTGCCGTCTTCAAAGGTCTAAAAGGCATTCTCGCGCCCAACAGCTTGAGTTTGCGGGTCTACCTGTATCGCGCACTCATCAAGCGGCGAAAAACCGGGACGGCTCGAACAATGCTGACAGGGTGGCAGACGTGGATTCAACCCTGCCTTGAGTCCAGCGTGAGTTCCCTGCTGATATCGTCATACCGCTTCCCAGCGGTGTGACGCAATCATCGGTTAATGCAACAGGTGGCTTAAGACGGCGTGAGGGTCCGCGAAGACTTCACCATAATTTCATCTGCGCTTCACACGGGCAGGTTACTTTGAATGACAGGGAGGCGTAAGACTTTTTAGAACAAGGGTGAAATATCAACCACTATACTTCAGGGCCGTGTTGCTTTGATTTAATTTCGACGGATAAAATTTGCGTAGTTCTATCAATGTTACTGGACCTTCCGCGACTACACGGTTGCATGGGCCATTCGGGTCGCGCCTAGTTGCCATCGCACTTGCTGCCTTTTGTACTGCATGCGGTCCCGACAAGTCCGCAGCATTCCTCGCACCCAGCGGTGTCTCGATAACTATTGAGCTCAGACTTTCCCATCCTACCCTGGCGGAATACGATCGAAAGGTTACCCTGACAAATGCCAAAAGAGTAACGGCGACGTGGTCCCTCATGCGCGACACGGGTGGGTACTCAGCGGCAAATTTATATCGCTGCAGCGTCGCTACCTATATGCTCGATAGTTATGGAGACTCGCTCGTCATCGACGCGAAGATGGGCACTGTCCAACAGGGGAAGTGTCGTGGCGCCTCAACATATCTTGGCGTTTTCGATGGTGGTGGCGGTGAGCCTTGGCGCTTCATCCCGGCGTTGCAGCGAGAAGAGAAAGCACTTCGTCTATTTGGCGGCTAGCCGTGATCACCAGGCCCGGCCGGATTAGCCAAACATGGAGTGAGCTATGTCAAAGAGCGAGACTATGAAGCGGTTGGCCGCTGCCTCGAACACAGCGCGCCTGACCGAGTTGGGGCAGGGGATCGAAACCTTACGGACGGCGAAAATCGCCAGCGCGGACCAGTTGGCATCGATGCTGGAACCCTTGGCGCAGGCTATGGCGACGCTGACGGACGAAACACGCGAGACCATGTCGGCGATCGCGCAGCAAGGCCGGGAGCAGGGCGACCAGCTGAGGATGCAGATCGACACCGCGTCGAGCGCCTGGAGCAAGGCTTCATCGGAGGCGCGGCAGGTGGCGCAGAACCTGGAGGCAGCGGCCCAACAAACGGAGCGACGCCAGTACGCGTTAGCGGTAACGACAGGATTGACGACGGCGCTGCTCGTGAGCGCATTCTGGCTCTGGCTGGCGCCACCCACGGTGCAGAATCACCTGGACGCCAAGGCGGTAGCAGATCTGCTGCGCCCCGAGAACGCACCCGCGAAGCCGTCCAGCGGCAAATAGCAGCGATGGGCGCGGACCGCTACGAAGTCGCCATCACCCATGCGAAGACGGGTCAGCAAACGAAGCGGGAATGGAGCGCCGCCGAATTGATGGCTGGGGTGCGGTGGTTGAAACGGCTGAATGCCCGAGGAGGCGACATCCGTATCCGGTCAATCGTCGGTCCTGAGCTGCGCCTGATCGCATCACTCGATGCTGACGGTATCGACAAGCTGCGCAGTCGGGGCCTGGCGCCGGCGGCCACGGTCGAAACCTCCCCGGGTCAATTTGACGCTTGGGTGAAGCTGTCTGATCACCCCTTGCCGTCAGTGCTGCGTGATGAACTTCTTGCGCGCGTCTCGCGGGGATTGGGCCAGGCTGGACAGTATGGCCGCCTCGCGGGATTCACCAACCAGCAAGCCGCACCCAATGCTACCGGTCTGCAGCCCTTTGCGTTACTGTATAACGCCACTGGCCAGGTAGCGCTACTGGCAACGCAGCATCTGTCTGACGTTCAGCGGGGGAAGGCGCGCAATTCCATCGTTGAGCAGTCGCGGGTTATCGACGTGTCCATGGGGCTAAAAGGCAATCGGGGACGTTCACGGTGAGGGACTGGTAAAAGTTGCCATGGCAATCCTCGCTTTACCTGACAATGTCTAATAGATGAGTTAGAGTCCAGGCAGATTCTGCCACCCGTCTCGAACGGCGGAGACAACCCCAACAAAGTTTCCAAGACATGAAGAAAATCGTATTGCTTGCTTCCCTTATCCTTCCGGTTTTTGCCTCTGCCGGTGTTTTCTCCGTTCAACCTGTAACGCTTACTGTTCCAAGCGGATTTGAAGGGCCACAACGCCAGGAGGGGGTAGGCGCAGTGTCTGTTGGATTCACGAAAAATAGCCTCGGGCCAATGAAGACCCTACTTCAGATAACAATTTATGATGCTAGGTTGAAATTGAAGAACGAAAGCAAGGTCAATAGAGATGCCGTTGCGTCGAAGTGTCTACTGGAGTTCGTCGGCGGCGTGGAGCGACGTCGTACAGATTTTAAGAAGACTGAGCCGGAGATGCTTAAAATTTCCGGGATTCCTGCGGCGAAGTTGCGCTGGACGGGCAAGGTCCAAGGAATGGAAACAGTCGGCGTGATGTACTGTCTTGTATCGGGCACCAACGTGATCAGCTTTCATACCCAGGACGTCGGCAGCGTTCCGACGCCGGCCATGATTGAAGCAACGAAAGCATTTGAATCGGCGAGTGTGAGCACTGGTAACTGATCAGATCCATCAGCACTAAGCGCGGCCAATCGCCGCAGCGCCGATCCGGCCGAAGCGATTGGTGGCTGATACGGCGGTGTCCGTGAAGCTCGGTCAGGTGCAAGCTGCTCTGCTGCACTTCGAGAAACGGGGGCAAGCCTGCCCTTCCAACACCTTCTCAGCTATTCGCAGTATTAGAAAATTCCCAAGATTTGCACTGCTATAGTTGTTGACGAATGGCAGACCTGAACATTTCCGCCCTTCCCGGTAGTCTGGACAAACCGCATCTTTTGCGGTTTAGTAGGTGCTCTCCTTCTAGCTGTCCTTCATGCGCGCATGCACTCGCGCGCGATAACTTCGAAGGTGTTGGCATTAGCGACGTCGCAACTGTGCTTGGCAGCACGCCGTGCCGCAGCAGGATCGGTGCCGGCCTCGATCAACTTCCTGGCGTTCAACCGTTTTTCGCGCGCGCCGGCCAGGGTGACGACCGGGTATGCGCCAAAAGACAGGCGGTTTTTCTTGTGGTTCGGTTGCGTGTAGCTCATCCGCCAGTGCTTGCTGCCGGTGGGGTGGACTTCGAGATAGAGGCCGCCGCCGTCCGCGAGCTTGTAGATCTTGTCGCGGGGCTTGGCGGTTTTGATCCGCAGATCGGTGAGGGGCTGGACGTTTCTGGGCATGATAGGGCCATCCGGTTTTTTGGTAGGGCCAAGTTCGACGCTGGCTATCTCCAAAAAGTTCGGATGGTGCGGGACGTTCCAGGACGACCAAACGCAAGAAAGCCGCAGTCTCAGAGTGAGAACTGCGGCTTCTTGAACCTCCTGGTGCTTTGGAGGAGTAATTCTTGGTGGTGATAGGTGGACTTGAACCACCGACCCCAGCATTATGAATGCTGTGCTCTAACCAACTGAGCTATATCACCCAACAGCCGAGCATTATAGGCACATCCAAACGCCCTGTCAAGTCACACGCTTTTATTGGGTCTGGTAAGCGGCGATTTTCTCCAGCATGGTCCCTGCGGTGTTATCAGCCAAACAATCGATGACAACCCGTTCCGGCATGGCCCGCAGCCAGGTGAGCTGGCGCTTGGCCAGCTGGCGTGTGGCGATGATGCCGGTCTCGCGCAGGCCGGCGCGGTCGATGCTGCCGTCAAGGTATTCCCAGGTCTGGCGATAGCCCACGCAGCGCATCGACGGCATGGCTGGATCGAGGTCGCCGCGCGCGCGCAGACCGGCGACTTCGGCCACGATCCCTTGCGCGTCGCTGGTGCCCAGCATCTGGTCGAAGCGGGTCGCAATCCGCTTGTGCAGCACGGCGCGGTCCGACGGTTCGAGCGCAAACGAGAGCAGCTCGAATGGCAGGTCCAGCGACACCCGCCCGGTCAGCAGTTCGGACATGGGGCGCCCGCTCAATTCGATGATCTCCAGCGCCCGATTGATGCGCTGGGCGTCGTTTGGCTTGAGCCGCTCGGCGGTCACCGGATCGAGCGCACGCAGCTTGTCGTGCATGCCGGGCCAGCCGATGGCGGCCGCTTCGGCTTCGATGCGCGCGCGCAGGGCGGTGTCGGCGGTGGGCAGGTCGTCCAGGCCCGCCGTCAAGCCTTTAAAGTACATCATCGTGCCGCCCACCAGCAGCGGCAGCTTGCCGCGCGCGCTGATCTCGTCCACCAGCGTCAGCGTGGCGGCGCGGAACTGGGCGACCGAATACGCCTCAGTTGGGTCGATGATGTCGATCAGGTGGTGCGGCGCGCTGGCCAGCTCCTCGGCGCTCGGCTTGGCGGTCCCGATGTCCATGCCCCGATAGACGAGCGCTGAATCGACGGAGATGATTTCGGCCGGGATCTCGCGTGCGATGGCCAGTGCGGCGGCTGTCTTGCCCGACGCGGTGGGGCCCATGATGGCAACGGCAAGCGGCTTCATGATGACGCCCTCGCTGGGCGCAGGCCGATCAGCCGCGACGACAAGAAAATGCACACGCCCAGCAGGCAGGCAATCGTCGCCAGCGGGTACAAGGTGCCGTTGAAGGTGGCGCCGACTGCGGTGCCTACCGCGAACGCCACGCTCATGTACAGGGCGCCCATCAAGCCCGCGGCGGTACCGGCCTGCTTGGGAAACGGCGACACTGCGCCCGATTGCGATACCGGGAAATTGACGCCGTGCGCGAACATGGTCGTGAAGATAGCGCCCGTCACCAGCGCCCAATGCGCCACGCCAAAGCCGACGGCGGTGAGGAACAGCGCGCCGGAGGCGAGCGACAGCGTGGTCCCGATGCGCAGCGTCAGCGCCGGCCCGAATCGCGGCAGCAGATGGCGGCACAGGATGGTGCCGCTCATGTAGCCGGAAACGCCAAACGCGAAACAGAAGCCGAACATCCCGGTCGGCACCTGCAGGATGCGGATCAGCACAGGCGACGAACCGGAGATGAACGCGAAGATCGAACCATACGACAGCGCCCCCGGCAGCGCATAGGTCCAGAACTCGCGCGAACCCAGGACGAGCCGGAAGTTGGCCGCCAGCCCAGCCCATTCGGTGGCGTGCGGGTTCTTGTGCTCATTGGTTTCTGGCAGGCGCAGTATGACCGTCAGCAGTACCAGCGACGACAGCAGCGCGAGCGTGAAAAACGCTGCCTGCCAGCCGAACCGCACTTGCAAAAACGAGCCCAGGATCGGGCCCGTAATGGGCGCCACCGACAGCCAGGTGCTGGCGCGCGCCATCACGCGACTGCTGTCGGCCGGCGCATAGGCATCGCGCACGATGGCGCGGGCGATGATGATGGCCGAGCAGCAGCCCAGCGCCTGCACAAAGCGCGCCGCGATCAGCAGGTCGATGGAGGGCGAGAAAGCGCACAGCAGGCTGGCCAGCATGTACACGATCAGACCCGTGATGACCACGGGGCGGCGCCCGTAGCGGTCCGACAGCGGTCCGATGATCAGCTGCGCGCCCCCGAAGGCGATGACGAACATCGACAGCGTCAGCTGCACCTTGGATGCCGGCGCGGCGAACACGCTGCCCAGGCCGGGCAGCGAAGCGAGATACAGGTCGGTCGACAGCGGCTGCAGCATCATGAAGCCGATCACCAGCAGCAGCACCGGCGCATGCGCAAACTGTGCGTGCGGGCGTGGCGTATCGATGGCAGTGCCCATTACTGGCCGCGCAGGAAGAGCTTGTCGAGGGCGGCGATTTCGAGCTGCACCCAGGTTGGCCGCCCATGGTTGCACTGGTCGGCGCGTTCGGTGCTTTCCATCTGGCGCAGCAGCGCATTCATTTCCGGCACCGACAGGATGCGGTTGGCGCGCACCGCTGTATGGCAGGCCAGGGTGCCGAGCAGTTCGTTGCGCCGTTCGATCAGCACGCGCGAACCGCCGAACTCGCGCACGTCGCGCAGCACGTCGCGCGCCAGGGTCTGAGCATCGGCGTTCTTGAGCAGGGTCGGCACCGAGCGCACCGCCAGCGTGGTCGGCGAGATGGCGGCGATGTCGAAGCCGAGCGCCTTGAGCGTCTCCTGGTTTTCCTGCGCGGTGCCCACTTCCACCGGATCGGCGAAGAAGGTCACGGGGATGAGCAGCGACTGCACCTGCAGATCCTGGCCGTCGACCTGGGCGTCGAGCGCAGTCTTGAGCTGTTCGTAGAGGATGCGCTCGTGGGCAGCGTGCATGTCGACCAGGACCATGCCCTTGGCGTTCTGCGCCAGGATGTAGATGCCATGCAGCTGGGCCAGGGCAAAGCCGAGTGGATACTCGTCGTTGGACATGGTCTGGACCGGCGCCACGTAGGGCGTCACGGGTGCATTGGCTGCATCGGAACCGGATGCGAACAGGGCGCCGTAGCTGTCCATTTTCTGGGCCACGCCGGGCGCATCGTAACGGCTGCCCGGCGCGTATGGCGAAGGCGAGAAGGTGGGCGAGAGCTGGGCGCCAAAGCTGGTTTGCTCGTGCTCGCGCGGGCGCCAGGTGGAGGCGCCGCCCACGTCGGCGGCCGGCAGCGGCGCCGGGGCCGTGCCGAACGCGGTGGCGGACGTTTGCGCCAGCGCGCGCTGCACCGCGTGGAACACGAACTGGTGCACCGCGCGGCTGTCGCGAAAGCGCACTTCGATCTTCGACGGGTGCACGTTGACATCGACCAGCGCCGGATCGAGGTCGAGTGCCAGCACATACGAGGGGAAGCGGTCGCCGTGCAGCACGTCCTGGTAGGCGGCGCGGACCGCGTGCACCAGCAGCTTGTCGCGCACGAAGCGGCCGTTCACATAAAAGAACTGCCCATCGGCGCGCGCTTTCGACGCGGTCGGCAAACCGGCGTAGCCATGGATGCGCAACGGACCGGCCGACTCGTCGATCGGCAGGCGCGCTTCGGCGAACTCGCTGCCCAGGATATGGGCGCTGCGCTTGGCCATTTCGGCCACGTTCCAGTGATCGATGGTGCGCCCGTTATGCGACAGCGAAAAGGCCACGTCCGGGCGCGCCAGCGCGATGCGCCGCACCACTTCGGCGCAGTGGCCGTATTCGGTCTGCTCGGACTTGAGGAACTTGCGCCGTGCGGGCGTATTGAAATACAGGTCCTGCACATCGATCGTGGTGCCGAAGGCGCCCGACGACGGGGCCACCGTGCCAAGGTGCGAGCCGACGATTTCCCAGGCGTGCGCCGCGTCGGCCGTGCGCGAGGTGACGGTGACGGCGGCGACGGCGGCAATCGATGCCAGCGCCTCGCCCCGAAAGCCCAGGGTGGCCACGTTTTCCAGGTCGTTCAGCGACGCGATCTTGGACGTCGCATGGCGGGCCAGCGCCAGCGGCAACTGCTCCGGTGCGATGCCGCGGCCATTGTCGGTGATGGCGATGCGCTTGACGCCGCCTTCCTCGAGCCGGACGGTAATCTGAGTCGAACCCGCATCGAGTGCATTTTCAAGCAATTCCTTGACGACAGCGGACGGTCGCTCGACCACCTCGCCGGCGGCAATTTGCGAAATCAGCTGGTCGGGAAGGGCCTGGATCGGGCGGTGTGCGGGGACGGAAGCATTCATTCATGAATTATATCGCCTGCACCGAGCCGCCAAGCAACGATGTTCAAGATCGGGGTCAGACCTCAATTCTGGACTATTCCAGAATTGAGGTCTGACCCCGTTCTTGAATTTGGGTATTAGGGGGCGGGGCGGGGGCGGACGGGGATGGGGACGTTGCACAGCTCGACGTGGCCAGCGGCGTACTTGGTCCATGGGCCGCCCCGGTTGCGCTGGGCGTTCACCACGGCCTGGAAGCTGGCGCTGTCGGTGCGCATGATCTCGAGCGCACTGCGTTCGGCCGCGGGTACGTCGGCTGCCACCTTGACCGAGACGATTGCCGCGCTCGACTCCGGCTTTTCGTAGAATCCCATCACGCCGGTGCCGCGCGGCAGGGTGCTCAGGAGCGGCATGCCGCTCACGACCCGGCCCACCATCGTGATGTTGCGGTCCAGGTGGCGCGGGGCGTGCCCGTTGACGGCGTACAGCGACGTGCCGCTGCCGCTGTCGGCGTCGTTGTCGCGGCCCACGCCGATGGTGCCGTAGCAGTGGGCGATCCAGGTCAGCCCGGCCTTGGGGTCGCGCGCGACCGGAATGCCGTTCGAGTGGCCTACCTGGGGCGCGTAGACGTCGCGCTCGGCCAGGCGGGTAAAGTGCGGGTCGTTCTTGAGCGGGATGGTGAATTCGGCCTTGAGCGCGCTCTTGGCCGTCTTGACCGGCTTGGGGTGGGCGTCGTCGGCGTCGCCCCATTGCACGACGTAGTTGTCCTGGGAGCGGATGATGGCCAGGCCGTCGAAATACTGCTCGCGCACCAGGGCCTTGATGTTGGCCACGTGGTTGGGGGCGAACACGGGCGCCAGTTCGATGATCACGCGTCCGCCCGCCGTTTCCATGTACAGGGTGTTGTCCGCATCCAGCGGGCGCCAGTCGCTGGCCGGAGAGGCTTTGACGACGTCGGCCACCGTGGGCCGCGGGGGCAGGGGCTTGTCGGCCGCGACGGCGTGCGCGCCCAGCAGGAGGCCGGCCGCGGCCAGGGTCAGGGTGAATGGCGTGCTCTGGTGCGTCGCAACTTGCATCGTTTGTCTCCGTGGATGCGCCCGGACGTGGCGCTGGGCAATTGTAATCGGCTTCATTGGGCGTCGGGGAAAGTGTCGGCATGGCGCGCCACCGGCACGCAGGTTGAAAATGGTATGATGCGCGGCTACCTTTTTGGGACCAATATGGATTTGATGCAATTTTTCGACATGCTGCTGCACGTCGATACCACCCTCGGCATGCTGCTCTCCAAATATGGAGTCTATATTTATGCGGTGCTGTTTGCCATCGTGTTTTGCGAGACAGGCCTGGTGGTCCTGTTCTTCTTCCCGGGCGACACCTTGCTGTTCATCGCGGGCGCCTTCTGCGCCACCGGCGACATGCACTACGGCTTGCTGGTCGCCCTGCTGATCACCGCCGCTGTGACGGGCAATACCCTCAATTACTGGATCGGCTCGCGCGTCGGCCACCGCATGTTCACCCATGACTACCGGTGGATCAACAAGGATGCCCTCAAACGCACCCATGAATTCTTCGAGCGCCACGGCGGCAAGACCATCATCCTGGCGCGCTTCGTGCCGGTGGTGCGCACCTTCGCGCCCTTCGTGGCGGGGGTGTCCGACATGACGCATGCGCGTTTCCAGATGTTTAATGTGACGGGCGCGCTCCTTTGGGTGTTGTCGCTGGTTACGGCTGGCTATTTCTTTGGCAATATCCCGGCCGTGCGCGAGCACCTGACCGCCATCGTGCTGCTCGGTGTGGGCGCGGCCGTCATCCCGATGGCACTGGGCGGACTGTACAAGTTTGCTCGCAAGATGCTCAAGCGTTAAGCCCTTCCTGCCCTGCGCGCCGCCCCGGCGCGCAGAAAGTTTCTTTCCGGATTCAAGTTTTTTACACTCCCCGCCGTTACCCAGACTGTAAAGCTACTTTCTGGAAGCCCCATGCGTACTCTGATCGCCCTGACTGTTTGCCTCACCATGTCCATGGCGAGCGCGAACGAGCCTGTTTCCGCTGCCGCGCCTGCCGCCAGCGCGCCGTCGATCAAGCCTACCCTGCCGTCGATCAAGCCGAGTGCCGTTCCCGGCGCCGCGCCGCCGCCCAAGAATACCGCCACCCTGGCCCGTGAAGCGCAGGCCGAAGCCGAGGCCGAGGCCGAACTGTCGGCCAAGATCGCCGCCCGCCTGGCCGCCATGCGCGCCGGCCAGAAGGCGCGCGCAGCCGCCGCCGCGGCCAAGGCGCGCAAGGCCGCCGAAGCGCGCCAGACGGAAGCGGTCGCCGTCAATACCCCGCCCGCGCCCAAGCCGTATCCGGGCGAGCACTGGTCGTACGAGGGCGAAACCGGCCCGTCGAACTGGGGCCGCAAGCCCGAGTGGGCCGCCTGCGGCATCGGCAACCGCCAGTCGCCCATCGATCTGCGCGATGGCATGAAGGTCGATCTCGAGCAGATCGTGTTCGACTACAAGCCGTCGGCCTTCAGTGTGGTCGACAATGGCCATACGGTGCAGGTGACGGTCGGCCCGGGCAATTACATCTCCCTGCAGAACCGCACGTTCGAGCTGCAGCAGTTCCATTTCCACCGTCCGTCCGAAGAGCGCATCAACGGCAAGGGCTTCGAGATGGTGGTGCACCTGGTGCACCGCGATGCCGACGGCAAGCTGGCCGTGGTCGCGGTCCTGCTGGAGCGCGGCAAGGCTCAGGCCATGATCCAGACCGTGTGGAACAATCTGCCGCTGGAAAAAAATGAAGTCGTCACGCCGTCGGTGGTACTGGACGTAAACGAGCTGCTGCCGGTACGCCGCGATTACTTCACTTACATGGGGTCGCTGACGACGCCGCCCTGCACCGAGGGTGTGCTGTGGATGGTGATGAAGCAGCCGGTCGAGGCGTCGCCCGCGCAGATGGCGATTTTCAGCCGCCTGTACCCGCTCAACGCACGGCCGATCCAGGCCAATGCCGGCCGCGTGGTCAAGGAATCGAACTAGGCCGCGCTGATGGTGTGGGTGCCGCGCCAGGCGGCGCCGCTCGCGAGCGTGACTGGGTCGATGCGGGCCGGTTCGACGCACACGAAATGCAGGTAGTCGTCGTCTGCCATGTCGGCCAGCGCCGCCGTATCGGCGGCACCCGGGTTCCATACGACCGCGTCGTCGAAGCCATCCTGCACCAGCGTCAGGCGGCTGGTGCCGTCAGAGAGCGTGATGGGGCCCGGCACGTGGCGGTAGATCTGGTCGTGCTTGTCGGCGATCGACAATTCGTCGGCGTGCACGCCTTCGATGCGCACTGCGCCAATGGCGGCCACGGCAAAGTAGGTATGCAGCGCGGCCGAGAAGGTCAAGCTGTCGTCGCCCGCGTTGCGCACGTCCAGGGCAAACGATAATTGCGCGCCGCGCACGGCGATGCGCAGGCGCAGTTCAAACCCGTGCGGCCAGGCCGCGGCGATGGCGGGCGCCAGGTCGGCGCGGGTCAGCACGAACACGGCATGGGCGCTGTCGCCGTGGTCTGCACCATCGCCGCTCTGGTCCACACGCCAGGTGCTCACGCGCGCAAAACCGTGGCGCATGCCGCTGCCCCGTTCCGCGAACTGGGGAAAGATGACGGGTACGCCGCCGCGAATCGCCCGCGTGCCGTCGCGCGCCGACCGTTCGCTCACGAACAGGCGCTCGCTGCCGCCCGCGTCCTTCCACGACACCATGTGGGCGCCATACAGGGTGACAGTGGCTTCGGCGCCGTCGGCGCTGGCAATGCGCACTGCGGGCAGCGCGCCCCAGGTGGTCATGGCGATACCGTGCATGGTCAGGTCTGGCGGCTCTTGGCGAGCGGCGGATTCTTGGAGAAGTAGCGGCGGATACCCTTGGTGATCGCGCTGGCGATCTCGTCCTGGTAGCCGTTGTCGCGCAGGCGCGCTTCTTCTTCGGGGTTGGAGATGAAGGCCGTCTCGATCAGGATCGACGGAATGTCCGGCGCCTTGAGTACGGCAAAGCCGGCCTGCTCGACTTCGCCCTTGTGCAGGCGCGCGATGCCGCCGATCTCGCCCAGCACGGCGTTGCCGACCTTGAGGCTGTCGTTGATCTGAGCCGTGGTGGACAAGTCCAGCAGCACGCTGGCGAGCTGCTTGTCGTGGCCCTTCATGTTGATGCCGCCGATCGAGTCGGCCAGGTTTTCCTTGTTGGCCAGCCAGCGCGCCGCGGTGGAGGTGGCGCCCTTTTCCGACAGCACGAACACCGATGAGCCGCGCGCGCTGGGGCGCAGGAAGGCATCGGCGTGGATCGACACGAACAGGTCGGCCTGCACCTTGCGCGCCTTTTCGACGCGGGTGCCGAGCGGGACGAAGTAGTCGCCGTCGCGGGTGAGCATCACGCGCACATTGGGCAGCTGTTCGAGCTTGAACTTGAGGCGCTTGGCAATCGACAGCACCAGATCCTTTTCGCGCGCGCCGGAGGCGCCGATGGCGCCCGGATCTTCGCCGCCATGGCCGGGGTCGAGCGCAATCGTGATCATCCGTACCACGCTGGCCGGCTTGCCTTCGGGCGGCTCGGTTTTGACGTGGGCGGGCGCACGCTCGGCCGGCGGCGTTGCGGCTGGCGCCGTCACGACAGGCGCCTGCGCTGCGGGCACGCTGGCCGGCGCGCTTGCCGCTGCCGTGGAAGCGGCGACGTCTGGCGCGTGCGGCGGCAATTGCGGACTGTCGGGCGCGTCGGGACGCGACCATTCGCCTTTTTCGATCATCGCCGCGATCGGATCGGCCGCCTTGATTGGATACAGGTCGAAGATCAGGCGGTGGTTGTAGGTGCCGATCGGCGCCAGCGTAAACACCTGCGGCTTGATTTCTTCCTTCAGGTCGAACACCAGGCGCACCACGCCGGGCCGGTTCTGGCCCACGCGCACCTGCTTGATGTACGGGTCGTTGGACTGGATCTTGGCCACCAGGCCCTTGAGCGTGGGGCTCAGTTCCAGGCCTTCGATGTCGACCACCAGGCGCTGGGGATCGGGCACGGTGAAGTGCGTCGCCTTGAGGTCGGTGTCGTTTTCCAGCGTGACGCGGGTGTAGTCGTCGGCCGGCCACACGCGCACGGCAAGAATTTGCGCGCCCTGCGCCGGCAGCGCCGGCAGCACCGACAGCAGCAGCGTGCCGCCCGCCTTGAGCACGGTACGGCGCGTCACCGGGCCGGCGATCAGAGGTTCGGTGCGAATTTGAGGCGGTCGAGGCATAGCAAACCCAGGTCAGACAACGCTTGCAATTCTACATCACGACCGTCTCCGGCAACGCGCAGCCAGACATTCAGGTCGGGCGCCGGCAACACGGGCGCGCCTTTTTCCGGCCATTCGACGATGCAGATGTTGTCCGCGTTGAAATCTTCCCGGAAACCCGCATCGAGGAATTCTTCCGCGCTGGCCATCCGGTACAGGTCGAAGTGGATGACATCGACGCTGCGCCCGTCCAGCACGATGCGGTACGGTTCGGACAGGGTGTAGGTGGGGCTTTTGACATGGCCGGCATGGCCGGCCGCGTGCAGCAGGGCGCGCGTGAGGGCGGTCTTGCCCGCGCCCAGATCGCCGTGCAGGTGAATGGCCAGGCCGGGCAGCAGGGCGCGCGCTAGCGCCGCGCCCAGGGCGGCGGTGCCGGATTCGTCGTGGAGGTGGGCCTTAAAGTGTTGCATCGAATAGAATACCGTCTGAAATCGGGGTTCGACCCCATTGTAAACCGTCTACACCGGCCCCAGCATGCAGCCTGCTTCGCGCGATCCTTCCGACCTGGCCGACCTGGCACAGTCCATCAAGCAATGGGGCCGCGCGCTCGGGTTTGCCGATGTGCGCATTGCCGATGTCGACCTGTCGCATGCGGAAGCGGGCTTGCAGGCCTGGCTGGACGCGGGACGCCACGGCGAGATGGATTATATGGCAAGCCACGGCATGAAGCGCGCCCGTCCGGCTGAACTGGTGCCCGGCACGGTGCGCGTCATCAGCGCGCGCATGGATTATCTTCCCACCAACACGCCGGACGACTGGCGCGAGCGCGAGCAGGCGCGCCTGGCCGATCCCCATGCCGCCGTGATCTCCATCTATGCCCGCGGGCGCGACTACCACAAGGTGCTGCGCAGCCGCCTGCAGCAGCTGGCCGAGCGCATCGAAGGTGTGAGCGGCCACTTCGGCTTCCGGGTATTTACCGATTCGGCGCCCGTGATGGAATTGCCGCTGGCGGAAAAGGCCGGCATCGGCTGGCGCGGCAAGCACACCCTGATGCTCAACCGCGAGGCGGGCTCGATGTTTTTTTTGGGCGAGATCCTGGTGGATCTGCCCCTGCCCGTGGATACGCCGGCCAGCGCCCATTGCGGCCAGTGCCAGGCGTGCATCGACATTTGCCCGACTCAGGCGATCCTGGGGCCGGGACGGCTCGATGCGCGGCGCTGCATTTCTTACCTGACCATTGAGCTCAAGAGCAGCATTCCCGTCGAGCTGCGCCCCCTGATCGGCAACCGTGTGTATGGCTGCGATGACTGTCAGACCGCCTGCCCCTGGAACAAGTTCGCGCAGCGCGCGCTGGTGCCCGATTTTGACGAACGCCAGGCGCTGGGCAGCGACACCATGGTGAACCTGTTCGCCTGGACCGAGGCGCAATTTCAGCAGCGCCTGGAAGGCAGCCCGATTCGCCGCATCGGCCATGAACGCTGGCTGCGCAATCTGGCCGTCGGCCTGGGCAATGCGGCCGAGCAGGCGCCGGGCGACAGCGCCATCGTGGCGGCCTTGCAGGCGCGCGCCGATCATGACTCGCCCATGGTGCGCGAACACGTGGCCTGGGCCCTGGCCCGCCACGGCGTGCCGCAGTGACGTGCGCTACCTGCGCTACATGCGCTTGAGGCGCGCGGCGGACCAGTCCGCGTCTAGCGAGATCAGCGCGACCACCGTCGCGCCGCGCTCCTTGGCAAAGGCATTGATGGTGTCGCGCGTCAGGTCGGTGGCCTTGGGCGCGGTCGGCTTGAGGTAGGCAATCCACAGCGAGCCCTTGTCGCCCAGGCGCGCCATGGCGGCCGGGAAGGCCTCGGCCAGCTGCTTGTGGTTGAGCGCGAACAAAAGAACAGCGTCCGCATGCTCGGCATGTTCGCCGGCGGCGAGCAAGTCCGGCGGCAACTGCGCCACCGCCTGCGGATGGCGGGTGCGATTGATGACCACCAGGGACCTGGCGGTCTTGAGATACATTTTGTCGGCGATGGTTTTGTCGCTCATGGGACGGTTCTTTCTGCAAGGGTACGGCGGCCGGCACTGCGCCACCACCTTGACTCGGATCGTCGGCAGAGCTGAAGGTTCGCCCTTACTTGATCAGGCCCGCCAGCTCGACCGCCGTCTTGACCTGCATCTTGTCGAAGATGTGAGCGCGGTGCACTTCGACCGTGCGCATGCTGATGCCGAGCTTGTCAGCCACCACCTTGTTCATCATGCCGGCCAGGATCAGGTCGAGCACTTCGCGTTCGCGCGCCGACAGCGAATCGAGGCGGGCTTGCACTTCGGCGGCGGCGCCGGCCGCGCGCGAACTGGCCAGCGCTTGCTGGACCCGGTCCATCAGGGCGTTGTCGTTGAACGGCTTTTCGAAGAAGTCGAAGGCGCCGCGCTTGAGCGTGTCCACCGCCATCGGCACGTCGCCGTGGCCGGTCAGAAAAATCACGGGCAGGCGCGCCGTCAGGCCGCGCGCGGCCAGCTGGTCGAACACGGCCACGCCATTGATGTCGGGCATGCGCACGTCGAGCAGGACGCAATCGCCCTCCGTATCGAAACTGTTGCCGGCCGCGTCAAGAAAGGCCGCGGCGCTGGCATGGGCGCGGGCCGGAATCGCGCGCGATTGCGCGAGCCAGGCGAGGGCGTCACGCATCACCTCCTCGTCGTCGACGATATGCAGCATGCTGGTCTCCGTTATTTTTTATATGGTGGGGCAGGGTAAAGCTGAAGATGGTGCCGCCGTCCGGATTGGGCCGGAAGCTGAGCGTACCACCATGGAACTCGATTGCGGTGCGGCAAATGGACAGACCCATGCCCATGCCTTCGGCCTTGGTCGAAAAGAAGGGCGAAAACAGGCGTTCTGCCACGTCGTCGGCAATGCCATGGCCCTGGTCGGTGATCGATACGCACACCTGGTCATCCTGCACCGCCGCGCTGATGCGCAAGATGCGGCGCTCGGGCGCGACTTGCTGCATGGCTTCAATGGCATTGCGCGTCAGGTTCAGCAGCACCTGCTCGACCATCATGCGGTCGGCGCTGACGGCCGGCAAGCCTGGCGCCAGCGCCACCTGGATGGCGACGAAGAATTTGCGCGCCTGCAGGTCGATCAGGGCGGCGATGCCGTCGATCACGGCCGCCATGTGGACTTCCTGCCGCTCGGGCGCGCGCTGCTTGACGAACTGGTGCACGCTGCGAATGATCTGGCCGGCGCGCTGGGCTTGCTCGCCCGCTTTTTCCAGGGCGGGCATCAAGACCAGGGCATCGACGGCGCGCCCGCCTGCGTGGGCCGCGCCCAGCAGATTGAGGGCGCCGGTGGTGTAGCTGGAAATGGCGGCCAGGGGCTGGTTGAGTTCGTGCGCCAGCATCGATGCGATCTCGCCCATGGTGGCCAGGCGCGCGCTCGCTTGCAGTTTTTCTTGCTGCTGGCGCAGCAGCTCCTCGGCATTCTTGCGGTCGGAAATGTCGAGGATGGACCCCATCCAGCCTGTCTGCACGCCCTTGCTGTCGACCAGAGGCGCCTCGAAAATGAGCACGGGAATGCGCGCCCCGTCCGAGCGCTGGAAGATGGTTTCGAATTGCGGCGTAATGTGGCCTGCCAGCACGGCGGCAAAGCGCTGCTGGTATTCGGCCATCGCTTCCGGTGCCCAGTAGGGCATGGGCGGCGCCTTGCCGACCAGTTCCTCCGGCGGCAGGCCGACTATCTGGCAAAACGCCGGATTCACATACGTGACGCGCCCTTCCAGGTCGCGCGCGCGCAAGCCCGTTACCAGGGAGTTTTCCATGGCCGTGCGAAAGGCCATCTGCTGGCGCAGCGCGCCCTCGGCCGCCAGCCGGCGCGCGATGTGGCGCCACAGCGCCAGCAGGCTGGCCAGCAAGCCCAGCGCCAGCAAGACCACCGAGCCGACCAGCAGATTGGGCAGCAGGCGCGGCGCGCTCTTGACGCTGTCGGTTGCCAGCCGCAGGTTGGCGCCAGGCAGGTCGAGTTCGCGCTTGTGGGTGTAGACGCCGCGCCCCGGTCCGGCGGCGGCGCGCCGCGCGACCACGCTGTCGTCGCGCGTCACCAGCGAAATGGCATTGTCCTGGGCGAACCACCAGGGAACCGTTTCATCGAGCACCACGGTCAGGTCGTACACGGCGACCAGGCTGGCGCCCCCGGGAAGTGGCAAGTGGTAATCCATCTGGCGCCGCGCGCCCTGGTACGGTTCGCTGTAGCGGCCGCGCCCCGTCTTGCGGGCATTGTCGGCAGCCAGGTGCGAGGCCGGCGAGAAGGCTTGCGCGGGCATGCCGCTACTCATCAGGACATGGCCGGCGCTGTCGCGCCAGCTCACCCCGGCAATCTCGTGACTGTTCTTGCGCAGCTGGTCCAGACGCGCCTGCAAGGCGGCGCGCTGCACGGGCGCCGTTGCGCCCAGGTCGGTGCCAAGCAAGGCCAGCGCTTCTTCATTGCGGCCGAGCTGGAAACGGATCGCCTGTTCCACCCACAGCGTGTCGGCGATCAATTGTTCCTGGCGTTCGGTGGTTTCCATCTGGCGTGCCTGCCAGGGCAGCCAGAACAGGACAGCCAGAAACAGGCCGATCAGCAGCAGCGGCAGCAGCCAGCGCCACAGGGCGCCGAGGCGGCGCGGCCGCACGGGAGGAGGGGACGGATGCATGCCGAAGATTGTTGTACTTTCGCGCAAGTTGCTATTGTGGATTTCCACAATAGAAGTGCAGAATGGTGCCGAGCACACTGGCTGTATGTTTTTATAATAATTGTTTTTTCCATCCGTCAGGAGACAAAATGAAAATCACATCGCTGGCGCTCGTATGCGCCATGGCCTTCAGCGCCAACGCCTGGGCCCAGGCCCCGATCGTCATCAAGTTCAGCCACGTGGTAGCGCTCGACACCCCCAAAGGCCAGGCCGCCGAGCGCTTCAAGCTGCTGGCGGAAAAAGCCACTGGCGGACGCGTCAAGGTCGAGGTTTATCCAAACAGCCAGTTATACAAGGACAAGGAAGAACTCGAAGCCTTGCAGCTGGGCGCCGTGCAAATGCTGGCGCCATCGCTGGCCAAGTTCGGCCCGCTGGGCGTGAAGGAATTCGAAGTCTTCGACTTGCCGTATCTGTTTGCCAACAAGCAGGCCCTGTACCGTGTGACGGAAGGTCCGGTTGGCAAGGGCTTGCTGCAAAAGCTCGATGCCAAGGGCATCACCGGCCTGGCCTACTGGGACAACGGCTTCAAGGTCATGTCGAGCAATAAGGCGCTGATCGCGCCCGCCGATTTCAAGGGCCAGAAGATGCGCATCCAGGCGTCCAAGGTCCTGGACGCGCAGATGCGCGCGCTGGGCGCCAATCCGCAGGTGCTGGCCTTCTCCGAGGTCTACCAGGCGCTGCAGACGGGCGTGGTCGATGGTACCGAGAATCCGCCATCGAATATGTACACCCAGAAAATGCACGAAGTGCAAAAGTTCGTGACCGTGTCCAACCACGGCTACCTGGGCTATGCCGTCATCGTCAACAAGAAATTCTGGGATGGCTTGCCGGCCGATATACGCACCAGCCTGAGCAAGGCGATGGAAGAGGCAACCACCTATGAAAAGGCGATCGCCCAGCGCGACAACGACCTGGCCATGGACGCCATCAAGAAAACCGGCAAGACCGCCATCCACGTGCAGACTGCGGCAGAGCAGGCTGAATGGCGCAAGGCCTTGCTGCCGGTGTACAAGGATATGGAAGGGCGGATCGGCAAGGACTTGCTGGCTTCCTTCATCAAGGCATCCTCGGGTAAATAAATGGCAGACCTCCACCTGCGGCGCCGTTGGCGTCGTGGGTGCGCGTGCGTCTGATTCTCATTTCCCGTCCAGAAAGATCCATCATGAAAATTCTCGATCACCTGGAGGAGTGGCTGATCGCCACCCTCATGGGCGCGGCCACCCTGGTCGTGTTTGTGGCGGTGGTACACCGCTATCTGTCCGGGCTGGCCATTCCCGGCGTCCAGGATTACCTCATTTCCCTCAATACCAGCTGGGCCCAGGAATTGTGCATCTTCATGTTCATCTGGATGGCCAAGTTCGGCGCGGCTTACGGCGTGCGCACCGGCATCCACGTTGGTGTGGACGTGCTGATCAACCGCATGAATCCGCGCTGGCGCGGGCGCTTCGTGGTGTTCGGCCTGCTGGCGGGCGCCGTGTTTACCGGCGTGATCGGCGCGCTTGGCGCCTACATGATTTCCCACCTGTCGCCCGATCAGACTTCGGAAGTGCTGGAGATTCAGATGCGCTGGGTTTATCTGTGTGTGCCGCTCGGATCCTGGCTGATGTGTTTCCGCTTCCTGCAGGTGATGGTCAATTTCCTGCGCCATGGCGAGCTGCCCCATCACGATCATGGCCACGTGGAAGGCATTGAAGACGAACTGGCCGAAGCCAAGCGAGTGATCGTATGAACGCCTTCATCATCTTTACCCTGCTGCTGCTGCTGATGCTGACCGGGATGCCGATCTCGATCTCGCTCGGCCTGACCGTGCTCGTGTTCTTCGCCACCATGACCAGCGTGTCGCCGGAAGCGGTGGCGCTCAAGCTGTTCTCGGGCATCGAAAAATTCGAGATCATGGCGATTCCGTTCTTTATATTGGCGGGCAATTTCCTGACCCATGGCGGGGTCGCCAGGCGCATGATCAATTTCGCCACCTCCATGGTGGGACACTGGCATGGCGGGCTGGCGCTGGCGGGCGTGCTGGCGTGCGCACTGTTTGCCGCCGTGTCCGGCTCCAGCCCGGCCACGGTGGTGGCGATCGGCTCGATCATCCTGCCGGCCATGGTGCGCCAGGGTTATCCCAAGCAATTTGGTGCCGGCATCATCACGACCTCGGGCGCGCTGGGCATCCTGATTCCGCCGTCGATCGTGATGGTGATGTATTCCGTGACCACCAACACCTCGGTGGGGCAGCTGTTCATGGCGGGCGTGGTGCCCGGCCTGATGCTGGCGTTCTTCCTGGGTTTGACCACCTGGTTCCTGGCGCGCAAGAACAACTATCCGCGCATGCCCAAGGCCACCTGGGGCGAGCGCTGGACCGCGTTTCGCAAGAGTATCTGGGGCTTGATGCTGATCGTGGTCGTCATGGGCGGTATTTACAGTGGCAAGTTCACGCCCACCGAGGCGGCGGCCATGGCGGCCGTGTATGCCTTCATCATTGCGGTCTTCGTGTACAAGGATCTCAAGCTCAAGCAGATCGGCAAGGTGCTGCTGGACTCGGCCTCGCTGTCGGCCATGCTGCTCTACATTATTACCAATGCGATGCTGTTCTCCTTCCTCATGACGAGCGAGAACATTCCGCAGGCGATGGCGGCCTGGATCACCGGGCAGGGCATGGGCGTGGTCACCTTCCTGCTGGTGGTCAATATCTTGCTGCTGGCGGCCGGCAACTTCATGGAGCCATCCTCGATCGTGCTGATCATGGCGCCCATCCTGTTCCCGGTGGCGATGAAGCTGGGCATCGATCCCGTGCATTTCGGGATCCTGATCGTGGTCAACATGGAAGTGGGCATGTGCCATCCGCCCGTCGGCTTGAACTTGTATGTGGCGTCCGGCATCACGAAAATGGGGATCTCGGAGCTGACTGTGGCCGTTCTGCCATGGTTGCTGACGATGCTCGCTTTCCTCGTCCTTGTCACCTTCGTACCACAGATCTCCTTGTGGCTGCCACATTTGATTTATAACTGAAAGAAATTCAAGCCGCGTGTTCAAAATGCTACATTTTCCATTTTCAAATCAGTTATGATGGGCACCGTTCCAGCACCATCATGGTGCAAGCAGTCTAGACAGATTTGAGGTTTGGGGAGTAGGTAGATAAAACAACGGTAGTCCATACCGGAGAAATATCGAGGAGACACGCGTTTTACAGAATGCTGTTGGCAAGACCAACTGGCCGGAAACGTGAATAAAATTTGGA
>Ga0209023_10002460_pt1 | contig 23091 bp, 23 predicted proteins | sample LakOneMetagenome_FD_187468 | JGI IMG/M metagenome (GOLD analysis project Ga0209023, IMG submission 187468) | Freshwater and sediment microbial communities from Lake Erie, Canada (SPAdes) (version 2) | ecosystem: Environmental > Aquatic > Freshwater > Lentic | place: Lake Erie, Canada... | reverse complement strand
CGTGCAGGGGCGCGCCGCCGTCGGACAGCACGGGCAGCCCGGTGGGTGTGAGCAGCTGGCCGGTGGCCGAAACTTCAAACGAGCCCGCACGGGTGTAGGCCTCGGTGCCATCGAGCCCCTGCACGGCAAACCACGCGTTGCCGGCGGCCATGGCGTCGAGGTTGCGCCCCGTGCGCTGCACCGGGCCGGGCGTGTTCACGTAGCCGGAGGTGGCTTCGAGTGCGAAGACGCGGGTCTTGGAGCCATCGCCCTGCATGGGCACCGAGCGGAAGGTGGACATCTCCGCGCGAAAACCCTGCGTGGACGCGTTGGCCAGGTTGTTGGACAACACGGCCTGCCGATGGGCCGCCGCGTTGGCGCCTGTCATCGAGGTGTAGATGATGCGGTCCATAAGTGCTTTCCGAAGTCCAGTGCAGGGTCAGTGGCGGGTGATCAGGTCGATCAGGTCGATCAGCGCAAATTCACCAGGGTGGACATCACCTGGTCTTGCGTCTTGATCGTTTGTGCGTTGGCCTGGTAGGCGCGCTGCGCGGTCATCATGTTCACGAGCTCTGCGGTCAGGTCGACGTTGGAGTCTTCCAGGGCGCCCGAGCGCAGCGAGCCGAAGTTGCCATCGGTCGCGGTGCCGACCACGGCCTGGCCGGACTCGAACGTGGCCACCCAGTTGTTACCGCCCACCGAGGCCAGGCCCTGCGTGTTGCGAAAGCTCGACAGGGCGACCTGGCCTTCGGCACGGGTCACGCCGTTCGAGTAACGGGTCATGATCATCCCGTTGTTCTCGATGTTGATGCCGGTCAGCTCGCCGGTGGTGTAGCCGTCCTGGCTGAGGTTCGACACCGCGAACTTGTTGCCGCTCTGGGACACCTTGTCCAGCCCCACGGCCACGGTGAAGGTGGGCAGGTTGTTGGGGTTGGGCGGCGTGGGGTTGACGGTCAGCGGCAGCGAGAAGCCCGTGGCGGGCGGCGTGGCTGCCGGGCCGGTGATGGCGCCGTTGTTGTCGAACGTGATCTGGCCGATGACCGTGGCCACCACCGGGGGCACTGCCGTGGGATCGTCGAGCGCGTCGTACACGTCCCAGGTGTTGTCGGTCGCGGTCTTCTGGAAGTACAGGTTGACCGGCTTGGGCACGCCCTGGCTGTCGAACACGTTGATGGACGTGCCGTACGTGGCCCGCGGCGTGGCCGGAATGGGGGGCGTAGCTGCCGGGTCGCCAGCAGCGTCGGTGGCTGTGGCGGGCAGGTTGAACGCAGCGGTGATCTTGGAGGTCTGCTTGGCCGGAATGGGCTCGGCCGTGGGGAACACCATGGGGATGGGGTCGGTACCCGAACGCAGGCCGGTGGCGGGGTCCACCGGGTAGCCCATCACCTTGGCGTTGTCGTTGGTGATCATGTTGCCTTCCTTGTCCAGCTTGAAGTTGCCGGAGCGGGTGTAGGCAGGCGTGCCATCAGGCATGGTCAGCGTGAAGAAGCCGTTGCCGTTGATGGCCACATCCAGGCTGTTGCCGGTGATGGTGAGGTTGCCCTGCGTGAACTGCTGCGACACCGCGGCGACTTCCACACCGATGCCGGCGTTGGTGCCGCCGGCCGAGCCGATGGCCGAGGCCACCATCTCCGCGAACTCGGCCCGCGAGGCCTTGAAGCCCACCGTGTTGGAGTTGGCGATGTTGTGTCCGATGACATCGAGGTTCTTGCTGGCGGCGTTCAAGCCCGACAGGCCTTGCTGAAAACTCATGGTGTTCTCCTGAATTGAGGCGAAGAAAGGGTGGGACGGGCCGGCGTCAGACCAGGGCCTTGATCTGGCTGTAGCTGATGGTTTTGCCGTTAGCCAGGGTCAGCTTGAGCTGGCCGTCTTCAGCGCCTGCGGCCGTGACCTTGGACAGCGCCAGCGGCGTGCTCGCCAGCTTGGCCGAGCCGTTGACCGCGCTGACGCGGAACTGCAGCGCATCGGTGGAGCCGGTGTATTTGCTGGCGTCCCATTCGAAGGTGTGGCGGCCTTCGCCCTTGGCCCCCAGGTCGATGGTGTCCACCACCTGGCCGCCCGCGGTGGTGACCTCGATCTTCACGTTGGTGGCGGCCGACGGCAGCTCGAACCCGCCCTTGCCGACCTTGTCGGCCACGGTGATGGCGGAGCCTTCGGTCAGCACATTGCGCCCGATGAGCGTGGTGCCCTGCATGACCTGCAACGAGTTGAACTGCTCGGACATGCTCTGCATGGTCTGGTTCAGCTGCTGGATGCCGGTGACCGTGTTGATCTGCGCGATCTGCGAGGTCATCTGGGCGTTGTCCAGCGGGTTCATCGGGTCCTGGTTGTTGAGCTGCGCGACGAGCAGTTTCAAGAACCGGTCCTGTGCGGCCGCGGGGTCGGTGGCGGCGTTGGCCTTGGTGCCGCTGGTCGCGTCGGTGACCGTGGGTGCGCTGGTGGTGGAGTTGAGGATCATGGTGAGGTCCTTGAATTACTGGCCCATCTGCAGGGTCTTGAGGAGCAGCGACTTGGCCGTGTTCATGACCTCGACGTTGTTCTGGTAGGAGCGCGAGGCGGAGATCATGTTGACCATTTCCTCCACCGCGTTGACGTTGGAATGCGTGACGTAGCCCTGCTCGTCGGCCGACGGGTGGCTGGGGTCGTGCACCTTGCGCCCGGGCGTGTTGCTTTCGTTGATGCCCGTCACGCGCACGCCGGCAGCGCTGTCGGCGCCCATCGGCTGCGTCTGAAAGGTCAGCTGGCGGGCCTTGTAGGCCTTGCCGTCCGGCCCGGCCACCGCATCGACGTTGGCCAGGTTGCTGGCCACCACGTTGAGCCGCTGCGACTGCGCACTGATGGCGCTGCCCGACACATTGAAGATGGAGAACATGGACATGGGGGTGACTCGCTTTCTGCGCTCGGTGCGGGGGGGCGTTTGCTTACTGGCCCTGGATGGCGCTGAGCATGGTTTTGGCGTTGCCGTTGATGAACCGCAGCGTGGCCTCGTAGCGCACGGCGTTGTCGACGAAGTTGGCGCGCTCGCGGTCCAGGTCGACCGTGTTGTTGTCCAGCGCGGGCTGGGTCTGCACCGCATAGCCCAGCGCACCTTTGGTACCCAGCTCGCCGCTCATGCGGCTGGTGGGCAGGGGCATGTGGCGCGCGTCGGTGGTGCCGGCGGTGCCCACCGAGCCCGCGGTGAGTTTGGTGGTGAAGCCCGAGCCGGTGCCCGTGCTGCTCTCGCCGGTGGCCTCTTTCAGCGCTTCGCTGAACTTGAAGTCGCGCGCCACGTAGCCGGGGGTGTCCGAGTTCGCAATGTTGCTGGCGATGGCACGCTGGCGCTCGGAACGCAGGATCAGTGCGTTGCCGTGGAAGTCCAGCCGGTTGGTCATCTTGTCGAGCATGTTTGCCTCGTGCCCTGGAGTGCAAGGACGCCGGTCCAGGGGGTTTTCCGGCGTGGCTCGATTGTGGAGAGCGCGGCTTTTTTCTAAAGCGCGAAGAACGCGGAAATGGGCGCGCAGTTTCGGGTTTTGCCCGTGCCGGGCCTGCCTATAGTTCCAGTCGTGAAATAGTCTTTGCCGCCCTGTGCGGGAAGACCCGCGATGCCCCCAGGAGGCCCCATGCCATCGATCTCGTTCCCCCGCTCCTTCCCCGCTCCCCGTGCCGTTGCCCGACAGGCCCTGGCGGCCGCTGCGCTGCTGGGCGCGGCGCTGTGCACCGTGGGCTCCGCGCACGCCCAGGCCGCTGCGGACCCGGCGACGGACCTGGGGCCGCTGACCCAGCGCTGGCTGGACGATGCCCTCACGCGCAACCAGTCTTCGGGCCTGCCGCTGCGCATGGAAGTGAGCGTCGGCTCTCTGGATTCGCGCCTGCGCCTGGCGCCCTGTGCGCGGGTGGAGCCCTACTTGCCCGTCGGCTCGCGGCTTTGGGGCCGCACCCGCCTGGGGCTGCGCTGCGTGGAAGGGCAGACCGCCTGGAACGTGTATCTTCCGGTTACAGTGAAGGCCTTCGGGCCCGCCTGGGTGCTGACCAGCGCCGTGGCGCCGGGGGCCACCTTGACCGCCGCCGACGCCACCGAGTCTGAAGTGGACTGGGCAGCGGAATCGGCCGCCGTCATGGCCAACCCCGAGATGTGGGTGGGGCAGATCGCGGCGCGCCAGCTGGTGCCCGGGCAGGCGCTGCGCCAGAGCATGGTGCGTGCGCCCACCCTGTTTCGTGCAGGGGCGCAGGTGAAGGTGGTGGCCCAGGGGCCGGGGTATGCGGTCACGTCCGCGGGCCAGGCGATGTCCGCCGGGGCTGTGGGGCAGATTGTCCGCATCCGCATGGACAATGGCCGCATCGTAAGTGGCACAGTGAGCGAAAACGGGACAATCGACGTCACTCTTTGATGACCGGACTGCGATAAATCGCTAAAGTCCCCGCCAAATGGGTCGAAAACATTGCTACTGTGCCCCACATCGAACGGGGTGGTGGAGAGAGCGATGAAGATTGGTCAAAAACCGGAACTCCCGGGCGGGTTGCCGCAGGCAGCGCTTGCCAAGCAAGCCAAGAGCCCTGTAACCGCTGCGGAAGGAGCCACGAAAGACGCACTGACGGCGCCTGCCGCCGGCGTGCCTGTCACGGTGTCGACCGCGGCCCGCGCCCTCGACCAGACGGCCCGCACCACGGCAGACTTCGACGCCAGCAAGGTCAAGGCCGTGCGAACGGCGATCGAAAAAGGCACGTTCTCGGTGGACGCCGAAGCCATTGCCGACAAGATGCTCTCCAACGCCCAGGAAATCCTGTCCCGCTCACGCGGCTGACCTGACTTGTTATCGGACGGACCGCGCGTTTCTCGAGTCCTGAACTTTCCTTGGCAGACCAGCACGGTTCATCGCACAATGCGCCATGTCGCTGGAAGAATCCCTCTCGGCTGTTGAACAGCTGATCGAAAAAGTCTCCGCCGCGCTGCTTGCGGCCGATCCCCAAACCCTGGAAAAGAACAGCATCGCCCTGCGCGATGCTGCGGCGCAGTTCACCTATGCGCTGGAGCAGACCGCGCAGCGCGGGTTCCCCGTGCCCGCACAGCTGCAAAAGCGGGTGGATGCCATCCGCGACGCGCTGGCCAACCACCGCGAAGGGCTGGCCCGCCTGTCCGCCCACGCCGACCGCCAGGTCGCCAGTCTCCTCCCCCAGGCCGGCACCCCCGCCACCTACGGCGACGGCCGCGCCGCCCAGCCCGGCAAGGCTGGCGTGGCACGCATCTACAAATCGGCGGGTTGAGGCTCGCAAATCAAAAAAGATAGCTGTTGGCGCTTGCCCTGCTTTGGTTTGCATAGCAAATCAGGCTTGAATCGCCGACAGTCAAGCGCCAGCAGCTATCACATCGATAGCACTGGCAATCGTAACAACGATAGGTAGGGGTGGGGTGTAGGTAGCGACAGCCGGTCGGCCCATCGGCTTTCGAGCATTGCGCATTGACCGTCGAAACGGTCGCAGCCCCATACCAGTGCCACCGTGGATCTGGCTTTGCCAGTCCAGGGGTGGCGTCCCCCTCAGGGGGAAGGCGCCGCAGGCGACTCAGGGGGAGTCAAGGCCATGGAGCGCTAGTGCGCCCGCATTTTTGCCCGCAACCGGGCGATGGACTGGCTGTGCAGCTGGCAGATCCGTGATTCCGTCACGCCCAGCACGGCCGCGATCTCCTTGAGATTCATGTCGTGCTCGTAGTACATGCCCATGATGTGCTGCTCGCGCTCGGGCAGGCTCTTGATGGCGTTGACCAGGGACACCTTGAGCCGCTGGTCGCGCAGCATCTCCATGGGGTCGGCGTCGCCGTCTGCGACATGGCGGTCGAGGAAACCGTCGTCGTCGTCGTTGTGGGTCATGTCCTCCAGGTACACCAGCTGGGTGCCGCGCACCTTGCCCAGCAGGCTCTGGTAGTCGGACAGCTCCATGCCCATTTCGTCGGCGATCTCGGATTCGAGCGGGCTGCGGCCGAGCTTTTGCTCCAGGCGGTGCACGGCGTGCTCGATGTCTTTCTGGCTTTTGCGCGAGCTGCGGCTCATCCAGTCGCCCTCGCGCAGCTCGTCGAGCATGGCGCCGCGGATGCGCTGGGTGGCAAAGGTCTCGAACTGCACGCCCTGCGCCACCTCGTAGCGCGACAGCGCCTCCGCCAGGCCCATCATGCCGACCTGGATCAAGTCGTCCAGCTCCACATTGGGGGGCAGCTTGGCGATCATGTGGTGCGCGATCCTGCGAACCAGCGGAACATGCTGGCGGATCATCGCGTCACGATCAAGCTGGCCTTTGGCGGTGTACATCTGATCAGTGGCTCCGGGCAAAATGCGCAGGCGCACCTGCCAGATTGTGGGTGGGGAGAGCCGTCATCGATTCACTGATAGTGCCCGCATTTTCCAGCAGTTGCAAGGCCAGGCGCTGCAGGTCCTGCGGGTTTTGCGTGGCGATGGTCGTCGTGCGCACGGGGCCGACCAGGTGCTGTTCGGCGCACTCCTGCAGGCTTTGCAGGGCGCCCTGGGTCTTGCGGCGCTCGGCGGCGGTGTTGCCGTGCAGCAGGCCCGCCACCATGCAGGGCAGGCCGGTGTGCAGCGCAATCTGCTTCAAGCTTTTGTAACTCTTGAGCACGCCGGCGGCATCGTTGCCCATCACGACGAGCGGAATGGTCGCCGTGTGCGTGAGCAAAGGCCCCAGCGTGGTCGCGGGCGCGTGCAGCACCATCAGGCCATAGGTCCTGAAGTACGGCAGCAGGCCCTGCAGGGGCGGTGCGTCCTGGGCCAGCGCGCGGCGCGTGGCCAGCTGCAGTCCCCGCCCGGCGGGGATCACAGCCAACGACGAGGCCGCGGCGCCCATGTTCAGGTGCGCGCCGTCGTTCCACGGGGCTTGCTGCAGCAGGTGCAGCAGGCCGGGGCTGTCGTCGGTCTCTTGCGCGGTGCCGTCCAGCACCACGACTTGGTGGCCCAGGCGCTGCAAAATGGCGCAGACCTGCCACAGGGCCTCAAGGCCCGTGCCGGCGTTGTCCTGGCTGGCGACCGCCACCACGCGCAGTTCGGACTGCGGCGTGAAGCTGTGCAGGCTCGCGCCTTGGTGAAATCCGATATCAAGCATCGACCAGCCCTCGCTCGTTGATGCCGTCGGGCGAGTGCGAGAAGAAGAAGTTCAGGTCGCTGGCCTTGGGGTCGAACGCCGACTTCACCGGTGCGCGCATCGAGGTGTTGATGAGCTTGTGCGCATCGGCGCGCTCCCAGTCTTCGGGCACGCGCTGGCCGTTGGTCACGCCGCGCAGCACCATCTGGTGGCGGATCAGCGCGTCGATCGCGGGGCCGAGTTTGACGGCTTCGTCCACCTTGGACAGGATGGCCTGCTGCGAGCCCTCGGTCTTGAAGGACGTGAGCACGTCGTCCAGCGTGTCGCCATGGCAGCCGGCGTTGAGCACCAGCAGGCGGTTGACGTGCGGCAGGTCCAGCACATCCAGCATGTCGCGCTTGCGCGGGTCGCGCGGGGCGACGCCGGTGGTGTCGATGAGCACCATCTTCTTGCCACTCAGCAGACCCAGCAGGTCCTGCAGCGCAGCGCGGTCGTGGGCCAGGTGGGCCACGATGCCCAGCATGCGGCCGTAGGTGCGCAGCTGTTCGTGGGCGCCCACGCGGTAGGTGTCCAGCGTGATCAGGCCCACGCTGCCGGGGCCGTGGATGCGGGCGCACATGGCCGCCAGCTTGGCGGTGGTGGTGGTCTTGCCCACGCCGGTGGAGCCCACCAGCGCGAAGATGCCGCCCTGCTCGTACAGCGGGGTCTCGGCCAGGTCGGTCTTGAGGTTGCGCTCGAGCACCTCCATCAGCCAGCGCACCGACTCGGCGGCCGACAGCTCTTCGGGCATGCGTTCCAGCACGGCGCGCGCCAGCGATGGCGAGTAGCCCCCGCGGATCATCTTGAGCATCAGGTTGGACTGGATGGGGTTCTGGCGCGCCTGCCCCAGCCACGCCAGCGTGTTGAAGCGGTCTTCGATCAGATCCTTCATCGCGTGCAGCTCGGACATCACGCTTTGCTGGTTGGCGGCGGACTGCACGGCGTGGCTCACCGCGGGCTCGGGCCGGCGGCGGGGCTGCTCGGGCGGCAGGTCCATCGGGATGGAGCGCAGCGGGTTGTGGCGCACCACGGCCGGTGCGCTGGTGATGCGCTCGCGCTCTGGCGCTTCGTCGCGGCTGCGCTCGGATAGCGTGGGCGGGTCCGACGGGCCGTTCATGGCTTCATGGCGGCGGCGCAGCATGCGTTCGCGCACGTAGTCCTGAAAGGACAGCGTGCTCATCGCCAGCTGCTCGGTGTCTTCTTCCACCGGGTTGCGGTTCATCGCCGACAGGGCGGACATGGCGGCCTGGTTTTGACTTTGGCTGGCGCGCTGCGGGGCGCTGCGTGCAGGCGTGGGGGCCAGCAGGGGCGCGTTGGCCGACAGCGACGAGCCGCCGCCAGCACCACTGCCGTCCAGGGCCGAGAGTGTGTCTTCGGCCGTGGCCACCACCTCGACGCCGTTGGCCGTGGGGCGGTTGGACAAAATGAGTGTGCCGTCCCCGAAGGCCATGCGCGCTTTGGCCAGAGCTTCCCGCGATGTGGGGGCAGTAAAGCGTTTGATGTTCATGCTGATGCACCTCTAAGGATCGGCCCAATGCGGATGGTGTGGGTCTCGGGGATTTCACTGTGCGCCAGCACCTGCAGGCGGGGCGCGACGCGGCGCACCAGGCGGGAGATGGCATTGCGGATCTGGTCGGGCACCAGCAGGCAGGCTGGCAGGCCCATTTCTTCCTGCTTGAGGGCCACTTCGGCGGCCTTCTGGGTCAGGATGTCGGCCACACCGGGGTCGAGCGCCGGGCCGGCTGCATTGCCCAGGGCCTGCACCAAGAGGCGCTCGAGGCCCGGCTCGATGGCGATGACGTTGAGCTCGCGCGTCGGGCCGTAGATCTGCTGGACGATGGCGGGCGACAGTGCAATGCGCACGCGGCGGGCCAGCTCGACCGGGTCGCTGATGCCGCCGGCAAATTCGGCCAGCGTTTCGATGATGGTGCGGATATCGCGGATGTGCACAGACTCTTCCAGCAGCAGCTGGAGGACTTTCTGGAACGTTGCGATGGAGACCATTTTGGGGACCACTTCTTCGATGAGCTTGGGGGCCAGCTTGGCCACGTGTTCCACCAGTTGCTGCGTTTCCGTGCGACTGAGGAGCTTGGCGGCTTGCACTTGCATCAAGTGTGACAAATGGGTGGCCATCACGGTTTCGGAATCAACGACGGTAAAACCCGCCATTTGTGCCGCTTCCTTCTGGCGGTCGTCAATCCAGTGGGCGGGCAGGCCGAACGCGGGGTCGGTCGTGGGCGTGCCGATCAGCGGCGTGGTGATGCCGCCGGGGTTGATGGCCAGGAACATGCCGGGGAAGGCCTCGCCTTCGCCCACCACCACGCCGCGCAGGGTGATGCGGTAGCCGCTGGGCTTGAGTTCCAGGTTGTCGCGCACGTGCACGGCCGGGGGCAAGAAGCCCACCTCTTGCGCGAACTTGCGGCGCACGCCCTTGATGCGGGTCAGCAAGTCGCCCTGGCGGCTCTTGTCCACCAGGCTGATCAGGCGGTAGCCCAGCTCCAGGCCCAGCAGGTCCACGGGCTGCAGGTCGTCCCAGGTGGCTTCGCCGTCGGCCACGGGGGCGGGCGGGGCTTCGGCCTCGGGTGGCACCTTCTGGCGCTCGTACAGCAGCCAGGCGCCGTAGCCCATCATGCCGCCCATGGTCAAGAACACCAGGTGCGGCATGCCGGGGATCATGCCCAGCAGCAGCAAGATGCCGGCCGTCACGCCCACCACGCGGGGCGACATGAACAGCTGCGCCACGATCTGGCGGCCCATGTCCTGGTCCTTGCCCACGCGCGAGATCACCATCGCGGCGGCCACCGAGATCAGCAGCCCGGGGATCTGCGCCACCAGCGCATCGCCCACCGCCAGCAAGATGTAGCTGTCGGCCGCCTGCCCGGCCGACAGGCCGTGCTGGAGCATGCCGATGGCAAACCCGCCCACGATGTTGATCACCAGAATCAAGATGCCGGCAACGGCGTCGCCGCGCACGAACTTGGAAGCACCGTCCATGGAGCCGAAGAAGTTCGCCTCTTCGGCGACTTCGGCGCGCCGGCGCTTGGCTTCTTTTTCGTCGATCATCCCGGCGTTCAGGTCGGCGTCCACCGCCATCTGTTTGCCGGGCATGGCATCGAGCGCAAAGCGGGCCGACACTTCGGCAATGCGCTCTGCGCCCTTGGTGATCACCACGAAGTTGATCACCACCAGGATGGCGAAAACGATCAGGCCCACTGCAAAGTTGCCGCCGATCAGAAAGTGCCCGAAGGCCTCGATCACCGCACCGGCCGCCCCGGGGCCGGTGTGGCCTTCCAGCAGCACGACCCGGGTGGAGGCCACGTTCAGCGACAGGCGCATCAGCGTCGTCAGCAGCAACACTGCGGGGAATGCCGCGAAGTCCAGCGGGCGCAGCATGTATGCGGCCACCATCATCACCATCAGGGCGACAGCGATGTTCAGCGTGAAGAATGTGTCCAGCAGCCACGGCGGGATCGGGAGCACCATCAGCGCCAGGATGGCCACCACCAGCAGCGGCGCCGACATGCCTTGAAGGGCGCTCGAGTGGTTGCCCGCCCAGAGCCGGACTGACTTTACAGAGGTATTCATACGGCGGCGCCTTGCACGGTGGTGCGGTTCAGCGGATCAAGCTCTGGCGGAACGAAAGGCTCTTCCAGGCTGTCGGGCATGCGGCCTTCGCCGCGCAGCGCGGCCTTCAGGCGGTACACGTAGGCCAGTACCTGCGCCACGGCGGTGTACAGCGTGGCGGGGATGGCCTGGTCGAGTTCGGCGTGGGCATACAGCGCACGCGCCAGCATGGGGGACTGCAGCACGGGCACTTCGTGCTCCTTGGCCACGTCGCGAATGCGCAGGGCGATCAGGTCGGTGCCGCGGGCGATCACCTGGGGGGCGCTCATGGTCTTCTCGTCGTACTTGAGCGCCACGGCGTAGTGGGTGGGGTTCATGACCACGAAGTCGGCCTTTGGCACGGCGCCCACGCTGGCGCGTTCGGCGATCTCGCGCTGCTTTTGGCGGATGTGGCTCTTGATGTGGGGGTTGCCGTCCGACTCCTTGTGCTCCTGCTTGATTTCCTCGTGCGACATTTTGAGGCGCGCCTTGAAGAAATACGCCTGCAGGGGCACGTCGATCAGCGCGGCCAGAAACACCACGATCAGCAGCAGGCTCATGCCCGAGGTCAGCCAGTCGGCCAGCTGGCGGATGGCCAGGGGCGAGGGCTGCAGCACCAGCATGGCTACCGTGTCGATGCTGTTGCCCATGAACTTCCAGGCCACGTAGCTCAGGATCAGGGTCATCAGCACCATCTTGGCCACGTTGGCCATCTGCTGTTTGGAAAAGAGGTTGGCCAGGCCCGAGATCGGGTTCAGGCGGTTGAACTGGGGCGAGATGGGCTTGCTGCTCATGATCCAGCCGCCCGCGCCGATGGCGCTGATCAGGGCCGCGCCGCTGGTGAGGATGGCGAACACGGAGCTGGCGATGAGGCCGATCATCACCATGTCCGACAGGCGCTTGAGCATGGTGCCCGGGGCCATCACGATGGCGGAGTTGAACGCCAGCTGGCGGCCCATGGCCAGCTGCATGTGGTCCATCAGCGCCGGGGCCATCACCAGCATGCAGCCCGCACCCGCGCCCAGGATCGCCAGGTGCGACAGGTCGCGAGAGCGCGCACCCTGGCCGTCTTCGCGCGCTTTTTGCAGTTTGCGCTCTGACGCGGGTAGGTTTTTTTCTTGGCTGGATTCCATGATGGCATGACGGCTGGTGCCATGCCATTGTCGTGAGCGACCCGGAAATCTAAAGGTGGATAAAGGGGCTGCGATGCCCGCTTTTCCGTGCCGCGAGGCCTTTGCAGGCCTTTGTAGGCCTTTCGACGCGCCAGCGCGACCAGCTACACGCACGCCCTCCGAAACCGGCGCGCCCGAAGCCAGCGCACCCGTGGAACTGGCTTTGCCAGGCCACCGGGTGCGTCCCCCTCAGGGGGAAGGCGCCGAAGGCGACTCAGGGGGAGATCAGAAACCGAGGCTTGCGAGCAGATCGTCCACTTGGGACTGATCGGTGACCACGTCCGCGGTGTTCTCGGGGTCGACCACCGGGCCTTGCAGGTGCAGGGGCTTGGCTTCGACCACCGGCACCTGGGCATTGGGCGGTGCTGTCTGGATGAGCAGCTGCACCAGCTGCTCTTCGATGTTGGCCGCCAGGTTCACCACACGCGCGATCACCTGGCCGGTGAGGTCGTGGAAGTCCTGGGCCATCATGATCTCGGTGAGGTGCGTGTCCGCTTCCTTGGTCACGCGCTCCACGTCGGTCAGGAAGTTCATGATCTCGCCCTTGGCCACGGCGGCCACGGGGTCCTTGACCAGGGACGTCACCACACGGCGCGTTTCGGCGGCGATGTAGTCGTGCTGCGCCTTGGCCTGCTCCACGCGGTTGAGCACCTTTTCCGCCGCTTCGCCGGTCAGGCGGGCGATGTAGGAGAGGCGGCTTTGCGCGTCGGGCAGCTCGCCCATGGAGCCGCGCAGCTTGTCGGCGTAGCCCAGTTCGTTGAGCGAGTCGTGCAGTTGCCGGGTCAGCAGGCCGATCTTCTGGTGGACTTCGGCAGGCGGTTGGCTGTTGTTGTCCGGTGTGGCGTCCATGATGTCATAGCCCCATCTTCTTGAGGATCAGGGTCACCTTTTCTTCCAGGGTGGCCTTGGTGAAGGGTTTGACGATGTAGCCGGCAGCACCGCCCTGGGCGGCCGCAACGATGTCTTCCTTGCGGGCTTCTGCGGTCACCATCAGGACGGGCAAGTGCTTGAGCTTGTCGTCCTTCTTGATTTCCGCCAGCAGCTGGAAGCCGTTCATGTTGGGCATGTTGATGTCGGTGACCACGAAGTCGAACTTGCTGTTGCGCAGCTTGTTCAGGGCGGCCACGCCATCCTCGGCCTCATCGGCGTCGGCAAAGCCGCTTTCCTTGAGCAGGTTGCGCACGATGCGCCGCATGGTGGAGAAGTCGTCAACAATCAAAAAACGAAGGGCTGTGGTCACGTGGGACCCTTTCGGTCGGAAGTATCTGTAAGTATTGTCATGGGCGGCAGCTTTGGTGACAAGTCGTAACCGTTATCTGCCTGGGGTGGGATTTTCCCGCTTTTCATTCAACAGTTCTGTGGAAGTGATTTCGGGGATCCCTTTACCCATGAGTCGTTCTTCGGCTTCGCGGGTCAGCACCGTGATGGTGATGCGCCGGTTGGCAGGGGCACGCGGGGTCTTTGGCTCCAGCAGATCGCTGGCCGCCAAGCCCACCACACGCCCCAGTTTAGCGTCTGGCATGCCGGCCGAGACCAATTCGCGCCGCGAAGCGTTGGCCCGGTCGGCCGACAGCTCCCAGTTGCTGTAGCCGCGGTCGCTGTTGCCATATGGCACAGCGTCGGTGTGGCCGGCCAGGCTGATGCGGTTTTCGACGCCGTTCAGGGCGGCGCCGATTTCGCGCAGGATGTCGCGCATGTAGGGTTTCACCAACGCACTGCCGCTGTCGAACATGGGGCGGTTCTGGTCGTCGATGATCTGGATCTGCAGTCCGTCGGGGGTGATGTCGATGCGGATCTGCGACTTGTATTCGTTCAGGCGCGGGTTTTCGGTGATGAGCGCGTCGATCTTGGCCTCCAGGGCCTTGATGCGGGCCAGGTCCTGCTTGGCGCGCTCGGCCTTGGCCGCGTCGATGCTCATGCGGCGCTGTTTGGCCTCTTCCACGTCGGAGCGCCGCACCTGGCCATGCACCTTGGCCAGGTCGTTGCCGCCGCCCGGGATGATGCTGGAGCTGTTGCCCGAGCCGTCGCCCCCGGCCATGGCCACCTTGAGCGGCGAAGAAAAGTACGCGGCAATGCCCTGCAGCTCGCCCTTGGCGGTGGAGCCCAGCAGCCACATCAGCAAAAAGAACGCCATCATCGCCGTCACGAAGTCGGCATACGCGATCTTCCAGGCGCCGCCATGCACTGCATGGCCGCCTTTCTTGATGCGCTTGATGATGATGGGCTGGAGTTTCTTTTCTGCCATGGTGCTCAGGAGTCAGGGGAGGGAGCGTGCCGCTCCCGCTACTTCTTGCCTTTCACATGCCCCTCCAGCTCGGAGAAGCTGGGGCGGACGTTGGAGAACAGCACCTTGCGGCCAAACTCGATGGCGGTGGCCGGGTTGTAGCCCTGCATGCTGGCCAGCAGGGTGGACTTGATGCACTGCAGCTCCTTGGCCGCGTCTTCGGTCTTTTGCTCGACCAGGCCGCCCAGCGGCTCGACCACGCCGTAGGCCAGCAAGATCCCGAGGAACGTACCCACCAGCGCCGAGCCGATCATGCCGCCCAGCACCGACGGCGGCTGGCCCACCGAGCCCATGGTGTTCACCACGCCCAGCACGGCGGCCACGATGCCGAAGGCGGGCAAGGCGCCGGCCAGGCGGGCGAGCGCCGCCACGGGGGCGTGCGCCTCCTGGTGGTGGGTGTCGATCTCGCTGTCCATCAGCGCTTCGATCTCGTGGGAGTTGAGGTTGCCCGACACCATCATGCGCAGGTAGTCGGTGGTGAACTCGATCACGTGGTGGTCGCTGCCCACCGTGGGGTATTTCTTGAAGATCTCGGACTCGTGGGGCGCCTCGACATCCTTTTCGATGGCCATCAGCCCTTCCTTGCGGGCCTTTTGCAGGATGTCATAGAGCATCGCCATGAGCTCCATGTACCGCTCCTTGGTGTACTTGGAGCCCTTGAGCGCCATCGGCAGCGCGGCCATGGTGGCCTTGATCACCTTGGGCTGGTTGTTCACCACGAAGGCGCCCAGAGCGCCACCCAGGATGGTGATGATCTCGAAGGGCAGCGCCTTCAGGATCACGCTGATGTTCCCCCCGTGCACGATGTACACGCCGAAGATGCAGCCTAGGCAGACGACGTAACCGATGATGACAAACATGCTTTGGACGTGTTGGGCGGCAACTGCAATGGGGCCGGGAACGGCGGGGTGGGCACGGCTGCTGGCAATGCAGCTTACCGAAGGTTACTGCAAATGTATCGGATTGAAGAGTGCCAAATGGCGTCAAGAGAGCGGACATCACAGGGCTTCTTGGGGAAATGGCGCTGCGACGCAACGGCACCACGGTGCGATGGGCGGAAATATGTAACAGCACAGCGATGCAGCCACGCTATGAACCAGCGGTCCCGGCCCACGTCCAGCAGGCGGGTGGAGCTGGCAGGGTAGGGGTGGTCCCTGCAGACGCTGGACGTTGGAAAGCCATCGCTATCACTCCCGGGCGCAGCGTGGGACTGGGGGCAGGTTACGGCAGGGGCAGCGGGGTACCTCCAGGGCAATACGTCTGCAGATTTGAATGAAATATGCCTCTACCGCGCTTTGGGCAAGCGCTAGCAGCTATTTATTTAATAGCAATTGCAAGGCGGGGACCCATGCGCGCCTCCCGCACGGCGGCATCAATCGCTGCATTTGGGCCGGTTTTGCGCACCCACAGGGCCTTTTGGCGCTGCGGGGGCTGCACTATGCTGCGGGCATGAAAGCCGTACTGCTCGCGGGGGGCCTGGGAACCCGCATCTCGGAAGAGTCGCACCTGCGTCCCAAGCCCATGATCGAGATCGGTGGGCGGCCCATCCTTTGGCACATCATGAAGATGTACGCCGCCCACGGCGTGAACGACTTCATCATCTGCCTGGGCTACAAGGGCTATGTCATCAAGGAATACTTCGCCAACTACTTCCTGCACATGTCCGACGTGACGTTCGACATGGCCAACAACCGCATGGAAGTGCACCACCGCCACGCCGAGCCCTGGCGCGTGACGCTGGTGGACACCGGCGAGAGCACACTGACCGGCGGGCGCCTCAAGCGCGTGGGCGAATACCTCGAGCCCGACGAACCTTTCTGCTTTACCTACGGCGACGGCGTGGCCGACATCGACATGGCCGCGCAGTTCGCCTTTCACCGTGCACACGGCAAGCTGGCCACCGTCACGGCGGTGCTGCCCCCGGGCCGCTATGGCGCGCTGATGCGCGACGGCGACCGGGTCGAAGGCTTCGTCGAAAAACCGCGGGGCGAGGGCGGCTGGATCAACGGCGGGTTCTTCGTGCTGTCGCCCCGCGTGCTCAGCCGCATCGACGGCGACGCCACCCCCTGGGAGGCCGAGCCCATGGACACGCTGGCGCGCGAGGGCGAATTGATGGCCTACGAGCACCACGGCTTCTGGCAGCCCATGGACACCCTGCGCGAGAAAAATCTGCTCGAAGAACTGTGGCAAAGCGGCCAGGCGCCCTGGAAGCGCTGGTGATGGCGGCAGTCCCGACGACGACAACCACCACAAGGCAGCAGCACCATGCGTCCTGATCCCGACTTCTGGCGCGGCAAGCGCGTGTTGCTGACGGGCCACACCGGCTTCAAGGGCGCGTGGCTGGCCCTGTGGCTGCAGCGCCTGGGCGCACAGGTCACCGGCGTGGCCCTGCCGCCCCCGGCCGACCCCAACCTGTTCACGCTGGCGCGGGTGGGCGAGGGCATGGACAGCCATTTCTGCGACGTGTGCAACCCCCAGGCCCTGGCCATGCGCGTGCGCGCCGCGCGGCCCGACGTGGTGCTGCACCTGGCCGCGCAGGCCCTGGTGCGGCCCGGCTATGCCGACCCGCTGGCCACCTTTGGCACCAACATCATGGGCACGGCCCACGTGCTCGACGCCCTGCGCGGTCTGCCCGAGGCGCGCGTGGCCTTGGTGGTGACCACCGACAAGGTCTACCGCAACCGCGAATGGGCCTACCCCTACCGCGAAGACGACCCGCTGGGCGGGCACGACCCCTACAGCGCCAGCAAGGCCGCGGCCGAACTGGTCACCGCCAGCTACCGCGACGCCTTCCTGGCGCCGCAGGGCGTGGCCGTGGCCACCGCCCGTGCGGGCAACGTGATCGGCGGCGGCGACTGGGCGCAGGACCGCCTGCTGCCCGACGCCGTGCGCGCCTGGGAAAAGGGCGAGACGCTGCACATCCGCCGCCCGGACGCCACCCGCCCCTGGCAGCATGTGCTCGAACCCCTGGCCGCCTACCTGCGGCTGGCGCAGCGCCTGTGGGACGCCCCGTCGCTGGCGGGCCCCTACAACTTCGGGCCCCTGCCGCACGAGGCGGCCAGCGTCAAACATGTGATTGAAATGGCCTCTGGCGCTTATCCAACAAGCGCTGTAAGCTATGAAATTGGGAGCGGTGGACCACACGAGGCCGGCTGGCTGGCGCTGGAAACCGCCCACGCCCGCCAGGCCCTGGGCGTGGCCCCGCGCTGGGCGCTGACCACTGCGGTCGCGCGCACCATGAACTGGTACCGCCAGCAGCACGGCGGCGCCGATGCCCGGGCGCTGTGCCTGGCCGACATCGGCGCCTGGGAGGCGCAGGCGTGAGCCGGCTGGCCTGCACACCCTTGGCCCTGGCCGGGTTGTTCCGCATCCAGCGGCAGCCGCTGGCCGACGAGCGCGGCTTCTTCGCCCGCCTGTTCTGTGCGGACGAGCTGGCCGCCGCCGGCTGGACGCAACCTATCGCGCAGATCAACCACAGCCACACGGCGCGCGCGGGCACCGTGCGCGGCCTGCACTACCAGCGCCCGCCGCATGCCGAGATGAAGCTCGTCACCTGCCTGCGCGGCGAGGTGCTGGACGTGGCCGTGGACCTGCGCCACGGCTCGCCCACCTTCCTGCAGTGGCATGCCGAGCGCCTGTCGGCCGACAACGGCACGGCGCTGCTCATCCCCCCGGGCTTTGCGCACGGCTTTCAGGCCCTGACCGACCAGGCCGAGTTGCTGTACTGCCACTCGGCCGCCCATGTACAAGGGGCCGAGGCGGGCCTGAACCCGCTGGACCCGCGCCTGGCCATCGCCTGGCCGTTGCCGCCCGTGGGCCTGTCGCCGCGCGACGCGGGCCAGCCCTGGCTGACCGACGGGCCCGGCCCGGAATTCGAAGGAGTGCGCCTGTGAAGTGCCGACACTGCGGCAGCCCGCTGCAACTGCCGTTCCTGGACCTGGGCAGCGCGCCCCCGTCCAACGCCTACCTGCCCGAGGCCGCCCTGCGCGCGCCCGAAACCTGGTTCCCCCTGCGCCTGCTGGTGTGCGAGACCTGCTGGCTGGTGCAGACCGAAGACCACGCCGGGCGCGAGGCGCTGTTCACCGACGACTACGCGTACTTCAGCTCGTTCTCGTCGTCCTGGCTGGCCCACGCCGATGCGTACGTCGGCGCGATGCGCGAGCGCCTGGCGCTGAATGCCGACAGCTGCGTGGTCGAGGTCGCCTCGAACGACGGCTACCTGCTGCAGTACGTGCAGGCCGCGGGCATCCCCTGCTACGGCGTGGAGCCCACGGCCAGTACGGCGGCGGCCGCCCGCGCCAAGGGCATCGAGGTGGTCGAGCGCTTCTTCGGCGTGGCCCTGGCCGACGAGCTTGCCGCCGCTGGCCGCCAGGCCGACCTGATCGCCGCCAACAACGTGCTGGCGCACGTGCCTGACATCAACGACTTTGTGGGCGGTTTTGCGCGGCTGCTCAAGGCGCACGGCGTGGCCACGTTCGAGTTTCCGCACCTGCTGCGCATGGTGCAGGGCTGCCAGTTCGACACCGCGTACCACGAGCACTACTCCTACCTGTCGCTCACCGCCGTGCGGCGCATCTTCGCGGCCAACGGCCTTGCGGTGCTGGACGTGCAGGAGCTGCCCACCCACGGCGGCAGCCTGCGCGTGTTCGCGGGCCGGGCCGATGCGGCCAGCCACCCGCACGCCACGGCCGAGGGTGCGGGCCGGGTGCGGGCGCTGCTGGCCGACGAAGCCGCTGCAGGCCTGCTGGGCGCCAATTTTTATGGCGATTTCCAGGCCCAGGCCTTGCGTATCAAGCGCGAGCTGCTCACTTTTTTATTGCAATGCCAGGCGGACGGCATCACCGTTGGGGCCTATGGCGCAGCCGCCAAGGGCAACACGCTGCTCAATTTTGCGGGCGTGCGGCCCGACCTGCTGCCCTACGTGGTGGACAAGAACCCCGCCAAACAAGGCCAGTACCTGCCCGGCAGCCGCATCCCGGTGGTGAGCGAGGCGCACCTGCACGCCCACCGGCCCCAGCGCGTGCTGATCCTGCCGTGGAACCTGCGGGACGAAGTCAGCGCGCAGCTGAGCGACATACGGGGATGGGGAGGGCAGTTCGTCACGGCCGTTCCCCGCCTTGAAGTCTGGTAGCCGCCACAACTCACCCGCTACGCAAAGCAACGCACCCGCCACGCCCATCTGAACCGTACACAACCGAAGGAGACCACCATGATCCCAATGTTCAAGCCCTTGATCGAACAAGAAGAAATCGATGCCAGCCGAGAGTCGCTGGAGCTGGGATGGCTCGGCATGGGCAGCTATGTGTCCGGCTTTGAAAAGAAGGTGAAAGAGATCCTGCAGGCGCCGGACCGCCATGTGGCCGCGGTCAGCACCGGCACGGCAGGCCTGCACATCGCGCTGCTGCTGGCGGGCGTGGGCCCGGGTGACGAGGTGATCGTGTCGGCCTTCAACTGCTCGGCCGACTACCAAGCCATCACCTGGGTGGGGGCGGACATCGTGTTCTGCGACTGCACCGACGACACGCTCGAACTGGACCTCGCCAAGGCCGAGTCCCTGGTGGGCCCGCGCACCAAGGCCATCATCGTGATGGACTACGACTGCATCATCAGCAACCACGAAAACATCGCCGCGTTTGCCGAGCGCCACAAGCTGCGCGTCATCCACGACGCGGCTCACTCGTTCGGCTCCAGCTACAAAGGCCGCATGGTCGGCAGCTTTTCGGACATTTGCGTGTTCAGCCACGACCCGGTCAAGACCGTGACCTGCCTGGACGGCGGCACCGTCGTCGTGCGCACCGAAGAAGAGCTTCGCCGTGTGCACGAACTGCGCCTGCTCGGCATGCAGCAGCCCGCCGAGGTGATGTACCAGAACAAACGCGCCTGGACGTTCGACGTCGAGCGGGTGGGTTTTCGCTACCACATGCTCAACATGCATGCCGCGATCGGCCTGGCGCAGCTGGGCAAGCTCGATGTGATCAAGTCGAGCCGCCAGGCGGCATCGCGCCGCTACAACGAAAAACTGCAGGGCATCGCACAAGTGCGCACGCCCGCGACCGACTTTGCCGATGTGAACCCGTTCCTGTACTACATCCGCGTGCCGGCGGAGCACCGCGATGCGCTGCGCGATTTTCTGAAGGCCAACGGGGCAGACACGGGCATCCACTGGCAGCCGGGCCACTGGTTCTCGCTGTGGAAGGACTGCCGCGCGGGCGACCTGTCGGTGACGGACAGCGTGGGCAAGGGCATTCTCTCGCTGCCCTTGCACTCGCGCATGTCGCTGGACACCGTGGACGCCGTGGCCGAGCAGGTGCGCCGCTACTTCGAACAAATCTGACGAACGGGGGGCGGCCATGCAAGCACCAACTCCTGGACAGCAGCTTTTCGCAGCGATCAAGCAGACGGCCCGCGCTGGCGAGCCTGGCCTGGTGCTGCCAGTGGGGCAGCCGCTGGCGGCGGTCGTGCGGCCCATCGCCACAGTCCCCGGGCACACCGACGCGCTCGACGCGCAACTGCTGACGGACTGGCGCAATCGCCATGTCAAATCCTTCCTGACCGAATTCGTCTCCACCCCCGAGCGCACGGCGGCCTGGCTGGCGGGCGCCGTGCACCAGAACCCCGGCAAGATGCTGTTCATGGTGGAGACGCCGGACGGCGAGCGCGTGGGGCACGTGGGGCTGGGCTTCATCGACTGGCAGCGGGGCTATGGCGAAGCCGACGCCATCGTGAGCGGCGGGGCGTCGCCCCCGGGGTTGATGAAGGCCTCGCTGCTGGTGCTGATGCGCTGGGCCCGCGACGCGCTCGGCCTGCACACGCTGGCCGTGCGGGTGCGGTCGGACAACCCGGCGGTCGAGTTCTACCGCAAGGTGGGCTTTCAGGAATACCAGCGCGTGCCCATCGTCGCCACCACCGTGCCGGGTGGCGTGGACTGGAACGAAGACCCCGCGGCGGTCGGCGCGCCGGCCAGCCTTGTGTACATGCAATTGCAACTGCCCGCGGCCTGATTGACTGATTGACTGATTGACTGAGCCGCTGCGGCGCACCGCCTTGGGAGACCCCACCATGGACATCTTGCGGATGGACCGCGACCGGTTGCTGCGCTACGTGGTGCAGCAGCTGCACAACACCCTGCCCGACGACTTCGACCCGCGCCCGGACATCGATGCGCACCTGGACGAGGCGCTGCACCGGCTGCACACGTGCATCAATGCCGTGCGGCCCTGGCGGCAGGATTGTTTCGACCCGCTGCACTCCACGCAGTACTGCAGCTTTCTGTACTTTCTGGCGCACACCATCTGGCGCAGCACCGGCAACGCCGACACGCCCACGCGGCTCTTCTTGCTGAACAAGGCGCTGAACGGCATCGATCTCTTTTATGAAATCGAGCTGCCGCCGGTGTTCTTCATCGGCCATTCCGTGGGCATCGTCTTTGCCAAGGCCACCTATGGCAACTACCTGGTGATCTACCAGAACTCCACCGTGGGCAAGAATCATGGCGTGGCGCCGGTGCTGGGAGAGGGCGTCGTCATGTACCCCGGCACCGCCATCATTGGTGGCTGCCAGGTGGGCGATGCCACGGTGCTGTCGCAGGGTACGAGCCTGGTCAACACCGACACGCCGGGGCATTGCACCGTGTACCCGGCAGAGGCCGGCAAGGTGAGCTTCAAGCCCACCCGGCGCGACGCGCTGCAGGACATCTTCCGGCTCTGACGCGACCTCGACCGCGACGGCGACGGCGACGGCGAACGTACGCGCGTCGTCTGTCAATCAATCAATCAATCGGTCAGCCGGCTGTGACGCCCATCCCCATCGCCTGCGTGGCGTGCTGCAGGTAGGTCACCGCAAACTCGGTGTGTCCGTGGGCATGTTCCACCTCGGCCAGGCAGGCCAGGGCCACGGGGTCGTGCGGCACGGCACTGAGCACCAGCTCTGCCAGCTCGGTCACGGCCACCCAGTGGCTGCCCATGACCGCTTGTGCAGGGGAGGGCGAGGCCGACGGTGCGGCCGGCGCTGCCTTGGCCTTTTCCACCAGGTCCTGCAGGAGCTGGTGGGCTTCGTGCAGGCTCACCCGGTGGCCGGGCTTCAGGCCCACGCCGGGCACCGGGGGCTGCGTCCATTCCGGCGGGTACTGCTGCACCCACGCCTGAATGGCCTGCTCCTGCGCCTCGGGGTCATCGGGGTGTTCGGCCCGGGCCAGCCACTGCAGCCACATCACCCGCAGGCCCTCGCCGAAGAGCTGGTTGTACAGGTCCTCGCGCATCAGGGGCGAGTTCTCCGTCTCGCCGCGCAGGTTGAGCCGCAGGTCGTTGAGCGCCGGCACATCGGCCGCCAGGCCCGCCGCGATGCGCACGTAGTCGTCGGGCGTCTCGGCCAGCCATTCGGTGCGGCCAAGGTAGGTGAGCATGCCCACGCCCATGCGGCTTTTAAAGCTCTCGCCCACCATGGAGACGATGGGCACACCCATCCACAGCACGTCAAAGGTGGTCGTGCCGCCCGTCAGCGGAAACGGGTCCAGCGCAATGTCGATGCGGTGGTAGGTGAGGTACTGGTTGTCGTGGCTGAGTGCCACCAGGTCTACGCGCGCCGGGGGCAGGCCCAGCCGCTCGCACCGGTCGCGGTAGGCCTGCGCGAACTCGGGGCGGTCCAGGTTCTTGCCTTCGATCAGCAGGCGAGACTGCGGCACGGCGGCAAGAATCTGGCCCCACAGCGCCAACACCTCGTCCGTGAGCTTGCCCAGGTTGTTGCAGCTGCCGAAGGTGACGAAGCCGTTTGTCACCGCGGGCGACGTGCGCACCTGGTAGCGGGGCTGGTAGCGCCACAGGGGGTTGCGGCTCATGGGCCGGTAGCACGCAAACAGCGTCGGCAGCCGGTACAGGTGCTCGGTGTATTGCGCCTCGGCCCCGGGCGGGTCGGTGATCTCGTCGGAGAATTTGTAGTCCACGGCCTCCAGGCCGGTCG
>Ga0209023_10002459_pt1 | contig 23098 bp, 19 predicted proteins | sample LakOneMetagenome_FD_187468 | JGI IMG/M metagenome (GOLD analysis project Ga0209023, IMG submission 187468) | Freshwater and sediment microbial communities from Lake Erie, Canada (SPAdes) (version 2) | ecosystem: Environmental > Aquatic > Freshwater > Lentic | place: Lake Erie, Canada... | reverse complement strand
CGAGCAAAGAACCAAAAGAATCGCTCAAGATTCGGATAGAAAATAGACAGGATTTACTGGAATCAACAAGACTGGCTTAAGCTTCTTCATCTTGTCGGTTCCAGTAAATCCTGTCTAAAAATTTTACGTTTTGATGGTGGTGGATGTTGTTTACTTCAATCCAGCAAGTTGCTCAAAAATTCTGATCAGACTTTGGGTACCGTCATCCCCTCGGCCTTCGGCTTCGACGGCGGCGAGCAGTTGATGAGCCAGCGCTGCCGCAGGCAACACCGTGTGATTGGAGCTTGCAGCGCCCAGCACCAAGCGCAAATCTTTCTGTTGCAGTTTGACCATAAACGCCGGTTTGAAATCACGCTCAATCATTTTTTTGCCGAGCACTTCCAGCGACCACGAATTTGCTGCGCCGCCCGTTAAGGCTTGATGCAACGTCGCCAAGTCGAGTCCGGCTTTGGCTCCGAAGGTCAACGCTTCGCAAACGGACAGCAAATTGACCGCCGTCATAATTTGATTGCAGAGTTTGGCGGACTGGCCATTCCCTGCGGCGCCGAAATGGGTGATGCGTTTGCCCATTGCTTCCAACACGGGCCGCGCGCGTTCCAGAGCTTCGGTTTCACCGCCAACCATGATTGTGAGCGTGCCTTCAATGGCCCCTTTTTCACCGCCGGAAACTGGGGCATCCAGCCAGAGACAGCCTTTCGCTTTAGCTTCTTCGGCCAGTTCGCGCGTGACTTCCGGCGAAATCGTGCTCATATCAATGACGATTGAGCCGGGTTTGGCGGTGGCGAAAATGCCTTGATCGCCGCGACACACAGCGACAACGTCAGGCGAATCCGTAACCATCGTGATGATGATCTCGCTTCCCGCCGCGACTTCGGCGGCGTGAGAACAGGCAAGCCGGTAGTTGATCCGCGCCGCAACCAGATCAGAGCCCTCGCCTTCGACGCACGCGCACAAGGCCGACATCGCTGATCGCATGTAGGCGCTTGCTGCCCTGCACCTCGCAAGGCAGCGCCCGATCTCTGCGTGAGTCAGTTCGCGTTCTGCGACGGAAACGGCGATGCCTTGGCGACGGTGGCCAGAGCTGAACGAAGTGAGCGCTTCGATTGCACCCTTCGCAATCCCGAGCGGCACAGTGGAAACTGTCCAGACAAACGCGGAAATGCCCGGAAGGCGATAGACGACACCGGCTTGGGTGGGATTTGGCTGAAAGTCGCAAACGAATTCGGCTGGCAGAAATAGGTTGTCTGCTTCGAAGTCCCAACTTCCGGTGCCTCTCATCCCCGACACATGCCAGTTGTCGATCATATTGACGGCCTCACGGGGTAAGAACGCCAGAACGATCCGCCCATTCGTCGGCTCCTTTCCTTCGTTCACCTCACACACAGCGGCAAAGGTCGTGGCATGGGGCGCGCCGCTGGCGAAAGGCCACCGGCCGGTGATGCGGTATCCAGACTTGTCAGGGACCGCCTTGCCAATCGCGCCCGTGCTTGAGGCGACGAAGGCCGAGGGCTTCTCGAACACCGTCTGTGCGGCTTTAAACGGCAGATAGCCGCCAGCACGCGACATGCCGCCGCCGTTTCCGACAAGCCAACCGATTGTCCCATCGAGTGCCGCGGCGTGCTCGACCACGGTCATGAAGTCGAGCGGCGAAAGCCCACAACCGCCGAGTTGAGTTGGCAGCAGAAGGCGGAAGAACCCCGCGTCGCTCAAGGCATTAAACGCCTCGTCTGACAGCCTGCGATCCGAGTCAAAGCGCTCAGACTGCTCTGCCAGAAGCGGGCGGATCTGTTCGAACCTTTCGATCATGGTTGCGGCGGTCGATGCCGATTTTCCGTCCAGCATGATGCTCTCCTTCCACAATGCCGAAATGGTCGGACTCGAGGCGATGCGAGGCAACAGCAAAGAATTCGTGGCAAGGTGAATACAATTCATCTAGATTTCATTCCATGCACCGCCTTCCGCCTCTTCGAGAGCTTCAGACTTTTGAATCCGCAGGCCGCCTTTTGAGCTTCAGGAAAGCGGCCGAGGAACTGTCTGTCACTCCTACAGCCGTCAGCCACCAGATACGGCTATTGGAACGCTATTGTGGCCAGTCCCTTTTTCAGCGCCAGCCGAGGCCCTTGCAACTCACCACTGCGGGTGCACAGCTTTTGCCGGTTGTCAGGGAGGCTTTCCTGGCGATCTCGGACGAGCTTTCTCGCCTGACCCCCGGCAGCCGTATTGGCCATCTTCGGGTGACGACAACCAGCGCCTTCGCTGCGCGTTGGCTACTGCCGCGCCTGGAGAGTTGGCGGATGGAAGCGCCGGGGTCGACGCTCGATCTTGTGGGAACGGACACGGTGCTGAACCTTCGCACGGGCGAAGTTGACGTCGCGATCCGTTATATCCGGCAGCCCCCAACAGACGGAGTGGCGATAGAACTGCTTCGCGATACCTTCCACGTCGTTGCCGCACCGTCGATGCTTCAGGGGGCCGTTTCGATGATCGAGCCTCAGGCGATCCTCGATCTGCCACGCGTCGAGGTCGGCTGGCCTCTAACCGACGTCGGTGCGCCCACCTGGCGTCGCTGGGAGACTGCGGCCCGAGCGGCAGGCCACCGGATCATCGGCACTGTCCGGCCACCGCAACTGAAGTTCCACGAAGAGCACCACGGGATTGAAGCGATCGTGGCAGGACAGGGTCTTGGGCTGTGCAGTGACGTGCTCGTCGCACGGGAGCTTCGCGATGGTCGTCTTCAGCGAGTCAGCGATATCGTTCTGCCGGGCTACGGCTTCTATTTTGTCTATCGGGCCGAGCACCCGAGGCGCGGGGCCCTGGAAGCGCTGCTTCGCTGGATGCAGCAACAAGCCCTCGCGTGAAGCCGACTGTCAAAAGTCTAAGCGCCTCCCAGTGTCCGTATGAACGCCGAAAAAAGTTCGCCCTGCGAACTTATGCGCAGCTTTGCATAGATATTGCGCCGATGAATGCGCACCGTCCCCGGCGAAATGGACAAGATACCTCCGATCGCCTCGGCAGAGTGACCCTTGAGCGTGTATTCAACGACTTCGCGTTCGCGTGGGGTAAGTATCCCTTCGCCAAAGGCGTGAAATGTCCGCTCGATGCGATTTTCGGATTGGTGCTTTGCAGATTGTTCCGGGCAGCGAAAGCGTTGCGCCAGCGACGACCAATGCTGTCGCACGCACGCATGGACGACGGGGAGGAAAGTCTCAAGCTCACGGAACTCCCGAGATGAGAAGACTTTGTCAGTCCGCATGAGCGAAAGGACAACCATCACTTCGTCGGGCAAGTCCACGAAGAACGCTATTTCCTCGGCGAGGCCGGTCTTTTCGTAGTAGCTGCGGAAATACTCGCCTTGATAGAAGCGGTCGGGGGCGAAATCGCGCAGGCGATAGAGACCCGTTTCGACCGGGCGGGTCGCGGCAAGGTAGAACGGGTCAAGCAGATAGGGGCCTTCCTGATAGTCAGTCACGAAGACCTGTCGCTTGCTGGCCGGGAAATCATCAAACAGATCAAGGGGTCGTTCATTCCCGCGATAGGCAAAAATCACGGTGTAACTATAGGGTGCCACGACCCGCAGAGTGTCAGCCATTGCTGCGGGGAACTCTTCTCCGCTGCCAATTGCGCCGATGACAGATCCCAGGGCCCGCAGCAGATCCGCCTTTATCATCGCTTACCTGACTTCCGCACAGAGTGAGAAAATATGCTATTTGTGGTATATACAGCAAACCGCGCCATTTCTACGCTTTGACCAGAAATCAAGCATATGTGCGGCTCAATGAAAAGGGACTTACCTCAGGATAGCGCGCCCATCGCCGAATTGCGCGAAGCGTCAAAGCACTTTGGCGATGTCGTGGCGGCCACAGGCCTGTCGCTGGCCATCGGCAGGGGTGAATTCCTGTCTTTCCTCGGACCATCCGGCTGTGGCAAAACCACGGCGCTGCGGATGCTCGCAGGCTTCGAAGCACCGACCAGTGGCGATGTGCTACTGGACGGGCAGCGCGTCAATGAGGTGCCGCCGCACCTGCGGCCGGTCAACATGGTGTTCCAGCATTACGCCCTGTTTCCACACCTGACTGTCGAACAGAACATCGCTTACGGTCTGCGCCAGCAGCGCCCGCGTCTGCCCGAAGCCGAAATCGCGCAAGCGGTCGGACTGGCTCTTGAAACCGTCAGGTTGCCGGGCTTTGGTCCGCGCCGGATCTGGGAAATGTCGGGGGGCCAGCAGCAGCGTGTTGCGCTTGCCCGTGCGATCATCAACAAGCCCAAACTCCTCTTGCTCGACGAGCCAATGGCTGCGCTCGACAAGAAGCTTCGCCGCGACATGCAGATCGAATTGCAGGGCTTGCAGCGCAAGCTCGGCATCACTTTTGTCCTTGTCACCCACGATCAGGAAGAGGCGTTGTCTATGTCCGACCGCATCTGCATCATGCGAGGCGGTCGTATCGTGCAAGTCGGAAAGCCGCGCGATCTCTATGACCGGCCGCTGAACCGCTATGTGGCCGATTTCGTCGGGAAATCAAACTTCTTTGGCGGCACGGTGACAGCTTTGACCGACACCGCTGCTACGCTCGCCGTCGCTGGTGGACAGCTTGTCAGCGGCCAGCCCGCCGGCAACATCCGCGTCGGCCAAACCGCCGCCGCTTCGCTGCGCCCCGAACAGATCAGCCTGAGCCGGAAACCGCACGGTGGCACGGATGTCGAAGTCGACGTGCTGACCCGCATCTTCTTGGGCGAGCATACCGAGTATCTCGTAAAAAGCGCGACACTCGGGGAATTCCTCGTGCTGGTGCCGCGCCAGTCCGAGGCGACTGAGGGCAGCTTTGAGCCGGGCGACCGCGCTCACGCTGGCTGGAAAGACGGAACAGCACTGATCCTGACTGACGAATGACAACAAAGCTGACCAACAGGGAGAATGAACATGACAGACCGGAATGACTTCATATCTCGTGAAAAATTCATGGCCGAACTGATGCGCTACAAGAAGGGGTCGGTGACGCGCCGGCACTTCATGGGCGTGACGGGACTTGGGCTTGCCACCTCGGTATTGGGCAGCGCCGTCCCCGGACTGCGAAGCGCCGCCTGGGCTCAGGAGAGCATCGGCGACCGCGTCGTGCTGGCAACTTGGCCCAACTATCACGACCCGGCAAATCTCGAGGCTTTCACGGCCGCAACCGGCGCTGCCGTCGATATGAGCGTCTTTGGCTCGAACGAGGAGATGCTGGCCAAATTGCAAGCAGGCGGTTCAGGATGGGACGTGTTCGTGCCAACCAACTATACGATCACCACCTATGTCTCTGAAGACCTGATCGAACCGCTCGACCTGTCGATGATACCCAACTACGACATTGCAACGTTCGACCAGCGATTTGCCGGTCCCGGCACCGTCGACGGCAAGGTTTATGCCGTGTCGAAGAACTGGGGCACCACGGGCTTTGCCGTCAACACCAGTCAAACCGGCGGCAAGAAACTCACCACCTGGAAAGAATTCTGGGACATGACGATGGCGGAATTCTCGGGCCGGACGATGGTCCATGACTACCAGCTCACCACCATCGGCAACGCGCTGAAATACTTCGGCTATTCCTTCAACTCCGTCGACACGAAAGAGTTGGCCGACGCCGAAAAGCTGCTGATGGACGCAAAGCCGCATCTCTTTGCGATCAGTTCGGACTATCAGCCGTCGATGCGGTCCGGTGACGCCTGGATGACCATCTGCTGGACCGGCGATGGCAAGCAGATGAACCGCGACATGCCCGAGATCGAATATGTGCTGGGCAAGGAAGGCGGCGAGTTGTGGAGCGATTTCTACGCAATTCCCAAAGGAGCGCCGCACCGTGCCGCAGGATATGCGCTGATCAACTATCTGCTCGACCCGACGGTCAACAGCAAGGAAGTGCTGTTCCACGGTTATCCTTGCGCAGACAGCCGCGTGAATGCGCTGCTTCCGGCCGAGGTGTTGAACGACCCGATCCTCTATCCGGCGGCCGAGCTGCTGTCGGCTCTGGAATTCGGGGCTGCGGCCACGCTCACCGATCCCAACCGCGCTGAACTGATGGCGCGCTTCAAATCCGCCTAAGGTAACCCGGATGCGACCACGCTACCGCACAGCGCTTTTCCTGCTTCCCGCAGGCGCATGGTTTAGCGCCATGCTGGTGCTGCCATTGGTGGTCGTATTCGTCTTCAGTTTCGGAGCGCGGGGGCCAGCCGGCGGTTATGCCCCCGCCTTCACCTTTGAAAACTTTCTCAACCTCGGTTCCCGTTCTGCGGCCTTCAAGAACACGCTGCTGCTCGCTCCGACCGGCACCCTTTGCTGCCTGCTGATCGCCTATCCGCTGGCCTATTTTCTGGCGATGCGCGCAAGCGACAAGTGGCGGACGATGTTGTTGATCCTGGTTATCGTGCCGTTCTGGACATCCATTCTGATCCGCAGCTACGCATGGATTTTCCTGCTGGGAGGCAAGGGGATACCGTCACTGATCGGCGCGTTGGGTCTGGGCAGCATCCAACTGATCAACACGCCTTTCGCGGTGCTGGTGGGCATTGTCTACGGCTATCTGCCGCTGATGGTCTTTCCGATCTATGTCAGTCTTGAAAGGCTCGACAAGCGGCTGCTCGAAGCGTCTGCCGATCTTGGCTGCCCGCCGGTCCGCACGTTCCTGACTGTCACTCTGCCCTTGTCGATGCCGGGCGTCGCAACCGGCTGCATGCTGGTTTTCATTCTCTTGATGGGAGAATTCCTGATCCCCGCCATGCTGGGGGGCGGCAAGGTTTTCTTCGTCGGCAACGCACTTGTCGATCTGTTCCTCCAGTCCCGCAACTGGGCGTTCGGCTCTGCCGTTGCCGTGTCGCTGGTCATCATCATGCTTGTCACGGTCACTGCCTATATGCGCGCAACGCGGCGCTGGGCGGGTGGGCGCGACGACGTATCCTTGATGTGAGGGGCAGATGCGGCTCTATGCGATAGCGGTCTACCTGTTTCTCTACATTCCGATTGCCATCATAGCGCTGTTCTCGTTCAGCGCCGGACGCTCTGCGAGCCAGTTCAACGGCTTTTCGGTGCAATGGTACGGCAAGGCATTGTCGAACCGCTTCGTCATTGAAGCCTTCCAGACCAGCCTGACAGTTGCCCTCTCTTCGGCGGTTCTCGCCACGGTCTTTGGCACTTTGGCAGCCCTAGCGTTGCAATCCGTGAAAGGTCGCCTGCGGACGGTCTTCGACGCGCTCATCTACATCGCCGTCATGGTGCCCGGCATCGTTATCGGCATTGCGACGCTCATCGCACTGGTCACTGTATTCAACTGGCTGAACCCGCTGCTACAGGCCATCTGGCCCATCGCTGATGCAGCCCCGCAATTGTCCCTTGGCTACGGATCGCTGATCGCGGCACACGGATTATTCTCGATGGCGCTGGTCATCATCATTGTCCGCGCACGGGTGGCGGGCATGGACCGCAGCCTGATCGAGGCCTCAGCCGATCTGGGTGCAACACCGTTCGGCACTTTCAGGCAGGTGACGCTTCCGCAGATATTCCCGGCCATACTCGCGGGTTTCCTGCTCGCCTTCACCTTCAGCTTCGACGACTTCATCATCGCCTTCTTCGTGGCTGGCTCGAAAACCACGCTTCCGATCTATGTGTTTTCGTCCATCCGCCGCGGGGTTACGCCCGAAATCAATGCCATCGGTACAATGGTCATGGCGGTTTCGCTGTGCCTTCTGATCACCGCACAGGCGATCTTGCAGCGCGGCCGCAAGGCCGGTTCTTCGTGAACGGGGGGCGCCATGCTGCTTGAAAACCATATAGCGTTCGTAACTGGGGCCGGGTCGGGAATTGGCCGTGCCGGGGCCATCGCCTTGGCTGAACATGGCGCGACCGTCGTCGTCACCGATCTGGACGGCGGGCGCGCGCGCAAGGTTCTGGCCGAAATAGAGGGCAAAGGGGGCAGGGGCGAAAGCATCGCGCTCGATGTGACCGACGACAAAGCTCTGACATCCGCAATTGCCGACGCGGCGACCCGCCACGGCAGACTGGACATCCTTCACTCGCACGCCGGTTTGCAAGTTCCGGGCGCGCTCGAGCAGGTCACGGCGGAACAAATGGACCTCTCTTGGCGGCTCAACGTCCGGTCGCATTTTCTTGCTGCGCAGGCTGCGATGTCGGTCATGCGCGGGCAGGGCAAGGGATCGATCATCATCACCTCATCGAACTCCGGCGTGCAATACGACCGTGGCATGATCGCCTATGCCACAACCAAACACGCCGTCATCGCCATGACGCGCCAGATCGCGGTGGACTACGCCCGCGACAATGTGCGCTGCAACGCGCTGTGCCCCGGCTTCATCGACACCGATTTCAACGCAGGGTTTGAAACCCAGATGGGCGGTCGCCGGGCGCTTGAAGACTATGTGACATCCAACATCCCAATGGGGCGCTGGGGCACTCCCCAGGAAATCGCCGATGCGATCGTCTTTCTTGCCTCGGATCGGTCGGCCTTCATGACTGGTCATGCCCTCGTCATCGACGGAGCCGAGAGCCTGTAGAGGAGCGCTCCGGGATAGCAAGTTCAGGCGCGCTCTCGGTCCCGCCACCGTCGATCGTCCCTAGCACTGTTGCCCGACAGGTTTTGGTTGTTACCTGATCACCGCAAGGCCGTGCCGACTTGTCATATCCTGCACGGCCGATTTCAGTTCTGCCTGAAAGGCGATGGCCAGCGGGCCTTGAATGCGGCCTTCGCGGCGAAGCAGGCAGACCTGTCGTTTACAGGTGCGATCCGCCAGAGGACGTGCCACCAGCGCTGGCGGCAGTCCCATCGCTGCAAGTCCGGGCAGCAATGTCACGCCAATGCCCGCGCTGACCATAGCCAGCAGCGACGTGACATTGCGGAGCCGCAGGCGCGTCTTGGTCGCTAGCTCCCTGAACGCTGCGGCTTCTATCCCACGGGTGGTCTCATTCAGGATCAGCGCAGCATCCTGCAATTCGCTCCACGCCATTGGCTGCGGGTTTTTTGCCCACACAGAATCGGCCCGACAGATCAACAGCATGCTGTCTTCAAATATCGGCTCGCTGATCAGTCCGGTCGTCGCCGAGGCAGCGCTGGCGATGCCCAGATCGGCTTGGCCGGTGATGACCAGCCGCCGCACATCGGCGCTGTCGGTATCGACGAGGTCAATCTCGGCCGCAGGGCGCTCCTTCAGGAACGAAGCCAGAATTTCAGGAACCAGTCGGGCGGCAACGGAAGGCACCGACGCAATACGCAGTCTGCCACTGTTCCCTGACGCAAATTCCTCAATCAGGTTCATCGCTGTGTCATGATCGCGCAACAGCACCTTAGCAACGCCAAGCACGTAACTGCCCAGCTCGGTCAGGCTATGCTTTCGATCAGATTCAAACAGCGGCGCCCCAAGATGGTCTTCCAACTGCTTCAACGTCATGGAGACGGCGGATTGCGTCCGAAACAGCCGCGTCGATGCATCGCGGATATTGCCGTGTTCGGCAACCGTAACGAAAGTGCGCAGGGCTTCGGTGCGGATCATTCGGATGATTTCAGATTTATTGAAATATATTACACTAATATTCGTTTGATTGAAGTACGTCAAACGACGAAACTGACCGCAGACTGAAGTCCTGTCCCCTCAGGCCACGGGCAAAACCATGGCGCTCTCCGGACGATGACAAGGAAACGATGATGTCGGGTGAGACGCGAAATTACATTGCTGGCCAATGGATTGACGGTTCTGCAACCATAGAAAACCGCAATCCCTCGGACCCAAACGATGTGATAGGCCACTATGCTCAAGCCAGTGCGGCGCAGCTGGACGACGCTGTCGCGGCGGCCCGACAGGCACAACCTCTCTGGTGGGCAGCAGGCATCCAGAAACGTCATGACGTGCTGATGGCGATCGGCACCGAGTTGATGGCGCGCTCGTCGGAAATCGGCAGCCTTCTGGCGCGCGAGGAAGGCAAGACACTGTTTGAAGCCAAAGGCGAAGTCTATCGCGCTGCGCAGTTCTTCACTTACTACGCGGCGGAGGCCCTGCGGGTCATCGGAGATCACGCCCAGAGCGTACGCCCCGGCATCGAGATAGAGGTGCGACGTGAACCTGTGGGAGTGGTTGCCATCGTCAGCCCTTGGAACTTCCCGGTCGCAACGCCGGCTTGGAAAATCGCTCCGGCTCTGGCTTACGGCAACGCAGTCGTCTGGAAGCCCGCCAACCTCACACCGGCCAGCGCGGTGGCTCTGACGGAAATCATCGCCCGACAGGACATCCCCGAGGGTCTGTTCAACCTCGTCGCGGGGCCGGGCAGAGACGTGGGGCAAAAGCTGGTTGAACACCGTGGCATAGACGCCATCAGCTTCACCGGGTCAGTCGCGGTCGGCCGCCAGATCGCAGCGGCCGCAGTGTCCAACATGACCAAGGTCCAGATGGAAATGGGATCAAAGAACCCCATGCTGATCATGGACGACGCCGATCTCGACCTCGCCGTCGCTCATGCAGCCAGCGCGGCCTTCGGCGGGACCGGACAGAAATGCACTGCGGCCTCGCGGCTTGTCGTCCATGCGGCGATCCACGACAGGTTCGTCGAAAAACTCGTGGCCACGGCCAGCGCGCTCAAAGTGGGGCATGCCTTGGCGGAGGGCACCCAGATCGGCCCGGTGGTCAGCGAAACCCAGTTGACGCAAAATCTGAACTACGTTGCCAGCGGTCGCGCCGAAGGAGCGGACCTGCTGTGCGGCGGACAACGCCTTGAGCGCGAGACCAAGGGCTATTTCATGGCTCCGACCGTATTTGCCGGAACCCGAAACGATATGCGCCTGAACCGCGAAGAAATGTTCGCGCCGATCACCTGTGTCATCAAGGTTGACAGCTATGCAGAAGGGCTGGCGGTGGCGAATGACAGTGAGTTCGGACTGACCGCCGGGATCATGACGCGCAGCATTGCCCGTGCCAGCCACTTCCGCGCGAACGTGCGCGCCGGGTGCGTCATGGTGAACTTGCCCACGGCGGGAACCGACTATCACGTTCCGTTCGGAGGGCGCGGCGCGTCAAGCCACGGCCCGCGCGAACAAGGCACCTACGCCGCAGAGTTCTACACGACAGTCAAGACAGCCTACATAGCCGCAGGGGTGCCGGAATGACCCTCAGAATTGACGGCCTGCAATATGCAAACTGGTCCGAAAAGATCTTCCGCCAACTCCGCGAAGGTGGTGTTGACGCTGTCCATGTCACCATCACCTACCACGAGACTTTCCGCGAAACTGTCCAGAACATCGAACGATGGAACCGCTGGTTTGAGCGTTTCCCCGACCTGATCTTTCAGGGACGCACATCTCAGGATTTGGCAACGGCAAGGGCCACCGGGCGGACCGCGATCTTTTTTGGCTCGCAGAACCCCAGCTGCATGGAAGACGACATAGGCCTTGTCGAGGTTCTCCACACGCTTGGCCTGCGCTTCATGCAACTGACCTACAACAACCAGTCGTTGCTGGCGACCGGATGCTATGAGGCCGAGGACAGTGGCCTGACCCGCATGGGCCGCGCAGTGGTGTCCGAGATGAACCGCGTGGGCATGGTCATCGACATGAGCCACTCCGGCGAACGCTCGACACTCGATGCGATCAGCCATTCGACCAGACCTATTGCCATCACCCACGCCAATCCAGCAAGTTGGCACCCGGCTTTACGCAACAAATCGGACAAGGTGCTGCGCGCGCTTGCGGAAAATGGTGGCCTGCTGGGCTTTTCGCTTTACCCTCATCACCTGAAAGGCGGATCGGCCTGCACCTTGCAAGACTTCTGCCAGATGATCGCGCGGACTGCCGATCTTATGGGTGTTGGTGCCTTGGCAATTGGCACCGATCTTTGTCAGGATCAGCCGGATTCCGTGGTGGAGTGGATGCGCACCGGACGCTGGACGAAAACTATCGATTTCGGCGAGGGCAGCGCGGCTGCCCCCGGCTTTCCGCCGATGCCGTCCTGGTTTCAGGACAACCGCCATTTTTCCGCGCTCGAGCGCGGGCTGCAAGAGGTGGGCATGTCAACGAAAGAGATTGCGGCCATCATGGGGGGCAATTGGCTGGAGTTCTTTGCCCGCAGTTTCGGAGCCGTGGTTCCAAAGCAGGAAAGGGCCGCCGAATGAACGCCAAGCCTCAGCTCGCTGCAACCGATCTGTCAGAATTCCGCCGGCCGCCAGCGCAGGTCATGCGACTGGCCCGCATGGGCAGCGCTCATCCAACGCGACTGTCTTTCCTTCATGCCGTGTTGCGCCGGATGATCGCAGAGCGGTGGACTTTCGACCGCCCGGTCTGGGAGATGGATGCCAAGGGTGTCGGTCGCGCCGTCTATCGGGCCATCGGTCCTGAGCGCACCTACAGTCTCGTGGCGTTTGCCCACGATCTCCCCGATCACATGCGCTCGGACCGGGTGATTGCAACCGCTTGGGACGCGACCTTTGCGCTTTTTGACGGTACGCCTGATGCTGCCGATCTGGACCGGCTTGCCGCCAACGTGCCATTGCAGGAGGCGGGCAGGGTTTCACCAAAGGAGTTGTCGCTCAGCCGCGCCAATCGCTCGGTTCGGCTCTTCGAGCATGTGGTGGACAGGCTTGCCGCAGGTCTTCAACCCGACCCTGCCGAAATTGATGCCGTCGGTTACCTGATGCGGACGACTGCGGTCTATGGCTCGGGTAAATTTGGCGCGGCCGACCGCGCCGTCATTGCCGAGCGCCCGGAACTCAACGGGCCGTTCCGGGCCGAGATGTTGTCGGTCTGGCTCACCCGCGCCTTCACGGTCGATCTAGTCGAACATATCGCGGCGCCGCGCGGCGGGGACAACGCGATCAGGCTGGATCACGACTTGCGCAGACGCCTCGGTGTCGGCAACTCCACTGGGCTTGGCATGGCACCCTTTCTTGTCCGTCATCCGACGCTGTTGAACAACTGGATGCTTGCCCGCGAGCAGGCTCTCGCCCGTGTCCGCTCCCAACCCATCGCTCGTCCGCAGGCGGTTTCCGGTTTTCGCGATGCGCTGGCAAAGGCCACGGACAACGCCGCAACTTGGCATTCCGACCACCTAATTCAACAGGCAAAGCTCGCAGACCTCAGACGCGACCTGCGCCTGATCGCCGACCATCTGGATGGCTTCCCTCTCGGCGAGCGACCGTGGAACCAACTCTGGAAATGGGGAGAAGCAACGCTGTCGCTGGAAGGGCAGGAAGCGCTCGTGGCGCTGCTGCTCGAACCGCACGGTAACCTCGTCGATGATCTTGCCGACAGGATGGCTGCCGACGAGGCCGCAACCTTCACGCTCGACGGAAGCGTCAGCGTCGGCGACTTCCGTACTGCCCTGACCGAACTCTATGGCTGGGCACTGGAGCAGGGTTACTCAGCCCCCGATGACATTGCCCGCTTCTGGTACGTTTCGGAAGAGAAACTCGAACCCCGCATTGGCGAGCGCTTTGCGGAAGACGGAGCCGAGCGCGAACAGCCACTAGGGATCGGCAAGCTGGCCAGTGACATGGCCGATGCACTCGCCATCTTTCCCGGCGACGAACCGCTGGCAAGTTTCCTCCTCGCCCATCCTGAACACCGACTGATGGCCCGGCGTGTGCAGCAATCGGCATCCTGTCCCTATGCCGAGATTCAGGACAATCTTCTGGCCGCCGACATGCTGCCCATCGATATCTTGCGCTGCAAACTTGCTTTCTTCGGCGCCAGCCATTTCGACCCGCGTTCGGACAAATGGGTGCGCATCAGCCTCTACAAGGGTGAACCCTATCCGGATGACCTGAACGCCCTGATGGAAGCATAGCCATGACGCTCGCGACCGAACCAGCAGGCACGGCACCAGCGGGCGAGCGACGCATCGCGCTTTCGCAAAGCGAAACCGAAAGCCTGTGCATGAAGGCCGCGCGCGGCGCCGGGTTCAGCTGGGGTCTTGCCGAAGAAGCCGGGGTCGCCGTGGGTTGGCTCCATTTCCACGGCATAGACGGCACCGCCCGGCTCTTGTCGTTGCTCACCGACAGACTTGCTAATCCCTCAAGCAGCGGCAGACCAGTTCCCACATCCGGTCACTGGCAGTGTGATGGCGACAGCCCACTTTGCCCGATTACCACCGGCTCGGCCCTACTCGACAGTGCACTTCTGGCCGATGGCCCGGCCGGTCGCACCACGAAGATCGACCCCGTTGCCGCACCAATTCTTTTGCTGCCTTTCTTGTCGCGCGCCGCAAAACTCCGCGCCCAACCGCTCGAGGTGGAGTGGCCCGGTGGACAGTTCCGAATAGCGTCTGACGGCAAGGTTGATCGCCAATCCGCGCTGGCCTGGACCGGTCTGACCGAAACGGACATGACCCTTCGGTCACCAGCCCAATCGGTCCCGCGCGGCTCGGAGCCGTCCTCCCTTCCCAGCCTGTCCCCTGAGGTGATCGACGGCCTGAACGCGCTGGCCATGCGAACAACAGTTCCCGCAACGGATGCCTCACGCCGTGGAGCAGGCAGCGCATCGACCGACAACGACTGAACCAGTCGTCGCGGACGGGCCGCAAAGCCGCCGCCGATCCTGAAGGCTGATCCCGTTTTGGACTGTCGACAGTAGGTCCAGTCCTGCCGTGATTGACCCGAAGACCTGTCGAACGAAAGCCCGCCAGAACAGCTTCCAGAAAGCATGACATTCCGCCTGAATGCACATATATCACCCGCTGCAAAGGGCTCGGGCAACCGGTTTGCCCCTGCCGTGCGGCTGTGACATGTTAGCGCAGTAGTTTTTGTCGCAGGATCCGTGCGTCGATCTCGTGTCGCTGACCAATGGGTCAGGTGCATGTGTTCCGGCTTTTTCGACGATTGCGCTTTGGAGGCGAACGAATGGCATTTTCCCTATCAGCAAATCGCATCGCTGCGGTGGTGGTCTTGATTGGTGCAGCCGCATGGGTCGTCACCGGCGAATTTTCCGCTGTAGGCAGCCAAGAGGCAGAGGCGGCGCAGAAAGCCCCGGATGCCTCGGCTGATGCCAATGCCCCAACGCTGAGAACTGTTGCCGCGATCGTTCCGGTCTTTGCCGACTACTCGCGCGAAATCCGTATCTCCGGCTCTACTGAAGCGGACAAGGTCGCAGTTCTTGCGGCGCGCGCCGATGGAATCGTCCAGTCGCTCGGTGTGAAGCAGGGGCAGTCGATTGCCGCCAATGACGTGGTCGCCCGTCTCGAAGGCACCGATGTCGAGGCCGCTGTCCGTAATGGCGAAGCGGCGCTCGCCCGCGCCGATCAAGAGCTGAAGGTCGGCGAGGAACTCTATACGCGCGGCAGCTTGCCAGAGCTTGATCTGGCGACCCGCCGCGCCGCGAAGGCCGCTGCGGAAGCTGCCCTCAGTTCGGCTCAGGCGGACTATGATCGTCTCACAGTCCATGCGCCATTCGCAGGTACAATTGACACCGTAGATATCGAGCTTGGCGAATGGGCGCAGGTCGGCACCCCGATTGCGACGCTGCTGTCCCTTGATCCCATCGTGATCCGCGCCGGTGTCAGCGAAGCTGATGTAGCGCTTGTCAACATCGGATCACCCGCCAAGGTTCGCCTTGTTGACGGCACAGAACTGCAAGGCAGCGTCCGCCATGTCGCCCGGCAGGCCTCCGACAAGACCCGCACATTCGAGATCGAGGTGGCATTGCCCAACGCGGAAGGCACCATCCCTGCCGGGATGACGGCCGAAGTCGGGCTTTTTGGCCCACCCCAGCGCGCCATAACCGTGCCAAGGTCAGTGTTGACCCTTGATGCGGAAGGCCGCATCGGATTGCGCGTGGTCGGGGTCGACAATGTCGCCCGCTTCGTCGCTGTCGACATCATCGAAGATGGCGAAAAGGGCCTCGTCATCGCTGGTGTTCCGGACGGCGTGCGCGTCATCGTCGCCGGTCAGGACCTGATCCGCGACGGCGACAAAGTCGATGTCTCCGAAATCGACATCACCAAAGCTGCCGAGGTTCTCGAATGAATCTCGTCGAACGCGCAATCAGGAACGCCCGGCTGACCATCTCGGTTCTGGTGTTTCTCATGCTGTCCGGGACGCTGGCCTATATCTCGATTCCCAAGGAAGCCGAGCCGGACATTCAGATTCCGATCCTTTATGTCAGCATGAGCTATGAAGGCATTTCGCCCGAAGACAGCGAACGCCTTCTGCTGAGGCCGATGGAAACCGCTCTGAAATCCATTCAGGGCATCAAGCAGATGACCTCGACCGCCTATCAGGGCGGGGGCAACGTGCTTTTGGAGTTTCAGGCAGGCGCCAATCTGGAAAAGGCCCTGACCGATGTCCGCAACAAGGTCGACGATGCCCGTCGTGACCTGCCGTCTGACGCCGATGAACCGACAGTCAACGAAGTGAACCTGTCAGAGTTTCCGGTGTTGGTCGTCACCTTGTCGGGTGATGTCAGTGAACGTGCGCTGACCGCGACCGCCAAGGAACTGCGCGACCGTATCGAAGAAATCCCCGGCGTACTCGACGCCAAACTGCAAGGCGTCCGTGACGACCTGCTCGAGGTCATTCTCGATCCCGCCAAGCTCTCGTCCTACAATCTGCGCCCCGACACGATGATAGCCGGGATCAACGCGAACAACCGCCTGATTGCCGCGGGCTCTATGGAAGGCTCGCAGGGCCGCTACGCAATCAAGGTTCCGTCGCTCATCGAAACCATGGAAGATTTCGCCAATCTGCCTGTCGTGGCGAACGGCGATGCCGTTGTGAAGGTCTCTGACATTGCTCTGGTTCGACCGACCCAGAAAGACCCCGAGACGGTGACACGGCTCGATGGCAAGCCCGCCGTCGCCATCGAGGTGTCGAAGCGTATCGGGTCTAACCTGATCGAGACGGTGGACAAGGTGAAGGAAGTCACCGCCACCCTTCAGAAGAAGATGGACAAGGGCGTTGTGGTCTCATTCAGCCAGGACAAGTCGACCACAATCCGTCAACTGCTCAGTGACCTTCAGAACTCGGTGCTGACGGCGGTGGTCCTTGTCTTCATCGTCATTCTCTATGCACTCACTGTCCGTTCCTCGATCCTGATCGGCCTTGCCATCCCGGCTTCGTTCCTCATGGGAATACTCGCGCTGCAATTGGCAGGGCTGACGGTGAACCTCGTCGTGCTTTTCAGCCTGATCCTTGCCGTCGGAATGCTTGTCGATGACGCCATCATCGTTGTTGAATATGCCGAACGGCGCATGGGCGAGGGGATGGAGAAACGCGCCGCCTTCGCCGAAGCCTCGCACCGCATGGCCGGCCCCGTGATCGCCTCGACCCTCACCCGGATCGCCGCCTTTTCGCCATTGCTCTTCTGGCCCGGCATCGTCGGCGAGTTCATGAAATACATGCCGATCACCCTGATCGCCACTCTGTCGGCCTCGATGGTCTATGCGCTGATCTTTGTGCCGACCCTTGGCTCCCTGATCGCGCGCCCCTTCAAGGAGCCGCCGCGACACAAGGATGGAGCCTACATGTGGGTGGTCGGCAAGGCGATCCGCCACCCGGTGATGGTTCTTCTTCTGGCGGCAGGCACGCTCGTTGCCGTGCCCTACACCTATGGCAAGATCGGCAATGGCGTTGAGTTCTTCCCGAACGTCGAGCCGGATTACGGCCTTCTCTATGTGAAGGCGCGCGGCAACCTGTCCATCCACGAAAAGGACTTTCTCGTCCAGCAGGCCGAGGAACGCATCCTTGGCTGGCCGGGCCTCAAGAACATCTACACCCGCGTGGGCAGTTCAGGGCAGGGCGGCAACAATGCACCTGCCGATGCAATCGGGACCATCCAGTACGAATTCGTCGACTGGCGCGAACGCAAGAACGCCAACGAGATCCTTACCGAACTCCGTGCTGCCACGCGCGGGCTGCCCGGCGTCGATATTGAAGTGTCGGTGCCTGAAGCTGGCCCACCCACGGGCAAGGCCATCCAGATTCGCCTGTCGGCCGACGACCCATCCGGCCTGAACGATGCCGCCCGTAAGATCGGTGCTAAGCTCTCTGAAATTCCCGACGTCATCGACATCGACAACGGTCTGCCGTTGCCCGGTATCGACTGGGAACTGAACGTCAACCGCGCCGAGGCAGCCCGCTACGGTGCCTCGCCCGGCGCAGTCGGTGCCGTGGTGCAAATGGTCACCACCGGCCTCAAGCTGTCAGACTTCCGCCCCGCCGGGTCCGACGACGCCGTCGATATCGTCCTGCGCCTCCCATCCGATCAGCGAACGATCTCAACGCTCGACCAGCTTCGTATCGAAACCGAAGAAGGCCCCGTGCCGATCTCCAACTTCGCCACCCGCGTTGCGACGCCCACCACCGGAACGCTGACCCGCATCGACGGTGCGCGCACCGTCACCGTACAGGCGGGCATCCGCGAAGGTGTGCAGTCGCAGCTTGTCCGCGACGAGGTCACCAAGATGCTCGACGGCCTGTTCGAGCAAGATGGTCTGACCAAAGCCGGGTTGCGCTGGACGATGGCCGGCGAAGATGAAGAACAGGCCGCGGCAGGCGCTTTCCTCGCCAAGGCCTTCGGGGCCGCAGTGTTCCTGATCTTCGTCGTGCTGCTGGCGCAATTCAACAAGTTCATCTCGGTCGGGCTGGTTCTGTCGGCTGTGATCATGTCAACCATCGGCGTCTTCCTCGGGCTGATGATCATGGGCCAGCCCTTCGGGGTTGTGATGACCGGGATCGGGGTCATCGCGCTTGCCGGAGTGGTGGTGAACAACAACATCGTGCTGATCTCGACCTATGACCATCTGCGCGATGAAGGCATGGGCAAGATCGACGCCATTCTTGAAACCTGCCGCGAGCGTGCCCGTCCGGTCGTACTGACAGCGCTGACCGCGATCTTCGGCGTGTTTCCCATCGCCTTCGGCCTCAACCTCGAACTGCTGAACCACGAAACCACGATCGGGGCGCCATCAACCCAATGGTGGATCTCGCTCTCAAGTGCGATTGTCTATGGCCTTGCATTCGCGACGATCCTCACGCTGATCGTCACGCCCTCGATGCTCATGCTGGTCAGCCGAGACGAAACGCGCCAGCGCAGGCGCTGGTTCTCGTGGCTGCGCGGGCGAAAGAACCGCGCGGCTTGAGTTGCGCGATCAATCAGAACACAAGGACTTGACTTATGGACTACGGAAAATCCGGCAACCCGCGCGGCATCAAGAAAGCCCCCCGCCACGACGAGCATAATGCCAAAGGGTCGGAGAACAATCCCTTCGGCTCCCGCGAACAGAAATCCGAACTCCTGGCCCGCCTGAAGGCTGCGGCAGAGGCGCGCAAGAAACCCTGACGCGGCGGCTTTGATCCCGCCCCTTGGAGGCTCGTGCCCTCGTACCTAGGTAGAGGGGCTGGAGGCTATTATGCAGAATTATTCTCTCCTCGACCTGTCGCCAATCCCCGAAGGCGGTACTGCCGCCGACGCGCTCGCCAATACGGTCGATCTGGCCCGTGCGGCTGAACGCTTTGGCTATCATCGCTACTGGCTGGCCGAGCATCACAACATGCCCGGCATCGCCAGTGCGGCAACCGCCATCGTGATTGCCCAGGTCGCCGCCGCAACCAGAACCATGCGTGTCGGGGCAGGGGGCATCATGCTCCCCAACCATTCACCGCTGGTCATCGCCGAGCAGTTCGGTACCCTCGCAACCCTCCATCCGGGCCGCATCGACCTTGGCCTCGGTCGCGCGCCCGGCACCGACATGGGCACAGCCCGCGCGCTCCGCCGCCACATGGCCCCAGACGACAGCTTTCCCGAGGATGTTCTCGAACTGATCGGCTATTTCGAGGATGCAGACGACACGAAGTCCATCCGCGCCGTTCCCGGAACCGGCACCCATGTTCCGGTCTGGATTCTCGGCTCCAGCCTCTATGGCGCGCAGCTCGCTGCCTATCTGGGGCTGCCCTATGCCTTTGCCTCCCACTTCGCTCCCGCCATGCTGCAAGAAGCACTCGAAACCTATCGCGCCACCTTCCGCCCGTCGCGGTGGCTGGCCGAGCCTTACACGATCATGGCTGCCGGGGTCTGCGCCGCCGATACGGATACCGAAGCGGAGTACCTTCGGACCTCGCACATTCTGGCCTTTGTGCGCCTGCGCATGGGCCGCCCCGGAAAGCTGCCAAGGCCCACTCGTGACATTGGGGCCGAAGTGCCCGAGGCGCTGATGGCGCAGGTGGAACATGCCATGTCCTGTTCGGCGACCGGCTCACCCATCACGATCCGCCGCCAGCTTGCGGCGCTTCTTGACCGACACCGTCCCGACGAGTTGATGGTCACCGGAATGATCCACGATCACGCCGCCCGGATCCGCTCCTTCGAGCTTTCGGCCGAAGTCCTGGCCGACCTGCGGGGCAAGCATCAGGCGGCCTGACGCTGCGCCGGTCGCATTTTCTGCCTGTTCCGCAAAAAACAGGCATTTATTGTTTTGGCACCTGCTCGCAGCCCCATGCTACGCTTCTGGGAAACAGGGGGTGGCCATGATCAGATATGCAGTCGTCGGCGCGGGCTGGATCGCACAGGAGGCATTCATGCCTGCCGTCGCCCAAACAGGCAATTCCCGCATGTCGGCGATCGTCACCGGCAATACTGAAGGCGCGCAAAAGCTCGCCTCCTTCTACGGGATCGACCATGTGACCGGCTACGACGGCTATGACGACCTACTGGCAAGTGACGCCGTTGATGCCGTCTACATCGCCCTGCCGAATTCGCTCCATGCCGACTACGCCATCCGTGCTTCTCGCGCCGGAAAGCATGTGCTGGTGGAAAAGCCGCTGGCGGTGAGTGAGGCGGAGTCACTCGCCATGATCCTCGCCGCAGCCGAGGCGGGCACCTTTCTGATGACCGCGTACCGCCTGCACAACGAGCCCGGCACAGTCGCGGCTCTCGATCACATCCGCAACGGAAGCATCGGCGACCCGCGCCTCTTCATCTCGTCTTTCAGCTTCCAGTCCGCTCAGGTGAACCACCGCCTGCGGGCCGAACATTGGGGCGGCCCCCTGCAAGACATCGGTGTCTATTGCGTCAACGCTGCCCGCCATGTCTTCGGCTGCGAACCTGTCGAAGCCATCGCCATGACCGCTCACCCCGCCGACGACCCGCGCTTTGCCGAGGTAGAAGCCACAGTTGCCGCCACCTTGCGCTTTCCCGGCGAACGGATCGCGCAATTTGTCGCCAGCTTCGGAGCATCTCTCACCGACACGTACCGCGTTGTCGGGACCACGGGCGACCTGACCGTTGAGCCGGGCTATCGCTTTGAAACAACGCCAAAGTTGCGGCTTTCGGCCAATGGCAAGGTAACGGAAGAGACCTTTCCACGCATCGACCAGTTCGGCGCACAGATCGCCTACTTCTCGGATTGCATCGCCCGCAATGAACCACCAGAGTCAGACGGCGAGGAGGGTCTGGCCGACATGCGCGCGCTTCTCGCCATCGAGGCGGCAGCCCGCACCGGCCGGGCGCAGACCATATCCTCGCCGCCTCGGCCCCGCCATCCGACTCAAGACATGGTGCGAATGATCCCGACCACGGACAGACGCCTCTTGCTCTGACTCAGCGGTCGATCCCGACGGCCTCGCCCACCAGATCAAGGCTTTCGCGAAGTCGCGCCCGGATCTGCGGGTCTTGCTGCGTCGCCGGGCTGAACGGCTCCATCGAAACGAAGCCGGTGTAGCCAGCGGCCTTCAGCGCGCCGAGCTGGGCAATATTGCCCACCCGATCGCCGTCAAAGACAAAGCCACGGTCCGGTTCGCTCAACGCCTGCGGAGCAAGATCGGCGCGGGCGATCCCCGACATATGCGCAAGCCCGATCCTCTCAGGGAAGAGCTCGCGGTCCCCGCAGCGAAAGAACTGGAACGTGTCATAACAGAGCTTGTAGGCATCCCACCCGTCGACATCCGTCACTGCCGCCACAGCCATCGCCTGCCGCGTCATTGTCGATCCTGTCATCCCCAGCGGTTCGACATAACCCGTCACCCCGTGATCCAGCAGGATCGGACGCAGCCTGCGCAACCCGTCCCGCAGGTTGGTCTCGGCTTGCTGTTCATTCCAGCCATGATCGGGATTGTGAACCGGGCACAGCACCAGACCCGGCGCGCCCAGCGCCGCCGCATAACGCACGAGGCTGACCGCTTCGGCCTCACGCTCGGGCGACCAATCATTGAACCGCTGCAACGCATTCACCGACGCAACCACAAGCCCGGCGTCCGACAGCCGCTGCCGGACCTCGGTCGCGGCCACGCCATTCGCGAATTCCTGACCCTCGATGTCGTTCCTGATCTCGACAGCACCTACGCCGACATCGCAGGCCAGCCCGATGAAATCCGCGAGTGAAGCCTGCGGGGCGCAGGTCCGGTTCATGGCAAAACGCATGGTCATTCTTGTTTCCTTGGCGGTTCAGGGGTCAGTCGTAGAACGTCGGGCGCGGCGGCAGGCGGATCGCCGTGCGGTTGCCACTTGTCATGGCGCCGACAGCCTGTTCGGCAATCGCTGTCGTGACATAGCCGTCCCAAGCGCTTGCGCCCACGCGTACCCCTTTGGCTATTCCGTCAACCCACGCCTGCATCTGCCGCCGATAAGCCTCGGCAAAGCGCGGCACCCAGTTTGGCGCATAGCTCACACCGCCATGCCCGCCTTGGTTCACGGTGATATTGGCCGGAGGCACCATCTCGACAGTTCCGGTCCGCCCGACGATTTGCGCATAGACGTGATAGCCATATCCCGCATTGATGTTCACCTCGGTCGAAACCACCGTCCCGGCATCCGTGCGCATGGTGATCACCAGCGGATCATCCCCCGGAGCGGCCGAAACCTGAACATCCGTCATCTCTTCGTCCAGAAGGAACCGCGATATGTCGATTTCGTGGACGAAGGAGTTGGTGATCGTCATGGCCCCCGTAAACCAGTCCGGAGCCGACACGTTGCGGTGGATGTTGTGCAAGATCACCGCCCTGCCTATGCGCCCTGACCGCAGCGCCTCCTTCATCTCGACATAGGCCGGATCGAAGCGTCGCATGAAGCCGACCGTCACCAGCGCGCGACCACCCGAAACCTCCGCCTCGACGATGCTCAGCCCGTCTGCCGCACTGGCGGCGATGGGTTTT
>Ga0209023_10002458_pt1 | contig 23099 bp, 22 predicted proteins | sample LakOneMetagenome_FD_187468 | JGI IMG/M metagenome (GOLD analysis project Ga0209023, IMG submission 187468) | Freshwater and sediment microbial communities from Lake Erie, Canada (SPAdes) (version 2) | ecosystem: Environmental > Aquatic > Freshwater > Lentic | place: Lake Erie, Canada... | reverse complement strand
GTCGAAGGCGTCGGTCCGGGCAAGGTACGCAGCCGCAACGAGGAAGATGCATGAGCACGAGCACGTTGCTCGAAACCGTCGAACGCGAAACCGGGCCGTCGCCGGCATGGTCGGTCCTGTGGCTGCACGGCCTCGGCGCCGACGGCAACGACTTCGTGCCGATCCTGCCCGAGTTGGTGCGCCGCGACTGGCCGCCGATCCGCTTCGTGTTCCCGCATGCGCCGCAACGCGCGGTGACGATCAACGGCGGCATGCGCATGCGCGCCTGGTACGACATCGTCGAAGCCGACCTGCGCAACCGCGCGGACATGCACGGAGTGCGCGAATCCGTCGCGCAGGTCGAGGCGCTGCTCGCGCGGGAAATCGAACGCGGGATCCCCGCATCGCGGATCCTGCTCGCCGGTTTTTCGCAGGGCGGCGCGGTCGCGTTGTCCGCGGGACTGGCGCGCGAACAGGCGCTGGCCGGACTGGTCGCGCTGTCCACCTATCTGCCGGGATTGGGCGGACCGGATGCGCCGCAACCGACCGTGGTTGCGCGCACGCAGCCGGTGTTCATGGCCCACGGCACCTTCGATCCGGTGGTGCCGGTGTTCGCCGGACAGGCCAGCGCGCAGGCGCTACAGGCCGACGGCATGCGCATCGAATGGCACGCGTATCCGATGGCGCACCAGGTCTGCGCCGAGGAAATCCGCGACCTCGGCGACTGGATGGCGGCGCGCTTCGCCGCGGACGCGGGCTGAGCCGTGTCCGGTCCGCGCGCCGACGGCTGGATGCCCGACCTTTGCCGCCTGCCGCGCCTGGCGATGATGTTCGCGGTCGCCGAACTCGTCGTGCTGGTGCTGGTGCTGTCGCCAGACGACAGCGCGCGCTCGAACCTCGGCCGCTTCGTGTCCGCCAGCGGATTCGCGCTGTGGCTGGCGCTGACCATCGCCGCATTGCTATGCGCTTCGCGGCGACGGCTTTCGCGCCTGCCGGTCGCGGTGGGCGCGGTGGTCGCGGTGGTCGGTGCGACCGTCATCGCCGCGGTCGGCGCGGCCACCGTGTTCCGGCTCGACCACAGCCTGGGCTACGGGCTGGTGCCGGGCGACGTGCTGCTGCGGCATTTCGTGTTCGGCAGCGCCACCATCGCGGCGCTGATGACCGCGGTGGTGCTGCGCTACCTGTTCGTGCTCGAAGGCTGGCAGGCGCAGGTCAGCGCCAGCGCGCGCGCCGAAGCCGATGCATTGCAGGCGCGGATCAAGCCGCATTTCCTGTTCAACAGCCTCAACGCCATCGCCGGGCTGATGCGCACGGATCCGGCCGTGGCCGAACATGCATTGCTCGATCTTTCCGACCTGTTCCGCGCCGCGCTCGGCGCCGGCGGCGAATCCACCCTCGGCGAGGAAGTGGAACTGGCCGAACGCTACCTCGCGATCGAATCGCTGCGGCTGGGCGCGCGGCTGCAAGTCGCGTGGGAACGCGAGGAGCCCTTGCCGTGGCGCATGCCGATGCCGCGGCTGGTGTTGCAGCCATTGGTGGAAAACGCGGTGCTGCACGGCATCTCGCGCCTGCCCGAAGGCGGCCGCATCGAAGTGCGCCTCGTGCAGGATGCGGGCATCCTCCGCATCGCGGTCTCCAATCCCGCACCGGAACAGCGGGCGGCCGGTTCCGGCGGCAATGGCCATGCCCTGCGCAGCATCGGCCACCGGCTGGCGTACGCGTTCGGGCCGCAGGCGCGGATGACCGCGGCTTGGGACGCGGGCTACTATCGGGTCGAACTGCACTTGCCGGTGCCGAGGGAAGAGTCGATTTCATGAGGGCCGCCGTCCAATGCGGATCGTGATCGCCGACGACGAACCGCTCGCGCGCGACCGCCTGCGCGCCTTGCTCGCGGAGCAAGCCGGCGTCGAGGTCGTGGCCGAGGCCGAGGACGGCGAGTCGGCGCTGCACGCCTGCGCCGACCTCAAGCCCGACCTGGTGCTGCTCGACATCGCCATGCCCGGCATCGACGGGCTCGAGGCCGCGCGCCACCTCGCCGCGTTCGAACCGCGCCCGGCGGTGGTGTTCTGCACCGCCTACGACGCGCATGCGCTGTCCGCGTTCGACGCGCAGGCCATCGACTACCTGGTCAAGCCGGTGCGTTCCGAACGCCTCGCCGCCGCGCTGGAACGCGTGCGCACCTTCGCTGCCGGCCGCGAGCACGCGGTGTCCGGGCCGGGACAGCGGCGCACCCACCTGTGCGCGCGCATCCGGGGCAGCCTGCGCCTGATCCCGATCGAGGACGTGCACTACCTGCAGGCCGAGGAAAAGTACGTCGTCGTGCACCATGCCCGCGGCGAGGACCTGATCGAGGAATCGCTGAAGTCGCTGGAGGAGGAGTTCGGCGAACGCTTCGTGCGCATCCACCGCAATTGCCTGGTCGCGCGCCACGAGCTGGTCGAACTCAAGCGCGCGCCCGACGGCCACATGCAGGCTGTGCTGCGCCACGGCCAGGCGCCGCTGGAGGTCAGCCGTCGCTGTGTGACGACGCTGCGCGAGACGGTGCGGCACCTGTGACGCTTTCTCCCTCCCTTTCGCGTAGCGAAGGGGAGGGCGGGGTGGGGTGTTTTTCAGGTTTCCGAGGCAACCCCCTCCCAACCTCCCCCTGCGCTACGCGCAAGGGGAGGAGCAAAGGCGATAATCCGCGCATGACCACGCTGCGCATCGCCACCCGCAAAAGCCCGCTCGCGCTGTGGCAGAGCGAACACGTCGCCGCGCGCCTGCGTGCCGCGCATCCCGGGCTCGACGTCGAACTGGTGCCGATGAGCACCCGCGGCGACGAAGTGCTGGATCGCTCGCTCGCGGCGATCGGCGGCAAGGGCCTGTTCCTCAAGGAACTCGAACTGTCGATGCAGCGCGGCGAATCCGACTGCGCGGTGCATTCGCTCAAGGACGTGCCGATGGAACTGGAACCGGGCTTCGCGCTGCCGGCGATCCTGGAGCGCGAGGATCCGGCGGATGCCTTCGTCAGCAACGATTTCGCGAACCTCGATGCGTTGCCGCAAGGCGCGCGTGTCGGCACCTCGTCGCTGCGCCGGCAGGCGCAGTTGCGCGCACTGCGCCCGGACATCGAACTGCGCGACCTGCGCGGCAACGTCGGCACGCGGCTGGGCAAGCTCGATGGCGGCGACTACGACGCCATCGTGCTCGCCTGCGCGGGACTGAAGCGGCTCGGTTTCGATGCGCGCATCCGCGCGCGGCTGGATGCGCCACGATGGTTGCCGGCGCCGGCGCAGGGCGCGATCGCGGTCGAATGCCGCGAAGGCGACGCGGCGCTGCGCGAATTGCTCGCGGTGCTGGACCATGCCGACACCCGCGTGCGCGTCGAAGCCGAGCGCGCGATGAACCGCGCGCTGCACGGCAGTTGCCACGTGCCGGTCGCGGCGTTCGCGATACTCGATGGCGAACACCTGGCGTTGTCCGGACTGGTCGGCTCCGCGAGCGATGGCCGCATCGTCCGCGCCGAAGCGAAGGGCCGCGGCGATGCGCCCGAATGCCTTGGCCTGGAAGTCGCGGAATTGCTGCTGGCGCAGGGCGCGCGCGGATTGATCGACGCGGCGTCGTAGGCGCGACGACACCGGCTTCCCGGTCAGGGCGCGTAGCCGGGGTATTCGAAATCGAGCGCGACGCCGTAGGCGGTCCTGCGGCCGTAGCGAGATTCGATGCCCGCAAGCGCCGTGTCGAAGGCCTGCGCCTGCGCGATCGCCGCGAGCGGAGGCAGCACGACGTCGAGGTCGATCGCTTCCGGCGTGCCTACGGCATCCGCAACGAACACCAGTCCGTTGCGGCTGGTGACCGTGTTCGACGCCGTGGCGATCGACACCGCCTGGCTGCGTCCGGTGCGCGAATACGCATCCGCGGTCACCGCCAATGCGATTTCATCGACGCCATCGGCGATCGGCACGCCAACCAGCTGCTTGCCGCGCAGGTAGGGATTGACCACCAGCTTCACCGCGAACGCGCGCAGGTTGCCGTAGCGCGGCCGGAACGCGTCGCTGTCGTGGCGCGGGCTCCAGTCGGCGACGCCGAGTTCGCCCGCCAATGCGGACGCGCGCTCCGGGCCGGCGATCGCCTCGACCAGCGCGATCGAGGTCGGCATCGCGGCGCTGATGCCGCTGCTGGTGACCACGTTGCCGTCGACGACGTAGCGCATGTCGCGGACCCAGTGCGTGGCGGGCGATTCCCGAAGGCGCTGGCTTTCCGACGCCCAGTGCGCGGTGGCCCATTTGCCCTCGAGCAGCCCGGCATTGCCGAGTATCCGCGCGCCGTCGCAAATGCCGACCACCATGGCGCCCTTGTTCGCCTGCGCGGCGATCCAGGCCAGCAGCGCCGGATCCTTGCGGTTCGTGGCATCCGGAACGATGACGTAATCCGCGCCTTCGGGATGCCGCGCATCGAAGCCGGCCACGGTGTCGTCGAGCCTGGCCTTGAGCGCCGGTCGGAAGCGGAATGGCCCGTCGTGCACGGCCAGCGCCACCGTGTCGATGCCGGCGCGCTTGAGCACGCCATAGGGAATGACGAAATCGCTGAGCTCGGCGCCGGCGTTGTCGCCGATCACCGCGACGATCGGTTGCGCATGGCCATGGCGCGGCGCCCATCCGGGAATCTTCGCGTCCGTGGTGGCGGCGCTGGTCGGAAGCGGCGCGGCGCCGGCGAATCCGCCGAGGTTCGCGCATGCCGCAAGGGCCATGGCGAGCACGAACGGTCGGGTGGTGCGGCGGGTGGCATTGCGGTTCATGCGGAATCCTCGGCGGAGGCGATCGCGGTGCGGGTCATCGGGAAGGGCTCAGCGCGGCCCGCATTCGCAGGGCTTGCCGGACTGGCAGCCACAGCCGCAGCCGGATGCAACCGCGGGGGCGGTGCGGCAGCCGCAGGTGCAGGACTCGCCGACGCAGGGATTGCAGGGACAGGCGGACGATTCGGTGTTCATGTCGGTGTTCATGGGGTGCTCCAGGTTGAGGGTGGGTCGGCTTGGCCGACGAGGCATACTTTGCAGACCGGCTCGCGTCGGTTCTTGAATGTTCGGGCTGACTTCGAAACGCCATGACCGCTGCCGACGTGCCCGCCGAGCGTCGAAAACGTCCGATCGCCGGCATCGGGCGGATCATCGTCTGGCCGGGCGCGAGCATCTGGATCGGGCGGCAGGTCGGCAACGTGCCCGACCATGCGCACCACGCGATCCAGATTTCGCTGGGCCTCGAAGGGCCGTTCCGGATCCGGGCGAAGGATTGGCCCGAGTGGAGGGAAACCGTCGCGACCGTGGTCATGCCCGACCAGGCGCATCGCCTCGATGGTTGCAAGACCGCCGTCGCCACGATCTTCGTGGAACCCAATTCGACGCCCGGCGCGGCGTTGCGCAAGCGCTTCGACGGCTTCAAGGTCGCGCTGCTCGGCAATGCCGAAGCCGAGGCGTCGGTGTCGGGCTTGCGCGAACGATTCCTGGCCGAAGCGCCCGACGAGCAGCTGGTCGGCCATGCCAAGGGCGCGATCTGCAGGATCGCGGGCGATCCGCTTTCGGCGCCGGGGTCGGATGCGCGCATCACCGCGGCGCTCGACTGGATGCGACGACACCTGGCGAGCCCGATGCGCATCGCGGATGTCGCGAAGGCCGTGCACCTCTCGCCGGGGCGCTTCCGCCACCTGTTCGTCGCGCAAACCGGAACCTCGTTCCGCGCCTGGCTGCTATGGGCGCGCGCGGAGGCCGCGATCGCGGCGGCGACGCGGGGCGCATCCTGGACCGACGCCGCGCAGGATGCCGGCTTCGCCGATGCGGCCCACTTCAGCCGGACATGCCGCCGGGTCTTCGGCATCGCGCCGACGATGCTGGTGTTCGACCAGGTGAAGGATCGCGACCTGCGCGGGTAGTCGATGCCGCTTTTCGCAGGAGCGGGTCAACGGCCGTTCGGCTGTTGAAAGCGACGACCGCGACGGCGCGCGCGCAACAATCCGGTCGCGCTCCAGCGCGCTCCAGCAAAGAATCTGGCGCGCCCCTCCTTGCAGGAGCGGGCTCGACCGCGACCTAGTAATACAGCGTCACCAAATGCTTCGCCTGGGCGAAGAACAGCCAGCGTTCGAGGAAGGCGCCGCAGATCGCGCAGAGCGCGGCGATCTCGAGCCAGGGCCATGGCTGCGAAGCCGCGATCGCGAGCGCGATGCAGGGGACCGGAACCACGGTGAATAGCAGCACCGCGAAGAATCGCAACTTCCGCGCATGTTTCCGCGCCACGACGAAGCCCATTTCCTTGGTCAGGTAATTCGCCTCGGTGTGCGGGCGCTCGAACACCGAGGGCTTGCGGTTCGGCAGACCGATGGCGTCGCCGCGGGTTTGCGGCAGCGACGAATTGTCGATCGCGCGCCAGTAGGCGAGTTTCAGCGCCGCCATCGCGATCGCCAGCACGAGCAGCGCCGGCAGCGCGAAGCGCAGCACCTCCGTCGGTTGCGGCAGCGCGGCGAAGGCGAGGCCGCCGGTGAGCAGGGCGAAGCCGATGTAGCCGGGCAGCACCAGCGGATGCCGCCATGCGGGAATCGGCTTCAGCGAGGCGTAGATCATCGCGGTGCTGCAGATCGTGCCCAGCGCGCACAGCGCGAGCAGGGCGGCGAGCGGGCGCATGGCGAGTTCGTGCGGGATCGGCAGCGGCGCGACCATCAAGACGGCGACGAACAATGTCGCGACCGCCGTCACGCCTTCGCGCGACATCCACGACGTGCGCCACTGCGAGAACGCGCGCCACACGCGCATCGGTTTGCCGAGGTGCCAGAGCGAGGCGACGATGCCGATGGTGGTCAGCACCGCGCCGAGCAGCAGCGCGAAGAACCAGCCGATGGGTTCGAAATCGTAGGCGCGCGGCCCGAACGCGATGCGCAGGCCCAGCCACAGCCACAGGCCGTAGCCGGTGCCGGACAGCGTGGTGAAGAGGATGACGGAAAGGGCGGGGTGCATGCGTCGTCAGCGTTTGAGGACGCGGTTCAACCAACGCTGCGCGAGGTTGTCGGTATCGGTTTTCGGCGCATCGCTCGATGGTGCGTCATCGCCCGTACGGCGGGGACGCGGCGGCAGGTAGCGGTTCACCGGCTGGTAGCCGAGTTCGGGCATCAGCGCCACGCCGCCGCGTTCGGCCACGAGCTTCGACACGTCGGATTCCGGATCGCCGAGGTCGCCGAAATGCCGCGCGCGGGTCGGGCAGGCCTGCACGCAGGCCGGCTGGCGGTCGATCTCGTCGAGGTTCTGGTTGTAGATGCGGTCCACGCACAGCGTGCATTTCTTCATCACGCCTTCGACGTGCGAATACTCGCGCGCGCCGTATGGGCACGCCCAGCTGCACAGCTTGCAGCCGATGCACTTGTCCTCGTCGACGAGCACGATGCCGTCCTCGGCGCGCTTGTAGCTGGCGCCGGTGGGGCAGACGGTGACGCAAGCCGGCGTTTCGCAATGCAGGCAACTGCGTGGAAAGTGCAACGTCATCGCCGGCTGCTTTTCCCCGGCCCCCGGTCCCTGGTCCCCGGTCCCTTCGATTTCGTAGCTGTGCACGCGGTTGAACCACACGCCCTGCGGATCCTTGCCGTAGGGGCGTTCGTCGGTCAGCGGCCCGGCGATGCCGCCCGCGTTCCATTCCTTGCAACTGGTCGCGCAGGCATGGCAGCCGACGCAGGTGTCGAGGTCGATCACCAGGCCCAGCTTCTTCTTCGACGGCGGCGACAAGGCGGTCATTCGATCCGGAATGATACGCGCGCGTCGCCGCGTCCCGGGCCGCTTACGGGTGGAACGGCCAGATCTGCGGGATCAGCCACATCGACAACGCGCAGAACAAGGCGATCAGCGGAATGCCCACCTTCATGAAATCGGTGAAGCGGTAGCCGCCGGCGTAATACACCATGGTGTTGGTCGGATAGCCCACGGGCGTGGCGAACGAAGTCGCCGCGGCGAACGCGACCGCGACCACGAACGGACGCGGGTCGGCGTGGACCGAATGCGCCATCGCCACCGCGATGCCGACCATCAGCACCACCGACGGGTTGTGGCCCATCAGTTCGGTCAGCAACGCGGTCAGCAGGTACACCACCAGCAACGCGGCCAGCGGGCCGTGGTCGCCGACCAGGCCCATGCTGGCCGAAACCACGGCATCGGCCAGGCCGGTTTTCTCGATCGCGATGCCCAACGGCAGGATCGCGCCGAGCAGGACGATGATTTTCCAGTCCATCGACTGGTAGATGTCGCGGCGTCCGTAGCAGCCGGCGAACGCCATCGCGATCGCGCCGCAGATCGCGGCCGCGGGGATCGGCAGCCAGTGCATGCCCGAGGCCAGCACCACCATCGCCATGATCCCGACCGCCAGCCAGGCCTTGCGCGGCGTCGCCGGCGCTTCCTCCCGCGCGCTGAGCACGATGAAGCGGTCGTCGCTGCGCAAGCGCGGCACCTTGTTCTCGTCGACCAGCATCAGCAACACGTCGCCGAGGTCGAGTTCCACCGACTTCAGCGTGCTGCGCACGATGTGGCCGCGGCGGTGGATGGCGAGCACGTTGGCGTCGTACAGCCATTGCAGGTTCAGGTCCGCCAGGGGGCGTCCCTGCGCGCGGCTCGCCGGCGCGACCATGATCTCGACCAGCACGCGCGGGTCGTCGCCTTCCTGCCGGTAGCCGTGCTCGGGCGCATGCTCCAGGCGCGCGGCCTTGCGGAAGTCCTCGATCTTCTCCCACTCGCCGCGCACCAGCAGCACGTCGCCGACCTGCAGCTTTTCCGCGTTCGGCGACCACAGCTCCTTGTCGCCGCGGACCAGTTGCAGCGGGTGCACGCCGAACTTCTCGCCCATGGCGACGTCTTCGACGGTCTTGTCGCGCACGGCCGAATCGCGGCCGACGCGAAGCTCGGCCACGTACTTGCCGCGGTCGCGTTCGGTGGGCAGTTCCGCGTCCGATTTCTGCGGCAGCAGCCAGCGCCCGATCAGCAACAGGTAGGCGATGCCGACCAGCGCGAGGATGGCGCCGAGCTTGGTGAACTCGAACACGCCGAACGGCGCCAGGCCGTGCTTCTGCGCCAGCGTGTCGGTGAGCAGGTTGGACGAGGTGCCGATCAGCGTGCACACGCCGCCCATCTGCGCCGCGTAGGCCATCGGCATCAGCACCCGCGCGGGCGAGGTGCCGGAGCGCGCGCAGACGCGCAGCGCCAGCGGCAGGAAAGTGGCGACCAGCGCGATGTTCTTCACGAACGCGCCCATCGGCGCGATGGTCAGCATCATCGCCAGGGTCAGCAGCCAGGGTTTCCTGATCCGCGACAGCCAGCGGCTGAGCGGCTCCAGCGCGCCGGAGCGCTCGATGCCCATGCTCAGCGCGAACATCGCCGCGACGGTGATCGTGGCTTCGTTGCTGAAGCCGCTCAGCGCCTCGTCGAGGCCGACGATGCGCAGGACGACCAGCAGCGCAAGCACGACCAGGGCGACCAGGTCGATGCGGATCTTCTCGCTGGCGAAGGCAATGACCGCCGCAATGATGATCGCGACGGTGGCCCAGGCTTGCCATCCCATGCGACGCGGGTCTCCGTGGATGTGCGGGGAATCGCGGCGCCGGGATCGATCCTGCCGGCCGCGGGGATCGACACCATAGCGCAGCGGGGCGCCCGCCGTCGCCCCGTCGGGCCGCGATCAGGCCGGCCTGCGGCGCTGGATCGCTTCGGGCAGGTCGTCGACGCGGCGCATTTCCGCATCGAGGATGGCGGGATCGCGCGCGTAGGCCAGCGCGAGGCCGGTGGCGTCGTTGCCCCAGAACAACTCGTCGCGGACCTTCAGCGTCGGCACGCCGAACACGCCGAGGCGGATCGCTTCCTCGCCATTCGCCTGCAGTTCGCGCTTGACCTCGTCGCGGGCGATGGCCGTGGCCGTATCGTCGATGCCGAGCGCCCGCGCGACCGGGGCCAGCGTTTCGACGCTGTCGCCCTGCAGCCCGCGTTCCCAGAGATGCGCGAAGAGCGCATCGATCGCGGCGTTGCGGTCCGGCGCGGCCAGGCACAGCCGCAGCGCGGGCAAGGGGTTGAACGGGTGCGCCGGCGGAAACACCAGCGGGATGCCGAGTTCGCGCGCCTGCCACAGCGCGATGCGGTAGGTGTGGCGGCGCTTCTGCGGGATTTCGGCCGGCCCGAGCTGGCCGTGGTGGTTGAGCAGGGCGGCGAACAGCAGTGGCTTCGGGTTCAGCGCGACATCGGCGTGGTCGCGGCGCAACCGTCGCCATTGCAGGTAGGCGAACGGCGAAATGAAATCGAAATACCAGTCCAGCGGCGCGATCACTTCGCGTGGACCTTGCGGTTCGCATCCTTGCGGAAGCCGGCGCCATAGCGCAACGGGCGTTCGTTCGCTTCCGGGAAATCCAGCGGCGCGAATTGCTGCACGCTTTCGCCGACACCGTCGCGCAGCGTGCGGATCGAAACGCGCAGGTCGAACCACGCGGCCTGGCCGGTGACCGGATCGGCGTTGGCGTAATCGCCTTTCGGCGTCACGTCCGAGATCAGGTGGTTGAGCAGGAAACCCTGTTCGCCCTCGGGCGCGTCCTTCGCCAGCCGCCACGCGCCGCGACGCTTGCCGATGGCGTTCCAGGTCCACACCGTGCCCGGCTGCACGTTCCCGGCGAATTTCGCCTGCACGGTGATCGCGCCGTGGTGCGAAGCGACTTCGATCCAGTCCTCGTCGGAAATGCCGTATTGCGCGCCGGTCTCCGGGTGCAGGTAGAGATAATTGCGCGCGGTGATCTGCCGCAGCCATGCGTTCTGCGAACCCCAGGCGTGGTACATGAACATCGGCCGTTGCGTGACGGCGTTCAACGGGAACGTCTCGCGCGATGTCTGGTCGTGCTCGAACGGCTCGTACCAGATCGGCAGAGGATCGAAGTAGGTCGCGACGCGTTCGCGGTGTTCCTCGGGTGGCTGGTGTTCGCCGTGGCCCTGCGCGGCGAGGCGGAATTTCTGCAGGGTCTCCGTATACAGCTGCATCACGATCGGCGCGTCGTTCGGCACGAAGCCGAAGCGCTGCGCCCACTGCAGGTAATCGCGGTTCGCCATCTTGTAGTAGCGCGCTGACTCCGGGATCGGCGCGTGCCAGAAGCCGCCGTGCTCGATGTAGCGCTGCAGTTGATCCGGATTCGGCGCGCCCTTGCCTTCGCTTTGTCCGTCCGTACCGCGCCAGCCGGCGAGCAGGCCGACGCCGGGCGCGCGTTCGTGGCGAACGATATAGTCGGCATAGTCGCGGTATTTCGGTGAACCGTCCTCGTTCACCAGTCCCGGCAGGCCGAGCCGCGCGCCGAGTTCGATCAATACCGACTGGAAGCCGCGCACGTCGCGCGGTTTGCCGTCTTCATCCAGTTGCGTGGCCGGGTCGAACACCGGATGGCGGATCGCGTCGCTGGCCGCGTCGGCATCGGAAATCGGGCGATCCAGCAACGAAATCGCATCGAAGCGTTCGAGGTAGGTCGTGTCCGGCAGCACCAGGTCGGCGTAGGCGACCATTTCCGAAGCATAGGCATCGGAATAGATGATGCGCGGGATGCGGTAGTCGCCGTTGTCGTCCTTGTCGGTCAGCCAGTGCATGGTCTGCCGCGTGTTCATCGCCGAGTTCCAGCTCATGTTCGCCATGAACATGAACAGCGTGTCGATCCTGTACGGATCGCCGGCGTGCGCGTTGCGGATGACCGTATGCATCATGCCGTGCGCGGACAGCGGATAGGCCCAGGAATACGCGTGGTCGATGCGGCGCGGCTGGCCGTTCGCATCGACGACGAGGTCTTCCGGCCCATGCACGAAACCGAGCGGGCCGGCATCCAGCGTGCCGTCGGCCTTGCGCGCTTTCGCGGGACGGTTCGCCGGCGGAATCGGCTTCGGATACGGCGGCTGGTAGCGGAACGAACCGGGCGCGTCGATCGCACCGAGCAGCAGTTGCAGCAGGTGCAGCGCGCGGCAGGCGTGGAAGCCGTTGCTGTGCGCGCTGATGCCGCGCATCGCATGCATGGCCACCGGGCGGCCGACCATTTCGGAATGCTCGCGGCCCCAGCTGTCGGTCCAGGCGATGGGCAGCGAGAATTTCGAATCGAACGCGGCTGCAGCGAGTTCGCGCGCGATGCGGCGAATGGTGTCGGCGGGGATGCCGCAGCGTTCGCTGACCGCATCCGGCGCGTATTGCGGATCGAGGTAGCGGTCCGCGACGAGCTGGAAGACGGGACGTGCTTTCCGTCCGTCCGGCAACACGTACTCGCCGACGACGGCGGGCGAAATGCCGATGGCGTCCGCACGGGCGAATGCTCCCTCCCTTTCGCCGGAGGCGAAGGGGAGGGCTGGGGAGGGGTCGCTTCGTCCCGTCGTGGAATCAACCCCCTCCCGACCTCCCCCTTGCGCTTCGCGCAAAGGGGAGGAGAAGGACCAGCACAGCGCATTCCCGTCCGCGTCGCGCGCGAACAGGCCATCGTCGGCGCCGCCGGGGTTGTCGATCACTAGCCAATGCGCGTTCGCGTAGCGCACCAGGTAATCGAGGTCGATGCGATCGGCTTTCAGCAATTCATGGATCAGCGCGAACGCGAACAGGCCGTCGGTGCCGGGGCGGATGCCGATCCACTCGTCGGCGATGGCGCCGTAACCGCTGCGCACCGGGTTGACCGCAATGACTTTCGCGCCGCGCGCCTTCAGCTTGCCGAGGCCGAGCTTGATCGGGTTGGAATCGTGGTCTTCGGCCACGCCCCACAGCATCAAATACCGCGTGTGTTCCCAGTCCGGTTCGCCGAATTCCCAGAAACTGCCGCCCAGCGTGTACAGCCCGCCCGCGGCCATGTTCACCGAGCAGAAGCCGCCGTGCGCGGCATAGTTGATGGTGCCGAACTGCTGCGCCCACCAGCCGGTCAGCGCCTGCGACTGGTCGCGGCCGGTGAAGAACGCGAGTTCGTCCGGGTTGCGTTCGCGGATCGGCGCCAGCCACGAGGTCGCGATGTCGAGCGCTTCGTCCCATTCGATTTCGCGGAATTCGCCTGCGCCGCGTTCGCCGACGCGTAGCAGCGGCTTGCGCAGCCGCGCCGGCGAATAGTGCTGCATGATCCCGCTGGCGCCCTTTGCGCACAGCACGCCCTGGTTGACCGGGTGGTCGCGGTTGCCCTGGATGTAGCGGATCTTGCCGTCCTTCACCCAGACTTTGATCCCGCAGCGACAGGCGCACATGTAGCAGGTGGTGCGCTTGACCTCGTCGCCGGGCGATGGGGAGAGATTGAGGGTCGGCTCTTTCATTCCGTATGCGCGCTAGTGCCGTCCATGGAAATCTGTCCGGCCCGCACATCCGTGTGCGGGCGCTCGCCGCCGCGCGAACCAGTGGTTCGCGAGCGCGGCGCCTCGCCCACGCATTGTGCCTGCGCGGACGGCGCGAAGCGACGCCCGCCTACTTCGGCGGTTCGATCACGATCGCCGGATCGTCGAAGCGCGAATATCGGATCGTCGCCTGCCCCAGCGGGTTGTGCGAAACGATCTGCAGCGGTAGTCCGCCGTCGCCGATCCAGAGGGTGATTTCGGCCGGCTTGGGCTTGGCCACGCGCACCAGGTATTTCTTCGCGGGCTGGCCGTCGACCGCATCGCTGCCCTGCGCGTCGACCTGCATCTCGGTCTGCGCATCGGCCAGCTTGGCCGGGTCGCGCCATTGGGTGATCGTGCCTTCCGGCAGCGGCACCTGCATCGCGCGCCCGTTGATATCGAGGTACATGGTGTCGCCGATGATCACCTGCACGCCGCGGCCGGCGGCTTCCATCCGGTAGCGGTCGGGCGCGACGAAGTCGACGGCGTTGTCGATCGGCCCGCGCGGACCGCCTTCCAGGTGCATCGCGGCGTGGTAGCTGCGCAGGTCCCAGAACTTGCGCATCGCCATGGCGACTTCGCCGCGCGCGTCGATGGCCGGGACCACCGGCGCGGCAGCAGCCTCGGGCCTGGCGGCCGGGGCCGGCGTGGCATCGGGCGCGGCCGCGGGCTTGCAGGCGGCGAGGACGGGCAGCAAGGCAACGGCAAGCAGGGTCCGGCGGTTCATGGCGAGCTCCGATGTCGTGTCCGGGGGACGCGTTGCCGCGATGGCGACGGCCGGCACGGCATAATCCTCGCATGGACCGCTACGAACGCATCCTCGCCCTGCACCGCACCCTCCAGGCCGCGCGCTACCCGGTGACGGTGGCACGGCTGCAGGACGAACTCGGCTGCTCGCGCGCCACCGTGTACCGCGACCTCGCCTTCCTGCGCGACGCGCTGATGGCGCCGGTGGTCGGCGACGGCGAAGCCGGCTTCCGCTACGACCCCGACGGCGGCGGCCGTTTCGAACTGCCGGGCCTGTGGCTCAATTCCGAGGAACTGCACGCGCTGCTCGCCGCGCAGCAGCTGCTCTCGCGCAGCGGCGGCGGGGTGCTGTCCTCGGCGCTGGCGCCGCTGCAGCAGCGCATCGAGAAACTGCTCGACGAGCATTCCACCGGCCGCAACTGGCCGATGCAGCGCGTGCGCGTGATCCCGCACCGCGGCCGGCGCATGGACGAGCATTCCTTCCGCATCGTCTGCTCGGCGGTGCTCGAGCGTCGCCAGCTCGCGTTCGACTATCGCGCGCGTTCCACCGACGAAGCGACGCGGCGCACGGTGTCGCCGCAACGCATCACCCACTACCGCGACAACTGGTACCTCGATGCCTGGGACGAGGACAAGCAGGGGTTGCGCAGTTTCTCCGTGGATCGCATCGCCGCCGCGCGCCTGCTCGATGCGAAGGCGCGCGACGTCGACGACGCCGAGCTCGACCGCCAGCTCGCCGGCGGTTACGGCATCTTCTCCGGCGAACCCAAGGGCTGGGCGACGATCGTGTTCAGCGCCAGGGCCGCGCGCTGGGTTGCCGACGAACGCTGGCATTCGCAGCAGCAGGGCAGGTTCCTGGCCGACGGCCGCTACGAACTGAAGATTCCCTACAGCAATGCGCGCGAACTGCTGATGGACGTGCTTCATTACGGCAGCGACGCGGAAATCGTCGAGCCGAAATCGTTGCGCGAACAGATGCGCGGCATGCTGCAACTCGCGGTCGCCAGCTACGACGGATGAGCGCGCAGCGCGACGACCGGGTGGCACTGGCGTTGGGCGCCGGTGGTGCGCGCGGCCTGGCGCAGATCGGCGTGATCGAGGCGATCCAGGCGCGCGGGCTGCGCATCGACGCGGTCGCCGGCAGTTCCAGCGGCGCGCTGGTCGGCGGCGTGTTCGCGGCCGGCAAGCTCGCCGAATTCCGCGCAGGCATCGAGGCGCTGGACCGTGGCGCGTTCCTGCGCCTGCTCAGCGATCCGGCGCTGGGCGAGGGCGGGTTGTTCCATGGCCATCGGCTGGTCGCGGCGATGCGCGCGGTGGTCGGCGATCCCGATATCGAAACCTTGCCGGTTCCCTTCACCGCGGTCGCGGTCGACCTGATGCGCCAGCGCGTGGTGTGGCTGCGCAAGGGGCCGTTGTGGCAGGCGCTGCGCGCCTCGTTCGCGATCCCGGGCCTGTTCACGCCGGCGATCGTGCATGGCCGCGAACTGGTCGATGGCGGCCTGCTCGCGCCGCTGCCGATCACCGCGACGCGACTCTCCGATGCGCATCGGCTGATCGCGGTCGACATGCACGGCTGGCCCGAGCGTCCCAGCGGCGAACTGCCGGACGAACGCGCGGACGAGGACGACGGCCACGGACTCGCCAAGTGGATCGAACGCCGCGTGCGCCGGCACTGGCCCGAACGCGGCGAACACGCGATCGGCCTGACCGAAGTGATGGCGCGCGCGCTCGACACCATGCAGGCGCAGATCGCGCGCGTGCAACTGGCGCTGGATCCGCCGGAAGTGGTGATCCGCATCCCGCGCGACGCCTGCCTGTTCTACGAATTCTGGCGGGCGAAGGAAGTGATCGAAATCGGGCGGACCGAGGCCGAGAAGGCGCTGGACGCGGCGGGGTATTGATCGCTCATTCCTTCTCCCCGCATGCGGGGAGAAGGTGCCCGTCGCCTTTCCCTCTCCCCTCTGTGGGAGAGGGTGGCGCGTAGCGCCGGGAGAGGGGAACGACGAATGCCCCTCTCCTGTCCTGCGGACATCCTCCCCCTCAAGGGGGGAGGAAAAGCAAATCGCAATCCGTGAGAAGGCGCCCCGGCAGCCTGTCGGCAACCCGACACGGAGCAGCGCCATGCACGATCCGCGACCCGAACGTTACCTGCGCAGCGCCGTCATCCTCGGTGCGCTCGCCGTGCTGCTGGTTCCCGCCGCGCGCGGCAACAGCGACTGGTTCGGCTTCCTGCCGCTGTGGCTGCTGGGCATGCCGCTGGCGGCATGGTGGAGCGTTGCCGGTTTTCCCTTGCCGCAGGCCGCGGCCGTGCTGCCGCGTCGCCGCCGCGCGCAGGCGCGGCGCGTGACCATCCGCATGCGCTGAGGGTCTGGCTGCATGCTAGCGTTGGGAATTCCGCCCCAACGCGAACACGCCATGCGCCAGACCCGCTTCCTCCTCGTGCTGATGGCCGGGTTGGCCGCCGCGCCGGTGTTCGCCGCCGCCACGCAGGAGCCCGACATGCCCACCGCCACCGACGATCCCTATCTCTGGCTGGAGGACGTCACCGGCGAGAAAGCGCTGGCCTGGGTCGGCGAGCAGGATGCGCGCACCGACGCCGAACTCGCATCCACACCGGGCTTTGACAAGTTGCAGGACCAGATCGAGGCGATCCTCGATTCCAAGGCGAAGATCCCGGACGTAGAAAAGATCGGCGACCACTACTACAACTTCTGGAAGGACGCGCAGCACCAGCGCGGCCTGTGGCGGCGCACCACGCTGGCCGAATACCGCAAGGCCGAACCGCAGTGGGAAACGGTGATCGACCTCGATGCGCTCGGCGCGGCCGAACACGAGAACTGGGTCTGGCACGGCGCCGACTGCCTGCGCGAATCCGACGGCAGTTACCAGCGTTGCTTGATCGGACTCTCGCGCGGCGGCAGCGATGCCGACGTGACCCGCGAATTCGACCTCGACGCGAAGGACTGGGTGGAAGGCGGCTTCTTCCGCCCGGAGGCCAAGGGCGACCTGTCGTGGATCGACCGCGACCACGTCTATGTCGGCACCGATTTCGGCCCCGGTTCGATGACGACCTCGGGCTACGCGCGCATCGCCAAACTGTGGACGCGCGGTACGCCGATGTCCGCGGCGACGACGGTGTACGAAGGCAAGCCGGACGACCTCGCGGTCGGCGCGTTCCGCGACCGCACACCCGGTTTCGAACGCGATTTCGTCAACCGCACCATCGCGTTCTGGAACGACGAACTGTTCCTGCGCGGCGCGGACGGCACGCTCACCAAAATCGACGCGCCGAATTCCGCGGGCAAGGACGTGCATCGCGAATGGCTGACCCTGCAGCTGCGCGAGCCGTGGTCGGTCGGCGGCCATGACTATCCGGCTGGTGCGCTGCTCGCAACGCACCTCGACGATTTCATGGCCGGTGGACGCGATTTCAGCGTGCTGTTCATGCCCAGCGACACGACCTCGCTCGAAGGCACGACCTGGACGAAGAACAAGCTGGTGCTGAACGTGCTCGACGACGTCAAGAGCCGGCTCGAGGTGCTCGATCCCGCGCATGGGTGGAGCGCGACGCCGTTCGCCGGCAGCGGCGGCATCGGTACGCTGTCGGCGCGCGCGGTCGATTCCGACGACAGCGACGACCTGTGGTTGACCGAAACCGGCTTCCTGACCCCGACCACGCTGTCGCTGTGGAAGTCGGGGGAAAAACCCGAAGCGCTGAAGTCGAATCCCGCGTTCTTCGATGCGTCGAAGGACGTGGTCGAACAGCATTTCGCCACTTCGAAGGACGGCACCCGCGTGCCGTACTTCATCGTGCACCCGAAGAACCTCGCCCACGACGGCAAGGCGCCGACGTTGTTGTACGGCTACGGCGGTTTCGAGGTGTCGCTGACGCCCTCGTACTCCGGCGTCGTCGGCAAGGCCTGGCTGGAACGCGGCGGCGTGTACGCGCTCGCCAACATCCGCGGCGGCGGCGAATACGGCCCGCGCTGGCACCAGGCCGCGCTGAAGGCGAATCGCCACGTGGCTTATGAAGACTTCGCCGCGGTCGCGCAGGACCTGGTCGCGCGCAAGGTCACTTCGTCCGCGCACCTGGGCATCGCCGGCGGCAGCAACGGCGGCCTGCTCACCGGCAACATGCTGGTGCGGTATCCGCAGCTGTTCGGCGCGATCGTGATCGAAGTGCCGCTGCTGGACATGAAGCGTTACAGCCACCTGCTCGCCGGCGCGTCGTGGATGGCCGAATACGGCGATCCCGACACCTCCGACTGGGATTACATCAAGACCTTCTCGCCGTACCAGCTGTTCGATCCGGCGAAAACCTATCCGCCGACCTTCATCTGGACCACCACGCGCGACGACCGCGTGCATCCGGGCCATGCGCGCAAGATGGCGGCGAAGATGCTCGCCGCGGACGAGGACGTGCGCTACTACGAGAACACCGAGGGCGGGCATGGCGCCGGCGCGACCAACCGCCAGCAGGCGCATCTGTGGGCGCTGACCTACGCCTTCCTCTGGAACGAACTCGCGAAACCCTGAATTCCGTAGGGATTTCGTTGTTCCAATCGTCTGGATGAAGGCGGGCCATTGCGTCCGCCTCTCCCGGACCCCATCCATGAAACCCGTCCTGCTGCTGCTCGCCGCCCTGATGACCACACCCAGCCACGCCGCCGATGCGCCGGTGCCGCCCGATGCCGCGCGCAAGCCGCATGTCGTGAAGGCGCCCTTCGGCGCCGAACGCAACGACGATTACTACTGGCTGCGCGACGACACGCGCACGGACCCGGAGATGCTCGCCTACCTCAAGGCCGAGAACGCCTACGCCGATGCGCTGATGAACCCGCTGAAGCCGGTCGAGGACGGGCTCTACGACGAGATCGTCGGGCGGATCAAGCAGGACGACGCCTCGGTGCCGGTGCGCGAACGCGGCTGGTGGTACTACGCGCGCTACGAAGCCGGCCGCGACTACGCGATCTACGCGCGGCGCAAGGACGGCGCCGGCATCGATGCGGCTTCGATCCTGAAGGCGAACGCCGCCGGCGATTTCTCGGGCGAGCAGGTACTGCTCGACGAAAACGCGATGGCGCAGGGCAAGGATTATTTCCACGTCGCCGAATACGAAGTCTCGCCCGACAACCGGATCATGGCCTGGACCGACGACGACGTCGGCCGTCGCCAGTACGACATCCGCTTCAGGAACCTCGACACCGGCGAGGTCTATCCCGACGTGATCCACGGCGCGGCGTACTACACCGCCTGGGCCGACGACAACCGCACGCTGTTCTACGTCGAGAACGATCCGGACACGCTGCTGACCAAGCGCACGAAGAAGCACGTGCTCGGCACCGATCCCAAGGACGACCCGGTCGTGTACGAGGAAGCGGACGACCGCTTCTACATGGGCGTGTGGCGCACGCGCGACGACAAATACCTCTGCATCGACGTCGGCGCGACCGAGATGACCGAGGTGCGTTGCGCGCCGGCCGCGGATCCGCGCGAGTTCACGCTGCTCTCGCCGCGCGAGGACGGGGTCGAATACCACGCCGACCACATCGACGGGCATTGGGTGATCCGTACCAATGCCGATGGCGCGACCAACTTCAAGCTCGTCACCGCGCCCGACGGCAGCCATACGCGCAAGGACTGGGTCGATCTCGTCCCGCATCGCGCCGACGTGTTCGTGCAGGATTTCGACCTGTTCGACGGCTTCGTCGCCATCGAGGAACGCTCCGGCGGGCTGGAACGCATCCGCCTGCGCAAGAACGACGGCAGCGACCAGTTCGTGCAGGCCGACGAGCACGCGTATTCGATGTCGCTCGACGACAACTCCGAACACGATACGCCCTGGCTGCGCTACGGCTACACCTCGCTGACCACGCCGGGCACGATCTACGAACTCAATGTCGACACCGGCGAACGCCGCCTGCTCAAGCAGCAGCCGGTGCTGGGCGGCTACGATCCGGCGAACTACGTCACCGAACGCCTGTGGGCGACCGCGCGCGACGGCACCAGGATTCCCGTGTCCGTCGTCTACAAGAAAGGCTTCGAGAAGAACGGCAAGGCGGCGATGCTGCAGTACGCCTATGGCAGCTACGGCCATTCCACCGATCCTGCGTTCAGCGTCACCAATGTCAGCCTGCTCGACCGCGGCATGGTCTACGCCATCGCCCACGTGCGCGGCGGCGAGGAAATGGGCCGGGCCTGGTACGACGACGGCCGCCTGCTCAACAAGAAGAACACCTTCACCGATTTCATCGACGCCACCGATTTCCTGGTGAAGCAGGGCTACGCCGCGCCGGATCGCGTCGCCGCCTACGGCGGCAGCGCCGGCGGCCTGCTGATGGGCGCGATCGCGAACATGGCGCCGGACAAGTACCGCGTGATCCTCGCGCAGGTGCCGTTCGTGGACGTGGTGACGACCATGCTCGATCCGTCGATCCCGCTGACCACCAACGAATACGACGAGTGGGGCAATCCGGAAAAGAAGAAGGCCTACGACTACATGCTCTCGTATTCGCCCTACGACAACCTGTCGAAGCAGGCCTACCCGGCGATGTTCGTCGGCACCGGCCTGTGGGATTCGCAGGTCCAGTACTGGGAGCCGGCGAAGTACGTGGCGAAGCTGCGCGACCTCGATACCGGCACGCATCCGGTGCTGTTCCGCACCAACATGGACGCGGGCCATGGCGGCAAGTCCGGGCGCTTCCGCCGCTATCGCGAGCTCGCCGAGATGTACGCGTTCATGCTCGACCAGCTGGATGTCGAAACGGGCAAGTGATGTCCTCCGGCCCATGACCCGCTGGTTGTGGTGGTTGCTGGCCTACGCCAGCCTCGGGCTCGGCATTGCCGGCATCGTGGTGCCGGGCCTGCCGACCGTGCCGTTCGTGTTGCTGGCGGCGTTCGCCGCCGCGCGCGGTTCGCAGCGCCTGCGCGACCGGCTGCTCGCGGACAAGCGGTTCGGGCCGATGATCCGCGACTGGGAACGCGAGGGCGCGGTCTCGCACCGCGCGAAACGGGTGGCGACGGCGATGATGGCGGCCTGCGCGGTGGTCATGTTCCTGACCGCGCCGAAGTGGTGGATGGCGGCGACCGGAACCGCATTCATGGCGGCCGTCGCGACCTGGCTGTGGCGCCGCCCCGAACCGCGACAGTGAGCGCGGGCCGCGGGTACACTGCCGGCATGAAACCTCTCGCGCTCGTTCCGTTCGTGGTGCTGGCCCTCGCCGGCTGCGGCAACAAGGGCCCGCTGGTGCATCCGCAATCGCCCGCGGATGAAATGGCCGTGCCCGCGACGACCACGACCCCGGCCGACGCGACCATGCCCGCTCCCGCCAGCACCGCACCCGCGGCTCCGGCGGACGTGACGGCGCCGGCACCCGCGAGCACCGCGCCCGCGACCCCGGTCGAACCGACCGCGCCGCCGCCTGCCGGAGGCGGTTGAGCGATGGGCGCGGACACGCCGCGCCAGTCGCTGCGCTTCACCAAGATGCACGGCGCGGGCAACGACTTCGTCGTGCTCGACCTGCGCACCATGCGCGCCGCGCCCGACCCCGACCTGTGCCGCGCGCTGGCCGATCGCCACACCGGCGTCGGCTGCGACCAGATCCTGACCATCGAGGCGCCGCGCAGCGCGAACGCGGTCGCGAGCTATCGCATCTGGAACGCGGACGGCTCGCAGGCGCAGCAATGCGGCAATGGCGCGCGCTGCATCGCGGCGTGGCTGGTGCGCGATGGCGCGGCGCCGGCGCACGGCGATTTCGCCATCGACAGCCCGACCGGATTGCATGCCGTCACGCGTGATGCGAACAGTCGCTTCGAGATCGACATGGGCGCGCCGGAATTCTCGCCGCCGCGGATTCCGCTCTCTGGCTATGCCGACGAACAGGACGAATACGCGCTCGAACTCGACGGCGAGGCGCTGCGCTTCGGCGCGGTGTCGATGGGCAATCCGCACGCGCTGGTCGAAGTCGACGCGGTGGACCTCGCGCCGGTCGGCCACGTCGGGCCGCTGTTGCAACGCAGCCATGCGTTCCCCGAATCGGTGAACGTGGGTTTCGCCCAGGTGCTGGCGCCCGATCGCATCCGCCTGCGCGTGTACGAACGCGGCGTCGGCGAAACCCTCGCCTGTGGCAGCGGCGCCTGCGCGGCGGTGGCGGTGCTGGCGAAACGTGGCCGGGTCGATGCGGCGAACGGCGTCGCGGTGTCGCTGCCCGGCGGCGAATTGCGCATCACTTATGATGCGTCGAACGGCGGTCGCATCGCGATGTCGGGACCGGCGGCATTCGTGTTCGAAGGGAACATATTCGAAAAGGGCGGGGAAGGATGATCGAGCAGGCGGAAAAACTCGGCGCGCACGAAGTCGCGGCATGGCTGCGGCGGCACCCGCAATTCCTCAAGCAGTTCCCGGACCTCGCGATCAGCCTGGTGGTGCCGCGCGACGAAGGCCCGGCCTCGTCGCTGGCGAGCTACCAGCTGGAAGTGCTGCGCGACAAGAACCGCGAGCTGTCGCGGCGCCTGCACGAGCTGTTCGCCAATGCGCAGGACAACGAACGCCTCGCCGTGCGCACGCACCAGCTGACGCTGGCATTGCTGCGGCAGGCGACCGCGGGCGACACCGTGCGCGCGATGGCGGCGAGCCTGGCCGAGGATTTCCAGGGCGACCTGGTGCGGATCGTGCTGTTCGCACCGGTCGCGGGCCTCGACGACGTCGACTGGCTCCAGGTTATTCCCGCCACCGATGCGCGGCTGGCGCCGTTCAAGGATTGCCTCGCCGACGGCGAACCGCTGAGCGGGCGCCTGCAGCCGGAAAAACACGCCTTGCTGTACGCCCTGCGCGGCGAGGAAGTGCAATCCAGCGCCTTGCTGCCGATGCCGGGTGTCGGCCTGGTCGCGGTCGGCAGCCGCGATGCCAACCGGTTCTATCCCGGCATGGGCACGCTGTTCCTGCGGATGATGGCCGAATCGCTGGCGGTGGCGTTGCGGCGCTTCGATGGATGACCGGGCGCCACGATTCGCAGTAGGGGCACGGCATGCCGTG
>Ga0209023_10002457_pt1 | contig 23101 bp, 11 predicted proteins | sample LakOneMetagenome_FD_187468 | JGI IMG/M metagenome (GOLD analysis project Ga0209023, IMG submission 187468) | Freshwater and sediment microbial communities from Lake Erie, Canada (SPAdes) (version 2) | ecosystem: Environmental > Aquatic > Freshwater > Lentic | place: Lake Erie, Canada... | reverse complement strand
CATCAGGATGCCGATCATGGCGGCCACGGCCGTGGTGGCGATCAGGATGCCGATCGTCAGCGCGCTGATCTTGCCGAGCGAGGCGGCGTCGCGCAATTTGAGGATGGCGCCGATGATCGAGACCATGATCAGCGGAATAATGATCATCTGCAGCAGCTTGACGTAGCCGCTGCCCAGTACGTCGAGCCAGTCGCTGGTGGAGGCAATGGTCGGCGAACTAACGCCATAGATGGCCTGCAGCGCCGCGCCCAGCACGACGCCCAGGCCCAGGCCCGTGAACACGCGCTTGGTGAACGAGGCGTGGGCCGCCTGCATGCGGTAGAGAAAGACGCACACGAGCAGGGCGACGGCCAGGTTCAGGATCAGGGGCAGGGTCATGTCGATTTTCTCGTAATTAGGGTGTTGCCGAAGAATCGATGCATTTTATAGGCAATCAGGGTGTACTGCAGTAAGGCAATCTTGTCGCTTCGGGCCTGAGGCTTGCCGACCTGCTACGTTTACGTTGTCACGCGGCAACGAAAGGCATAAATCCGGCATGGATCTTGGATAGTATTTCCTAATAGATTGATAAATTTCTATACTTCAATTAATCAGGCCATCTGCCTCCCTTCCAGCCACTATCCCTTGCGGTCGAATCATGTTCAAGAATCTCACCATCAAGACACGCCTGATCTTCGTCATCGGTTTCCTCGCCATCGAACTGATCGCCGGCTTTGCCGTCGGCATCCTGAACCTGGAGAAATCGAACGACGCCATGAAAAGCATGTACGACGACCGCCTGGTGGCAATGTCCCAGCTGGCCGACGTCGAGCGCGCCGTGATGCAGAACCAGATCCTGGTCGCCAAGGCCATCCAGAACAGCGCCTCGGTCGCACCCATCCTGGAACAGATCGATGCGAATATCGCCATGGCGAACAAGTCCTGGGCCGCGTATGCGGCGACCAAGATGGCCGACGATGAAAAGCTGCTGAGCCAAAAGTTCGCCGCCTCGCGCGAGCGCTTCCTGGCACAGGCCATGAAGCCGATGGTTGCCGCCCTGCGCGAAGGCGACATCGACCGCGCCACCGCACGCATGAACGGACCGATGCACAGCCTGGCCGCCCCCATGACCAAGGAGCTGGGCGGCCTGGTCAAGATCCAGACCGACGTCGCCGCCGCCGACTACAAGCGCTCGCAGGAGATCGTCGAGATCGTGCGCATCGTCTGCCTGGCCGGCCTGGTGGTGGGCCTCGCGTTTGCCGCCTTGCTCGGCTGGCTGCTGGTGCGCGCCATCGTGCGTCCGCTGGAAGAAGCCGTCAAGATTGCCGGCGCCGTGGCCCAGGGCGACCTGACCCAGCACATCGACGTGCGTTCGAACGACGAGACCGGCCGCCTGATGGGCGCCCTGCGCGACATGAACGATTCGCTCGTCGAGATCGTCTCCCGGGTGCGCTCGGGCACCGATACCATGGCCACCGCCTCGGCCGAGATCGCCGACGGCAACCTCGACCTGTCCTCGCGTACCGAACAGCAGGCCGCCTCGCTCGAGGAAACCGCGTCCTCGATGGAAGAGCTGACCTCGACCGTGCGCCAGAATGCCGACAATGCGCGCCAGGCGAATGTGCTGGCCGGTTCCGCCTCGCAGATCGCCGGCAAGGGCGGCGCGGTGGTGGCGCAGGTGGTCGAGACCATGGGCGGCATCAACGCGTCGGCCGGCAAGATCGTCGAGATCATCGCCGTCATCGACGGCATCGCCTTCCAGACCAACATCCTGGCGCTGAACGCCGCCGTGGAAGCGGCGCGCGCCGGCGAACAGGGCAGGGGCTTCGCGGTGGTGGCGGGCGAAGTACGCAACCTGGCCCAGCGCAGCGCGGCCGCGGCCAAGGAAATCAAGAGCCTGATCGACGATTCGGTCGGCAAGGTGAAACACGGCACAGTGCTGGTCGACCAGGCCGGCGCGACGATGAAGGAAATCGTCGAGAGCGTCAGCCGGGTGACCGACATCATGGCCGAGATCAGCGCCGCCAGCCAGGAACAGAACGCCGGCATCGAGCAGGTGAATGTCGCGATCGTCCAGATGGACCAGACCACGCAGCAGAACGCCGCCCTGGTCGAGCAGGCGTCGGCCGCCGCGCAATCGCTGCAGCACGAAGCGGCGACGCTGGCGCGCACGGTGGGCGCGTTCCGGATCGAAGGTGCGGCCGCCGCAGCACCGACGGCGCCGCGCCGTGCGCCCGCACCAGTCGCCAAGGCGCCGGTGCGCGCCAAGCTGGCCAAGCCGGCTGCTGTTGCCGCTTCCGCCCAGCCGCATGCTGCGCGCAAAGAAGCGGTCGCCACGGCCGGCGATGGCTGGGAAGAGTTTTAAGAAATACGTAGGGTGGGCTCTCGAGCCCACGCGGTTCACCGGTCGCCATTTTTCGGCTTCGCATCGACCAGATCCCACGCATCACGGTTGCTTGCGAGATCATCCCAACCAATGGTCAACCGTCGTACCGCGTGGGCACAAGTGCCCACCCTACCTGGCTGCGCTGCCTTGCCACTTCACGCAAACGCCGCGTGATTCCGTTCGACGAGGTCGCGCACCGCGCCGGCCTCGATCGGGCGGCTGAACAGGAAACCCTGGTAATCGTCGCAGGCCAGTCCCCGCAACAAGGCCAGCTGCTCCTCGGTCTCGACGCCCTCGGCCACCACCGCCAGTTTCAGGTTGCGCGCCAGGTTGACGATCGAACGCACGATGGCAGCGCTGTCGTCGTCGCGGCCGAGATCGCGGATGAAGGCGCGGTCGATTTTCAGGCGCTGCACCGGGAAGCGTTTCAGGGCCGCCAGGCTCGAATAGCCGGTGCCGAAATCGTCGATCGACAGCTCGACGCCCAGCGCGCGGATCGCGTGCATCAACTCGTCGACTTCGCCCGCCCGGCTCATTAAAGCCGTCTCCGTGATTTCCAGTTCCAGGCAGGCCGGATCGATACCGCTTTCAAGCAGGCAGCGCTCGACCATCGGGATCAGGTCTTTCTGGTCGAACTGGCGCGGCGACAGGTTCACCGCCACCTGCAGCGCGACGCCCTGCGCATTCCAGCGCGCCACCTGGCGGCAGGTTTGTTCCAGCACCCAGGCGCCGATCGGCACGATCAGCCCGGTGCGCTCGGCCAGCGGAATGAAGCGCACCGGCGCGACTTCGCCCAGTTCCCCATTGTTCCAGCGCAGCAGCGCCTCGAGGCCGACAATGCGCCCGGACGCAATCGACACCTTCGGCTGGTAGACCATGCGCAGTTCGCCGCGCTCGAGCGCGCGCCGCAGTTGCGCCTCCACCGTCAGGCGCTCGTCGAGGTCGATGTGCGCACTCTCCGAGAAAAAGTGGATGCTGTCCCCATTGCTTCCCAGTCGATTACGCGCGCTGTCGGCACGGCGGAACAGTTCGTCCGCACTGGCGCCGTCTTCCGGGAAGACCGAGACCCCGACCATCGGGCCGAGGAAGAACTCGCGCCCGCCCACCGTCAGCGCATGCGACAGCCGGCGGTGCAGGGCGCTCGCGAACTCCTCCAGTTCGCTGCGTCCGTGGTGGGCGTGCACCACCACCGCGAACTCGTTGTCCTTGATGCGCGCCACGCCGGCCGCGCGCGGCAACTGCGACTGGAACAGGGCGCCCACCTCGCGCAGCGCCGCGTGGCCGGCGTCGATGCCGAGCAGGTCGCTGATTTCGTGCAGGCGCGCCAGCGATACCACGACCGTGCCCAGTTGCGCTCCCTTGGCGGCGGCGTCGGCCAGCTCCGCCTCCAGCAGGTGGCGGAAGTGCTGCTGGTTCGGCAGCCCGGTCAGGACATCGAAGTTGGCGAGATAGGCCAGGTGCGCTTCGGCGCGTTCGCGCTCCGTGATATCGGTCAGCAAACTGACGAGCTGGACCTGGCCCGACGCATCGAGCAGCTGCGCTGTCTGGTGGATGACCGTGCGCGCCTCGCCGCTGCTGTTCTGGACAGTGGCAAGCGCCTCGTTGCTGCGTCCCGTTCCCAGCACCAGCGCATAACGCCGTTCGCGCTCGGCCGCGCCGGCCGCGTCCAGCACCTGCGCTTCTGGCTGGCCCGCCAGTTCAGGCGGACTGCGTCCGACGAAGCGCGCAAACGCCTCGTTGTGCATGACCACGCGGTAGGCACTGTCGAGCACCCAGATCGGCGTACGCACGGTATTCAGGATGGTCGCGAGGTAGTCGGCGCTCTTGCCGGCGCGCGCTTCGCTTGCCGCCAGCCGCGCGATCAGGGCCCGCTGGCGGGCCGTATCGCGCCCCACGCGCCAGGCCAGGAACATCAGCACCAGGCAAATCACGAGGACCAGCGACACGGCAGTCCACAAGCGGCCATACCAGGGCGCCAGCGCCACCGACTTGTTCATGCCGGTGATGATCACCAGCGGATAGTTGGCCACCGCATCGTAGCCGTAGATCCGCGTCTGGCCGTCGATCGGGCTGACCGACTCGAAGGCGCCGCGCGGGCTGGCCGGCAGGTGCTGCTGGAACAAGGGCGTCTGCAACAAGGAGCGACCGATGCTCAGCGGGAGGCTCGGCCCGCGGACCAGCATCGTGCCGTCGCGGTGCAGCAGGGTTACCGACCCGCCTTCGCCAAGCTCGACCAGGCTGTAGATGCGCTCGAAGCGCTCGGAGTCGACCTGCGCCAGCACCGAGCCGATCCGCCGCCCGGCCGCATTGCGCAGCGGCCGCACGACGTTGATCACGCCGCGCCCGGTTTGCCGGTCGACCGCCGTGATGCTGACCTGGAGGGCATCGCTGCGCAGGGCATCGGCGCCGGGCGCCGCCGGCAGGCGCGCATGCATGGCCGCTCCCGGCGGCATGGCGCTGGCAAGCAGTTTTCCGTCCGGAGCGAAGACATACATGCCCAGCAGGTATTCCTGCGCGGCTCCCTGCTGGTCGAAATAGTCGAGCCGCACCGGTTCGGCGCCCGCACCGGGCCGGTAGCTGCGTTCGACCTGGCGCATCGCCTGGTCGACTGCCTGGGCGACGGTCAGCGTCTGCGCCGAAAACGCAATGGCCAGGTTGCGCAGCGTGGTTTTTTCCTGGCGTATGGCGTCGTCATGGCTGACCTTGAGCATGGCGGCGGTACCGAGCAACAGCGCCAGGATCAGCAGCGTGGTCAGCAGCGCCAGGCTTGCCAGCGAAGGGTGGCCGGACCGCGCTAACGGCGTGTCGGCTGGCGGGGATGGAACGCGTGATGTCATGTTCGACGCATCGATCTGCCTCGTGGGCGTGGAGTCCGGGTCGTGTCGCACTGGGTGAGGCAGCGCGCTCGCGACGGAGCCGGCGTGCTGGGCCTGCCTTCTTAAGTGCGCGTTTGCAACATTTCGCGAGATTATAACGGACGCGACATCTTCCGCATCTCAATAATATGCGACGTGGCGCCCCGCCACGATGCATCGTCGGCGCGCGTGCGTGGCGGCGTGCAATCGGCCAGTCCTGCGCTATCGCAGTGACGACAGGGCTGTCGCAAATTGCGCTATGTTTCCACGGGGAATCGTCCTATATCCTGACTCGGTGCGCTATCCGACCCTTTGCAGGTCGCCACACAGTTCATCGCAACGGTTAAGAACGTATGAAAACATCAGTCCCGACCCGGGTCGACCAGGGAATCGACGAATTAGCCGCACACCGCGACAAGTTGCGCGCGGCCAGCTGCTGCCCCACGCTGGTCGCGGCGCTGAGGTGGTTCGAGCATGCGCCCGGTTTCGTCGCGGTGCTGTCCGGACCCGATTTCGTGTTCGTGCACGCGAATGACGCCTATAAACGGCTGGTCGGCTGCGACGTGCTGGTCGGCTTGCCCCTGCTCGACGCGCTGCCCGACATCGCCGACCAGGGGCTGCTCGAACTGCTCCACGATGTCGTCGAGCATGGCGAGCCCTACATCGGCCGCGGACGGGAAGTGCGCTTGCGCGCGCCGGACGGGGGATTCGTGTGCCGCTATGTGGACTTCGTTTTCCAGCCGATATCGGATGCGGACGGCAGCCGGGTCGGGGTCCTGGTCCAGGGAAGCGATGTCAGCCTCGAGACAATGTCGCAGCGCGGCCTGCAATACAGCCTGACCCATGACCCGCTCACGGGCCTGCCGAACTACGCGCTGTTCCGCGATCGCCTGGAGCAGGCGATCCTGACCGCCGCGCAGGGGCGCAGGACACTGCTCGTCGCGGCGCTCGACCTGCACCGCTTCAAACGGGTGAACGCCTGCGTTGGCCATGGCGCGGGCGACCGCGTCCTGTGCGGCATCGCGGCCCGCCTGAGCGCGGCCGCAGGCCCGGGGGTGACGGTCGCGCGGGAAAACGGCGACAAGTTCCTGTTGTTGATCGAGGCGGATGGGCAGTCCGGCGAGGCCAACCAGGTGCAGGCGCTGATTGCGGCCGTCAGCGAGCCGGTCGACTGCGAGGGGGTAGCTTTCCAGATCAGCTGCAGCGCCGGGGTTGCCTCCTACCCCCTGGACGGAGCGACGGCCGACGCCCTGCTGTACGCCGCGGACCGCGCACTGTTGCGCGCGAAGGAGGCCGGGCCAGGCATGGTACGCAGCGATATCGAGGTCGACAAGGTCGCCGAACTGGAGGATTTCCAGCTCGGCGCGGCCTTGCGCGAGGCGCTCGAGCGCCGCGAACTGGAGGTCCATTACCAGCCCAAGGTGGACCTGGTCAGCGGCAAGATCAGCGGCGTCGAGGCCCTGGTCCGCTGGACCCATCCGCAGAAGGGCGCGATACCGCCGGCGACCCTGATCGGCGTGGCCGAAGACTGCGGCCTGATCGGGGAGCTGGGCGACTGGGTGCTGCGTACGGCGTGCGCCCAGATGCAGGCATGGCGCGGCATGGGCTACCACGACTTGCACGTGGCGGTGAACCTGTCGGCCCGCCAGTTCGCCATGCGCAGCCTCGAGGCCTCGGTGGTGCGCGCGCTGGCCGACAGCGGCCTGCCGCCCGAGTGCCTCGACCTCGAATTGACAGAAAGCCTGCTGACGGTCGATGTCGAGCACGCGATCGAATGCCTGGGAGCGCTGAGGCGGCGCGGGATCCGCCTGTCGCTCGACGATTTCGGCACCGGCTACTCGAGCCTGGCATACCTGCAACGCTTCCCGATCGATGTCCTGAAGATCGACAAATCGTTCCTGTGCCAGGTCCCGGAGGCCGAGGACGCCTCTGCGATTGTCCAGGCGATCATTACCATGGGAAATAGCCTAGGCATGCGCGTCGTCGCCGAAGGCGTGGAGCGCGAGGCACAGTGTGAACTTCTTTCACGCAACATGTGCGACGAGATCCAGGGCTATCTCGTGTCCCGGCCTGTGCCTGCCGCGCAGCTTGGCGCCTTGCTGGCCCGCGAGCAGGTCTTGCCGGCACACCTGCTGCGTTTCCACCGGGCCCGGCCGACCCTGCTGCTGGTCGATGACGATCCGAGCATGCTGTCCTCGCTGGGCGCCCTGCTGCGCGGCGAGGACTACCGGATCCTGACGGCCGCCAGCGCGGGGGAGGGGCTCGAGCGACTGGCGCAGCATCCGGTCGACGTGATCCTGGCGGACCAGCGCATGCCCGGCATGACCGGCGTCGAGTTCCTGCGCACGGTCCAGCGGCTCTACCCGCACACCGTCCGCATCGTCCTGTCCGGATTCACGGCAATCGAGACGGCATTCGATGCGCTCAACGCGGGTGCGATCGACAAATTCCTGACCAAGCCATGGCACGATGCCCAGTTGCGCGAGCACGTGCGCAAGGCGTTCTCGCACAGCGCCATGGCCAGCGAAAACCGGCTGCTGACGCTGGAGCTGCGATCCGCGCACCAGCAACTGGCCGCGGTAAGCCGTCAGTTCGAGGATGTGCTGGCCTGGCACCGGCGCCAGGACGAATGCGGCCTGCCCAGCCCCGGCCTGGTGCCTGCCGCATCCTAGTACGGCTTGTCGACGGGATGTCGCAATCCCGTCGACTTGCCGAAAGAAATGCTCACTGGAAAAATAGGCGTCGGCGTCCTTTCGCCCGCGCCCCAACCCATAGGTCTCGTCGTGCTTAACACACACCCGCTACGGGTGACACCCATCGCCGGGTTCTTTTTCCGATCCGCTTCAGCCCTGGACGGTACCTGCCCATGTTGAAGCTGCCGGCCGGGGCCCGGCGCGCCCTGCATTCCTTGAAGCGTCCCGAAACCATCTGGCTGTGGCCGCTCGGCTTCGCCCTGGTCCTTGCCGGCGCGACCGCGCTTGCGCTTGGACTGATCGACCAGCTCGAGTATGAGCAGGTGGCCGTCTTGCGGTCGGCCCAGGTCGAACGCGAGCTGCAGCAGATCCTGCGCCTGACGGTCGATGTCGAGACCGCGACGCGCGGCTTTGCGATCGCGCGCGACCCGGTGTTCCTGGAACCGGCGACGCGCGCGCTGCCCCAGCTCGACGCGGGCCTTGCCCGGCTGCGCACGCTGACGGCGCACAGCCCTGCCGTTGCGCACTCCCTGCGCGAGCTGGAAACCGCGGTCGGCCGGCGCCTGGACCAGGCCCGCGCGATCCGCATCGATACGCAGGTGGGCAGGCCGCTCGGCATCGCCGGCATGCTGGAGTCCAAACAATTGCAGGACCGGGTCCGTGGCGTGGTCGCACGCATCGGCGCGCAGGAACGCAGCGTGCGCGAGCGCAGCATGCAGAGCAGCGAGCGGGTGCGCGCCATCGTCAGGGGCGCCATCGACCTGTCGGTGCTGGTGCTGGGCACCGTTGGCTGGTTGTGGTTCCGTGCCCGCCGCCGCCTGCAACGGTCCCAGGACAACTACCGCGACCTGTTTTCGAGCGCGGCCGGCGGCCTGGCCCTGATCGGCGCGGACGGCTGCATTGTCCAGGCGAACGCCAGCTACGCCGGGATGCTGGGTTATTCGGAATGGGAACTGGTCGGCATGAACTTTACTTTGCTGAAGCATCCGGCCGAGCGCGCGCATGCGCGCGGCGCATTGCGGACGCTGCTTGGCGACGCGCCCCAGATCCTGCGCAACGAGCGCCGCTATCTGCACAAGGACGGCCGCGAGGTGTGGGTCCGCTCGACCATGTCGCAGGCGCGCGTGGCGGCCCACGGGTCGGCGCGGGTGCTGGTCATCGCGGAAGACGTCAGCGACCGTGTCCGTACCGAAGAACTGCTGCGGCGTTCGTCGGTATTGCTGCGCAATGCCGGGCGGATGGCGGCGATCGACGGCTGGTTCCTGGCCTTGCCGGCCGGCGAGCTGCACGTCGGGGCACACCTTAAACGCTTGCTGAGCCTGGATGACGACCGGCCGGCCGCCTTGCTGGCGCGCCTCGGCACGCGTTCGCGCAGGCGATTGCTGCGTGCCTTGTCGCGTTGCCGCCGTGAGCAAAGCGCCTTCGATATCGAGCTGGAAGCGGACAACGCCGCGACGCCGATCGTGCTGCGCGTCATGGGACAACCGGTCAACGGCCCGCACGGCCTGGCCGGGATCGAGGGCGCGGCCCAGGACATCACCGAGCAGAAGCGTACCCAGCGCAGCATGCTCAAGAGCGAGCGCAGGTTCCGCGCAGCCGCCCAGGTGACCAACGACGGCATCTGGGACTGGGACGTCGCCGAGGGAACGATCTGGCGCAGCCCGAGCATTGCCGCCCTGGTCGGGCTGGACTGCGTGGCACTGGACGGGTCGCTGGTTGCATGGCGGCGCCTGATCCATCCGGACGACCGGGCGGCGGTATGGGCCAGTGTCGAAACGGTGTTACAGGGCAGGGCGGACGAATTCGAAGCCGCCTACCGGGTCCGGCGCGCGGACGGCAGCTATGCCTATGTGCTGGACAAGGCACGCGCGTTGCGCGACGACAAGGGCGCGGCCCTGCGCCTGGTCGGCGGCATCCGCGATCTCAGCGAGCGCCGCCGCAGCCAGCAGGCCTTGATGGGCATGGCCGCGAGCGTCCCGAACGGCGACTCCGAAGCATTCTTCCTGGTCCTGCTGACCCATCTGCTGGAAGCAATCGGCGCCGACGGCGGCGCCATCGCCCGCCCCATGGCGCACGAACCGGCGCACATGCGCACCATCGCCGTGCTGGTCGACGGCAAGCCGCTCGAGCAGCTCGACTACAGCCTCGTGGGTGCGCCGTGCGCCAGATTCGATGTGCTGGACGAATACATCGTGCCCGATGACCTCGCCGCGGCCTGCCCGGATGCGCCCGGCTTGCCGGGCTTGCAGGCGCGCGCCTACGCGGGGCGGCGCCTGCTTGCCACGGATGGCAGGCCGCTCGGCATCATCTTCGCGATCTTCCGCAAGCCGATCGCCGACCAGGAGGGACTGGCCGCCGTGCTGCGCGTCTTCGCCGCCCGCGCGGGCGCCGAACTGGAGCGGATGGACGGCGCCGCCCGCATGCGCGAGCAGGCGGCACTGCTCGACCAGGCCCGCGAGGCGATCGTGGTGCTCGGCCTGGACCTGGTCGTGAAGTTCTGGAGCCGCGGGGCTGAACTCATGTACGGCATCGCGTCGCAGCAGTCGCTGGGCAGCCCGATCCTTTCCTGCTACGAGGACGAGCAGACGGCGCACGCCGCGCTGGCGAGCGTGCTGGAAGGTGGACAATGGCGTGGCGAAAGCGTGCAGCGGCGCGGCGACGGCAGTGTCCTGACCGTGGACGAAAGCTGGACCCTGGTGCGCGACGACCTGGGCGCACCGCACTCGATCCTGAAAGTCGGCAGCGACGTGACGGACAAACGCGCCGCCGAGGAACAGATCCGCGGCCTGGCCTATTACGACGTCCTGACCGGCCTGCCGAACCGGCGCCTGCTCACCGACCGGCTGCGCCAGCGCATCGCGCGCAAGGAGCGCCAGGAGCGCCACGGCGCGCTGTTGTTCATCGACATGGACAATTTCAAGACCCTGAACGATACCCACGGCCACGAAGCCGGCGACGAATTCCTGCGCCAGGCCGCCGCCCGCCTGCGCGCCTGCGTGCGCGCCGACGATACGGTGGCGCGCCTGGGGGGAGACGAGTTCGTGATCCTGCTCGATGGCCTCGACGCCGAGGAAGAGACCGCGTCCCAGCTGGCACGCGCCGTCGGCACCAGCGTGGTGAACGCGTTCCGCCGGCCGGTCGCGATCGGGGCGATCGAGCACCGGTCGACGGCAAGCGTCGGCATCGTGCTGGTGCGCGGCGCGCAGGACGAGGTCGACGCGCTGCTGCGCCGGGCCGACCAGGCGATGTACCAGGCGAAGAAAGGCGGCCGCAACGCCGTGGTGGTGGCGGGCGAGGACGCCGGCAGGCAGGGCATTGCCCGAGCGTCCCAGGCCTGAACATTCAATATTGCAGTTATTCGTAAGCGAAGGAGCCCATCATCACTACGCATCTTAATCTCGCCACCGAGCATCACCATGGCGGCAACATGTTCGACCTCGCTGAACTGGGCAGGGGGGTCTTCGAAGGCAGTCCGGATTGCGTCAAGCTGCTCGATGTGCATGGTCACATCCTCGCCATGAACCGAAATGGCCTGTGCGCCATGGAAATCGCCGATTTCCGCACCATCCAGGGCGCGGCCTGGGCCACCTTGTGGACCGGGGAAAACAGGAATGCCATCAATGCGGCGCTGGCCGCGGCAAGAAGCGGCCGGCACTACCGCCTGAGCCTTGCCTGTCCCACGGCGACGGGATCTCCGCGCTGGTGGGACGTCAACGTGTCGCCGATTGTCGGGCACGACGGCAGGGTCACGAAAATCCTGTCGACCTCGCGCGATATCACCGAAGCCCGTTTTGCCAACGAAAAGGTGCGCGTCAGCGAAGAGCGCTTTCGTTCGCTCGTCACTGCAACGGCCGCGATCGTCTGGAACACGTCGGGAACGGGCAGGTTCGATGTCGAGCAGCCAGGCTGGACGACGTTTACGGGTCAACTCTATGAATCGATGAAAGACCTGGGCTGGCTCGAGGCGGTGCATCCCGACGACAGGGAGAGAACGACGACGCTTTGGAACAAGGGCATTGCGTCCGGCGCCATGTACGAGATTGAACATCGTTTGCGGCGTGCCGACGGCGAGTTCCGGCACATGAACGTGCGGGTCGTTCCCATCAAGGCTGCCGACGACAATATTACCGAGTGGGTCGGCATCCACTCGGACGTGCACGACTTCAAAACGGCGCAAGCGGTGCATCACGATACGGAAGAACGTGTCCGGCTTGCCACCGAGTCCGCCAAGCTGGGACTCTGGGTGTGGTATCCGGACACCGACCACGTGGTCTGGGAAAATACCCGGCCCGATGAGATATTCGGCATTGCGGCAGGCACGCTGCCGGTCAGCGCGCGGCGCTTCCTCACCGATTTCATCCACCGCGACGACATCGCCGACTTCGGCCACGCCATGGCCAGGACGATCGAGACCGGTGCGCATTTCAATTTCGAATGCCGTATCCGGCGCAGCGACGGCAAAACACTGTGGGTGGAATTTTTCGGCAACCGCCAGCCGGTCGCGGACGGCGAGCCGCTGCGCATCATCGGCACGGTGGCCGATATCACTGTCAGCAAGGAGCGCGAGGAAGAGCTGCGGCGTCTCGCCGCCAACCTGTCCGAGGCGGACCGCCGCAAAACGGAATTCCTCGCCACGCTGGCCCACGAGCTGCGCAATCCGCTCGCCCCGATCCGTCATGGCCTGGAGTTGATGCGCGTGCAAGCGGGGGACGTCGACACTTTCAAGCAGGTGCGGGAGATGCTGGACCGCCAGGTCAACCAGATGGTCCATCTGGTCAACGATCTGCTCGACATTGCGCGGATCACGAACGGAAAAATCGAGCTGCGCAAGCAGGATGCGGCCGTCAGCGACCTGGTGGGCATGGCCGTCGAGACCAGCCTGCCGCTGATCAATGCTTCTGCACACCGGTTGAGCGTGACCGTTCCCGATGACGCGATCCATGTCCACGTCGATCCCGAGCGCATTTCCCAGGTCATCAGCAATTTGCTCAACAATGCCGCGAAATACACGCCCAGGGGCGGCGTCATCGAACTGGCCGTCACCCGTGACGAGGGCGACGTGCTGATCTCGGTGACCGATAACGGCATCGGCATCGCGCCGGAATCGATCGACGCCATCTTCGGCCTGTTCCGCCAGGTCGGGCATGACTTCGAACGTTCGCAGGGCGGACTCGGTATCGGATTGTCGCTGGTGCGCCAGCTCGTCGAACTGCACGGGGGGACCGCATCGGCCACCAGCGCGGGCGCGGGAGGCGGCAGCCGATTCACGATTCGCCTGGGCGTGGTCGACCAGGCACTTGTACCCGCGCGCCCGGACGGGAAGGCGAGCGCTGCGATCGAAGCGGGCCATCTTAAAATACTGGTGGCCGACGATAACGTCGACGCTGCCGAAATGCTGTGCCTGCTCCTGCAGGCCTATGGCCACATCACGGAAGTGGTTCACAATGGACATGCCGCCTTGAATCTCGCGCGCGAGTTCCATCCCGATGTCGCCTTGCTCGATATCGGGATGCCCGGCATGAACGGGTATGAAGTGGCGAAGGCGCTGCGCCAGATTCCGGCGCTGTCCCACATGACCCTGGTCGCCCTGACCGGATGGGGCGGCGAACAGGACCGCGCCCTGTCGCGCGAAGCCGGCTTCGACCGGCACCTCATCAAACCGGTGGACATGATGGTCATCGAGGGATTGCTGGCGGACGTCGTCGCTGCGCCCGTCCCGGCAGCGGCAACACCGGGATTGATTTCGGCGCGCCCGGCCCCATGTTCTTATTCTTAAGCCGCGCCATCCGGCTTTTCATTCCCAGTATGGATTCTTGCTCTTCATGAAGCCCATTTCCGATGCGCGCTTGCAGGACGAACCGGTCACGCCGCAGTCCGGGGCAGGGGACTGCACGGTACCGCTGCGGGGCCTGACCTTGCTCGCCGAGGCGTATGAACGCCTCAACGCCTGCGACGACCGCGCCGCCATCCTTGATGCGCTACGCGATTTCGCGCGCCCGCTGGTCGGGGCCGACGGCGTCTCGATCGTCTTGCGCGACGGCGAAAAGTGTTTTTATGCGCGAACCGATGCGGCGCAGGGCGCGCTCTGGGAAGGGCAGTGCTTTCTTCTTGTTTCCTGCATCTCCGGCTGGGTGATGCTGAACCGCGAAACCGCGGTGATTCCCGACGTGTACGAGGACGAGCGCATTCCCCACGAGATTTATCGGGCCACCTTCGTGCGCAGCCTGGTCATGGTGCCCGTGGGCCGGGACGATGCGCTGGCGGCGATCGGGGCCTACTGGTCATCGGTTCGCATGCCGGGCGCCGATGAAGTGGCCTTGCTGCAGTCGCTGGCACGGGCGGCCGGCAGCGCGTTGCAGCGTTGCGCCGCCGACGAACGCATCAAGGGGAGCGAGCGCCGACTGCGGCTGGCGTTCAGCAGCACCCTGGTCGGCTTCTGCTTCGCCGCGCCCGACGGCACTATCCTCGAGGTGAACGAGCGTTTTGCCGCGATCTGCGGTTACCCCGCCGACGAGCTGCTCGGGAAAAGCTTCATCGCGCTGACCCACCCCGAAGACCGCGAGCGCAACCGCAGGCTGACCGAGGATCTGCTGGCTGGCAGGATCGAAGGGTTTCACCTGGAAAAGCGCTACCTGCACCGTGCCGGGCACGTCGTGTGGGTGCGTAACGACGTCTGGCTGATCGAGGATCCGGCCGGCGGGCCGCGCCAGATCGCCGCCATGGTGATCGACGTGACACGCGAACGCGAGGCGCAGGAACGCCTGTTGCAGACCCAGAAGCTCGACCTGCTCGGGCAGCTCACCGGCGGCATTGCGCATGACTTCAACAACTTGTTGACGGTCATTAACGGTAGCGCCGAATGCCTTGCCGAAGGACTCGCCGACAGGCCCGCGCTGCGCGAACTGGCGCAGGTCATCGAGCGTGCCGCCGACCGCGGGGCCGGCCTGACCAGCAGCCTGCTGGCCTTCGCGCGGCGCCAGCCACTCGAACCGAGGCTGGTCGCGCCGGACGATACCGTGCGCTCGATGCGGTCGCTCTTGCAGCGCACCCTGGGCAGCAACATCGTGCTCGACGTGCGGCCCGGCGCGGGACAGGCCTGTGCGCTGGTCGACGTGGCCCAGTTCGAAGCGGCGCTGGTCAACCTGTGCGTGAATGCCCGGAATGCGATGCCGTCCGGCGGCACGCTGACAATCACGACCGGGCTGGCGATGCTGGACCCGGATGGGATGCCGGCGAGCGCAACGGGCCGTCCGTTTATCACGATCGCCGTTGCCGACGACGGGCCCGGGATGACGGAGGAGGTGCGCGCGCGCGCCTTCGAGCCTTTTTTCACGACGGGGCAGCAACGCGGCGGCAGTGGACTGGGCCTGAGCATGGTCCATGGGTTCGTCAAGCGGGCGGGGGGGCATGTGAGCATCGATTCGGCGCCGGGCAAGGGCTGCACCGTCACGATCTGCCTGCCGTGCGCCGGCAGTTCGGCGCACCAGGCCGAAGCAGCGGCGCAACCGGCCAGGCGCGGAAGCGGCGAGCATGTGCTGCTGGTGGAGGACGACGACACCGTGCGCGGCGTCGTCATGCGCACCTTGCGCAGGCTCGGCTACGACGTGCGCGCGACGGGCGACCCGCGCACGGCGCTGTCCCTGATCGAGGAAGGCGTGCGCTGCGACCTGCTGTTGACGGACATCCTGATGCCCGGTGCGATGAACGGCATGGAACTGGGACGGCGTGTCCAGCAAACCCGGCCCGGCCTGCCGGTCGTCTACATGACCGGCTATGCCGATCGCCTGATGGACGAGATCGGGCAATCCGTTCCTGCCGGGCACCTGTTGCACAAACCGTTCCGGAGCGCGGAGCTGGCCCGCACCATCGCGGCCTGCCTCGGCCGCTCAGCTGATCAGGCTGTTCTGGATGGCGTAGCGGATTAACTCGGCATTGCTCCTTAGCTTGAGCTTCGTGAAGATGCGTCCACGATAGGTGTTGACCGAGCTGATACTGATGTCGAGCTTGGCAGCTACCTGTTTGACCGGGCTGCCCGCGGCGAGCAGGCACAGTACCTGGCGTTCGCGCTCGGTCAGGCGCTCGTGGGCCTGGCGCGGTTGCGGCGAGACCACTTCGTGGGCGAGCAGTTCGGCCAGATTGTCGCTGAGATAGCGACCGCCGGCATGAATCTTCCGGATGGCCGTGATCACGACATCGGCCGTCTCCGACTTGCAGGTATAACCGCAGGCGCCCGCGCGCAGGGCGGGAATGCCGAACCGTTCCTCGCTGTAGGAACTGAGCACGAGGACGCGCAGCTCGGGGAAACGGTCGACCACGATGCGCAGCGCATCGAGTTCATGGACGGGACTCAGGCTGAGGTCGAGAACGAGCACGTCCGGGGGCGCGGAACGCAACAGCTCCAGGGTCGATTCGAGATCGGGCGCTTCGCCGACCAGGACAATCTCGGGATCCGTCGACAATACCTTCTTGACGCCTTCACGGACGAGCTGATGGTCATCAGCAACTACTACACGGATCATGTGATGTGGTGGTCCAAAGGACGCAGGAGGGGCGAGGAACTGGCTCGGAGTAAAGACATCATATGCGCGATCGACCGGATTAGTCTGTCACTGAATTCACAAAGTGGACTGACGCGCGGATCGACAGCAAACAAGAGGGGGGCGGCCTCGGCCGACAGGGCGAAGTTTTACCGCGCAGGCTCGTTAATACAGTGTGAAATTATAGTCGGCGGCACCCCGGCTTGGTCAGCATGCAGGTGGCGACGGGAGTGTCGGATGCATTGCGACAAAGTACATCGGCTGCGGATGCGACCGGTTGTCGTCGCTGATGCGACGGCCTGGTGCGGCGTCGTCCTGCAAGCGACGCCCGCCTTCGCGTGGCCCATACGAGGGCGCGGTGTAGGACTACACCCGGGCGCGCGGGGCGTGCTCGCAGCTGCAGGTGGCCCCCCAGGTCGAGTTGCCGTAAAGTATGTCGACGGCCCGTCGCAAACCCTCCGATTGGCCGTTTCCATGCGACAGGTAAACTGATGCCTTCATTCCATTGAGACGTTCGACTGGATGCAAATTGAGCACGCCACTGAAGCAATCCACACCGCGTGTCCTGATCGTGGACGATAACGTCGATGCGGCCGACACGCTTGCCATGCTGTTTTCGATTTCCGAGTGGGATGTGGCGGTGGCGTATTCCGGTCAACAAGCGCTCGCGCAGGGAGAGGCTTTTCGGCCGCAACTGGTGTTGCTCGACATCGGCATGCCTGTCGTGGATGGCTGCGAGACGGCGCGCCGCATGCGCCTGCAGGCCTGGGGGCCGCAGGCGGTGATTATCGCCTTGACGGCCTGGAGCGACGAACCGACCCGGCGGCGCGTGGCGCAGGCAGGAATGGACCATCACCTCGTCAAGCCCGTACCCATGGAGCGCGTGCTCGATATCGTCGCTGCGTTGGCCGGATAAGCGGACCGGCACGCGGTCGGAACGATCTCGTCCCGGAGTTGCACGTGTTCCGGGTCGCGCCGTGTTATGTTGCATGGATCGTAAACACACGTTGTTGTTGAGAAATCGGTGTATCCATGCTACGCAAGTGCGATCAGGAACTCAGTCTGCAGAAGGCGCTCGACCTCGCCTTGATCCTGTCGCGCGACGACTGGGCGATGTTGACGCTCGACTTCGCCGACGGCGTGGCGCCGCGGCGCCGCTGCTCGAGCGCCGATGCGGCCGTGGGCGCGGCGTTCGGCATGCTCGAGACCCGGGCCGGCGCGCTCGAGCGCGACCTGCCGGACCTGGCCGCCGCCCGGCTGCCCGAGGAGGGCGCGCTCCTTGCCCAACAGGCCGGCATGGCCAGTTATCGGAGTGTCAGGCGCACCCTGGCGCTGTCCGGAGGCCGCCAGGGCAGTTGCGTGCTGGCGACGGCGCGGGCCTGCGTGCGTGAGCCGGACCCCGAGGTGCTGCGCGGATTGGGCCTGCAGGCCGAGCAGATCGGGGAATGGGCCGAGGCATGCCTGGACAGCGCCCCCATCGGGCTGGCCAGGGCGGGGCATGCGCGGGTGCGCAGCGCCGCCGAGCTGGCGCAACAGCAGTTTCGCCTGCTGTTCGAGTCGGCCCCCGGACTCTTTCTCGTGCTGACGCCGGATCAGTTCCGTATCGTGGCGGTGAGTAACGCCTACCTGACGGCGACCATGGTCACGCGCGAGGAGATCATGGGCCGCACCGTGTTCGAGGTATTTCCCGACAATCCCGACGACGGGGCCGCTGCCGGCGCCGCGGACCTGCGCACGTCGCTGGAGCGCGTCAGGCAGACCGGTCTGCTCGATGTGATGGCGGTGCAACGCCACCCGATCCGGCGCCCGGCGGGCGAGGGCGGTGGCTTCGAGCTGCGCTACTGGAGCCCCATCAATTCCCCGGTCCTCGATGCCGAGGGCAATGTCGTCTTCATCATTCACCGCGTCGAGGACGTGACCGAATATGTGCTTGCGCACCAGCCGCCCGATCTCAACCGGCCGCGCGGCGAGACCGCCCGCCTGGAAGCGGAAATCGTGTTGCGCTCGCTCGAACTCAAGCGCCTGGCCGAGTCGCTGGCGCAGAGCGAGCAACGCTTGCGCTACGTGACGCAGGCGACCAACGACGTGGTGTGGGACTGGAGCGTGGCGGACGATGTGTTGTGGTGCAGCCGCAGTGCGCAGGAGCCGATCGGCAGCGCGCTGGCGCGGTGTGCGTGCAGCGGCGACTGGGAAGCCTTGATTCACCCCGAAGACCGCCAGCGTGTCATCGACAGCCTGCGCGCCAGCCTTGCCAGCCAGGAACAGCACTGGGCGGCCGAATACCGCCTCAGTCTCGGCGACGGCGAGCGTGTCGTGCTGCACCGCTGTTCGCTCGTCATCGATGCCCTTGGCCGGCCACAGCGGATGGTCGGCACCATTGCCGACCTGACCGAGCAAAAAGCCCAGGGCGCGCACATGCGGATGCAGGGCGAGATGCTCGACTATGCAACCGATGCGATCCTGGTGCGCGACCTCGACAATCGCATCGTCTACTGGAACCAGGCGGCGGCGCAACGCTACGGCTGGAGCAGCGCCGAGATCATCGGCCGCACGGTGGCCGAGACGCTGTATGCGGCTTCCCCTCCCGCGGATTTACAGCACGCGATGCAGGTCCTCATGCGCCACGGCGACTTTGCCGGGCGGATGCTGCACTCGGCGGCGGACGGGCGCATCATGGTCGTGCACGTGCACTGGATCCTGGTCCGGCACGAGGACGGCACGCCGCGCGCGATCCTGTCCGTGGTGACGGACCTGAGCGAGCGGATCGCACTGGAGCAGCGCTTGCTGCAGATTCAAAAGCTCGAATCGCTGGGGCGCCTGACCGGCGGGATCGCGCACGATTTCAACAACTGGTTGACCGTGATTATCGGCAATGCTGAAGAGCTGGTGGAAGCGCTGGCGGAGCAGCCCGAACTCGGCGAGGCGGCACGCATGATCCAGATGGCTGGCGAACGCGGCGCGCAGCTGACGCGCCGCCTGCTCGCCTTTGCACGCCGGCAGCCCCTGACACCCCAGGTGCTGGTGGTCGGCGAGGTCATCGAAGCGCTGTCCCCGCTGGTGCGGCGCGCCCTCCCGGAGAACATCGACCTGCGGCTGCCCGATACCGGCCACGGCTGGCGCGTCTACGTCGATCGTGGCCAGCTGGAAGCGGCGGTGCTCAACCTCTGCATCAATGCGCGCGATGCGATGCCCGACGGCGGCAAGCTGACCATCGAGCTTCTGCAGGCCGAGGTCGACGGACGCACGGCGGAGTTCGGCAAGGAGCTGGCGCCCGGCGAATATGTCGTGATCGCGATTTCGGACAACGGCCATGGGATCGCGCAGGACATGATCGAGCATGTCTTCGAGCCGTTTTTCACGACCAAGGATGAAGCCTCGGGCAGCGGACTCGGGCTGAGCATGGTCTACGGCTTCGTCAGGCAGTCGAACGGTGACGTCACGATCTATTCCGAGCCCGGCCGCGGCGCACTGGTAAAGCTCTACCTGCCGCGCGTCTACCTGGAACCCCAGCAGCCGGCCGTGCCGGCGCGTGCGCGTGCGCGCTGGCCAGGCGCTTGTTCCATCCTGCTGGTCGAAGACGACCCGATCGTGCGTGAACATATCCTGGCCCAGCTGCGGGAATTGGGCCACGACGTGGTGACGACCTCGAATGCCGAGGAAGCGCTGGCGCTGCTGGAGCAGGGCCGCAGCGTCGATGTGCTGTTCTCGGATGTCGTGATGCCGGGCATGTCGGGCATCGAACTGGCCAGGCGCGCCCGCGCCCTCGATCCGGACCTGCGTATCCTGCTCAGTTCCGGGTATACCTTCGAGGCAATGCAACACCAGGGGCAGCTCGATCCGGGAATCCGGCTCCTGAACAAACCATATGGAAAAAATCTTCTCGCGCAGACGCTTGCCGATGTGCTCGACGATGCCGGGACAAACCAATGACGGAACCAAAGCGGCTGCTCATGCTCGATGATGATGCGGCGATCGGACAGCTGGTGTGCAGGGTGGTCCGCCGTGCCGGGTTTGAAGCACGCTGCTGCACGAATGTCATGGATGCCGGACCCGCGCGCGCCTGGTTGTCGGAGCACGCGTCGTGACCCGCCCGGATAGCTTGCAGGAAAGCGGGATGCCGGCGGGAGGCATTGGCGACTTCGATCTCGCGCGCCGCAGGATGCTGGCCCACGCCGCCCTGATCGAGCACCTGGCGGCGCCGGCCGAGCCGCCGCAGCTTGCCACCCAGGTGTTGACGCAGTTATGCGATGACATCCTTGCGCTCGCCATCTATGTGCAGATGCCGGACGCCAGCCTGACCCTGGTGTCCCATGGCGGTTTTGCGTCCGCGCCGCCGGCGCACGCGGCCTCGGCGGCGGCCATTTATTCTCCGAAACTGGCGGAACTTGCCGAGCTTGCCGGCGCGCGGCGCCTGCTGACGCTGGATGCCGGACGCCCGCTGTGGGTCGGCGACGGTAGTGCGGCCCTGGCGGCGGTTCCCTTCGGCTCCGGGCAGCGCGCCGGCAGCCAGGGATTGGTGGTGTTCGCATTGCGCACGGATGTGCACGATCCGATGCTGGCGGCGCTGCTGGACCTGGGAACGCAATGCATCGCACGTGCGCTCGATCATGAAGCCGGATCGTTCTCCGAGCAGCCCAGCCATACGCGCACGCGTATTCGCGTGTTGTTGATCGACGACGAGGACCTGCTCGTGGACCACGTCCGGCGCATCCTGGAGCGCGCCGGCTTCGAGTTCCATGCCGCCCACAGGGCGCGCGAAGGTTTCGCCCTTGCGACGTCGATCCGGCCGGACGTGATCCTGATGGACAAGGTGATGCCGGACTTGGACGGCACCGAATTATTGCGCATGATGCGCGGGAACGAACTGCTCAGTACGACGCCGGTCATCATGTTGTCCGGCCAGGCCGACGAGTCGGCGCGCGTGGCGGCACTGCGCGCGGGCGCCGACGATTTCGTGATCAAGCCGTTCAGCGCCAAGGAACTGGTCGCGCGCATCGAGGCGAATATCCGTCTCGTACGCCTGCGGCGTGACGTGGTGTGGCGCCAGGGCGAGCTGGTGCGCTTGCGCCAATCGCAGCAGGAACTGCGCACCCTGCTCGACACCGTCCAGAAGGTGCGTGACGACGAACGGCGCATGCTGGCGCGCGAGCTGCACGATCAGCTCGGACAGATACTGACTGCGGTAAAGATCGACATTCGCTTGCTGCAGGATCGGCTCGTCAACCCGGACCCGCCTCAGTCGAGCGAGGAGATAGCGACGGAGCTGCAAGCGGCTTTGTCGAGCGTGGATCTGGCGATCGCCTCGGTCCAGGATATTTCCGCCCTGTTGCGCCCGCCGGCACTCGAAGAAGGCGGACTCGTGGCTGCATTGCGCTGGCAGGCGGCGGATATGCAACGCCGGGGAAACCTCGAATGCAGCGTCCTGCACGATCCCGCGGGATATGTCGAGCCGTCTCCCTTCGTCGCTGCCGAATTGTTGCGGATATGCCAGGAGGCGCTCACCAACATACTGCGTCACGCGCGTGCCACGGTCGTCGTATTGCAGATCGTCATGCGCGGCGACTACCTGGTGGTCAGGATCTGCGACAACGGCCTGGGTATCGCCTGGGGAAACCTGCATGATTCGGCGGCCCTTGGCCTGCAGGGTATGCGCGAGCGCGCGGCGAGCATTCGTGCAAGCTTGCTCATCCATGGCAAGCCCGGGCGCGGGACGCTGGTCGTCATCAGGCGTCGGGTCGCGTTCCGCTGACGTGCATTCCGGGCTGGATAGTCAGAAGCCGGGCAAGCGCACTTCGCCGATCCGGCGGCCGGCGGGATAGCGTTCGTGCCGGATGCGGATGCGCTCGGTGGCGCTGTCCGGCATGAACTGCACCGTCACCAGCCCGTCGCGCGAGGCGAACAGGTTCGGCGCCACCACTTGCAGTTCCTTGCGATACGACCGGTCGAGGTCGAGGTACAGCCTGCCGTCGACCACCGACAGGCGCACGCGGTTTCCGTTCTCCAGCCTGTAGTCGCCTTCAACGTCGTATTTCAGCTGCAGGGCCTCGCCCGAACTGATCGGCGTGGCGGCAGCGGCGGTGGCATGAAAGCAGGCGAGGATGAGGCAGGGCAGGATACGCATGACGGACTCCTTCAGGGAAGGTGACGCGGTATGGGTCTCTGCAGTTGGACCGGCGCTGGAACGGAAAGCTCCCGGGAGCTTGCGCGGGGTGGCGCCTCAAGCGCCGCGGACGCAAAAAAAGGCGGTGCGATTGCTCGTAACGCCTTCATTTGGACCTGCTGAATTCGTGGTAGGCCGTGCGGGATTCGAACCTGCGACCAACGGATTAAAAGTCCGCTGCTCTACCAGCTGAGCTAACGACCCCCGAAAGAAGCAAGATTATAGGGGGCCGCCGCCGTGCTGTCAAACGTGCGGCCTGAATTTGTTGCCGGAAAACCTTACTTCAAAACGGCCAGGCGGTCCTTGGCGGACTGCGCGGCCTGCGAATCCGGGAACTTCGAGACCAGGGTCTGCAGGGTTTTCTTGGCCTTGACCTTGTCCTTCAGCTCGGCATAGCTGGTGGCGATGTTGAGCATCGCGTCCGGCGCCTTGGCGCTGCTGGCGTAGGTCGTGGTGACGACTTCCTGAGCGGCGATCGCGTTCTTGTAGTC
>Ga0209023_10002456_pt1 | contig 23103 bp, 19 predicted proteins | sample LakOneMetagenome_FD_187468 | JGI IMG/M metagenome (GOLD analysis project Ga0209023, IMG submission 187468) | Freshwater and sediment microbial communities from Lake Erie, Canada (SPAdes) (version 2) | ecosystem: Environmental > Aquatic > Freshwater > Lentic | place: Lake Erie, Canada... | reverse complement strand
TCCCGCGCCGCCTGATCGCCGTCGCCGACAAGCTGCGCCGAATCCACGTGGAAGGGAAGTGACGGCATCCCGTTCGCGGACGAACGGCCTTGCGCATCGACAAACGGAAGACGCCCCGGCAAGCCGGGGCGTCGTGGACGTTGCGCGAGCGCGTCCGGATTACTTGCCGAGTTCGAACACCACGTCGACGCTGGCGCTCACGGTGTTTTCCCCGGGCGCGATTTCGGTGCCGGCATCCTTGGCCATCGCGGCCATCCTCACCATCGGCATGGGCACGGGCGGAGCGAAGCCGCCGCCCTCGCTGATGCTGACGATGCGGCGTACCTGCAGGCCCAGCGTTTTCGCGTACATCGCGGCACGCGCCTGCGCCTTCGCCAGGGCCTCGCGACGCGCCTCGTCCTGCACCGCGTCGGGCTGGTCGATTTCGAAACTCGGGCCGTTGACCTGGTTGGCGCCGCTGGCCACCAGCGCATCCAGCACCTTGCCCAGCCTGGCGAGGTCGCGAACCTTGAGGTTCACTGTGTTGCTGGCCTGGTAGCCGGTGATCGTCGGCGCCTGGTTTTCGGCGTACTTGTAGTTCGGGTTGAGGCTGACGCCGCTGGTCTGGATGTCCTTGTCGGCGATGCCGGCGGCGCGGATCGCGGCCATCACCTTCTGCATCTGGTCGGCATTGGCGCGCATCGCCGAATTGGCGTCCGCAGCCTGGGTGACGACGCCGGCGGACACGGTCGCCACGTCGGGAGCGTGCTTGACGTCGGCCGAAGCGGAGACCGAAAGGAGGGTGCCATCGGCCGGAATGGCGTAGCCGGTGGCCGGCTGGGTCTGGGCGCAGGCGGTCATGGTCGTTCCGAAGGCGATGAGGGTGGACAGCAGCAACGGGCGAAGGATGGGTCGGCGGGACATTGTGTACTCCGGCGGGTGGCGGGGAAGGTTGTTCGGAAGCCGGTGAACGCGCGGTGAGCCGCGGCGGGGTTGAATGCGGCGGCGCCAGCGGGTCGCATTCGAGCGCGGTTATCCTTGCACGGATGCTGTATCTCGCCTCGCAATCGCCCCGTCGTCGCCAGTTGCTGGGCCAGCTCGGGGTCGAATTCCGCCTGCTCGACATCGAGGTGGAGGAAGTGCGCGGCCCGAAGGAAGCGGCCCCCGACTATGTGCGGCGGGTCGCGCGGGAGAAGGCTGGCGCGGGCCTGCTCCAGGTCGTCGCCGTCGCGGATACGGTCGTGCTGGGCGCCGACACCGAGGTCTTGCTCGACGGCGAGGTGTTCGGCAAGCCGCGCGACGAGGGGCACGCCGCCGCGATGCTGCGACTGCTGTCGGGCCGCAGCCATGAAGTGGTCACCGCGGTGTCGCTGGTCTCGGCCGGGCGCGAGGCGCAGGCGGTGTCGAACTCCCGGGTGCGCGTGGCCGCCATGTCCGATGCCGAAATCGCGCGCTATCTCGCCAGCGGCGAATGGGAAGGCAAGGCGGGCGCATACGCCATCCAGGGACGGTTCGAGGCGCATATCGAGCACTTGTCCGGAAGCTTCAGCGGCGTGATGGGCCTGCCGCTGCACGACACCGCGAAACTGCTGCGCGAGTTCGGGGCGCCGCCATGAGCGAGGAGATCCTGGTCAACGTCACCCCGCGCGAGACCCGCGTCGCCGTGGTCGAGAACGGGATGCTGCAGGAATTGCACATCGAGCGCGGCTGGAGCCGCGGGGTGGTCGGCAACATCTACAAGGGCCGCGTGCAAAGGGTGATGCCGGGCATGCAGGCCGCCTTCGTCGACATCGGCCTGGAACGCGCGGCATTCCTGCATGCCAACGACATCGTTCGCTCCTCCGCCGTGCCGGCGATGGGCGAGGGCGAAGAAGCTGCCGCGGCGGCCCCGCGCCCGATCGCCGATCTCGTCCGCGAGGGCCGCGAGGTCGTGGTGCAGGTGGTGAAGGACCCGATCGGCAGCAAGGGCGCACGCCTCACGACCCAGATCAGCATTCCCTCGCGCTACCTCGTGCTGCTTCCTGGCACGCAGGTGGTCGGCGTTTCCGCGCGCATCGAGGACGAGGAGGAGCGCGCGCGCCTCAAGGGCATCGTGACCGCGAGCGCGGTTGTCTCCGAACCGGTGCATGGCTACATCGTCCGTACCAATGCCGAAGGCCAGCCCGAGGAAGCTCTGGCCGAGGACATCGCCTACCTTAAGCGCGCGTGGCAGCAGGTCGAACAGGATTCCCGCGACGCGAAGGTCGGTTCGCGCGTGTATGAGGACCTGTCGCTGCCGCTGCGCGCGGTGCGCGACCTGATGCGCCGCGACGTGGAGAAGGTGAAGGTCGATTCGCGCGAGACCTGCGACCGGCTTCGCGCGTTCGCCGCGCAGTACATGCCGGGGCTGGCGGAGAAGATCGAGCACTACGCCGGTTCGCGCGCGATCTTCGACCTGTACGGCGTGGAAGACGAGATCCAGCGTGCGCTGGAGAAGGAAGTGCCGCTCAAGTCCGGCGGCTACCTCGTCATCGACCAGACCGAGGCGATGACCACGGTCGACGTCAACACCGGTTCCTTCGTCGGCCAGCGCAACCTTGAGGAAACCGTCTACCGCACCAACCTCGAGGCCGCGCAGTCGGTCGCGCGGCAGCTGCGCCTGCGCAACCTCGGCGGCATCATCATCATCGACTTCATCGACATGGTGGACCCGGAGCACCGGCGCCAGGTGCTGCGCACGCTGGAGAAGTCGCTGGCCCGCGACCACGCCAAGACCACCGTCTACGACTTTTCTCCGCTGGGCCTGGTCGAGATGACGCGCAAGCGCACGGTGGAATCGCTGCAGCGCCAGCTCAGCGAGCCCTGCCACGAGTGCGGCGGCCGCGGCATGCTCAAGACCGCCGAAACCGTGACCTACGAGATCTTCCGCGAGATCGTGCGATCGGTGCGCCAGTTCGAGGCCGCGCGGCTGCTGGTGATCGCTTCTCCCAAGGTCGTCGCGCGCATCACGGACGAGGAATCGGCGGCGGTCGCCGAGTTGGAGGAATTCCTCGGCAAGTCGATCCGCTTCCAGGCGGATGCGCAATACCTGCAGGAGCAGTTCGATGTGGTCCTGCTCTGAGGCGCCGATGCGCGGGCACGATCGCGCGCCCCGCGCATTGCGCCTGCTGCGCCCGGTGGCGCGCGCACCGAAGTCCGTTCGCGACGCGGCCCTTCCGGGCGAGTCGTTGCCATGATCGCGCCGATGCTGCGCCTGCGGCTGCGGCATGCGCGACGCTGGCTCGGCTACGCGTTCGCCGCCCTGCTGGTGGCGATGGCGCTGGGCGCGGGCGCGATGAGCCGGTTGTTGCCGTTGGCCGAACACCATCCGGATCGGGTCGCGGCCTGGCTCAGCGCGCGCGCGGGTCGCCCGGTCGCGTTCGACCGGCTCGAAACCGAGTGGACGCGGCGCGGCCCGTTGCTGCGGTTCGACCGGCTGCGCATCGGCTCCGGCGCGAAGGTGCTGGTGATCGGCGACGCTGAAGTACTCGTTTCGCAATACGCAGGGCTGTTGCCTGGGCGCTCGTTCACCGAATTGCGCGTGCGCGGCCTGGACCTGACGCTCGAACGGCGGCAGGACGGCCGCTGGCAGGTGCGTGGGCTCCCGGGCGAGCGCGAGGGCGGGGATCCCTTCTCGACCTTCGAACGCCTCGGCGAATTGCAGCTGATCGCCGCGAAGCTGCGCGTCGTGGCGCCAGCGCTGGGGGTGGATGCGGTCCTGCCGCGCGTGGACCTGCGCCTGCAGGTGCATGGCGAGCGGGTGCAGGCCGGCGTGCGCGCGTGGATGCGCAATGACGCCACGCCGTTGCTTGGCGCCCTGGATTTCCGCCGCGGCGCCGGCGATGGACGAGCGTACGTTGTAGCGAAGCGCGCGGACTTCGCCGCATGGTCGCCGCTGTTCCGCGTCGCCGGCGTGCGCCTCGCGCGCGGCAAGGGCGAGGCGCAGGCGTGGCTGGACCTGCGCGCGCACCGCGTGGTCGCGGCCACGGCGTCCGCGGCGATCGACGGCACGCGGCTGGAAGGCGCGCCACTGGCGAACGGCGCGGCGACCGCGGTCGACCTCGGGCGGGTCGAGGGCCTCGTGCGCTGGGGCGCGATCGACGGCGGCTGGCGCGTCGATGCGTCGAAACTCCGCGTAGGGACCGGCCCGAATGCGCAGGTGCTCGACGGCCTGCTGATCGCAGGCGGGCGCCGCATCGCCCTGCGCGCGCACGCCGTCGATGCCGGGCCGCTGTTCGCCGTGGCCGCATTGAGCGATCGGCTCGCGCCCGGACTGCGTGCGTGGCTGGGGACGGCGCGGCCGCAGGCGCACCTGCGCGACGTGGAAGCCTCGGGCCTGCGCGGCGGCGCACTGCGAGCACACGGCCGGGTCGAGGGTCTGGGCTTCGCTTCCGACCACGGCGGCCCGGCGATCGCCGGCCTCGCCGGGGAGGTCGACGGCGATGCCGATGCCGTTTCGTTCGTCCCGGATCCCGCGGCGCGGCTGAAGTTTTCGTGGCCGCGCGGCTTCGGTGTCGTCCACGAGGTGAAGTTGCGCGGCCGGATCGATGGCTGGCGCGAAGGCGCGGGCTGGCGGGTCGCCACCGGAGCGCTCGCGATCGACGGCGACGGCTATGGCGCCAGCCTGCGCGGGGGCATGTGGTTCCAGGGCGACGGCACGCGCCCGTGGATCGATCTCGCCATCCGGATGCGCGACACACCGGTATCGCAGGCGCACAAGTTCTGGATCCACGACGCGATGTCGCCGGCAGTGGTGGGCTGGCTCGACGCGGCGCTGCAGGGCGGCGAGGTGCGCGACGTGCGCGCACTCGTGACCGGCGACCTCGATGACTGGCCGTTCCGCGGCCACCAGGGCCGCTTCGAGGGCCGCGCGACGCTGGACAACGCGACGCTGAAGTTCCAGCCGGACTGGCCGCCGTTGCAGGACTTCGATGCGCAGGTCGCCTTCATCGACAACAGCATGGACGTCAGCGGCAAGGGCACGCTCGACGGGATCGGCGTGCGCGAACTGCATGCGGGCATCGAGGACTTCGGGCACACGCGCCTGCTGGTCGACGCCAAAGGCGGGGGCGATGCCTCGCGCTTGCTGGAGTTGCTGCGCGACAGCCCGCTGTACGGGCCGCAGAAGGAAACCTTCGACGCGCTTTCCGCGAGCGGGCTCGCCGACGTCGGTTTCGCGCTCGACATACCGTTCGCCGAGCACAAGCCCGCGCGGATCGACGGGACCGTGCGCGTTGCCGGGGTGCGCGCCAGCGACGCACGCTGGAAGCTCGCCTTCGACGACCTGCGCGGCCAGGCGCGCTACGACCAGCACGGCTTCGATGCCGAGGGACTGAAGGCGAAGCACGAAGGCCGGCCGGGCCTGCTGAGCCTGCGCGCAGGGACGGGCCACGTGCGCACCGCCGGCAATGCGTTCGAAGCCCAACTCGCGGCATCGATGGATGCCGACGCGCTGATCGACCGCGCGCCGCAGTTCGCGTGGCTGAAGCCGTATTTCGACGGGCGTTCGCAGTGGACGATCGGCGTTGCGTTGCCCGAATCGAAGTCTCCGCCGCGCGCGTCCACTCCGAGCAGTCTGCAGCTGCGATCCGACTTGGTCGGCACGCGGATGACGCTGCCCGCGCCGCTCGGAAAACCTGCGGGCGAGGCGCTGGCGACCCGCATCGATGCCCAGTTGCCGCTTGGCGAAGGCGAGGTCGCGGTGGCGTTCGGCAGCCGACTGGCGCTGCGCGCGCGCCAGGGCAAGGGCGGTACCGGCGTGCGCGTCGTGCTCGGCGCATCGGGCGTCGCCGATGCGCCTCCTGCGAACGGACTGGTCGCGACCGGGCGCGCACCGTCGCTCGATGCGCTGGATTGGGCGGTGCTCGCCCGCGGCGACGGCGAAGGCGGCGGATTGCCGCTGCAACGCATCGACGTCACCGCCGCGCACCTGCAGCTGTTGGGTTCCGATTTCCGCAATACCCGCGTGCAGGTGGCGCCGGGCGCCGGGGGTACGACCGCGGTGCAGCTCGACGGCGACGCGCTCGCCGGCGCGATCACCCTCCCGCGCGACGACGGTGCGGCCATCGCCGGCAGGCTGCAGCGCTTCTGGTGGCGTGGCGCCGTCGCCGCCGAGGCGGGCGCGAAGGGCGACACCGCATCCGGCGACGACATCGATCCGGGCAAGGTGCCGCCGCTGAACCTGGCCTTCGACGACCTGCGCATCGGCGACGCGAAGCTCGGCAGCGCGAGCGTGCGGACGCAGCAGTCGCCCGGAATGCTGAAGCTGGTGCAGTTCCAGTCCCGCGCGGCGAAGCAGGAGATCGATGCCAGCGGCGAGTGGAGCGGCCGCGGCCCGGCGGCGCGTTCGCGCGTGGACCTGCGGCTGCAGAGCGAGGATTTCGGCGCCTTGCTCGACGGTTTCGGCTTCGGCGGCCAGCTCGCGCGCGGCAAGGGCCAGGCGCGGTTGCAGGCTGCCTGGCCCGGCACACCGACGGGAATGAAGCTCGCCGCGGTCGACGGCACCCTGCACATCGATGCGCACGACGGCCAGCTCACCGAGGTCGAGCCCGGCGCCGGTCGGGTGCTCGGCCTGCTCAGCATCGCGCGGCTGCCGCAACGCCTCACCCTCGACTTCCACGATTTCTTCTCGAAGGGTTTCGCGTTCAATACGCTCAAGGGCGACATCGCGCTCGGCAATGCGCAGGCCCGCAGCGACAACCTGCGCATCGACGGACCGGCGGCCGAGATCAGGATCAGCGGCGTCGCCGACATGCGCAACGAAACCTACGACCAGACCGTCGATGTGTTCCCCAAGGCCGGAAACCTGCTGACCGCGGTCGGCGCCATCGCCGGCGGCCCGGTGGGCGCGGCCATCGGAGCGGCCGCGAACATGGTGCTGAAGAAGCCCCTGGGCCAGCTCGCCGCCAAGTCCTACCACGTCAGCGGGCCGTGGAAACAGCCCAAGGTCGACGTGGTCGCGCGCAGCCAGGCGCAGCCGCAGCCAAAGGATTGAATTCCGCCTCCGCCATCCGCACGTTTTCCCCTCGCATTCCGAAGCGCAGCCCATGACCGATTCGCTCGTCCTCGCCCAGTCCCGCCTGCTCGCGCCTTCGGGCCTCGATCCAGGTGGCATCGAGCGTGCGTTTTCCGCACTGCTCGGCCCCGGCGTCGAATTCGGCGATTTCTACTTCCAGCATTCCCGGCGCGAGAGCTGGTCGATGGAGGACGGCATCGTCAAGGACGGCGCGCATTCGATCGAGCAGGGCGTCGGCGTGCGCGCGATCTCCGGTGAGAAGACCGGATTCGCCTATTCCGAGGACATCGACCCGAACGCCTTGCTCGCCGCCGCCGCTTCCGCGCGGGCGATCGCCCGGGACGGACGCAGCCATGCGCCGTTGGCGCTGGCGCCGGTACGCGCGCCGGTGCTGTATCCCGCGCTGGATCCGGTCGATGCGCTCGACAACGCGGACAAGGTCGAAGCCCTGCGTCGCATCGACAGGCTGCTGCGCGCCGCCGACCCGCGGGTACGGCAGGTGATGGTCGCACTCAGCGCCAACGTCGACACCATGCTGGTCGCGCGCAGCGATGGCGTCCTCGCGAGCGACGTGCGCCCGCTGGTGCGAATGAACGTGCAGGTGATCGTCGAGCAGGGGGGGCGTCGCGAATCGGGCTTCGCCGGTTTCGGCGGACGCTATTCGTACGCGGAGTTGCTCGCGGATGGACAACCGGAGAAATTCGCGCGCGAAGCGCTGCGCCAGGCGTTGGTGAACCTGGAGGCCGTTGCCGCCCCCGCAGGGGTGATGCCGGTCGTGCTGGGTTCGGGATGGCCCGGCGTGCTGCTGCACGAAGCCGTGGGGCACGGCCTGGAGGGCGATTTCAACCGCAAGGGCACGTCCACCTATGCGGGACGCATGGGCCAGCGCGTGGCTTCGCCGGGCGTCACGATCGTCGACGACGGAACGCTCGCCGGTCGTCGTGGTTCGCTCAACGTCGACGACGAAGGCACCCCGACTGCATGCACCACGCTGATCGAGGACGGCGTGCTGGTCGGCTACATGCAGGACACGCTCAACGCGCGTCTGGTGGGAGCGAAGCCCACCGGCAACGGTCGGCGCGAATCCTTCGCGCACCTGGTCATGCCGCGGATGACCAATACCTACATGCGCGCCGGCACGCACGATCCCGCGGAAATGATCCGTTCGGTGAAGCGCGGCCTGTATGCGGTGAACTTCGGCGGCGGCCAGGTCGACATCACCAGCGGGAAGTACGTGTTCTCCGCGACCGAGGCCTACCTCATCGAGGACGGCAAGGTCACCACGCCGGTGAAGGGCGCCACCCTCATCGGCAACGGGCCGGAGACGATGCAGCGCGTCGCCATGATCGGCAACGACCTCGCGCTGGACGATGGCGTCGGCACCTGCGGCAAGGACGGGCAGTCGGTGCCGGTGGGAGTGGGCCAGCCGTCGCTGCTGATCAGCGAGCTGACGGTCGGCGGCACTCAGGCCGGCTGATGGGGCTCGTCGCGATCGCCATCGCCGAGCAATGCATGCAGCGCGCGATACAACTCTCGGTACGCGCGCGGCGGTTTGTTCTTCGCGCGCTCGTCCAGCGCGTTCCGTGCCAGCTGTCGCAACTGCTGCCGGTCCGCGCCGGAAAATTCGTCGAGCAGTTCGCCGAGCGCGGCGTCGCCGCCGTCGAGCAGGCGCTCTCGCAGGGATTCGGCGCGATGCATGCGCGCGGTTTCGCGTTTCGCCGCTTCGCCGCCGGCATCGAGCGCGTCGCGGATCGCATTCAGCGCCGCGTCCTCCTCGCGCCGCATCTGCTTGGCGAGGAATGCGGTCTGGCGCTTGCGCGCGACGTGCGCGGTGATGCGCCGGGTGTCGGCGATGTGCGGGAGCAGGTGCTCGGGAATCGGCAGGCGCTCGAGCTGGGCCTCGCTCAGCGTCGCCAGTTTTTCCGCCAGCGCAAGCACGTCCAGCGCGTCGCGCCGCTGCTGGCTGCGGCTGGGGGCGAGGAACTCGTCGTTTTCGTCGCGTCCGCGCATCGAGGTGCCGGGATCGGTAATTCGGAATTCGGGATTCGAAAGTGAAGGATAAGCCATTGAACGCGATATCCACCGTCATCCCCGTCGACAGCGAGGCCCGGCTCGCGGCGCTGGAGGGCATCGCCGGGCGCCTGCTGGAGCGCGCGCGTCGCGCCGGCGCGGACCAGGCGGAGGTCAGCTGTTCCGAAGACGCGGGCCTGGAGGTGAGCGTGCGCATGGGTGCGGTGGAAACGGTTGAGGCCACTCGCGACCGCGGCATCGCCGTCACCGTGTATTTCGGCAAGCGCAAGGGCAGCGCCAGCACCGCGGACCTGCGCGAAGACAGCCTCGCCGCGACCGTCGAGCAGGCCTGCGCGATCGCGAGGCACACGGAGGACGATCCCGCCGCCGGGCTCGCCGATCCGGAACTGATGGCGCGCGAACCGGCTTCGGGCTGGCCGGACTACGACGCGTGGCATCCATGGGCGATCGACGCGGAACGTGCCATCGACCTCGCGATCGCCTGCGAACAGGCCGGGCGCGATTCCGATCCCCGCATCGCCAATTCCGATGGCGCCACGGTATCCACCGGAACGTCGTTGTCCGTGTACGCGAATTCGCACGGGTTCCGCGGGCGCGAACGCGGCACCCACCATTCGCTGGGCTGCGCGCTGATCGCGGGGCAGGGCGATGCGATGCAGCGCGACGGCTGGTACAGCACCGCGCTCGCGCCGGAAGACCTCGAACCTGCCGCATCGATCGGCCGGGAAGCCGCGCGGCGTGCGCTGGGTCGCCTGTCGCCGAGGCAATTGCCGACCGGGACGGTGCCGGTGCTGTTCGCCGCCGAAGTCGCGCGTTCCCTGATCGGGCACCTGGTGGGCGCGGTGTCGGGCGGCGCGCTTTACCGCCGCGCCAGTTTCCTGCTCGATGCCGCCGGCACCCGCGTGTTCCCCGACTGGTTCGCGATCGACGAGGATCCGTTCCTGCCGCGTGGGTTCCGTTCTTCCGCGTTCGATGCCGAGGGCGTCGCCACACAGGCTTCCCCGCTGGTGGCCGGCGGCGTGCTGCAGCGTTACGTGCTCGGCAGCTACTCCGCACGCAAACTCGGCCTCGCCACCACCGCCAATGCGGGTGGGGTCCACAACCTCAAGGTGGGTTCGAACGCCGGCGACCTCGGCATGTTGCTGCGCAACATGGGGCGAGGGCTGTTCGTGACCGAATTGATGGGGCAAGGGGTGAACGCGGTGACCGGCGACTATTCGCGCGGCGCCGCCGGGTTCTGGATCGAGAACGGCGAAATCGCGTTCCCGGTCGATGGCGTCACCATCGCCGGCAACCTGCGCGACATGTTCGCGGCGGTGGAGGCCGTGGGCAGCGATGTCGACCCGCGTTCCCACCTCCTGACCGGCTCGATCCTGGTCGGGCGGATGACCGTCGCCGGCGCCGAATGACGTTATATTCCCCGAGTCGCGAGTCCGCGGCCAAATCGACACGGGGAATGTCATGAACGAATTCGAGAGTGCCACCACGCCGCCGCCCGCGCCCAGCGGCGTCGCGTCGCAGGAAGATCGCACGCTGGCGATGCTGACCCACCTGTCCGGGATCATCCTCAGCTTCATCGTCCCCCTGGTGATCTGGTTGACGAACAAGGACAAGGCGGACAAGGGCTGGTTGAACGACCAGGCGAAGGAAGCGCTCAACTTCCAGATCACCATCGCCATCGCCTACGTGGTCTGCATGGTGCTCGCGGTGATCATCATCGGCGGGTTGCTTGCGCCGATCGTGTGGATCGTCAATGTCATTTTCTGCATCTTGGCGGGGCTCAAGGCGAACGAAGGCGTGGCCTACCGCTATCCGTTCGCGATCCGCCTGATCAAGTAAGGCATCCGCCGCCGATGGCCCGGCATGGGCCATCGGTTGGCTTGCGCGAGGGGCGAACGCCCCCATCATCGTCGCTACCGGGATCCTTCCGGCGGAGAAGACGATGAACGCTAACCTCGAAACCCTGTCCCCGACCGCCAGCGACCGCCACTGGGCCGTCGCCGCGCCGATCGCCGCGCTGGCCGCGGCCGCGCTGACGCATTGGTTCGCCGGTGTCGCCGGAACCCTGGCGGCTCTCTCGGTGTGGATGCTGGTCCGCGACAAGTCGGCCTTCGCCAGCGCGCACGCACGCGAAGCCGCGAACTTCAACCTCAGCATGTTCCTCTACGCGTGTGCCGCGGGCGTGACCGGCATCGTGCTGGTCGGCGCCACCGTGCTGACGCTCGGGATCGGCGCGCTGGTCACCATCCCGGCGGGCATCGTGCTGGTGTGCGTGATCGCCGCGATCGCGCTGACGTGGCTGGTGTGCAGCATCGTCGCCGCGTTCAAGGCATGGGACGGCAAGCCCTACCGCTATCCGCTGACGATCCGATTGCTGGGTTGAACGGGAAGACGCCCAGGGTCGCCCTTTGCCCGGCGATGACGGGCGCACCCGTCAGGCGCCGAAATCCAGGCGATAGCCCGCGATCAAGTAGTTGAGGAGGGTCTTCGGCGGGAGATTGCAGGTCACGGTCACGAACGCGCTCCCCGGGATCGGCCTGGGGACGTCGGGGTCGCCGCCGAAATCCCCGGTGAACCACTGGATCTTGGCGTGATTGGTCGTACTCGGCAGGGTACGCACCGTCCTGGTGGAATAGCGGAGCGGCGTACGATTCGCCGCGCCCACCACCGCCGTGCAACTGATGTCGTGTGCGGCCCCGTCGAGGGAGAAGAACACGGCAGCCAAGCCCTTGATGGGAGGGAATTCGGAATCCGCGTACTGCAACATCAGCGGACAGATCACGAAGGCCCCTGTGTCCGCCGAGTCGTTCCTCGTCCCATTCGCGTCGAAGCGCACATCGGCGTTGGCGGCCGTCGACTTGCAGTCGCTGCCATGCATGACCTGTGCGCGTGCCTGGGCGGTAAGCGCCGAAGCAGGAGATGCCCAAAGGGCGGCGAGGATCGCGAGAGCCGCGAAGCCGACCGCGGAGAAGTTGCTGGCGGAGTGGCGGATCATGACTTGCGTATGGACTGCACCGGGTTGGACTCGCCCAGGCCACCGGGCGCAGCGTCTGCGCGCCCGGTGGGACGATGGCATGGACTCACTGTGGCGTCGATGCCGGCTTGTATTTGGCGTAAATCAAGCCGATCGCGCTTTGCGGCGGCAACAGGCAAGTCACCGTGGTCCAGGCGCTGCCGGGAATGCCCGCGCCGGCAGTGCCACCGAAGTCCGCGGCGGTCCAGGTCGCGACGGTGTCGTTGGATTCGCCGGTGACGGTGACGACCTTGGCCGAATAGGTCGATGCGATCGCACGGTTCAGCGAACCGATGACCGCGGTGCAGCTGATGTCGTGCGATGCGCCGTCGATCGAATAAGGGGCGGCGTAGATCGCGGTGATGGCACCGCCGTTCGATGGCGTCGGGGACACGGTGAACGGGCAGATCACGAAGATCCCGCTCGTGGTCGATTCATTGCGGCCGCCGGTGGCCTTGGATACGAAGCTGGGGCTGCTGGCGCCGGTGGGTTTGCAGGCCGCGCCGGAAACGGTGATGTACTGGTCGCTTGCCGATTGCGCGGTCGCAGTGCCGAGCCCACCGGTGAACGCGACGCAGGCCAAGCCTGCGAGGATCGGATGACGCATGGAACACCCCCTGTGGTGTCTGGATGCCCGCCGGAGCGGGGCGTGTGGAATGGAAAAGCGTGACGCAGCTCCCATTCTGCACGTTTTCCGTGAGGGCGGAGTCGCGGCCGGGCGGACTCAATTCCCCAGCGCGACCTTGCTGCGATCCAGCCGGTCCAGGCGGTCGTCCAGGGGCGGGTGGGTCCGGAACAGTTGCGCCATGCCGGGGGCCTGGCTGCCGAGCGCGGCCATCTTCTGCAGCACCGCATAGAGCGCCAGCGGGTCGTAGCCGGAGCGGGCGAGGTAGACCTCGGCGGCTTCGTCGGACCGGTATTCGGCCCCGCGGTCGAGGCTGGTGAGCATCACCGCCGCGCCGTTCTTCGCCAGGTAGTCCTTGGCCATGCTTCCGAGCTCGCCGCCGGGCACGCTGACGTGGCTCAGCGCGACATCCTTGCCGTACGTCTGCATCTGCTGCTTGCGGATGACCTCGTAGTGGTCGCGCTGCACGACGTGGCTCAATTCGTGCGCGAGCACACCGGCGAGTTCCTGGTCGTCGTTGGCATCGACCAGTTCGTACATCCCCCGGGTGACCAGCACGTAGCCGCCGGGCGCGGCGAAGGCGTTCATTTCCGGCGTGTCGATCACGCCGAAGGTCCAAGGCAGTTCCGGGCGGCCGGTATGCGAGGCCAGCCAGCGGCCGACGCGGTTGACGCGGCGCTGCGCAGCATCGTTCTTCCACAGCGGCGCGGCGCCGAGGATGCGGCCGGCGATCTGCGGCCCGAGTTCCAGTTCCTCCTGCGTCAACTCCTCGCCGCTCTTGCGCGTGGACGCATCCGCGGCACCGAACGCGGTATCGGTGGCGGTGCCGCCGACGCCGAGTCGGGACAACAGGCCGCGCGCCGCGGAAATGCCGCTGCGCTTCTCTTCCTGGCTCGCGCCGCCCTTCTTGTTGGCGGCGAGCGCGTCCGCCTCGGGTTTGTAGGCAATGCTGCGTTCCTGCAGCTTGGCGCGGCGCATCTCGTTCGCCGCCTGCTGCGGGTCTTCGCGATACGACTCCATCTTCGCGAGTTGCGCGCCGTCGAAACCGGCCGAGCGCAGGTCGCTCTCGTCGAGGCCGCGCACGCCCGCGGTTTCGCTGACCCGCCCCTTGCCGGCCCGCCCGCCGAACACGCCGGCGACATCGGAGGAAGAGGCCGCCTTGCCGTAGGCCATCCGCACTTCGTTCACGCGGACGTAGCCGGAAGGACCAGCCGGCAGGGCGAGGCGATACCACAAGCCCTGCTGGCCGGCGACATTCACGGTTGCGCCCTGCTTGAGCGTCGTCACAACCGGCGCCTTGAGGTCCGGCGCGCCGTGCACGTCGACCGAGGGCTTGTGCACCTGGGCTTGCTGGCTTGCCTGCGCGGAAGCGGTTTGCGCCACGGCGATCGCGGCCATGAATGCCGCAAGGGCGATGTTGCGTGCGAACCCGTAAGGCATGCGTGTGTCCCCGTGCGTCTGAACGATGGCCGCGACCGGCTTCAAGGATTGATACGCGATCCGGGGGAAATCGCGGACAGGATTCAAGCGTTCACGGGATGCGGCTGCAAGCTGCGCTGCCGCATTCCGTTCAGGCTGGCGGGGCCGCGGCGGTTTCGTCGGCGGAGAAGGAATCGTGTGCGGACAGCGGGCGTTCGTCGGTGCTGGCCAGCAGCTTCCCGAGCATGTGGCTCACGCGCGCCCGTGTGTCGGCGATGGGTTCGTTCGCGGCGGCGATGACGCTGATCAGGCTGGCCACGCGAACGCTGCCGTCGTCCGGGAGCACGTCGTCCTGGCCGGCGAGGTATTCCCGCAACGACCGCAGTTCGCGCTCCGCGGTGGCGACGACGGTGGCCCGGTCCGGGCCGCCCCAGGTCAACACGTTGATGTCGACCAGCGCATCCCACAGCCAGTGTTTGTATTCGACGATCCCCTCGATCGCCACGGCATCGTGGCCCTGGTACAACCAGCCGCGCAGGCGCCGGCGGTATTCGCGGATGCGGCGCGAGAGCGCGCGTCGCTCCATCGCCTCGTCCGGCACGAACCGCAGCCGCACCATCGCCAGGCAATGGTCGCGACCCGCATCGAATTGCGGGCGGTAGTCGTCGTTGCCGATCGCGCGGCCCCGCTGTGCCGCCGCGTACATGCGGCACAGGCCGAAGCACAGGCTGACGAAGCCGAGCGCGGCGAAGATGTCGAAGAACACGCCGAACGCCGTCAACCCGACGAACGCGACCGCGACCAGCACGATGTTGCTGGCGACGAAGATCGCGTCCAGTTCCCAGGCCGGTTCGCCGCGCCAGAACGCGAAGCCCGTGAACACGACGAGGAAGGCGGCGAGCAGGTACTTGAAACCCGCGGGCGGCATCCAGATCGCGCCATCCGCGAGCAATGCCTCCGTCGCTTCCGCGTGCACTTCGACCCCCGGCATCGCGGTGTTCACCGGCGTCGGCTTGGCGTCGTTGAGCCCGGCGGCGGTGTAGCCGACGAGTACCGTGCGGCCCTTGAGGTCGGGCACCCCGCGCGGGTCGCAGGCCGGCTGCGGCAGCATCAGGTCGGCGGCGCTGATGTAGGGCAGTTGGCTGTGTTTGCGCCAGTTGACCCGGATCGAATCAGGATACGAAGCCATCGCGCGGCCGCTAGCGACCGAGGCCACCCGCAGGGAAATCGACGGCAAGGCCCAGTCGCCGACCTGCTTGCGCAGGCTCACGTCGCGCAGCACGCCGTCGGTGTCGCGATCGACGTCGAGCAAGGCGCTGTACCTGCGCATCGCATCGCCGTACGGACGCAGCAGCGCGACGCGCGGACCGGGGCGTTGCGGATTCGCGACCAGCGGGAAGGCACCGGGCACCCGCGAGACCGGGACCGCGCCCTTCGCGTCGTCGAAATCCGCGGCCGCGCGCGTCGAACCGAATACGAAACGACCCGCACCGCCTTCGGCCATCGCTTCCAGCGTCGCATCGCCGCCCGGATCGTCGTTCGAGGCATCCACGAACATCACGTCGAAGCCGACCGCGCGCACGCCGGCCGAATCGAGCGCATCGAGCAGGTCGGCATGCTGCTGCCGGCTCCACGGCCAAGGCCCGAGGCGCGCGATCGAGCAATCGTCGATCTCCACGATCGCGACCTTGCCCGAGGGTTTGGGTTCCCACGGGCGCAGCTTGATCACCTGGTCGAAGATCGCGTCTTCGGCCGATGCCAGGTTGCGGTCGTGGTGCCAGTCCCAGGCCAGCCATCCCAGTGCCCCGAGCACCAGCAGCGGATAGAAGGCGAAGCGCAGCTCCAGCGCGATGCGCGCCAGCGGCCGGCGATAGCCGCGTTCGAGTGCGCCCCAGCGGTTGACGAAGCTGTAGCCGAGCCATGCGAACAGCGACTCCAGCCACGGCAGCACGCGTTCGCGCCAGAACCTGGGCATTCCCATTCGCCGAGCTCCCTTGCCCCGCCGCGACTGTACCGCAGCGGCGCGCTTCAGCGGTCGCGTTCGATCGCCATCCGGCCCAGCGCCGCGAGTGCGCTCGTGTCCAGCGGCAACGCGGACAGCGCATCGCGCATGTCGCGCGCGAGCGCATCGAGCCGGGCGCGCGAAGCCGCGATCCCGAGCACCGCGGGGAACGTCGGCTTGGCCTGGGCCACGTCCTTGCCCGCGGTCTTGCCCAGCGTCGCGCTTTCGCCTTCGACATCGAGCATGTCGTCGCGCACCTGGAACGCCAGCCCCAGCGCGTCCGCGAAACGGTCGAGCGCGTCGCGCGACGCCGCGTCCGCGCCGGCCGCGATCGCGCCCATGCGCACGGAAGCGCGCAGCAGCGCCCCGGTCTTGAGCGCGTGCAGCCGCTCGAGCGATCCGATGTCGAACGCGGATGCCTTCCCGGTCGCGTCGATGTCGAGCGCCTGCCCGGCGCACATGGCGGCGGCGGCGGAAGCAAGTTCGGCACACAACGCCGCGCGCGCGGCGTCCGGCAGCGCGGCTTGCGCGAGCACGACGAAGGCCCGGGATTGCAGCGCATCCCCGGCGAGGATCGCCGTGGCCTCGTCGAAGGCGACGTGGACCGTCGGCTGGCCGCGACGCAGGGCGTCGTCGTCCATCGCCGGCAGGTCGTCATGCACCAGCGAATAGGCGTGGACGAGCTCCGCCGCCGTGGCCGGCGCATCCAGCGAGGCCTCGTCGGCGCCGAAGGCGGTCCCGGCCGCATACACCAGCAACGGGCGCATGCGCTTGCCGCCGAGCAGCACCGCATGGCGCATCGCTGCGTGCAGGGCTCGCGGCGGTTCATCGGCCGAGGGCAGGGCTTGCGCGAGGGCGGCGTCCACGCGCGCGCGCCATGCGTCGAGGCGCGCCTGCAATGCGGACTCAGGCATCCGGTTGGAACGGCTCGGCGGTGGCGGGATCCATCGGGTCGCTCAGCAGCTTGACCCGCAGTTCCGCCTGCTCCAGCGCAGCCTGGCATCGACGGTACAGGCCGACGCCGCGCTCGTAGGCCGCCAGCGATTCCTCCAGGCTCATGCCGCCGGCTTCCATCTTCCCGACCAGCTGCTCGAGCGCGTCGAGCGAAGCCTCGAATTCGGCGACGGCGGAAGGCTCGGAGGCGGTCTCGTTGGCAGGCTTGCGCGGCATGGGCGGAGTTTACTGCCCCGCGCCGCCCGCGGGGAACCGATGCAGGCGCGCGCCATGGCGGTCGAGCCATTGCGCGAACGACGCGGCAAGGATGTCGGTTCCGGCGGCCAGCAACGCTCCGTCGCTCGCGAACAGCAGGGGCAATCGCTTGCGTTCCCAGGGCGGCAGCGCACGATCCTGCAGCACGTGCTTGAGCGGGTGCGAATGCTTGCGTCCCGGGAGCACGATCCGCTCCCCGCCGGCGCGTGCGCGAACCTGGACGGTGGCATCGAATCGCGGCACCCCTTCCAAGACCAGCATGTCGCCATCGGGCAGTTCGAGCGGCGAGGCCCCGTCCCAGTCGCGCTGCCAGTCCACCGGCCATTCGCCTGCGCGCAGCGACGCATGCAGGCGCCCGCGCCATTGCGCGATACGCGCATCGTTCCAGTCGTAATGCGGAACGCGATCTGGCGCCGCCGGCAACAATTCCGTCTCGATCCGCCGGACCCCCTCCGCCGGCAGCGGCGGCAGGCCGAGGCGCCGCACCCAGCGTCGCAGCAGGCGCGCGCGCGCGTCGGCAGGCAGGGCGCGCATTGCGGAGGTCGGCAGCGCGCCGGCGTCGACCAGCGCATCCAGCGCCGCATCGTCGATCCGGCCGAACGCGTCGGCGGTGTCGGCGCTGAGTCCGGCGCTGCGCGCGAACGCGGCATCGGCCTGCGGCCAGCGTTCGCGCAACAGCGGCATCACCCGCCTGCGCAGGAAACCGCGGTCGAGGCCTTCGTCCGCGTTCGTTGGATCCTCGATCCAGCGAAGGCCGTGCTTGGTCGCGTAATCGCGCAGCGCGTCGCGCGGTTGCGACAGCAAGGGACGCCACAACCAGCCCCGGCCGAAGGGTCGCCACGCGCGCATCGCGCCGAGGCCGTCCGGGCCGGAACCGCGCAGTGCGCGGAGCAGGAAGGTTTCGGCCTGGTCGTCGCGATGATGCGCCAGGGCGAGGATTCCGCCGTCGCGCAATTCGCGCTCGAACGCGGCGTGGCGAGCGGTGCGCGCCGCGCCTTCCGGTCCGAGCCCGGACGCGCGATCGACCACGACACGAATGGCCGTCAGTGGAACCCCGAGTTCGGTGCAAAGTGATTCGCAACGTGCGGCCCAGGCATCCGCATCCGCATGCAGGCCGTGGTGGACGTGGATCGCGCGCAGGCCGTTCGCGCGTAGCGGCGAATGTGCGAGCAGATGCATCAGCACGGTCGAATCGAGGCCGCCGCTGAGGCCGACGAGGATCGGCGAAGGACCCATCGCCGGCTTTGCATGCGGGAACGCATGGCCTAGGTCAAGCGCGCGCATCGGGGCATGAGACCGTCATTGGAGACCACATCCAGGCGCACCGATCGGAAGCGGTTCGCCATGATGCACGCTCGTGTCGCGTGCACCCTGGCAAATGGCTCACTGCAGATCCAGTTCCACTCCGCCGATGAAACCCGCGGCAAGGTTGTAGAGCCATGCCGAAACGATTCCGCCGACGAACCCGAGCATGCCGTAGAGGATCGGAAACAGGACGATCGCGCCGATGCCGAAACCCATGCCGAGCGCGCCCTCTTGGTGCGCGAATGCACTGCCTCCAACGGAGGAAATCAGTGCGATGAACAAGCCTCCGAGCAAACCGATTCCTGCATACAACACGGCCATGACCTTGGCCAGCGACAACACGCCAATGCGTTTCACCACCATCGTCCCGCTCCCCATGCCGCCCTTGCCAGGGCGTAATCCGTCACGCCGCCTCGTAAGCGCCGTAGCTGCGCATGCGCTGATAGCGACGCTCGAGCAATTCGTCCATCGGCAAGGCGTCGAGCACATCCAGCTCGTTGAGCAGGATCGCCTTCAGCCGCGTCGCCATCTGCGCCGGGTTGCGGTGCGCGCCGCCGATCGGTTCGCGCACCACCTTGTCGATCAGGCCGAGTTCCTTCAGGCGCCTTGCGGTGATCGCCATCTGCTCGGCGGCGTCCTTCGCGCGGGTCGCGTCGCGCCACAGGATCGAGGCACAGCCCTCGGGCGAGATCACCGAATAGGTGCTGTATTCGAGCATGTTGGTGACATCGCCCACGCCGATCGCGAGCGCGCCGCCGGAACCGCCTTCGCCGATCACCGTGCAGACGATGGGCGTGCGCAGCTCCGACATCTCCAGCAGGTTGCGCGCGATCGCTTCGGACTGGCCGCGCTCCTCGGCGCCGATCCCGGGGTAGGCGCCGGGCGTGTCGATGAAGGTCAGCAGCGGCAGCTTGAAGCGCTCGGCCAGCTTCATCAGGCGCAGCGCCTTGCGATAGCCCTCCGGTCGCGGCATGCCGAAGTTGCGGCGCACCTTGGACTTGGTGTCGCGGCCCTTCTGGTGGCCGATCACCACCACGCTGCGACCGTCGATCCGGGCGAGGCCGCCGACGATCGCGGCGTCGTCGGCGTAGGCCCGGTCGCCGGCGAGTTCCTGGAACTCCTCGCAGATCACCTTCAGGTAATCGTAGGTGTAGGGCCGCGCGGGATGGCGCGCGAGCTGCGATACCTGCCACGGGGCGAGGTCGCGGAAAATGTGCGCGGTACGCTTGCGCAGCTTGTCCTGCAGGGCCAGCACTTCGGCGTCGACGTCGACCGCGGGGCCGGAACTGGCCTGGCGCAGTTCCTGGATCTTGGCTTCCAGGTCGGCGATGGGCTGTTCGAAATCGAGGTAGTTCGGATTCATCCGCGAAGTCTAGCGGATGGCCGCGACGCGATCCGTACCGGTCGGTAGGGCATGCAGGCCCGGGGACCGCGCCTGGACCGCGGGGCTGGCGGCGATCAGCCCGCCCAGGGCTTGGCCACCAGCAGCCGCACCGCGCGCACGCCCGGAACCGCGCGCAGGAGGGTCGGCAGTTCCGCGTCGCCACGCACGCCCTGGCTGCCGTTGAGGTCGATCCGCCCCTCCGCGCCCGCGACCTGCAGCTGGTAGCGCAGCGGCGTGCTGCCCGGGCGGTGGCGGGCGAGGATGTCCTCGACCCCGGCCATGGTGCCGGGCACGCGCGCGTCCACGCTCAGGGCCAATTGCTGCGATGCGCTTTCGCACAGCTTGTGGAAATCCCAGGCGCGGCGCGCGCGCAGCGAGAAGCCGCCGTTGAATTCGTCCTCGCGCAGCCCGCCTTCCACCAGCAGGATCCGGTCGCGCACCAGCAAGGGCGCGAATTCCGAAGCCGCCTCGTTGAAGAACGCGCACTCGATCCTGCCGCGCCCGTCCTCGAGCAGCACGAACACCTGGCCGTCGCCCTTGCGCCGGGTCGCGACCACCAGGCCCGCGACCACCGCCGGCACGTCCGGGCGCCAGCCGCGGCCGTCCTGCCTGGTCGCCTGCGCGCCGCGTTCCCAGATCCGTTCCAGCCCGCCGAGGTCGTGGCCGACCAGCGCGCGCAGTTCCTCGCGGTGCGCGTCCAGCGGGTGCCCGCTGAGATAGTGGCCGAGCGCGTCGCGTTCGCCCTGAAGCCGGCGCGAGAGCGGCCATTCCTCGCATTCGGGCAATTCGACCGCGATGTCGGCCGCGCCGCCGGCATTGCCGAACATGTCGACGATGCCGGCGTCGCGGTTCCTGGCGATCTGTTCCGCGGCCTTGAGCGCCTCGGGCATCTGCAGCATCAGGGTCGCGCGGTTCTTCGCCAGGGTGTCCAGCGCGCCGCCGGAGACCAGCGCTTCGAGCACGCGGCGATTGAGCCTGTTCGCATCCACGCGGCGGCAGAACGCGAGCAGGTCGTGGAATTCGCCGCCGCGCCCGCGTTCCTCGACGATGGCCTCGCAGGCGCCGCGACCGACGCCCTTGATCGCGCCCAGGCCGTAGCGGATCGTGCGCGCGTCGACCGCGCGGAACATGTAGTCCGACGCGTTCGCGTCCGGCGGCAGCACGGTGAGCCCCAGCGCGCGCGCCTCGTCGAGGAAACCCACCACCTTGTCGGTGTTGTCCATGTCGCTGGAGAGCACCGCGGCCATGAATTCGGCGGGGTAGTGCACCTTCAGCCACGCGGTCTGGTAGGCGACCAGCGCATACGCCGCCGAGTGCGACTTGTTGAAGCCGTACTCGGCGAACTTCTCCATCAGGTCGAAGATCTGCGTCGCCTTGCGCGGGTCGACCCCGCGTTCAGCCGCGCCAGCCTCGAACTTGGCGCGTTCCTTGGCCATTTCCTCGGCCTTCTTCTTGCCCATCGCGCGCCGCAGCAGGTCGGCGCCGCCCAGCGAATAGCCGGCCAGCACCTGCGCGATCTGCATCACCTGTTCCTGGTACACGATCACGCCGTAGGTCGGCGCGAGCACCGGTTCCAGCGCGGGGTGCGGGAAGCTGACGCCTTCGATGCCGTGCTTGCGGTCGCACCACTGCCGGTCCATGCCCGAGCCGAGCGGGCCCGGGCGGAACAGCGCGGCGAGCGCGATGATGTCCTCGAACGTGTCCGGTTTCGCGCGCTTGAGCAGTTCGCGCATGCCGCGCGATTCGAACTGGAACACCGCGACCGTGTCGCCGCGCGCGAACAGCTCGTAGGTGCGCTTGTCGGTAAGTTCCAGCGCGGCGATGTCGAGCGCGGCTTCGCCGGCGTCGCGACGCCGCGCGTTGATCGCCTTCACCGCCCAGTCGATGATCGTGAGCGTGCGCAGGCCGAGGAAGTCGAACTTCACCAGCCCGACCTTCTCGACGTCGTCCTTGTCGAACTGCGTGACCGGGTTGCGGCCCTCGCCGTTGCCGTCGTGTTCGGCGAACAGCGGGCAGAAATCCGAGAGCGGCGAGGGCGCGATGACCACGCCGCCGGCGTGCTTGCCGGCGTTCCTGGTCAGGTCCTCGAGCTGCAGGGCGAGGTCGACGAGGTCGCGCACGTCCTCCTCGGCCTCGTAGCGCTGCCTGAATTCGGCGACGACGCGGCTCGAATCCCTGCGCGCGCGTTCGCCGACGCCGATCGCGTCCTCGAGCGTCATCGGATCGGTCGGCTGCAGCGGGATCAGCTTGGCCAGGCCGTCGACGAAGCCGTACGGGAAGCCGAGCACGCGGCCCGCGTCGCGCAGCACCGCCTTCGCCGCCATCGTGCCGTAGGTGATGATCTGGGAGACGCGGTCGCGGCCGTACTTGCGCGCGACGTAGTCGATCACCTCGTCGCGCCGGTCCATGCAGAAGTCGATGTCGAAGTCGGGCATCGACACGCGTTCGGGATTGAGGAAGCGCTCGAACAGCAGGTCGTAGGGGAGCGGGTCGAGGTCGGTGATGCCGAGCGCCCACGCGACCAGCGAGCCGGCGCCGGAACCGCGCCCGGGCCCGACCGGGATGCCGTGGTCCTTCGCCCAGTTGATGAAGTCGGCGACGATCAGGAAGTAGCCGGGGAAGCCCATCTTGACGATGACGTCGAGCTCGAGTTCGAGCCGCGCCTCGTAGTCCGCGCGGGTCTTGCCTTGCGCCAGCGGCGCCTTTTCCAGGCGCCTGGACAGCCCTTCGCGCGACTGGCCGCGGATCCAGCTTTCCAGGGTCTCGTCGCTCGGCACCGGGAAGGCGGGCAGGTAGTACGTCCCGAGCGCGAGTTCGAAGTTGCAGCGTTGCGCCAGTGCCAGCGTGTTGTCGATCGCGTCGGGGACGTCGGCGAACAGCGAGGCCATCTCGTCCGCGGACTTGAGGTACTGCTCGGGGCTGTAGTCGCGCGGCCGGCGGGTGTCGTCGAGCACCCGGCCCGAAGCGATGCAGACGCGTGCGTCGTGCGCCTCGAAGCCCTCGCGGTCGAGGAAGCGCACGTCGTTGCTGGCCACCACCGGAAGCCCCACCTGGGCGGCCGCATGCAGGGCGAATGCGTTCCACTCGGTTTCGCCCGGCAGGC
>Ga0209023_10002455_pt1 | contig 23108 bp, 20 predicted proteins | sample LakOneMetagenome_FD_187468 | JGI IMG/M metagenome (GOLD analysis project Ga0209023, IMG submission 187468) | Freshwater and sediment microbial communities from Lake Erie, Canada (SPAdes) (version 2) | ecosystem: Environmental > Aquatic > Freshwater > Lentic | place: Lake Erie, Canada... | reverse complement strand
TGGCGGGGCCACCGGGCGAGGGGTCCATTATCTGGACGGGAAGCCTAGATGACGCCGAGCACGATGGCTCCGACGAAGGCGAACGCGACATACGCGGTGACTACGCTCAGTCTGCTGACGAAAGTCATGGGCACAGTTCTCCCTTGGTTCACGTCGTGCTCGCAATAACGCGCGAAGCTAGCAAAGCGTTCCCGGCGTAAAAAGTCAGCGTTGCTGTCGCTCCCGGGATTCCCACAGGCTGGCCGATGCCGGCAACGTGGTAAAAAATTCGTAAAATCAGGACGTTGAAGAGTCCTTAAATAAATTCGGTGAACGTGCGCGGATGACGCGCGGAGTTCGTTTGTATCTGGTCGGCTCCTTCGTCCTCGTATCGCTAGCGGGTTGTGGGCGCGGGATTTTTCAGTCCGCCGAACGTGAACCGTGGCGTGCCGAGGCCGAGATCGCATGCCTGAAGTCCGGCGCGGTCAAGGAAAGCCCGGAACTGGTGCGAATTGACCCGATTTCGGGTCCCGGCATGTGCGGGGCAGAATTTCCGCTCAAAGTGTCCGCCCTCGGCGACGCGCCGGCCAGCTTCGGTTTCGCCGACGATCTGCGTCCACCCGGCGCCATCGGTAACCAGCCGCGCTGGCCGATCTCGCCGGCACCGGCGGCCGCGGCGCCGCAAGGAAACTACCAAGGAAACTATCAGGGGAACTATCAAGGCGGCTATTCGGGCCAGGCACTGCGCCAGCCGAATTATGCCGCGCCGTCGAACGGGCCGATCTCGCTGACCGCGCCTGGCGTCGCGCCGCAGGAAGATGAAATCGATCTGCCGGCCGAAGGCTCGCCCGGACAGCCGTCCTATCAGCGTGCGCCGACTTACCCGTCGCACGATCGCTACGCGACGCCGCCGCAGGCGCCTTACTCCTCAGCGCCGCCGCGGCTCGGTCCGGCGCAAGGCAATGCCGTCAACACGGTCGGCCCCGTCGCGATCAAGCCCGTGGCGACGCTGGCCTGCCCGATCGTTTCGGCGCTCGACCGCTGGCTTGCCGATTCCGTGCAGCCCGCGGCGCAGCGCTGGTTCGGCGCGCGCGTGGTCGAGATCAAGCAGATTTCCGCCTATTCCTGCCGCGGCATGAACGGCAATGCGCATGCGCATATTTCCGAGCACGCCTTCGGCAACGCGCTCGATATCGCAGCCTTCGTGCTCGCCGACGGTCGCCGCGTCACGGTGAAGGACGGCTGGAAGGGCATGCCGGAAGAGCAGGGCTTTCTGCGCGACGTCCAGGGCGCCGCCTGTCAGCAGTTCAACACCGTGCTGGCGCCGGGCTCCAACGTCTATCACTACGATCACATTCACGTCGACCTGATGCGCCGCGCCTCCCGCCGCATCATCTGCCAGCCGGCGGCTGTATCAGGCGAAGAGATCGCGTCCCGCGCCGGTGGCCGCAACCCCTACGCTTCGCGCGAAGCGTTCGTCACCGGATCGCTCGGCGGCAAGAGGCCGCCACCGCGTCCGCACAAGGCGAACAGCAAGGTCAACGAGGAAGACGAGTTCGAGGACGAGTAGGCTCGTCTGTCGGACATGCCATGCGCGCCGGCAGGCTCTCACGTTGCAACGAAGCTATCCGTCAGGCGATGCCAACATCGGTCAACGGAAAATCGTTTCCTTTGCAGAGCAGCGGCGCATTCATTTCCTTTGCCAGCCCATAGGCAAAGCAATCCCCGTAATTCAACCCGGCGCGATGACCGGTCCCTTTGCCAAACCGAAGATGGGCAGAGCGGGCTGCGCGCGACTGCTCTGGCGTTACCGGCTCGATCCGTATCCCCGCTGTTTCGATGAAGTCATCGAGCCATCGTTCTGCCTTGTCCGAGGTAATCTTTTTCAAGCCGCGGAGCACGATAGAGGTCTCGACAACATTGGCGGCGGACATGATCGGATCGGCATCTGCCGCAATACGCTGTGCGTAATGTGCGGCGTCATCTTCCTGACGGAAAATCGCGATGATGGCAGAGCTATCTACCACGATCATGTCGGCAGCCCGTGCTCGTCATAACCGAGAATTTCCTCGGGCGTTTTTCCGGTGTCAGGCAATGCCGCATAGCGGTTGCCGATCTTCATCAGTCGGGCCGCGACATTATCGGTATTGCGGCGCCGGTGTTCGCGGGCCAAGCGCTCGCGTAGCGCCAACGTCACCGCGGATGTCAGGTTTTCGCCAGTGAGCTGTGCAAGTTCCGTTGCAAGTTTGTGTGCTTCATCGTTCTTGATGTTCAGATGCATTTGGACGACACCACGTTGATGGTAGAAATATACAAAATTTCTACCATTAATTCAAGTGGCACCCCTGGGCTCGATTTTCAGCCCTCCCAACTGGGGGAATCTACCCCGACAACCGCTCCAGCAAATCCCGCGTCAGGCCTTGCAGCAGATCGAGCTTGTAGTCCGTCATCGGGAGCGGCTTGGCGCCTGATGACGCGAGCGCGGCGGCGGCGGCGATGTTGGCGGCGTTCGCGGGCTTGCCCTGCAACGCGGCTTCGGCGGCGTTGAGCCGCAGCGGCACCGGCGCAACGCCGCCGGCGGTGAGGCGGACGAACTGGAACGTGCCGTCCTTGACCACCGCGCGGGCGCAGATTTCGACCAGCGGCCATTCTGCGTGCGTTCGGCTGATGGCGCGCTTGTACAGCGCGCATTCGCCGGCCGATGCGGCTGATAGTTCGATGCCCTTGATGAGTTCGCCCGGCTTCAGTGCGTTGTCGGCCGTGCCGTCCGAGCCATCGCCGAACAATTCCGCGATGGTCACGCGACCGCGCTGGTTGGTGACAACGGTGGCGTCGTAGGCCAGCAGCGCCGCGCCAAGCGTCGAGGGATGCGGCGCCACGCAGGGGCCGAGGTCGAAGGCGACACCGTAGAGATGATTGCCTGCGCGCGCCGGACAATCCGATCCGCCCTTCTTCAGGCAACTGATCTGCGGATTGCGGTAGTACCAGCAGCGCGAACGCTGCGCGAGATTGCCGCCGAGCGTCGCGAGGTGGCGGATCTGCGGCGTCGCCAGCCCCAGCGCTGCGGCGGCCAGTCCGGGATAAGCGGCACCGATGCGGCTATCGCCGGCAATCGTCGCGATCGTCGTGGAGGCGCCGATGCGCAAGGTGCCGTCGGCGCCCCACAACATGCTCGTCATGTCCGCTTGCGCGGCAATGTCGAGCAGCGGGCCGGTCGAAACACCGCTGCGGCGTCGTTCGGAAAGATCAGTGCCGGCGGCGCGGAATTCCGCTGCGGTCGTGATGGCTGCCTGGGTCATGCGGCGGTCCTTCCCTTCAGGGCCGCGATCAGACGATCAGGCCGGATCGGCAATTCTGTCAGCCGGATGCCGGTTGCGTTGCAGACGGCGTTGGCGATTGCGGGCGAGGTCGGCACGGTCGCGACCTCGCCGATGCCGACGCTGCCGCCGAGCACGTGGGCGAAGCCGCCTTCGTCGAAATGCACGTCGATGTCGGGCGTGTCGGCGATTCCGGGAATCCGGTAGTCCTCCATCCCGCCGGAGAGAACGTCGCCAGTCACGGTATCGATTTCGCGCGCCTCGTAGAGCGCGTAGCCGATGCCCTGGATCACCGAGCCCGCCGCCTGGCTATGCGCCAGCGCGGGGGCTGCGATCTTGCCGACGGCAATGCCGGTGTGCACGCTGACGACGCGGACATGGCCCAGCCACGTATCCACCTCGACCTCGATCACCTGCACCGAACTCGGGACGCCGGCGCCGATCGCGAGGTTGGAAAAGCGCCGCATCATGAAGCCGAAGATCCAGCCGAGCACGCCGACCTGCTTCAGCGGCGACTGGATTCCGGGCGACGTCTGCTTGCTGTCTTCGGGGCGTTCGCCCGATGCCGCGAGATCGGGCGAGGCCGCGAGCAATTCGCGCCATGGCGCGTTGGAGCCGGGGACCGGTTTGCGCTTCGCATTGGCTTCGATCGCCGCCTTCAGTTTTTCGATCGCGAGCAGTGTCGGCGGCACCACCGAAGCGGTGACGCGGCTGCCACCCGACCCCGGACCTTCCGGCAGCCTTGAATCGCCGATCCTGACTTCGACCTCGTGCGGCTCCAGCCCGAATTCGCGGGCGACCGTGTTGGCGATCACGCTGCGGGTGCCGGTACCGATATCCTGCGTCGCGGTGCTGACGACGAGACGACCGCTCTTCACCGCAACCTCGACCTTGGAGCCGGGCTGCCACAGATAAAGCCAGTAACCGGTGGCGACGCCGACGCCGCGGCGATAGCGGCCGTTCTGTGCCGACGCCGGCTTTCGGTTGCGCCAGACGTCGAGGCCGAGCGCCCAGTCATAGAGACGCTGCCGGTTGGGATCGGGATCCCAGCGCTTGCGCACCTGTATCGGATCGGCGTTCATCCGCAGCGCCGCCTCGTCGATCGCCTGTTCGAGCGCGAAGGCCATCGGCGGTCCGCCGGGCCCACGGAATGCAGCACCGGGCGGCAGGTTGCTGATGACGTCGAAATCGGCGAGCGCCTTGGCTTCCGCCGGGTAGATCAGGCGCGCCAGCGCTGCGATGGTCGAGTTGGTCGCGGCGCCCGTGTCGGCATGGGCGGTGAGAGAGACGGCTTTCAATTCGCCCTGCGCCGACGGCAGCAACGCGATCTTCACTTCCGCCGCGGGGCGATAGCCGGTCACGGACAATTCTTCATGCCGGTCGTAGGCGACGCGCACAGGTGCCTTTGCCGATCGCGCGAGCTCGATCGCGACGATGGTTTCCATGCCGAGGCTTGCCTTCGACCCGAAGCCGCCGCCGACATGATCGGCAATGACGCGGACCTTGTCATGCCCGAGCTTGAAGCGCTTGGCGATCAGCTCCATCAGGTGAAACACGGCCTGCGTCGAGACGTGCACGGTGAGCACGTCGCCATCAAAGCGCGCGACCGCGGCATGCGGCTCCAGGCAGGCATGCGATTGCGTGCCGGTGCGGAACGTGCCCTCGACCAGCAGCGGGTTTTTCGCCTCAGCCGCCTCTGCCACCCAGCGCTGCACTTGCTTGGGCTTTTTCGAGAACGCGGCCGAGGGGCCGCGGATATTTCCCTTCCAAGGCGCCGGCGAGCCGCCGCCTTCGGAGACATTGCCGGCCTTCTTGCGGTCGGGTTTTTCGAACACCACCGGTGCGTTCGGTTTGCGTGCCTGCTCCAGTCCGACGGCCGCAGGCAATTTTTCGCTGACGATCTTGATGGCGGCGATCGCGGCAAGCGCGGTCTTGCGATCTTTCGCGGCGACGGCGGCGATGGGGGCGCCGACGAAGCGAACGGTGCGATCGTCGTCGAGCAGTGAAATCACCGCACCGACGCCGGGGATGGCGCGCGCCGCCGCGAGGTCGAGCGACGAAATTCGCGCATGAGCGTGCTGCGAGCGCACGACCACGCCTTCGAGCTGGCCGTCGTGACGGATGTCGACGGTATATTTCGCCGCGCCCGTGACCTTGTCGCGCGCTTCCATGCGCGGTGGCGCGGCGGTCGCGTCGTTGTCGAAGCGGCCGGTGCAGGCATCCGCCACGGCGCGGAAGATGCCGTCATAGGCGCCGCAACGGCAGAGATGTCCGGACAGTGCCGCGCCGATTTCCTCGCGCGATGGGGTAGCCGTTCCCTTGGTCGCCCGCCAGCGGTCGTGAAACGCCACCGCCTCGACGATGAAACCGGGCGTGCAGAAACCGCATTGCAAGGCATCGTGCGCCATGAAGGCCTTCTGCACCGGATGCAGTTTGGCCGCGCCGATACCTTCGACCGTCGTGATGGTCTTGCCCGCCGCGGCGCGGGCCGGCATCAGACAGCTCACGACCGGTGCGCCGTCGACCAGCACTGTGCAGGCGCCGCAGACGCCGGCGCCGCAGACCTGCTTGGTGCCGGTGAGGCCCTGCGTGTCGCGCACGACGTCGATCAACAGCGCGTCGGGATCGTCGGGGAGCGGCGCGGTCTGGCCGTTGATCGTCATCGTGCTCATTTGCGACTTCCCTGGTCTTTGCGGGTGGATTTCTTCACCGATTTCTTCGCAGCTTTCGGTTTCGCGGCGCGCTGGTTGGCCGGGCTGACGGCGCCGGCGATGAACGTCCGCAGCATGACGTCGAGATCCCTGAGAAAGGCATCGGCCGGCTGCATCGCAGGGTAGGCCGATTTGGTGCCGTTGATCGTCATTTCGACGCAGCGCGCCAGATCGCGCGAGGTCATCCCGGCGTTCAGCTTGAGCTGCTGCTCGCGGCAGATGCGCGTGATCGCCGCCGCCAACTGCTCGCCGTGCGCGGCGGCGTATTTCTGGTGGAGATCGCGGGCCTGGGCGAGGTGCTCGGAGAACAGTTCCTCGACATGGGGCGAGCCATCCAGCGATCTTGCCAACTGCCCGAGTTTGGCGGTGACCGCAGCGACGATGACATCGGCGAGACTGCCGCCGGATCTCTCCGTGGCGGCGATCGCTGCCGTCTCGGCGGCGAACGCGTCCTCGTACAGCCGTTCGATCACGGCGCGGAACAGCGCTTCCTTGGACTTGAAGTGATGGTAGAGCGCCTGCCGTGTCAGCCCTGCGGCTTCGGCCGCCTGCTCGATCGACGAGCGGCGAAAACCCTGGCGGCGGAACACCGTGATCGCGGCATCGACAATTCGGGAGCGGGGGTCCATTTGACGAATTTTACAAAATGGAATGAAATGTCAAATAACGGTCCCGTGACCGCAAGCCGTCGCAGCACCGACCGGGCTGTCCGTGCATCGGAGTCTGGCGGCGTAATCGATCGGCTTCGCCGTTATGCGCCCTTCGCCCGATACATCGCCATGAACATTTGCGTCGCGCGTTCGACCACTTCGGCCATGCGCTCCGTCGAAGGGGCGGGGGCGGCCTGAAAAATGAAGGGCAGGAACAGCGAAGCCTGGCACACCATCGTGAACTGCGACGCCGCGAGCTGGCAGTCGTCGATCGCCAGATCGTTCGGTCCAACATGGGCCTTGAGGTAGTCGGCAAGACGGTTGTTGGTTTTCTCGATCACGTTCTCATAGAAGCGCCGCCCAAGCTCCGGCATCCGCTCGGCAATCGCCATCACGGTTCGGGTCGAAGAGCCGCCGCCGGGCCGGCACTGCCATTGGATAAAGGTCTGTCCGAATTCGCGCAGAGTGGTGACGACATCGCGCGCGGGGTCGAGATCGAACGAGAGCTGGCGGCGTTCGAGCACCTCTTCCTCGATGATGGCCTCGAACAGCCGGTTCTTGTCGGCGAAGTAGACGTACAGCGTGCCTTTGGAGACGCCGGCCGAGCGCGCGATCTCGTTCATGCTGGCGCCGTCAAAGCCGAGATCCATGAACACCTTGCGGGCGCCGTCCAAAATCTGCCGGCGCTTCGAGGAATCCTCCTCGGCGGCGAGATGGATCGTGTTTGGTGTGGCTGCAACCATTGGTTTATCTTCTCGCCAAAGATTTCAACCCGGAATACGGGCCGGAAGGGTTTTCCGCTCTATGGTCTGGCGGGTCAGAATATATCTTGACCGAACCGTTCGGTCAATGGTAGTTTTGAAGATGACGGTGCCCGTGGAGCCGGTTTTTGGCCTCGCTTGCGTCGCGACGTTGGAATGGGGAAGTCGTAATGGCCGCAGCGAGAGACCAGGCAGCACGGGTTGTTCGTACCGGGCCGGAAGCGGCCGAGGACGAGGTGTCGCGCGACGCCACCGCCAAGCTCGCGGATCAACTGCGGTCGCACATTTCGGATGAAGCCAAGCGCCGCCCCGCAGAGACGCCGGCGGCCCCGAAAACCGACACCCCGGCCGCGCCGGCCGCCAACCAGCCGGCCGCCGCCAAACCGGGCAAGCGCAAATTCATCATGATGGGCGTGCTGGGATTGCTGGCGCTCGCCGCGACCGGCTACGGCGTCTATTTCCTCTTCGTCGGCCGCTTCTATATCTCGACCGACGACGCCTATGTCCGTGCCAACAACACCACGCTCGGTGCACGGGTGGCGGGTCATGTCGCGGCGATCCTGCCGGCTGACAATTCGATCGTCCATACCGGCGATGTCATCTTTAAAATCGACGACGGCGACTACAAGATCGCGGTCGAAGCCGCGCGCACCAAGATCGCGACCCAGCAGGCCACCATCGACCGGATCGGCCGCCAGATCACGGCGCTGGTCAGTGCGGTCGAGCAGTCCAGCGCACAACTCGCTTCCTCGGAAGCGGCGCTGAAGCGGGCGGGTCTCGATTACGATCGCCAGCAGGCGCTCAGCAACAAGGGATTTGCCTCGCGCGCGACCTTCGAGCAATCCGAAGCCGGCCGCGACCAGGGCGTGGCGGCGGTGAAGGCGGCGCAGGCCGCCTATGACGCGGCGCGCGACAATGTCGAAGTGACGAAGGCGCAGCAGGGCGAAGCCCAGGCCCAGTTGGCCGAACTGCAGACGACGCTGGCGAAAGCCGAGCGCGATCTCGCCTTTACGTCGGTGCGTGCGCCGGTCGACGGCACCTTCTCCAACCGCATGGTCAACACCGGCGACTTCATCCAGGCCGGACAGCGGCTCGCCAACGTGGTGCCGCTCAACGACGTCTTCATCGACGCCAACTACAAGGAAACCCAGCTCAAGCGTATCCGTGTCGGCCAGCCGGTGACGATCAAGGTCGATGCCTACGGCTTGCGCAAGTTCGCAGGCCACGTCGAGAGCATCTCGCCGGCGGCGGGCTCGGTGTTCACGCTGCTGCCGCCCGACAACGCCACCGGCAATTTCACCAAGATCGTGCAGCGCCTGCCGGTTCGCATTCGCGTGCCCAAGGACGTGGCGAAGCAGAATCTGTTGCGCGCGGGGATGTCGGTCTACACCACCGTCGATACCCGCGAGGGTGCGGCCGATGCCGACAGCGACGCCGACCTCGATTCGCCGACGGCTATTCATCCGCAATAATTTTTAGGCAATGCCGGGCGACGGGCCCGGCACAGGTCCAAGACTTGATGATGGCCGCAGACCATGGCTGACGCCACCACCGCTTCTCCCGGCATGATGAATCCGGCCGCGCAGGCATCTGACCGGATTCCGCCGCGGCGGCTGTTTGCGTTTCTCATCATGGTGTTCGGGATGTTCATGTCGATCCTGGACATCCAGATCGTCTCGGCGTCGTTGTCCGAAATCCAGGCCGGCCTTTCGGCATCCTCCAGCGAAGTGTCGTGGGTCCAGACCTCGTACCTGATCGCCGAGGTGATCGCGATCCCGCTCTCCGGATTCCTGTCGCGCGCGTTCGGCACCCGGTTGCTGTTTGCGATTTCGGCTTCGGGCTTCACGATCGCCAGTTTCTTCTGCGGCTTCGCCTCCGGCATCGAGCAGATGATCCTGTGGCGCGCGATCCAGGGCTTCCTCGGAGCGGGCATGATCCCGACCGTGTTCGCTTCCGCCTATACGGTGTTTCCACGCGAGAAATTCTACATCGTCGGCCCGATCATCGGCCTGGTCGCGACGCTGGCGCCGACCATCGGGCCGACGGTCGGCGGCTACATCACCGATATGATGTCGTGGCACTGGCTGTTCTTCATCAACATCGTTCCCGGCGTCGGTATCACCATCGGCGTGCTGGCGCTGGTTGATTTCGACAAGCCGGACTTCGCGTTGCTCGATCATTTCGACTGGTGGGGCCTGCTGTTCATGGCGGGCTTCCTCGGTTCGCTCGAATACGTGCTGGAAGAGGGGCCGCAATATGAATGGCTGCAGGATACCTCGGTGGCGACCTGCGCTGCGGTCTGCTTCGTCTCGGCGATCGCCTTCTTCTGGCGTGTGCTGAGCGCGCGCGAGCCGATCGTCGATATCAGGACTTTCAGCGACCGCAATTTCGGCGTCGGTTGCCTGATCTCGTTCTGCATCGGCATCGGGCTCTATGGCCTGACCTACATGTATCCGCGCTATCTCGCGGAAGTGCGCGGTTACAGCGCGCTGATGATCGGCGAGACCATGTTCGTTTCCGGCATCACCATGTTCTTCACCGCGCCGATCGTCGGACGGCTGATGCTGAAAGTCGATATGCGCTACATCATCGCGTTCGGCCTCTGCATCTTCGCGCTCGGCTCCTACCAGATGACCTGGATCACCCGCGACTACGATTTCTACGAATTGCTGGTGCCGCAGATCCTGCGCGGCATCGGCATGATGTTCGCGATGGTGCCGACCAATACTATCGCGCTCGGCACGCTGGCGCCGGAGCGAGTCAAGAACGCTTCCGGCCTGTTCAACCTGACGCGCAACCTCGGCGGCGCGCTTGGACTGGCCGTTATCAACCAGGTGCTGAACGAGCGCACCGACCTCCACATCGCGCGGCTGCAGGAGCGCGTGAACTGGGGCAACGCCACCGCGACCGAAACCCTCACCATGTTCACCCAGCGCCTGCAAGGCATGGGCGACGCGGCAATGATGGCGATGAAGCAGTTGTCGCAGATCGTTCACCGTCAGGCGGTGGTGATGGGTTTCGGCGACGCTTTCTTCATGCTGACGATTTTCTACTTCGGTCTCAGCCTGCTGGTTATGCTGCTGGACAAGCCGTCCGCGATCGCGGCGGGCGGTGGCGGCGGCCACTGACGGCGCTTGTTCGTAGCCGTAGCCCGCATGAGTGAAGCGACATGCGGGAGGACTTCCATCTCGTGATCGCGCTCACGCGCTTGTCATATTGCAAATTGCGCCTGATGCATTTATAAGCAGCGCATTGTCACTCGAACCGGAGGAGGATTTGCATGATTTCGTCTCATTCGCAGACCACCCGTCCGCGTTCGGTATTTATGCTGGACGCCTGTCTCGCCCTTTGAGGGCGCACTCCGCCAGTTCCGATCGGACCGCCTGATTTTCGGGTTGCCGATCTCCAAAGCTTCCCAACGAGTTACCTGTTAATTTAACGACGCTGTCGGCCGGCCTGGTGCCGTCCTGCGTCGTCCAGATGGAGCCGGTTTGCGCGCGAGCGTTGCCGGATGACGCCATGACCGCTCAAGAGACCGCTCAGTTCAACAAACGTCCCGCCGCGATACGCGTGGTGATCCCGTTCGTGTTTCGTCACTGGCTCGAACAGCCCGGCCGCGCTGCCGTCGTCGCCGGCGGTTTTCTCGGCGCGACCGCGGCCGACCTGTTCATGCCGGTGTTCTCGGGCAAGCTCGTCGACGCGCTGACGCTGGGTGCTTCCGACCCGGCAGCGCGGCAGGCTGCGTTCACGGCCTTTGGCGGCATCGTCGCGCTCGGCCTGTTGTCGATGATCCTGCGCCTTACCGGATTGCAGGCGATCGTGCCGTTCACGTTGAAGCTGATGTCCGACATCGCGCGCGATGCCTTCGTGCGGGTGCAGCGCTTTTCGACCGACTGGCACGCCAACTCGTTTGCCGGATCGACCGTGCGCAAGGTCACGCGCGGCATGTGGGCGCTCGACCTGCTTAACGACACCATCCTGATGGCGCTGGCGCCATCGCTCCTGGTGTTGCTGGGATCGATGATCCTGCTCGGGCTGCACTGGCCCGTGCTCGGCGCGGTGATCGCGGCGGGTACGCTGGTCTATGTCGCGATGACGGTGGCGTTTTCGGTCAACTACATCGCGCCCGCGGCGCGGCTGTCGAATGCCTGGGACACCAGGGTCGGCGGCACGCTGGCCGACGCGTTGAGCTGCAACGCGGTGGTCAAATCCTTTGGCGCCGAAGCGCGCGAGGACGAGCGGCTCGAGAGCGTGATCGCGCGCTGGCGCGCGCGCGTGCGGCGAACCTGGCTGCGCTACAATTACACGTCGACGGCGCAACAGGCCGTGCTGCTGTGCTTTCGTGCCTCGGTGGTCGGCGGCGCGGTCCTGCTGTGGATTGCCGGCCGCGCCTCGCCGGGCGACGTCACCTATGTGCTGACCAGCTACTACATCATCCATGCGTATCTGCGTGACGTCGGCATGCACATCAACAACCTGCAACGTTCGGTCAACGACATGGAGGAACTGGTTGCGATCCATGGCGAGCCGGCGGGCATTGTTGACGCGCCCGCCGCGAAGCCGATCGACATCCAGGGCGGCCGCATCGTGTTCGACGCCGTGACGTTCCATTACGGCGGCCATCGCACGCCGCTGTATGACCGCCTGTCGGTGGACATCAAGGCCGGAGAGCGGGTCGGCCTGGTCGGGCGTTCCGGCTCCGGCAAGACCACCTTCGTCAAGCTGGTGCAGAGGCTTTATGACATCGGCGGCGGTCAGATCCTGATCGACGGTCAGAATATCGCTGACGCAACGCAGCAATCGCTGCGCAGCCAGATCGCGATCGTGCAGCAGGAGCCGATCCTGTTTCACCGCACGCTGGCCGAGAACATCGCCTATGGCAGGCCCGGCGCCTCGATGGCGGCGATCGAACAGGCGGCTCGCCTGGCGAACGCGCACGACTTCATCCTGCGGCTGCCGAAAGGGTACGGCACGCTGGTCGGCGAACGCGGCGTCAAGCTGTCGGGCGGCGAGCGGCAGCGCGTCGCGCTGGCGCGGGCGTTCCTGGCCGATGCACCGGTCTTGATTTTGGACGAGGCGACCTCGAGCCTCGATTCGGAATCGGAAGGACTGATCCAGCAGGCGATGGAACGGCTGATGAAAGGCCGAACCTCGATCGTGATCGCGCACCGGCTCTCGACGGTGCGCAGCCTCGACCGGATTCTGGTGTTCGACCGCGGCGAGATCGTCGAGCAGGGTACCCACGCGATGCTGACGGCGCGCCCCGGGGGCATCTATCGCGGGCTGTTCGAGCGGCAGGCCACGGAATTCGGCCGCATTTCGGCGGCGGAATAATTCGCGTTGTTGCTAACGGGATCGATGCCGGAATATCTTTCCGGCATCGAAGGGGCTTGGGGCGCGATGCGCTGGTTCCACAAAGATCGGCCGCCGGACGTATGGGAATCCGTTTCCGATCAGCCGCTTGGCGATATCGGGGCGGCGCAGAAGATTCGCGAGATTTGCGCGGCAGCCGGATCGATCGCCGAAACGATGACTTTGCCGGGCGGGCGCAACGCTGAAGCCAGGAAGGCGGTTGACACCGAGCGCTATCAGGCCGCCGTCAAGTGTGCGCTCGAACTGGCGAAGCAGATTTCCGACGATGCGATGCGCGACATCGCGGTCAGCCAGATCATCGGCCTGTCGGTGAAGGCCGGCCACTTCAAGACCGCGAGGGTGCTGCTGCGCGCCATCCGCTCGGAAAAGACCCAGGCCGAACTGATGGTCAGTCATCCGCCGCTGATCGATCAGGAGGCCGCGAGCTGAGGCGGTTCACGCTGCTGTTCCGCCGGCGCGGTGGCTACAGGCCTGCCGCGCGTGCGGGTCGAGATCGCGACCGTCGCGACCACGGCTGCTGCGAACAGCAGAATCTGCAGCGTGATGGTTTCGCCGGCGAACAATGCGGCCAGCGCAAAGGTGAAGAAGGGTTGCAGCAACTGCACCTGCGATACCCGCGCGATGCCGCCCATCGCCATGCCGGCATTCCAGGCGAAGAAGCCGATCCATTGCGAGAACAGCGCGACGTAAAGCAGCGCCAGCCACGGTTTCAGCGCGACATGGGTGATGTCGGCGGGCATCGTCAGCGCGGCAGCGGGAATTGAAAACGGGAGCGAGATCACCAGTACCCAGCTAATGACCTCCCAGCCCGGCATCTGTGACGTCAGCCGCCCGGAGAAGGCGTAGCCGACCGCGGAGACGGCGACCGCCGCAAACAGCAGGGCGTCGCCAAACGACAGTGCGCCGCCGCCCTGGCGCAGCGCAAAGGCGATCACGATCGCAGCTCCGGCGAACGAAGCGATCCAGAACAGCGGACGCGGCCGCTCATGGGTAATGGCGACGGCGACCAGCGCGGTCGCAATCGGCATGATTCCGAAAATGAGCCCGCCATGCGAGGCGTCGACGGTCTGCACCGCCATCGCCATCAGGAACGGAAACAGCACGGCGACACACAGCATCGTCACCACCAGTTGCGGCCACAGCGCCCGCGGCGGCAGCGGCCGGCGCAACACCAGCAGCAACGCCAGCGAACAGACGCCGGCGATCACCGTGCGCAGTGCGGTAAGCGCCATCGGATCAATCGCGGATACGGCGATGCGCGTCGCCGGCAGCGTGCCGCCGAAGATCGCGACGCCGACAAAGCCCAGCAGCAGGCCAAGACGTTCGCGTGAAGAGTGAGGGGCGCTCATGGCGAGATCAGTTAGCTGCTTTGCGAGATCGCGTACAGCAATCTACTCGGAGCACATGGCCGCCATGCGCCGTCTAGCTCGGAGCAATGCTGCTCCACACCAGTCCAAGTCCCGACATGAACAGCAGTGCCAGCACGACGTCGTAGAAATTCCGGTCGCTCAGCGCGCTGTAGGTGCGCATGCCGATGCGAGCGCCGATCAGCGTGCCCGGCAGCGCCAGCATCGCCAGCCAGAACACGCCGGTTTTGACGAAGCCGTTGGCGATCTGCAGCACCAGGGCGGCGCCGAGCACGCTGCCGTTGAAGATCTGGAACACGCCGCGGCGCTGGTCCTTGGTCCAGCCGCGGATGCTCGCCCACAGGGTCGGCAGCGGGCCGGACAGGCCGGCGAGGCCGCCTAGGATGCCGCCGGCAAAACCGACGGCCGCATCCGCCAGCCGGCCGCCGAACTGAAAGGCCATCGGCTTGCGGATGAAATAGAGCGCGGTCGGAAACACCAGCAACATGACGCCGACGCTGAGCTTGAAGTGTTGCGGATCGGCGCGTGCGACCAGCAGCGCCCCGATCGGCATGCCGACGAGGCCGCCGGCCACGAACGGCCCTGCCAGCTTGAAGTCGAGCAGCTTCCACATCGACGGCAGCGTCGAGATCTGCGAACTGACCGAGCAGATCAGGACCAGCGGCACGGCGATTGCGGGCGGCAGGATGTAAAGCCAGATCCCCAGCGCCATCAGCGCCGTGCCGAATCCGGCCAGCCCGGAAACGAAGCCGCCGGCGAGTGCGCCGGCGAGAAGAATGGCGTAGGTGGCGACGTCCAATTTCCGTTTCCTGCGATGGTGATTTGCGCCGACGTTTACACGACGCAACGGACAGGTACTATCCCTGCAACAATAACCATGGGGAAACGGCCCAATGAATGCGAGCTCTCCGAAAATCTTCCTGGTCTGCCACGGTGCGTGGTCCGCCGGCTGGGCGTGGAAGAAGATGCATCCGCTGATGCAGGCGGCAGGCCACCGGCTGGTGACGCCGAGTTACACGGGGTTGGGCGAGCGCGCGCATCTGGCGCATCAGGGCCTCGACCTCGAAGCCCACATCCAGGATGTGCTGAATGTGATCCGTTACGAGGACCTGCGCGACATCGTGCTGGTTGGCCACAGCTACGGTGGCATGGTTGCGACCGGCGTCGCCGACCGCGTACGCGACAAGGTCACGCAACTGATCTATATCGACGCCTTCGTGCCCGGCGACGGACAGTCGCTGTTCGATCTCAACGAGGGCGGACGGGCTCATCTTCAGAAGATTGCCAAAGAGGGCGACGGCTGGCGTGTGCCGCCGATGCAGACGCCGCCGGATACGGCGCCTGCCGATGTCGAATGGCTGTCGACGCGCCGGGTCCAGATGCCGATCAAATGCTTCGAACAGCAACTCAAGCTGCAGAACGGTCCGCTGACCTTGCCGCGCAGCTACATCTACGCCACGCGCATTACGCCGGCCGATACGTTCGGGCGGTTCTCGCAAATGACGAAAAACGATCCGGCCTGGCGCTATTTCGAGATCGACGCCAGCCATTCGCCGAACGTCACCGCGCCGGAGGCGTTGATGGGGCTGTTAGAGAAGATTGCGGGGTAACAACGCGTACCGTCATTCCGGGGCGCATCGAAGATGCGAACCCGGAAGTTCGAGATTGTTGCGCGAACTTCCGGGTTCGATGCTTCGCATCGCCCCGGAATGACGGCATCTGAAATTGGCGAGGGGTCCGGCGCGTTACGCCGAACCCCTCATGGTCTCACTTGTTTAGTTTGATGCGTTTTCTTCGCGAACCGGAAATCCACTTCGCTCGAAAACGCTATAGATATCAGCCAGCCTGTAAGCCGGGTTCTGTAAGGCACCGCCCGCTTGCGCGGACGATACGTGACGGCCATTCCTCTGGGACCATGTTTGCACATGGCCTCGAGCAACCTACCCGGACAGCGAGCCTGACATCGCCCTGCGGTGTTATCGCCCTCGGGCGAACTAACCGCGTTGCCGTCCCTATTCGGTTTTGCTCCCGGTGTGGTTTGCCATGCCGTTTCCGTTGCCGGACCCGCGGTGCGCTCTTACCGCACCTTTTCACCCTTACTCCGTCCGAAGAGGGAGCGGTTCGTTCTCTGTGGCACTGTCCCTGGGGTCGCCCCCGCCGGATGTTATCCGGCACCGTATGTCGATGGAGCCCGGACTTTCCTCTCCCGCAGCCTTTCGACCGTAGCGGGAGCGGCCGTCCGGCCGACTGACGCGATAGGCATGGGGGCTGCGGCGGCCGGCGTCAAGCGACCGCGATGGTTAATCCGGGTCATCGGGGCTGATTTCAGCGCGGAACCGGCGGCTTCCTGGTCCAAAATAAATTATCCTGACGATGTCGTTTTGCCGGAGGCCCGTTCGACTGGGTGTCGGCAAACCCGCCGATCACTGAGGAGTGGACGAGATGAAGTATCTGTTGCTGATCTATCGAAGCGATGAAGCCTACGGGAAAATGACCCCTGAACAGCGCAAGGCGTTGTCCGGCGAATACGGCGCGTTCACCCAGTCGATCGTGCAGAGCGGCCACTTCAAGGCCGGCGATGGGCTGCAGCCGGTTTCGACGGCCACCACGGTCCGCGTTCGCGAAGGCAAGCGGCTTACGACCGATGGCCCGTTCGCCGAGACGCGTGAGCAACTCGCCGGCTACTATCTGATCGAAGCCAAGGATCTCGACGACGCGCTGGCGATCGCTGCGCGCATTCCGGAAGCGGTGCGGGGTTGTATCGAGGTTCGGCCGGTCATGATTTATGATTGAGGTATCGTTCCGGGGCGCGAAGCGAACCCGGAACCTCGAGATTTCGGGTTCGTCCTTCGGACGCCCCGGAATGACGGGAGATCCAATGACACCGATCGAAATCGAAAAGACATTCCGCGACGAGTCGGGCAGGGCGCTGGCGACCCTGATCCGCCTCGTCGGCGATTTCGATCTGGCGCAGGACGCCTTGCAGGATGCATTCGCGGTGGCGCTGGAGCGCTGGCCTGGCGGCGAGCTGCCGTCCAATCCGCGGGCGTGGCTGGTCAATGTCGGCCGCAACAAGGCGATCGATCGGGTTCGCCGCGACGTTTCGTTCCGCAGCAAGCAGCAGGCGCTGACGCACGAATTGCTGCTGCAGGCCTCAGGGGAATGCGAACCGAGCGACGGCGCGCTCGACGACGACATGCTGCGGTTGATCTTCACCTGCTGCCATCCGTCCTTTGCCGCCGAGGTGCAGGTGGCGTTGACGTTGCGCACGGTATGCGGACTTACGACTTCAGAGGTCGCGCGCGCCTTTGTCGCCAGTGAGGAGGCGATGGCGCAGCGGCTGTTGCGCGCCAAGCAGAAAATCCGGCTCGCCGGCATTCCCTATGAGGTGCCGGAGCGCGAGGCGCTGGAGCCGCGGCTGCGCGGCGTGCTGGCGGTGATCTATCTCGTCTTCACCGAAGGTTATGCCGCGACCGCGGGCGAGGATTTGATGCGGCCGGATCTGGCGCGCGAGGCGATCCGGCTGGCGCGGATGCTCGATGCGCTGATGCCCGGTCGCGGCGAGGTCAAGGGATTGCTGGCGTTGATGCTGCTGCACGATTCCCGCCGCGCCGGCCGCGAGACCGATGGCGGCGACATCGTGCTGCTGGAAGAACAGGACCGCGCGCTGTGGGACCGCGACCAGATCGCCGAGGGGTTGGTGCTGGTGGAAGAAGCGTTGCAGATGCCGGGCCGGCCGCAATCCTATGCGGTGCAGGCGGCGATCGCCGCGCTACATGCGCGCGCGGCGAGTTACGATGAAACCGACTGGCCGCAGATCGCAGGGCTCTATGAAGTGCTGCTGCGGATCAGCCCGTCGCCGGTGATCGAGCTCAACCACGCCGCCGTGGTCTCGATGGTCGACGGGCCGGCACGCGCCCTCGACCTGGTCGATGCGGTGGCGGCGCGGGGCGGACTGAAGGGCTATGAGCTGTTACCGGCCGTGCGCGCCGACCTGTTGCGCCGGCTCGGCCGCGTCGAGGCCGCGCGCGCGGAATACCTGGCGGCAACGGAGGCGACACAACTGGAGCCGCTACGGCGGCTCTATGCGCGGCGGATGAAGGAAATGGGTTGATTTCACCTCGCCCCGCTTGCGGGGAGAGGTCGACGCGAAGCGTCGGGTGAGGGGGACTCACCGTGTACCCAAATCTTTCGAATTTGCGGAGGCAGCCCCTCACCCCAACCCTCTAAGAGCGAGCTTCGCTCGTCTCGACCCCGCAGCAAGAGCGGGGCGAGGGAGTATATCCTACTTCGCCGCAACCGTCGTCGCCGGCTGCGTCGCGTCGGCCGGCAGGCTCGACAGCAGCGCGTGCAGCGTGGTCATGGTCGAGTGATCGGCGATCCCGTCGACGCGCTCGGGACGGAAGTGGCGCTGGAACGCGGTGACGACTTCCATGGTGGCGCCGTCGAATTTGCCTGACGTCGGCACGTTGTAGCCGTAGCGTGCGAGCGCTGCCTGCAGACCGGCGACATCGTCGCTGATGCTGCCGAGCTTCAACGCTTCGCTGCGCACGATCGGCGCCGGTTGCACCCAGTGGCCGACGCCGGAATTGGCCAGCGAGTGCCACGGGAATTTCTCGCCCGGATCCTTCTTGCGCGCCGGCGCGACGTCGGAATGGGCGAGCACGCGATGCGGAGGCACGTTGCGCCGGAGCATGATGCCGCGGCACAGCGCGATCACGGCGGCGATCTGGCGCAGCGGAAAATCCGGATAGCCCCAGTCGTGGCCGCGGTTGATGATCTCGATCCCGATCGAGCAGGAATTGATGTCTTCCTCGCCGGCCCAGCACGATACGCCGGCATGCCAGGCGCGCTTGGCTTCGGGCACGCATTGCACGATTCGGCCGTCCTCCAGCACGATGTAATGCGCCGAGACTTCGGTGCCTGCGGTGCAGAGCTGGGCGATCGCGCCTTCCACATCCGGCATGCCGGTGTAGTGCAGCACGATCATGTCGGCCTGTCGGCCCTTGTTGCGGTCGCCGTAGTTCGCCGACGGGATGACGTCGGAGGCGATCGAGGAATCCGGGGTGAAAGTCTTCATGTCCGCGTTGGCCCTGGGAACGGGGAGGGCGCGTTGACGCTTCGAATCAATACCAGCAGTCGCGAACGAACCAGAGGACATCTTGATACTCAAATACGGGCAGGAGAACGGCAAACGCGGTTTTACAAAAAACGAGCGTTTACTATTCCTTTACCTTGTCGCCCGCGCAATCCGGAACGTCCTGTTCCGCTTCGCATTTCGGCTGGGGTGTGTGCGCCCTGCATCACTGGCCGCCGGCGGCCGGATTGGGCCCCGAAAACACGCCAAAGCCGCCGCAGATCTTCAACGCTTTCTTAACGCTAAGTGCCGTTACTAAGTGGTGAAGAGCCGAACCGGTTTTGGGGACGGCAGAGGCCCTCTTTCCCGCTCGAAATGCCATGGCAACCCAGCAAATCCCGTTCGGAGTTCAGGGTTTGCGGGCCGGGTCGGGGAATGGCGAACGCGCCTCACGGCGGCTTTTTAGCCGGGAAAGCCCGGCAAAGCGCGGAGATTCGAGGCGCAATGGGCTCGCTCGCGTCCAAATTCCAATTTCCTTGCTGGGATCCGCCAGAGGCTGGCGCATGAGCGAGGCAGGCCCTCGTCATATCTCCGTTCTCGGCCGCGAGGCGGTCGAGATGCTGAGCCCCCATGACGGCGGCATCTACGTCGATGCGACCTTCGGCGCCGGCGGCTACAGCCGTGCCATCCTCGATACCGCGGGAACCCGGGTCATCGGTATCGACCGCGACCGGTCAGCGATTACCGGTGGGTTCGATCTGGTCGACCGTGCCGGCGGCCGGTTGACCCTGGTCGAGGACCGTTTTTCCAATCTCGACGACGTCTGCGCCGCGCAAGGCATCGATGGCGTCGACGGCGTCGTGATGGATGTCGGCGTCTCCTCGATGCAGCTCGACCAGGCCGAGCGCGGCTTTTCGTTCCGGCTCGGTGGCCCGCTCGACATGCGGATGGGCCACGATGGCCCGACCGCGGCCGATGTGGTGGCCAAGGCTTCCGAGGCCGATCTCGCCAACATCTTCTACATCTTCGGCGAGGAGCGCTATTCGCGCCAGGTCGCGCGTGCCATCGTTGCCGCCCGCAAGGAAGCGCCGATCACGACCACGCAGGCGCTGGCCGATATCGTCTCCAAGGTGGTTCATTCCAAGCCGAACGAGATCCATCCGGCAACGCGGACGTTCCAGGGCCTGCGAATTTTCGTCAACGCCGAGCTCGACGAGCTGCACCTGGCCTTGGCCGCAGCGGAACGCGTGCTGAAGCCGGGCGGCCGGCTGGTCGTGGTGTCGTTCCACTCGCTGGAAGACCGCATCGTCAAGGATTTCCTCAATGCGCGCGGCAAGACCGGCGGCGGTTCGCGGCATCTGCCGGAAATGGCGCAGACCGCACCGAGCTTCAAGATATTGACCAAGCGTCCCGTCACGCCCGGCGATGCCGAAGTTGCCGCCAATCCGCGCGCGCGTTCGGCCAAACTGCGCGCCGGCGAGCGCACCGACGCGCCCGCGCATGCGGCCAGTGAACTGCCGGAATGGCCGACGCTCGCCAGCGTGATGAGGGGAGGCTGACCATGCGTGTCATCCATCTCTTCGTCATCGGCATGCTGGTGTTCGCGGCGGCCTATGTCTACCGCATCAAGATGGAATCGACCTCGCGGGTCGAGCGCGTGCTGCGGCTGAATGCGGAAATCCGCGAACAGCGCGACGCCATCGCGACGCTGCGCGCCGAATGGGCCAAGCTCGATGCGCCGCTGCGGCTGCAGGGGCTTGCCGACCGTTATCTCGGCCTGAAGCCGCTGAACGCCACCCAATACGACAGCCTGAAGAACCTGCCCGAGCGGCCGCCGAGCTTTGCGCGGCCCGGCGCTCCCGACCCGATCGGCGCGATGATCGACACCATCGAGGCCAAGGTCGATCCAACTACCGTGACCGGTTCGATACCGGCGCCGGCAAACCAGCCTGGGACCAAGCAATGACCGACCAGGCCCTCACCACGACGACCAACAAGCCCACGGAGCCGTGGCGGCAGCGGTTGATCCGCAGCCTGCTCTACGGGCGCAATGTCGATCGCGCCGCGAAGGCGCGCGCCCGTGTCGGCTTTGCGATTCTGGCATTCGCCTGCGTCTACGCCATTCTCGCCGGGCGCCTGGTGATGTTCGCGGTCGGCGCCGACAATCACGGCGCACGCCGCACGGCCTCGCAGGACGCGATCGCGACCGCGCGGCCCGATATCGTCGACCGCAACGGCGAGGTGCTGGCCACCGACGTCAAGGCGCCGAGCCTGTTCGCCGAACCGCGCCGCATCATCGACAAGGACGAGGCGATCGAACTGCTGACCGCGACCTTGCCGGATCTCGACATCGGCGAAGTCCGCGACCGCATTTCGTCGCGCAAGGGCTTCGTCTGGTTGAAGCGTGAAATCACGCCGAAGCAGCAGCAGGATATCCACCGCCTCGGCATTCCCGGGATCGGCTTCCTGCGCGAGAACAAGCGGGTCTATCCGACCGGCGCCGAAGTCGCCCACCTGATCGGCCTGGTGAACATCGACAACCAGGGCATCGCCGGCATGGAGAAGTGGCTGGACACCAATGGTCTCGCCGATCTGCACCGTGCCGGCTTTGCCACCGACCGGCTGCAAAAGCCGGTGGAACTGTCGGTCGACCTGCGCGTCGAGCACGCGCTGCGCGATGAACTGCTGAAGGCGAAAGAGAAGTTCAAGGCCAAGGCGGCCTCCGGTCTCGTTTCCAACGTCAGGACCGGCGAGATCGTGGCGATGGTGTCGGTGCCGGATTTCGATCCGAACAATCCGAAGGAAGCGCACGACCCCGATCGTATCAACCGCCTGACCACCGGCGTCTACGAAATGGGATCGACGTTCAAGGCGTTCACGCTGGCGATGGCGCTGGATTCCGGCAAGTACGGTCTCGACTCGATGTGGGACGCGCGCGGGCCGTTGCACTACGGCAAGTTCGCCATTCATGACGATCATGCGCTGGGGCGGATGATCAACATGAAGGAAGTGTTCTATTATTCGTCCAACGTCGGCGCGGCGCGGATCGCGCTGGCGCAGGGCGTCGAGGCGCACAAGGCATTCCTGCGCAAGTTGGGCCAGCTCGAACGTCTGCGAACGGAACTGCCGGAGAGCGCTTCGCCGATTCTGCCGAAGCGCTGGGCCGAACTGAACACGGTCACGATTGCGTTCGGTCACGGCATCGCGGTGGCTCCGTTGCAGGCGGTGATGGGCATCGATGCGCTGGTCAATGGCGGCTACCTGATTCCGCCGACCTTCATGAAGCGCACCGAAGAGGAAGCGATGGCGATCGCCAAGCGGGTGATCAAGCCGGAGACCTCCGACAAGATGCGCTACCTGATGCGGCTGAATGCCGAGATCGGCACCGCCAAGAAGGCCGACGTCAAGGGCTATTACATCGGCGGCAAGACGGGCACCGCGGAAAAGGTCATCAACGGCCGCTACGCCAAGAAGCGCGTGCTGAACGCCTTCACCGCGATCCTGCCGGCCGACAACCCGAAATACCAGCTCCTGATCATGCTGGACGAGCCGCAGCCGCTGAAGGAAACCTACGGCTTCATCACCTCGGGCTGGAACGCGGTTCCGACCGGCGGCGCCGTGATTTCCCGTATTGCGCCGCTTCTGGGCGTCGAACCGCGCTTCGATCTGCCGCCGTCCGACCGCCTTATTCTTGCGGGATCGAGGACAACCCAGTAATCCGTACCCAGGGCTGGAACTGCGCCGGACGGACTGGAAGAGCATGAGACTTCGCGACCTCCTCAGCGACGATGCTGTGATCGAGCCAGCCATCGACTCCAAGGACCTGAACGTCAAGGACCTGAACGTCAAGGGCCTGGCGGTCGACAGCCGCGC
>Ga0209023_10002454_pt1 | contig 23123 bp, 20 predicted proteins | sample LakOneMetagenome_FD_187468 | JGI IMG/M metagenome (GOLD analysis project Ga0209023, IMG submission 187468) | Freshwater and sediment microbial communities from Lake Erie, Canada (SPAdes) (version 2) | ecosystem: Environmental > Aquatic > Freshwater > Lentic | place: Lake Erie, Canada... | reverse complement strand
GGGCTGGCGGTGCTGTGCCGCAGCTACGGGGTCGATGCGGTGCCCTTGCTGCGTCAGGCGGGGCTCCCCGCCAATGCCGAAGTACAGCCCGATCGCCGCTTCCCGGTCGAGGCGGTCAACCACGTGCTCGAGCTGGCCGCCGCAGCAACCGGGCGCGACGATTTCGGGCTGCGGCTGGCCGAACTGCGCGGGCTTTCCAACCTTGGCCCGATTGGCCTGATCGCGCGCGACGAGCCCAGCGTGGGCGCGGCTTTCGCAGTGATCGAGGCCTACCTGCCGCTGCACAACGATGCGCTGGCGATCAGCCGCCAGCACTTTGGCGAACTGGTGGTGCTGCGCTCCGAAATCCTTGCCCCGGGCCGCAAGGTCCAGGCGATTGACATGGCGCTGGCGGCGCAGCACCGGATCCTGCACCAACTGGCCGGACCGGGCTGGGCAGCCGAGGAAATATGCCTGACCCGCGCCGCGCCGGCCGATCCCGGACGCTTTCGCCAGATCCTGGGGACGCGCCTGCGCTTCGATGCCGAATTCGACGGAATCGTGATCCGCGCCGACCTGTTCGAGCGCCCCAACCCGCTGGCCGACACCGCCTTCAGACCCTATGCCAGCCAGCTGCTGCGCAGCGCCGCCCCGGGTGCGAGCGAGGCGATGGCCATGCGGGTTGAACGCATCCTGCCACTGTTGCTGCCCAGTGGACGCTGCACCGCCGCGCAGGTCGCCGCCCAGCTGGGCCTGTCGCGCCGGACCTTGACCCGGGCGCTGGAAAGCGAGGGTACGCGGTTCCTTGAACTGCTTGATCAGGCCCGCGAAGATGTGGCCCGGCGGCACCTGGCCGGGCGCGCCCGCAACCTGGGGCAGATCGCCGACCTGCTGGGCTTTTCCAGCCCCGCAGCATTCACCACCTGGTTCCGCCGCCGCTTCGGGCAAAGCCCCAGCCAGTGGCGCAGCGCGAACGGTTAGGGCTGATCCAATCCCCCGAAGAAGCCCACGATCTCCTCGGCCACCCATTCGGGCCGCTCCTCCGGGATCCAGTGCCCACAATTTTCCGCCACTCCGCCACTGACATTGCTGGCCACCCGCGCCCAGCTTTCCAGCGCGGTCATGCCGCGCCCGCGGGTCGCGGGATCGCCGCCATAAACCAGGATCGGCATTTCCAGCCTGTTGCCAGCCTCGCGAAACGCAGAGTTGTCGGCGATGTCCTGCGGAACTGCGCGGTAATAGTTGAACCCGGCAGTCATTGCGCCGGACTGCGAATAGGCGCGGACGTATTCGGCCTGGGCCTCGTCCGCAATAGCGTCCGCGCGGGCCCCCGCCATCCGGAAGAAGAAGCGCAGGTAGATATCCTCGCGCCCCTCGGTCAGCGCCTCGGGCAGGCCGGGCAGCGCGTGGAAGCCGAAATGCCAGCGGCCATGATGCTCGATCGGCCCGCCATCGCCCAGCACCGGGGCATCGAACACCGCCATGGCGCTGACCCGCTCGGAGAACTGTGCGGCAAGCGCGAAGGCGACCGGGCCGCCCCAGTCGTGCGCGACCACACCATAGCTGTCGTGGCCCTGCGCGGCCATCAGCTCGGCCATGTCGCGCGCCACCGTCATCTTGTCAAAGCCATCCGCGGGGCGGCTTGAATCTCCCAGACCGGTGAGGTCGGCTGCGATAACGCGGTATCCGGCCTGGGCTAGCGGTCCGATCACATCGCGCCACATGAACCAGGTCTGCGGCCAGCCGTGGAGCAGCAATAGCGGTGGCCCGTCTACCGGTCCCGCGCTGACGCAGTGCAGCGCCGCGCGGGAGGTCGGGACTGTCGCGTGATGAAATCGCGCGGGCATGGCCGGACTCAGTTTCCGGTGAAACTGGTGACGTCGACCGGCGTGATGCCCTGCGCTGCGCAGTAGTCGGCATAACGCTTGAGCATCGACTTCCAATTCTCGACCGCCAGGATGTTGTCGTTCTCATCGAGCAGGTTCCTGTCACCGACGATGATATTGAGCGTGATTACTTCGGCATCGGGCAGGGCTTCGGGAGTGTGAGCCGAAGCGGCGGTTTCGAAAACCATGCTGCCCGGACCGGCAACCCAGTTGTGCTCAAGATAGCGCCATGAACCAGCCACGGTGTAGACATGGACGGTCCCGGCGTGATGATGCTTTGGCAACTGCATCCCGGCGGGCAGCTTGAGCAGGGTGGTCCATTCGCCGCTCACCGGATTGATCTTGATCAGCTTGAGGAAGATTTCGTCCGAATAGGGCAGGAACGGAATCCATGGCAGGGCATCGACATCAACGTAGGCCGTGCCGACAGAGTCGGAAAAGAAGGTCATTGGTTGCTCCCGGATTTCTGGATTGGGTCTGGATCAGAACGGCCGATCGCCGATGATCGTCGCTCGGTTCATGCGTCGCACGCAGGGCGGATAGTCCATCACCGCGTAGTGCTGGGTGCAGCGATTGTCCCACATCGCCACGCTGTTCGGCGTCCAGCGCCAGCGAACCTGGTATTCGGGGATTGCCGCCTGGCTGATCAGATAGCGTAGCAAGCTGCCCGAACCGTCGGTGAAATCCTGCCCGACGCGGACCCGCTTGGCGGTGTGGTAGTTGGTGAAATGGGTCGCGAAGCCGCCGACGTAGAGTGATTTGTTGCCGGTCACGGGGTGGGTGCGCACAACGGGATGCTCGGGGTCGGGAAAGCGTTCCTTCATTGCCAGCCGTTCTTCGATCGGCTTGGCAGCCATGAAGCTGGCCTCCATCGAATGGCGTGCGCGCAAGTCGGCGATGTCTTGCTTGATGTGATCGGGCAAACGTTCGTAGGCCAGCTCCATATTGGCCCACATCGTGTCTCCGCCCACCGAAGGACATTCGACGCAGCGCAGCACTGCGCCCATCGGCGGTTCTTCGCGCCAGGCGGCATCGCTGTGCCAGGCGTTTTCGTAGCGCTCGGGCGGGCTTTCGGGGCTTTTCCAGATGTGGATGATACCCGGTTCGCCATCGGCACTGTTCGCCAGCGGATGATCTTCGAGATCGCCGAACCGGCGGGCGACCGCAGCATGCTGGGCGTCGGTCATGTCCTGATCGCGAAAGAACAGCACTTTGTGCTTGAGCAGGAGCGCCTCGATTTCACCGGCCAGATCGTCGTTAGTGCCCATTTCGGCCAGATTGATATCGCTGATCTGGGCGCCGAGCGCGCAGGTGAGTTGTTCGACTTGCATGGTCATTCTCCCAGTACAAAAACGGACGATCCGATGGTCTTGCCCGCCTCGAGATCGCGATGGGCCTGGACACAGTCTTCAAGGCCATAGCGAGCGCCGATCTCGACCTTGATTCGCCCGGCGGCGAGGTGATCGAACCAGAAGCCGGCCATTTCCGCGCGCTCGGCGGGGTCGGTGAAGTAATCGACAAAGGCCGGGCGGGTAAAATAGACCGAGCCCTGCATTGCCAGTTGCAACGCGTCGATCGGCGGGAACGGGCCCGAGGCCGTCCCGCAGCCAACCAACACCCCGCGCCGCCGCAGCGATTTGAGCGAACCTTCGAACGTATCGGCGCCGACCGAATCGAACACCGTCTGCACGCCTTCGCCCCCGGTCAGTTCCCTGACCCGCGCGGCGACATCCTCGCGGCGGTAGAAGATGATTGCGTCGCAGCCCACCTCGCGGGCCTTGGCGGCCTTTTCCTCGCTCGAGACCGTGCCGATCACGCGCAGGCCCAGCAGCTTGGCGACCTGGATCGCCAGCAGTCCGACGCCCCCGGCGGCGGCGTGCAGCAGCACCGTGTCGCCCGCCTTCAGCCGCGGGTCGACCTTCATCATCCAGTAAACCGCGGTGAGGCCGCGCATGGTCGAGGCCGCGGCAGTCTCATACGTAACGCTGTCCGGCAGCTTGAGCAAAGGCGCGGCGGGCATGACGCGTTCGGTCGAATAGGCCCCCAAAGGGCCGCCGTTGTAACTGACCCGGTCACCGGGGGAGACGCTGGTCACCCCCTCGCCGACGGCCAGCACTTCGCCCGCACCTTCCACGCCGATCCCGCAGGGCGGCTGGACCGGGTAGTAGCCGGTGCGGAAGTAGGTGTCGGCAAAGTTGCAGCCCACCGCGTGGTGGCGGATCCGCACTTCGCCCGGGCCCGGGTCGCCGACCTCGACTTGCTCGAGCGTCAGGACCTCGGGTCCGCCAGTCTGGTGGAATCGGACGGCTTGGGCCATCGGTTGGTTCTCCCATTTGTCTATGTTTGCTTATGCCGGGGCGATAGCCGCTCTTCGGGTTGCAATTTTCACAATTCGTGACATATTTTTTACATTTGGCGACACACGCGTGGCGGGAGGCAACAAGTGACGCGGATGGTCCGGGCGGCATCGCTGGGCGGTTACCTGGAATGCATGGCAGCGCTCGGCACCGATCCGGCGCCGCTGCTGCGCGAGCAAGGCCTGACCCGCACTCAGCTGGCCAATCCCGAAGCTCCGATTTCGGCCCAGGCCGTGGTTCGCTTGCTGGAGCGCAGCGCGCAGGCGAGTGGCTGCCGCACGCTGGGGCTGCGCATGGCCGAAGGCAGGCTGCTGGCGAACCTGGGCAGCGCCAGCTTGCTGATCCTGCACCAGCCCTCGCTCAGGCACTCGCTCGAGGCGCTGCGCGAATTCCGCAGCCGGATCAATTCGACGCTGGTGCTGACGCTCGATGAGCAGGAGGGTGAGGCCGTGCTGCGCGAGGACCTGGTCCTGGCCGTGCCCGAGCCGGCCGTGCAGGCGCACGAGCTGGGGCTGGGCGTGCTGGTCCGGCTGTGCCGGGCAGTGCTGGGCGATGGCTGGTCGCCCCGGCTGGCCTGCCTGACCAGCGAGGCTCCGGTCGGAACCGACCTGGCCCGGTTCCGCCGCCTGCTGCGCTGCGACTTGCAGTTCGCGGCCGAGTTCAACGCGCTGGTCTTCCCCGCCAGCGATCTCGACCGGTCCGGGGCGCTGGCCGATCCCGGAATGGCGGCCCATGCCCGCAGTCTGCTCGATGCCGTCAGGCGCGGTGCGGCCCGTACCGCGCGCGAGCAGGTCGAAGGGCTGATCCACCTGCTGCTGCCGGCCGGGCGGGCGACGATCCAGGCCTGCGCCGCTTCGCAAGGGTTGACCGTGCGCACCTTGCAGCGCCGCTTGGACGATGAGGGCGCGGTATTCAGCGAGCTGCTGAACGCTGCGCGGATGCAGCTTTGCGTTCAATATCTGGCCAACCCGCGGCTGCGGATTACCGATGTTGCAGCGATGCTGGGCTATAGCTCGATCGCGGCATTCAGTCGCTGGCATGCCGGGGCCTTCGGGATACCGGCAGGCCAATCACGAAAACGGCTGAAGGGGCTGGAGCGGTAGCGGGAACCGCGAAATAGCCTACAACCCTTGCACTTCAGCCATTCAATGAGAGATTGTTCTTGGAAAGGCCCCCAATAAAGCCCCCATCTGCGCGCGCTTGGCTTAGCCTACTCGTATGCTGTCCGCCGACTTGTGGTGGATCTTTCCAGTTGTGCCTACATTCCCAAAGGTGACGGTCTGCGGAATCTGACCGCTTGCCAAAGGGCAGAATCTTGCGGCTATTGGTATTGCAGCACGATGGCAAATGTCCCCGAGTATTTCCCTGGTTTTTGCCGCGCAGCAACGCGCAAAGTGGCGCCAACGGGGAATGCGAACTGACCGGTTGTCGAGGCAATGCGGAAAGAAAGGGGTGCTGTCGAAAGCTGAACCTGAGGGGTGCTTCCAATGATGAAAGTGTCGAACCGCATCGTTTCGGCCCCGCCTTGCCGCTGCAAGGTGCCCGTAAGCGTACTCAGTGAAATCAGGACTGTCTGATTGCGAGATCCAAATCCGGCAAAGCTGGCAGGCTGCCCCTGATCGCCGACCAGCATCACTCCGCCCGTTGAACTGCGGGTGCCGACCGGCGCGATCGTAACACAGTCCCAGCTGTATTCGACGGCACGATCTGTCCAAAATCCAGGTCCTGGGTCTTGATGAAGCTAAGGCGCGTGACCACAATTGCCACCGACCGGCCAACCGCACTCGCCCGCTCCTTCGCAATCGCCGTCTGTGGCGCACAAAATAGGAGCAATGCGAGGGCTACCGACAACAACCGCCAGGAAGGCCTTGGAGAAACCATTTCGGCCTCTTTTCGCGATCCCGCAGACACGACTCGTTTCCCCCAAGGCATCTCTTGGGATAGATCGTATGTTAGTTAATTTTCGCCTGCGGCTCTCGGCTTGGAGCCGGACGGCGCGCTATTACGAAAGTCTTCCGCCCAATCAAGGCACCACTGGACCGCGATCTCGATCGTTTCGATCTCTTCGCGAAAATCATCCAGCGCTTCAACCGGGGTGTTCCCAGCCAATTCCTTGGCCCGAAACTCGGCCCGAAGCCGTTTGGCCCGTTCGCCTTCGGCACGGACCATCGTCTCATAGGTCTCCAGCGAGATCCGCCCATGTGAATAGACTTCGAATGCCTGCTCAAGCCTGCGTTCGCAGATCGCATAGGCTCCGGAGTCCATCAGTTCCTGCACAGCCGACGGATCACCGCCACCCTCGCTCAACGCCTTGAGCTGGCGTTTGCGGCCAACAATGCGTGGCAATCTCTCACCCTGGTCCGGCTCGCTCGCGTCCACTTCGACTGGCGCAGTTTGGGGCGGAGGAATCGGCTGAGGTTTGCTCTTCACGATCTTTGGCCTGCGGTCCCTGGATCGAAGCTGCCGCACAATGTTCACCAGGAGCACGCAAAGCACGAGCGCCAGAACCAGCATGATGGCAATCAAAACGATGGGTGTCATGGCGGAGCAAAACTCGTAACGGGGTACGCAGTTCTATCACGCAATGCGTATAACTAAGGTTAATTCATACCCTCTCGACTTGGCCAGTCCGAAATGCGATCAATATCCAAACGGCTATGTCCGGGTTGACCGGGAACCCGCGCCACCCGTAAGCCCTTGTCCGGCACCCCTTGAACGGAAGCGGAACCCACAGTGCTTGAACGAAGGCTAGGCCAACGCCCGGGATGGATGCTGGTAGTCAGCCGGGTTGTCATTGCGGCGACGGTATTCGTCTTGAGCGCATCCGATACCGGAGATCCCGGTTTTGAGACCGAGCCAGACGATCTCCTGGCACTCGCCTATCTTGGCTTCTCGATCGCTTCGCTGGTTGTCTATGCGACCAACTGGTGGCTGGCATTTTGCCTGCGCCAATTCGTTTTTGCTGTCGATTTTCTGAACTACGTAATGATCATGCTCCTGATTGAGCCGATGCAGTCGGGCTATTTTGCCGCATCGATTACACTTCTGGCGTTCCTGACTCTCTCCACTGCCGTGCAAATGGGGGTGGAAACAGGCGGTGATCACGATCATTCTGCTAAATCTACTCTGCCTCGCAATGATAGTCGAGATGCTTGGCATGGGGATGCCGGTCGATTGGTCATCCTTGCTCAGGCGGCAAGCCTATCAGCTGTTGATATCCTTCTTCCTGATTTGGACAGCAGGATGGATCCAACGGCCCCGAGTTTTTACATTTACATGTCCTCTGGGACTTGAGCCTGCAGACCATTATGTCCGGGCATTGGAGTATGCCCAGGCACAGTTGCTGGCACCGGCGGGAGCGCTTTGCTGGGCAGGTCAGGATCAAGCTTCATGCAATGCCGCAACGATCGGCCTACTTGGCGGTGATCGGCGTCAGAAAAACTACTGCCCTTCTGGATTCTCGCAGCAGCTGGCAGGGCCTGCGATGTTCGATTTGAAGCGTGACCGATGCATCGCCTTGTCCGGCGGAAGCTTGATCAAATCGCGAATGACTGCTGATGAACGCGAGTTTGCGGATCGCTTCGGGATCGAGCAGGGAATCTATATCCCGATGTCCGCCGCATCTGGTAGCGGACGCGTAGTATTGGGCATACCCAACCTGGCTGGCGTCGATATCCTGCGATTTGCCAAGGAGATCGGCATTGAGTTAGCGCGTTCGTTCGACAACCAGGGGTACTTTCGATCGGTCGAGGAGATTGCGACCGTTCGTGCGCGCAGCGCCATCGCGCGCGATCTCCATGACAACGTTGCGCAGTCGCTTGCAGGCACCAGGTTCATGCTGGACAGCCTGCGCGCAAGGTCAAAGCGAGGTGAAGCCATCGACGACGACTTGCGGAAATTGTCCGAACTCCTCCGTTCCGAGCATGCGCAGGTCAACGGGACAATCGAGGATTTGCAGAAGCCGCTTTCAAGTACTTCGGAAGAGCTGGTCGGAGAATTGAAATCATTGGCAGAAATCATGGCCCAGCATTGGCAAGTCGTTGTCGAGCTGGCCAAACATCCGGCCCGACTGGAGCTTCCAGCAGACTTGGTGCATAACCTGAAGGCCATTGTCAGAGAGGCCATCTCGAATGCTGTCCGGCACGGTCAAGCCAGCAAGGTCTTGCTGGAAGTCGGAATAGACGAAAATGAGCTCAAGCTGGTTGTGATCAACGACGGCCGAGCATTCGAAAGTGAAGAGACCAGGCCAAAATCGATCCAGGCGCGAGTAGACAATCTCAGCGGAAGACTGGACATTATGTCCCGAACCGGTGAAACACGTATCCTGATAAGTATCCCGTTTGGAGAGCGGTAATTGGCCCGAGTCGCGATCATCGACGATCATCCGTTTTTCAGGTTGGGAGCAGAGGCGGCCCTGCGTGAAGCGGGGCATGAAGTGGTCGCGTCAACTGGCGATTGCCAGGCTGCCATCGAAACTATCAACCAGTCCGATCCTCAAATCGTCCTGCTCGATCAACGCATGGCGCCGGTAAGCGGCGCAAGCATTTTGAGTACTATGCGGCAACGCGGGGACGAACGGCCCGTCATCGTCCTGACCAACGAGCTTGGCGACGAAGCGCTTATTCAGGTGATGAGATCGCGGGTCAATGGCATTGTCTTCAAGCACTGCCCCCAAGATAGCCTGTTCAAGGCAATCGAACAGGTTCTGTCCGGTGGCCGCTCGATCGATGGCAAGCTGATCGATAAGGCCCTGGCATTGAGTTCCGTTTCCAGCGCTGATAGCGACATTCAAGGATTGACCGTTCGCGAAACGGCGGTCGCGAAGCTGATCGCAAAGGGGCTTCGCAATCGTCAGATCGGCGAAGAACTGGGAATGACCGAGGGCACCATAAAGGTCTACCTCCACAACATCTATCGCAAGCTTGGCCTTGCCAACCGCACTGAACTGGCGTTGGTCATTAAAGCGACTGCCAACAATCCGCGTTGACTCTCACCTATCGTGAAAATCCCGTGCCGGGCTTCCCGGCATGTGTGCTGCACCAGCGCTCGGCGGCAAATGCGGCACGGTCGGGCACGTCATGAAAGGGGCCTTCCAACAGAATGCGTTTCTGTTCAGCGACGCAAGCCCGATCATCGCTGTTAGCGGCGAGCAAGCCAGCGGCGCTGACAACGGCGACTGCCGCGAGGGCAAGATAATACGGCTTGGCCCGCAGAGGTGCGGCTTTCGCGCCAGTATCCGGATCTTGTGACTGCATGCTATTCATTCTCAACATTGCGATTGCCCGCCGCTACCGGTAATGCCGGAGACGTTCGATGCGCGCAGGTCGCGGATGTCCCTTACGATGTACGACGCTTCCTGCTTGAAGCGCATGTTCTTGACGAACAGCGTGCCGAAGATACCTTCATAATCATATGTCAGTTCGACGAACATTACCGCTATGCCGGTCGTCGCGATGGCCTTCGTCGAACCGCTGCCCATACCGGTCAGTGTCCCGCCATTCAGGCCGTTGTTGTTGCTATCGTTGCCATAGGCCGAAGGCACCATCAGGCTGCCTGCACAGCGCTGCCAGTGGATGAACTGCTTGCCGGTAGCCGGGTCCAGTTCCAGACTGGACAGAATCACCCGTCCATTCTGCGTGAACTCAAAGTTTTCACCCCGCTTGATCACGCCGGTCATGATCGAGTTGATATCAGTTTCGGTCACCGTGGGAGCAACCGTGCTGTTGTTGGTCTGCTCCATCCGCGAGGCATTGTCGGCCAGTTCAAGTGCCATTTGACTGATCTGCATGTTGACCGAGGACATATAGGCGATCTCGACCCCATACATCCCCATGACACTCAGAACCGGCAAGGTGACAGCAAATTCGACCAGGGCAGCGCCTGACGTGCTGCGCCGCAGGCGGCGAAGCAACGTACCAAGTTTGCTCGGACGGCGGCCGGTGGTTTGGTTTGCAGGCTGGTTCATGAGCATGTCCCTGCAGTCGATCCATAGCCATCCTGGGTAGCGAATGGCTGGTTCTTTCTGATGGCTGTTGCGGTCAGTTTGCGCTCATTCCATTGGTTGGGCATGAACGGGATCGCAAAGGCTGATTTGTAAGTTACTGTAAACCGATAGACCACGACGTCGCTTGCGCCGCCGTTGCCGTCTTGACCGATTTCATCGTCCCAGCGGCCATTGCCATTCTCATCGACGTAGGATTCGTTGTTGTTGCAATCGCTGTCGTTGTTCGCATCGTTCCAGCGTTCCGGACGTCCGATATCGACGAAGTCGTAATAACTTGTGCGGGTGGAATGAAATGTGCCACCAGGGAAAATCGGAATGATCTGCTTCTTCACAATGTTATCGGCGGTTTCGGTATTTGCTGTTTCAAGCGATGAATCGCGCGCTGCTTTCTGTACCGCACCATTGAGCACCGACAAGCCATAGCCCATTTGGCCAACATCGAAGATACCCATGATCAGCATCAGAAACACCGGGGCGATCAAAGTGAACTCGATCGTACTGACGCCTTCGCGATCGCGCTGGAGCTGCCTCGTAATGGGTTGGTCGTGCAAACGCTTGCGGGCGATCATGACAGCACCCGCAGCTCGCCGACCTGCTTGGCGATTTCCTGAAATGCGGTGTTTAGCTGTGTGGCATCGTTTGCAGTGTAGGAACTGTTTGGCGATGCGCAGTAAGCCAGGTCAGCAGTCAAGCCAGAGGTAAAACCAATCACCCAAACGCGCACACCTTTGGCCTTGATCGCATCGCACGCGGCACGGAACCGCAGCGAATGGCGGGCATTTGCCTGGGTTGTGGTTCCATCGTTGGTAATGCGGCGGTCGATCGATTCGATACCGTAGGCATTGTAGACGCTGCTCGATGCTTCCTGGAAACCATCGGTCATATATATGATGTGTCGATTGACGTTGCCCCCGTTGGCAGGTGCTTCGTTGACCCGGTCGGCCCAGATCCCGTCAGGATTGGACAGGCGCGCACCCCACAGCATCCCGATGTCCAGATAGGTGTTGCCTTGTGCGGTCAGTCCGTTGGCATAGGTGTTGAAGCTTGACTGGGTCATTTCCTGCAGCGCCTGGGCACGCGGCACACAATAGGACGTCGCCGCGCTGCCAGATGTGGTGACATTTTGCGAATTGCGCCAATAGGCAACCTGTCGCCACAGGGGCGTCCACTTTGACCCTGCCGTTCCATCGGGCGCAGAATCGAGGTCCAGATCCAGCGCATCGCTGGGTGTCATGCCATCGAGCGTTGTATAGCTGATGCTTCCGGTGGCAACCGTCTGACGTTCCTCGATGCAGCCATCCCAGGTCGAACTGACAGCCGCGCCATTGGCGCCGATGTTGGCGCTTACAGCCTGGAACTGTTTTAGCGCGCTGACATCATACTGGACAGGCTTGTAGTCGAAGTGATCGAAGACCTGCGTCGTGATCGTCTGATAGATCGGATCACTGGTAGCATAGCTGAAGGTAGAGTATGTGCGCGATGAATCGTAGTAGTGGACGTACCACCTACCGCTGACTCTTTGGCAGAGGTAGGTTCGCATGGTCTGCGGTTGGTCAGTCCGGGTGGTAACAACTTGCTGACCCGACCCGTTCGTGGTCGTGCTTGTGCTCGTGCTCGGCGATCCGTTGTTCGTCCAACTGGTGTTGGTTGGCAACGCAGCGTTGCAGGCCGTTTGGTTCGCATACTGCGTATTGTTGAGCCTGATTGTGCTGGAGTTCGAGGTGCTGCTGAATTGCGATGAGTTCGAACTGACCGGCGCGCCCCAGCCTGAAAATACTTGCTGAGTTACCGTGTTGAACGCTGGAACCCGTGACTGGATTGTAGTGGTGTTTGCAATGTAGCTCGGATCGAGATCGTTCAGAAGGCGACCAACATTGACTGTCGTGCTGAACGGGACAAATGAATAGCGAATTCGAGCGTTGGTGCCCTGAGAGGCCGTGGCAACCGTGGTATAAAAGTTCTTCATGGCTGTCTGAAGCGCACTGAGCCTTGTGCCACCTCCCAGTGAAGTCCCCATCGAACCAGTGACGTCGAGCACCATGGTAACGTCGCTGTTGCCGACCCCCATGGTCGAGGCGCAATTTACTGTGACATCCATGTCGCCCTTACCGAAAAGCTGCATCATCAGCATTGGCATCTTGGTGCTGGCGTGACCGCCAATCGAGTTTCCTGCTGAATCGCCAGCAAACAGAATTGTTGTGGCGTGCGTACCCTGCTGGTTCTGGTCGAAATTAATCGCAAAATAGCGATTGGCCTGGGTTTGTGCTGCAGTGTTGAAGCCGTTGGTGGTGACCGCTCGCCGACCGGCAAGAACGCCAGCATCGCATGCGTTCTGGAGACGGTTCTGCACCTTGTAAGCGCGGCTCATATCAACCCCGCCGCCAACCAGCGCTGCCATGACCACCATCGACATTGCTGCCATCGGCAGGATGTTCCCATTGGCATCTGTCAACAGTTGGCGACTGAGGCTCCTTTTCCACCTGTTGTCCATGTGCATAGCCCGAGTCAATTTCGACGAATGGACTAGACCTAGAGAGAGGGGGTAAATAATATCTTACGATATAGCCAAACGGATCTTAGGGCCGAATGCTGAGTGCGGTGATTTTGTCGGCTGGCCGCCAGTGTGCTTTGAACTACCGACAAGAGGTGCGGATTGGTGGGGATCTCCGCTGGCCGCCGATGCCCCGAAAAAGAGCCTCCGCCCGAAAGGCGGAGGCAGTTTTGTTCGGAACGACGGTTCATCTGGAGGAAGAACCGCCTGCCGATCGAAAGGCACAAGCGCGACCCATGCACTTTCGACCGACAAATGTGTATATATCGTTTGATAGTTGTCGAAGTGCAAACGATCTGGCCGCGATTTGCGGAGCAAGGCCCGACGGCAACCTTCACGGATCGTCAAAGTCTGGTAGTGTGGTGGCTGAATGTCAGAGAGTTAGCCCAGCCGGTTGCCGGGCAGGTTCTGCATTGCCGCAACAACTTGAGCTACGAGTGCCGGATCAACCGCAGGTGCAGTCATTCTTGCCCCAAAACCACGGATTAGTTGTGCTTGCCTGTGCGGATCGACGTTCCCATAGCTGGTCAATGTCGTCATGACCCGATCATGGCCCAGGTTTTGCGACCAGGCCTTAAATTGCTCCGGAGTAGTGCAGAGCCGCTCGTCCAATTGCACTAGCGTCTTCCGGAATGAGTGCGGACTGAAGTAAGGCAGGCCAGCTGCGACGAATGCCGTTTCGAACACTTTGCGAATCGGCCCCGCGCCTCGCCAGCTCTCCCGCCGCAACCCTGTTGCCGCAAAACCGCCATTCTCGCCGATCCCAACTTGAATCGGCGGGAACAGGGGATCGGCATCGCCCCAATGCAGTTCTGTGCGAAGGTAGCGGCACCAGTCACTCACAATCGCCATGGCCTCGCCGCCAACCGGGAAGAACCAGGTCTTGAAGGTCTTGCTCGCTTTTGTGCGCACCTCGCGCGCGTCCTGAAAGGCGCTGCCATCGGCCAGATCGACGTGCTTCAACTTGAGCGAGGCGATTGCGCCGTCGCGTGCGCCGGTCAGCAAGGTGAAGGCGATCAGCGCGCGGTTGCGCAGCTCGATTGCGGTTCCCGTCGGCATCGATCCGATCACGTGGTGGATTTGGTCCAGCGACGGAAAGGTCTTGAAGCGATCAGCCTTGGCAATCCGGATTTCCTTGTCGCTGAGGTTGAAATAGTCGGCATCGCCATAGCGCAAGCGCGACTTGTACCCGGGTTGCCCCGCCAGCCAGAGAAAGAATGCGCGCAGCGCGGTGAGGGTCGAATGCAAGGTTGCCCGACTGAGCGGCTGGCCGGTGCGTTTCGAAATCTGCTTCGCTAGCTTGTCCTTGAAGGCGACCACTTGGCGCTGGTGGAACGCCTTGAAGTCCTTGTGGCCGTTGGCTTGCTCGAATTGCGCCAGCGCCCTTGCCACTACATCGATCGAAGCCTCGTCGCGGCCATGCGCCTGCTTCAGATAGTCGAAGTAGCGATGATTGATTCTGGTGTTCGCGGGGTGTTGTTTTGCCATCGGGATTCACACCTTTCCAAAGTTACAATTCAGGGAGGGCTTGGCGTTCCCCAAAAGGCTTGCGCGTGCTTCCCGGATTTCGACGGCGAGATTTGGGAAAATGTCGAGGATTGCGGCCAGGCGAATCCGTCGATGCATCACTGTGCCGCACGCCTCGCACAGCGCCTTCAGGTTGTCCGTGGTCACGGTGTCGCGATTGACTTCCAACATGCCCAGGGCCGGTTTGCGGGGCAGGTGACATTTGAGGCAATAAAGCGTGCCCGGTTGGCAGGGGCGCTTTGCCGCGTTGCGCTTTCGCTCAAGGTAGGATCGCAATTCGTGCCCGTGGATCATGGTCGGGCGCGATTGATCAACCGTTGGTAAGCCGTCCTTGATCCAGCTGCGAACGGTCTGCTTGTGCTTGCCAAGCATGCGCGCGGCCTCTTCTACTGTGTAGGGTCGATTGATCCTGATCCGGCGAGGGTCGGTGCGCATTTGACCTGACCGCTCAGATTCCACCACTGACCAGCCGTCGGACAGATTTCGCCTTGATAAGCGTGCGCCACCCAGATTGAATTCGCTCCAGTCAGCATGGCGAAGTTCGCCAGGGCGGACAAACACCAGCGCCGCAATCTGCAATGCGATCTTGGTTATTCCGCTTCCGTCATATTCGTCGATAGACCGCAGAAGTTCGCCAACACGTTTGGGTTCGGTCAATGCGCCATAGTGGGTCACCGTTGGCGAGGTCAGCGCACCCTTCAAATCTCGGGTCGGATCGGAAGCCAGCCGGGCCGTGGCAACGGCGTAGCGGAACACCGCGCTGGCAAGTTGCAGAGTGCGGCGCGCGCTTTCCAGCTTGCCCTTGCTTTCGATCTTGCTGACCGCCGCCAGAACATCAGCCGGTTCGATTTCGGCAATAGGTAAGCGGCCAATCGACGCGTTGAGCCGCGACAACAGGTATTCGCAGCGAATGGCGGTTGAGGGTGCCCAAGGGTTTTGACCGTCGCGCTTCCGCTTGGCGCAGTATTCCGCGCCGATGCCTGCGAAGGTGTTTTCGACGGCCAACTGCGCCTTGATCTTGCTGCGCTGCTTCTCGCGGGCGGGATCGCTGCCCAGCGCCAACTGTTCGCGGGCAGCATCGCGCCGCTTCCGCGCTTCCGCCAATCCTATGTCGGGATAGCGCCCAATCGCCAGCTTCCGTTCCTTGCCATCGATGCGGAATTTCAGCCGCCACAGCTTCCCGCCCGTGGGAGTGACAAGCACAATACAAGCCGCCAGCGTCGGCCAGTTTGTATTCGCGTTGGCCAGGTTTGGCAGTGCGCACCGCAACATCTGTAAGCGCCATTTGGGGGCCTTTTTCCCAGCTACGAGGGCCGAAAACCGAAAAGCCCCCAGAACAGGCCCCCAATCCGTCCGGCTATCAGCGAGCAATAGCGAACATCGGCGGCCTGATTGAGGTTCAAATATAGCAGATTTCTGGGATTTATCTAGGCATTCGCGGATTTCGGCGAATGCAGGCTTGGAGCGGGTAGCGGGAATCGAACCCGCATAGCCAGCTTGGAAGGCTGGTGCTTTACCACTAAGCTATACCCGCCCGGGAGCCAGTGCTGGCCGCCCTATGCGACAGAGCCGCGGCGCGGTCAATCCGCTGCGACCACCTGCAATTTTTTCACTGTTTACCGCGCCGCCAATCGAGCGCAGCTTTCCCCTTGTCGGAACAGATAACGACAAGGAGGGGACAATGAACAACATCAGGAACCTGTGGGCCGAAACCTTCGGGACTTTCTGGCTGGTCTTCGGTGGCTGCGGCGCGGCGGTATTCTCGGCCGCCTTCCCGCAACTGGGGATCGGCTTTGCCGGGGTATCGCTGGCTTTCGGGCTGACCGTGCTGACCATGGCCTACGCCGTGGGCCACGTATCGGGCGGGCATTTCAACCCGGCGGTGACCGTGGGCCTGTGGGCTGGCGGGCGCTTCCCGGCCAGGGACATCGCACCCTATGTGATAGCCCAGGTGGTTGGGGCGATCCTTGCGGCTTTCACGCTCTACTGGATCGCCAGCGGCCAGCCGGGCTGGGATCTGGCCACCAAAGGCCTTGCCGCCAATGGCTATGGCGACCATTCGCCGGGGCACTTTGCGATGGCCGCCGGCTTCGTCGCTGAAGTGGTGCTGACCGCGTTCTTCCTGATCGTGATCATGGGTTCAACCCACAAGCTGGCCCCGGCCGGCGCCGCGCCGATCGCGATTGGCCTGGCATTGACGCTGATCCACCTGATCTCGATCCCGATCACCAACACTTCGGTCAACCCGGCGCGCAGCACCGGTCCGGCGCTGGTGATGGGCGGCGATGCCTTGGCCCAGTTGCCGCTGTTCTGGATCGCCCCGCTGATTGGCGGAGCATTGGGTGGCTGGCTTTACCGCACGCTGATCTGCGAAAACTAGCCGCACCCGGCTCACCAAAGAGAAACCCCCGGGGCCTTGCGGCTCCGGGGGCTTTCTTTTTCCTCAGCGGCGAAAGGCTTAATGGCCCTTCTTCTCCGCCCAGATATTGCGGTAGGACATATAGCCCAGAACCGTGGCGAAGACCATGAACAGCACCCACCAGGCACCAGTCTGGTGCCGCTGGTCAAGCTCGGGCTCGGCGGTCCAGACCAGGAAAGCGGAGACGTCCTGGGCCATCTGGTCCTTGGTTGCCTTGGTGCCATCGCTGTAGGTCACCAGATCGTCCGAGGCGAGCGGCGGCGGCATCGCGATGTTGAGGTTGGCGAAGTAGGGGTTGTAGTGCATCCCCGCCCCGGTCTTCGAATCCGGGAACTTCTTGAGCATTTCGGCCGGCTGGTTGGCTTCGTAGCCGGTCAGCAGCGAATAGACATAACGCGCGCCGCCGTGCCGCGCCTTGGTGATCAGCGAGAGATCAGGCGGGTTGCCGACGCCGGCATAGACCACCGGCGGGAAGTGGTCCGAAGGCTGGCCCGGGCGGTCCTTGAGCTCACCGGTCAGCGGATCCTTGGCATTGATCGTGGCCTTGGCGGCCAGTTCCTTGACTTCGGCCTGGGTGAAGCCGGCGTGTTCAAGGCTGCGATAGGCGACCTGCTGCAGCGAGTGGCAGCTGGCGCAGACCCCGGCATAGACTGCGAAGCCGCGCTTGAGCTGCTTCTTGTCGAACTTGCCGAAGGGGCCGTCACTGGCGAGCTTGAGCTCCTTGAGCTCATGCGCCTTGCCGAATTCGGCCGCGGCCGATTTGGGCAGGCCGTCCTTGCTCAGCTGGATCGAATCCAGCGCCAGCGACCAGGCGAGTGCGACCGTGAAGAACAGGCCGACGAGGATGGAGAAGATGCGGATCATGATGCTCTCTTTCGTCTCTGTCCCGAGGGTCAGTCTTTGGCCAGCTTGGCCGCGCCGTCATGCCCAAGCACGCTCTCGGTGATCGAGAAGGGCAGCGGATCGGGCCGTTCGATCGAGGAGACGATCGGCACGATGACCAGGAAGTGGAGGAAGTAATACATGGTCGCCAGCTGCGAAATCAGCACATAGGGCTGTTCCGCCGGCGCGCCGCCGAGATAGCCCAGGATCAGCACGTCGACCACCAGCAGCCAGAAGAACTTGCGGTAAAGCGGGCGATAGGTGGCCGAGCGGACCGGCGACTTGTCAAGCCAGGGCAGGAAGAACCAGACCAGGATCGCCGCGAACATTGCCATCACGCCCAGCAGCTTGGCTTCGAAGAACAGGAAGTTCTGGGTGAAGCTGCGCAGGATCGCGTAGAACGGCCAGAAGTACCATTCGGGCACGATGTGCGCCGGGGTCTGCATCGGGTTGGCGGGAATGTAGTTATCCGGGTGGCCCAGCGCATTCGGCATGTAGAACACGAACAGCGAATAGATCACCATGAACAGGCCCACGGTCCAGCCATCCTTGCCCGTGTAGTAGGGGTGGAACGGCACGGTATCGCTTTCGCTCTTCACTTCGACGCCGGTCGGGTTCGACGAGCCCGGGATGTGCAGCGACCAGATGTGCAGGATCACCACGCCCAGGATCACGAAGGGCAGCATGAAGTGGAGCGAGAAGAACCGGCTGAGGGTGGCATTGCCCGGAGCAAATCCGCCCAGCAGCCATTCCTTGAGCGGATCGCCGATCAGCGGGATCGCGCTGAACAGCCCGGTGATGACCTGCGCGGCCCAGTAGGACATCTGGCCCCACGGCAGCACATAGCCCATGAAGGCGGTGGCCATCATCAGCAGAAAGATCACCACGCCGAGCAGCCAGATCATTTCGCGCGGGGCCTTGTACGAACCGTAATAGAACCCGCGGAAGATGTGCATGTAGACCACCGCGAAGAAGGCCGCAGCACCGTTGGCGTGGCCATAACGCAGCATCCAGCCCCAGTTGACGTCGCGCATGATGTGCTCGGTCGAATTGAAGGCCACCGACGTATCGGCGCCGTAATGCATCGCCAGGATCACCCCGGTGACGATCTGGATCACCAGGCAGAAGCCGGCCAGGAACCCGAAGTTCCAGAAATAGTTGAGATTGCGCGGCACTTCATAGCCGCCGCCAACCGCGTTGTAGACCAGCCGCGGCAGCGGCAGCCGTTCGTCAAGCCAGGTCATCAGCGGATGGCTGGGCTTGTAATCCTTGGACCAGGGAAAGCTCATGATGGTCTACCTCAGCCGATCTTCACGACAGTGCCGTTGATTTCGTATTCGGGCACTTGCAGGTTCTTGGGCGCCGGGCCCTTGCGGATGCGCGCGGCGGTATCATAGTGCGAGCCATGGCAGGGGCAGAAGTAGCCACCGAATTCGCCAACCACCGTGCCGCCGTCGAACGGACCCAGCGGGATGCAGCCCAAATGGGTGCAGACACCCATGGTGATCAGCAGATCCTCATGACCTTCCTTGGTCCGCTCGGCCAGGGTCTGCGGATCGCGCAGCGAACCGACATCGACGGCGTTGGCGGCTGTGACTTCGGCCGAAGTCAGCTTGCGCACGAACACCGGCTGCTTGCGGAAAATCGTCTTGATCGCCTGGCCGGGCTGGACAGCGCTGATATCGACTTCGGTCGAGCTTTCGGCCAGCACGTCGGCCGAAGGCCACATCTGGGTAACCAGCGGGACGATCACGGCAACGCCGCCCACCCCTGCTGCGCTGACCGCTGCGATATTGATGAAATCGCGCCGCCGCACACCTTCGCCGTCTGTGGCGAGTGGCGTGCCGGTTGCCGCTTCTTGTGCCATGGTCGAACCGATCCTGTTCTTATTGGCCATCCCATCGGCGCTTGCCGCGCTTCTGGTCCGACCCAACTGATTTTCCTGCCTTCAGGAAGCCCCTATTCGAACCGCCCGCGCGCCGCAAGATGCCGCTTTGCCAGACGGTTTGGCGCGCCTGATAGACGCGAAGGCTGGCGCTGCCAACAGCCAATTTGTGCATGGCTGTTGATCAATGCGCACGCATGCTAGCCAAGCCCGATCAGCGATATCTGGCGGCCGTAGTCGGGCTCTTGCCGGTGGGTGGCGCGGCGAAACGAGAAGAACCGCGCTTCATCGCTGTAGGTATCGAGCGAGAGGCGTTCGACTGCCCCGATTTCCGCCATTTCGAGCCGCGCAGCGACATAAAGTTCCAGATCGAATTGATGGTGTTCCGGCCGTCCCGCAGCGAAGAACCGGGCGTTGGCGCAATCGAGCTGGACCAGCTTGTCGCGAAAACCCTGGTCGACTTCGTAACTCGGCTGGGCGATGCACGGCCCGATCGCAGCCACAATCCGGCCGCGCTGGGCCCCCAACTCTTCCATCGCGGCAATTGTTGAATCGGTCACACCCGCAACCGCGCCTTTCCACCCGGCGTGGGCAGCGCCGACCACCCCGGCTTGCTGGTCAGCCAGCAGAACCGGAGCGCAATCGGCGGTGAGGATCCCCAGCAGGACACCGGGCCGGTCAGTCACCATGGCATCGGCGGGCGGGCGATCGCTTTCACTCCAGTCCCCGGCCACCACGCAGTCGGCGCCGTGGACCTGATAGACCCCGACCAGCCGCGCGCCGGGCAAGACCGCCTGCCCGGCACGGCGGCGGTTCTCGTGGACTGCTGCCAGCGCCGGATCGTCCGCCGCCATTCCGCGCAGCCCGGTGTCGAGCCCCGCGACCACTCCGGTGGAGACCCCGCCGCGCCTTCCCAGGAAGCCGTGCGGCACGCCATCAAGCCCGTCGGCCCGGATCACTTCGACCGCCTCAGCCAAGGCTCTTGCTCGCCTGTTCGAAGGTATCCTTCGACAGCCCGGGCTGGGCGACAATCCGCTCCAGCTCAGCGCGCATCAGCGCGGCCCGGCCCGGCTCGATCCGCCGCCAGCGCCCCAGCGGAGCGACGAAGCGCGCCGCAGTCTGGGCGTTGAGCGGGTCGAGCGCCAGGATCAGGTCGGCGATCATCCCGTATCCTGCGCCATCGGCCCGGTGGAACACCCCGGCATTCATCGCCGCCGACATAAAGAGCGCCCGGACCCGGTTGGGATTGGTCAGCGCAAACTCGGCATGGCCGGCCAGCGCCTTGACCTGCTCGAACGCTTTGGGGTGGAACGAGCCGGCCTGGAGGCCGAACCACTTGTCGATCACCAGCGCTTCACCGGCATGGCGGGTGTGGAATGCGCCAAGCTTTTCGGCGCGCAATGGTGTGTCGAGCCCGCACAGCACGCCCAGCGCGCCTTGCCGGTCGGTCATGTTGTCGGCCGCGTCGAACTGGCTGGCGGCGAGCCGCGCCGCCAACTCGGGCACTGCGGCGGCCAGCAACACCAGCGCCTGGGTCTTGAGCTTGCGGCTGCCGCGCGCCAGCGCCGAAAGGCTGTAGGGCACCGCGCTGGCGCGCTCGTGCAAGGCGACCAGCTGATCCGTCAGCGCCGTGCCGAGCCAGGCCTTGAGCCCTTCGCGCGCCGCACGGATCGCGGCGGGATCGGCCTTTTCGAACTGCTCCGAAAGATAAGCCTCGCCCGGCAGAATCAAGAGCTCGCCGCGCATCAGGTCGTCGAGTGCGGGATCGGCAATCACCGCCGCCAGCGCGCCGCGTATCGCATCGCGCCCGGCCTCGCGATCGCCCTCGCACAGCATCCCGCCCGCGACTTCGGCGACCAGGTGCTGGACCACCAGTTGCTGCAAGGCTTCATAACGGGCGAACGGATCGTCATCGCGCGCGGCAAGGAACACCAGATCTGACGCCGACTGCCCGGCATCGAGCGCAACCGGGGCCGAAAAGCCGCGATTGATTGACAGCACCGGGGCCTGGGCGAAGCCGGGGAAAGCGAACTGCATCTCGGCGCGGTCAAGCACAACCAGCTGCTCGCCGCTATGCTTGCCGCTGGCGCGGTCGAACAGCGCGAGCCGCAGCGGGATCACCATCGGCTGCTTGCTGGGCTGGCCCGGGGTCGCAGGCACTTCCTGCGTCAGTGTCAAAGTGGCGACATTGTCTTCATGCGCGATCCGCGCGGTAACCCTGGGGGTGCCCGCCTGACTGTACCACAGGCGGAACTGGGCAAGGTCGATCCCGGCCCCGGCCTCGATCGCTTTCACGAAGTCCTCGCAAGTCGCGGCCTCGCCGTCGTGGCGGTTGAAGTAGAGGTCGCAGCCGGTCCGGAACCGTTCGGGCCCGACCATGGTGCGCATCATCCGGATCACCTCGGCCCCCTTGTTATAGACCGTTGCGGTGTAGAAGTTGGAGATCTCCTGGTAGGAATCGGGCCGGATCGGGTGCGCCAAAGGCCCCGAATCCTCAGGGAACTGCGAGCCGCGCAGCACCCGCACATCCTCGATCCGCTTGACGCTTTGAGACCCCATGTCCTGGCTGAACAGCTGGTCGCGCAGCACGGTGAAGCCTTCCTTGAGGCTGAGCTGGAACCAGTCGCGGCAGGTGACCCGGTTGCCCGACCAGTTGTGGAAGTATTCGTGGGCGACCACGCCCGCGATCCCGTCATAGTCGGCATCGGTTGCGGTGTCGGGGTCGGCCAGGATGTAGCGGGTGTTGAAGACGTTGAGGCCCTTGTTCTCCATCGCCCCCATGTTGAAGTCCGACACGGCGACGATGTTGAACAGGTTGAGGTCGTATTCGCGCCCGAAGACCTCCTCGTCCCACTTCATCGAATCTTTCAGCGCCTGCATCGCATGGTGGGTGCGGTCCTGATCGCCTTCGCGAACCCAGATGTTCAGATCGACCTTGCGGCCCGACATCGTCGTGAAGGTATCGTGGTTGGCGACAAGATCGCCCGCGACCAGCGCGAACAGGTAGCTCGGCTTGGGCCAGGGGTCGCGCCAGGTGGCGGAATGCATGCCGTCCGCGCCTTCACTCGTGCCCGTGCAATTGCCGTTGGAGAGCAGCACCGGGAACAGCGCCTTGGGGCCCTCAATATGGACGGTATAGACCGACAGAACATCGGGCCGGTCGGGGAAGAAGGTGATCCGCCGGAACCCCTCGGCCTCGCACTGGGTGCAGAGCATGCCGTTCGAGGCATAGAGCCCCATCAGCTGGGTGTTGGCCTTGGGATTGATCGCAGTGGCCACCGCGATCTCGTGGGCATCGCCCGGCAGGTCGACCAGCAAGTCGGCGCCGTCCATCCGCCAGGCGTTGCTGGGCTGGCCATCGACCAGCACCTTTTCGGCCGCGATCCCGTCGCCGTTGAGCCGCAGCACTTGCGAGCTGGAATTACGCCTGACCTTGAGCGTGGCGACCACCCGCGTCTGCTCGATCCCAAGGTTGAAGGCGAGCGTCACCTCGGGGACCAGCCATTCGGGCGGCTGGTAGTCGGCGCGGTGGATGACCTTGGGGGCAGGGGGAGTCGAGGAAATGTCCATCCCCCCCCTTACCCGTTCGCATCGAGCGAAGTCGAGGGGCCGCGCACAGGCATCTCGACTTCG
>Ga0209023_10002453_pt1 | contig 23138 bp, 24 predicted proteins | sample LakOneMetagenome_FD_187468 | JGI IMG/M metagenome (GOLD analysis project Ga0209023, IMG submission 187468) | Freshwater and sediment microbial communities from Lake Erie, Canada (SPAdes) (version 2) | ecosystem: Environmental > Aquatic > Freshwater > Lentic | place: Lake Erie, Canada... | reverse complement strand
AGCAACGGCCGCAGTGCGAACGCACGCTCGTGCAGGCGCGGATGCGGCACGCGCAGCCCGGGCTCGTCGATGGTTTCATCGCCGTAGAGCAGCAGGTCGAGATCCAGCGTGCGCGGCCCCCAGCGCGCCTCGGTCGCACGGTCGCGGCCATGCATGCGCTCGATCGCGAGCAATTCGTCGAGCAGTTCGCGCGCGGGCAGTTGCGTTTCGAGCATGGCGACGGCGTTGAGGAAATCCGGTTGCGCCTCCATGCCCCATGCCGGCGTACGGTAGCGGCGCGAGACGCGCAATAACTGCGTGCCCGGCAATGCGTCCATTCGTGCGGCCGCGGAAGCGAAGGCTTCGGCGACATCGCCGACATTGCCGCCCAGGCCGACGAAGGCGTGGACGCTCACCCCGCCCCGCCGCGCCGCCGGCGTCGGCGCTTGCGTGCAGGCGCCGCGTCCGTCGATTCCCCTTGGGCGAGTTCTTCCTCGCCCGCTTGCGGTGGTGGCATTCCCGCCTGCAGGGCGCGCCAGTATTCGACGTCGGCGGCGTGTTCCGGCGCAGCGGCCTGGCGCAGCACGAGGAAATCGAATGCGGCGCGGAAGCGCGGGTGGGCGAGCAGGCGCTGGCTGCGCTTGCGCTGGCGCATGCGCGACTGCAGCAGCCAGATTTCCTGCATCGGCAGCGAGAAGCGCCGCGGCAACGCGATGCGCGTGGACTGCTGCAGGGTGATGCGGTCGGCGGCGCGGCGCTCGGCCTCGATCGCGTGCACGCCCTGCCCCTGCAATTGCATCAGCTCGCGGCAATAGCCCGGCCACAGCAGCAGCGCGAACAGGAAAGCCGGCGACACCGGCTCTCCGCGCGCGACCCGGGCATCGGTGCCCTGCAGGCCCTCGACCAGCATTTTCCGCAGCGCGCCGCTGCGGTTGCTGGCGAGCGCGCGCGCGGTTTCCGGCAGCAGCGCGGCGAGCAGTCCGTGTACTTCCAGGCCCTCGAAACTGGCCAGCGCATGGCCCGAAAGGAACAGCTTCTGGCATTCGTCGAACAACCGCGCCGGCGCCGCGTCGTGCAGCAAGGACGCCAGTTCCGGCATCGGCGCCGCGGAGGTTGGATCGATGGAAAAACCGAGCTTGGCCGCAAGCCGGACCGCGCGCAGCATCCGCACCGGGTCCTCGCGATAGCGCGTCTCGGGATCGCCGATCAGGCGCATCACCCGCGCCTGGACGTCGTCGAAGCCGCCGACGTAGTCGCGCACCGAGAAATCCTCGATGGCGTAGTACAGCGCGTTCGCGGTGAAATCGCGGCGGACCGCGTCCTCCTCGATGGTGCCGTAGACGTTGTCGCGCAGCACGCGGCCATCGGCATGCACCTCGCGGTCGCCTTCGCCATTGTCGTCGCCGCCGCCGGAGCGGAAGGTGGCGACTTCGATGATCTCGCGCCCGAACACCACGTGCGCCAGGCGGAAACGCCGGCCGATGAGGCGACAGTTGCGGAACAGGTGGCGCACTTGTTCGGGCGTCGCGTCGGTGGCGACGTCGAAATCCTTGGGCTGGATGCCGATCAGCAGGTCGCGGACCGCGCCGCCGACGAGATAGGCGGCGTGGCCGGCGTCGCGCAGGCGATACAGCACGCGCAATGCGCTGGGGCTGATCGAACGGCGCGAGATCGGGTGCTGGTCGCGCGGGATGACCCGGGGCACTGCGGTCGGGGCGGAACCAGTCTGGGTAGGTGCGGAACTCAGGGTCGGGTCCTGGCGGGCGGTCTCGGGTGGCGCATGCGCCGCGGGGCGGCCATCCCGGCCGCCGGATTCGGACATCTTAACAAGCCGCACGCCGCGGAACGTGCCTCATCGACCCCGACACGCTAGAATCGCCGCCCCGATTCAATGCTCCCTTCGTCTAGAGGCCCAGGACGTGGCCCTCTCAAGGCTAAAACACGGGTTCGAATCCCGTAGGGAGCGCCAAACAACAACCCGTGCTTCGGCACGGGTTTTTTGTTGTTCGCCCTTTCGGTCCGAAGCCGCGGGGCTCGACGAATTTGGCCGAAACGAATTCGGACAGGCGCAACTGCCCCGAGCCATGCGAGGGGCGCGGCACAGGCATATGCCGCTTCCATCCCGCAGGAAAAGCTGGATTCCGGCTTTCGCCGGAATGACAATGTGGAATAAGCCGCACAGGAAACAGCCACCATGCCCTTCGTCGTCACCGAGAACTGCATCAAGTGCAAGTACACCGACTGCGTCGAGGTGTGCCCGGTCGACTGCTTCCACGAAGGCCCGAACTTCCTCGTCATCGACCCGGACGAGTGCATCGACTGCACCCTGTGCGAACCGGAATGCCCGGTCAATGCGATCTACCCGGAAGACGACGTACCCGCCGGGCAGGAAGGCTTCATCGCGCTCAACGCGGAACTGGCGAAGGGCTGGCCGGTGATCAGCGTACGCAAGGATCCGCCCGCCGACGCGGCGGAATGGGAAGGCAAGCCGGACAAGCTGCCGTTGCTGGAACGCTGAGCGGTTCGTGTCCGCAACGACGAAGGGCGCCATCGGCGCCCTTCGCATCCTTGCCTGGAGCAATCGGCGTTATTGCCCGAGTGCGGCCTTGAGCGCGCCCAGCAGCTTCAGCTGCGCCGGGCCGTTCGCGGCGACACCCCGCGGATCGACCGTGGATACCTGCACGTTGTCGCCGTTCTGCACCAGGCGCACGAGGAAATCGCTGCCCTCGTAGCTGACGTCGTAGCTGCCCAGCAACGGCGCCTTGGTCGCGATGGTGAGGCCGGGAGTCGCGGCGAGCGCATCGCCGACCTTGGCGAACACCGCGTCGCGCTGGCCCGGGACCATGAAGCCCGGCGCCTGTTGCGCCCCGACCTGCGAACGCATCACCGAACCGCCGCTGGCGGGAAGCGCCATCGCGCCGCTGGTGTCGGGCTGGTCGAGGTCCGGCGGCACTTCCAGCGGACGGCTCTCGGGGCTGTTGCGGTAGGCGTCGGTTTCGCCGCGGTGGAACCAGTGGCAACCGGCGGTGCCGAGCGTGGCAACCGCGAGCAGTGCGGCGGCGGCGGTACGCGAAGGGCGGAACGTGGACATCGGTGGCTCCTGGGTTCAGGCCGCGAACGCGTCGCGGCAGGATGATTCGAGGTCGCGGATTTCCGCGGCGATCGAGGCGGCGGATTCCGCATGCTGTGGCGAAAGCGGCGTCAATGGCAGGCGCAGTCCGTGGCCGATGCCATTGCGCGCGAGGATCGCCTTCACCGGGATCGGGTTCGGTTCGATGCCGAGGAAAGCGTAACTGCGCTGCATCCGCGCATCGAGCGCGTTCGCGGCATCGGCATCGCCGCCGCGGGCGAGGTCGCAAAGCCGGCGGAAGCTGCGCGGCAACACGTTCGACGCGACCGAAACCACGCCATCGGCGCCGGCGAGCATCGCGCGGCAAGCGGTGGGATCGTCGCCACTGAGCACCGCGAAATCCCCAGCCTTCAACGCCAGCAAGGCATCCATGCGTTCGGGTTCGCTGCGCGCTTCCTTGATGCCGACGATCCCCGGGTGCGGCGCGAGCGCGGCCACGGTTTCGGGCAGCAAGTCGCAACCGGTGCGGCCGGGCACGTTGTAAAGCACGATCGACATCGCGCCGTCGTCCGCGACCGCGCGGTAATGCGCGAGCAAACCCTCCTGGGTCGGGCGCACGTACGGCGGCGTCACCACCAACGCGGCGTCGGCACCGAGCGCGGCGGCGCGGCGGGTCTGTTCGATGGTCTTCGCCGTGTTCGACAAACCGGTGCCGGCGAGCACCGGCACGCGACCGGCGACGACTTCCACCGCGGTGCGCAGGATCGCGTCGTACTCGATGTCGTGCAGCGCCGCGGCTTCGCCGGTGGAACCGGCGACGACCAGCGCCTGCGTGCCGCCATCGAGCTGCGCCTGCAGCAACCGGCGCCAGACGTCGAGGTCGATTTCGCCACCGGCGCCGAATGGCGTCGCAAGCGCGGTGATGCTGCCGGAAAGTCGCAAGCGGGGAACCTGCTGGTACGGGGCCCGCGCAGGGAGCGCGAGCCGGATCAATGACTTGCCGGCATGTTACTTGCGGCCCGGAAGCGCGGGCAAGTATGCTGGCGGCAGCTTCCGGCGTGTCGCCGACACGCCGTTCAGTCCCCAGCCGCGGACGCCGACTTGACCGATTCCGTTCCAGACCAGGCTACCGATCCGCGCCCCGCGCAGAACGAAAACCACCTGCTGATCAACGCTTACACCACGCACCCGCGGTCGCCGCTGCTGATGGTGTCCCGGTGCATCGCCGACAGCGGCTGCAACCTCGCCGATGCCCGCCTCAGCACGGTCGGACGCGATGTCTCGCTGACCGCGCTGGCCGTCGGTCCCTGGGGTTCGGTGGCCAGGCTCGAGGCCGCGCTCACCCGGCTCGAGCGCGAGGAAGGCCTCAAGCTGGTCTGGTACCGCACCGGGCCCAAGCCGCTGCAATCCAACCTGCTGCCCTACGTGGTCGAGGTCGTGGCCGCGGACAAGCCCGGCATCCTGTTCCAGCTCGCGGATTTCTTCGACCGCGCCGGCATCACCGTGGAGAGCCTGCATTGCTCGCGCTACCGCGCGATGCAGACCGGCGCGGACATGTTCTCGGCGCAAGTGACGATCGGGGTTCCGGCGGAAACGCACATCGCCGCGTTGCGCGACGATTTCCTGGAATTCTGCGACCACCTGAACCTCGACGCGATCATGGATCCGATGAAATTCTGACGATGATCGAAACCGGCAAGGCGATCCCGAAATCCATCCTCAACCTGCCGCTGGCCCTTTCCGGCGGCGCGAACGCGAAACTCGCCGATCACAACGGTCGCTGGCTGGTCCTGTATTTCTATCCCAGGGATTCCACGCCCGGTTGCACCACCGAGGGCCTGGACTTCAACGCGCTGCTGCCGAAGTTCCGCAAGCTCGGCGCCGACGTGCTCGGCGTCTCGCGCGATTCGCTGAAATCGCACGACAACTTCTGCGCGAAGCAGGGCTTCAGGTTCCCGCTCGTCAGCGATGCCGAAGGCAAGCTGTGCGAAGCCTTCGGCGTGATCCAGCCGAAGAAACTCTACGGCCGCGAATTCATCGGCATCGTCCGCAGCACGTTCCTGATCGACCCGAAGGGCCGGGTCGCCCAGGCCTGGTCTCCGGTGAAGGTGGCTGGCCACGCGCAGGCCGTGCTCGACGCACTCAAGGCCGCAACCAGCCAGTGACGAACCTCGTTTCCACCTTCCCGGCCCGGCGCAGCGCGCCGGGCGTTCGTCGTCGCGCGCGCCAGTGGCGCGCGGGCCATTCCTCCCAACCCCACCGCCCCGTCCCGCGGGCTGCGGTGGCCCGCCGCTGTCCGCCCGACAGGAACCCCGCATGACGCGAAGCAAGCGCATCTACGTCCTCGACACCAACGTGCTGATGCACGACCCGACGGCGCTGTTCAGGTTCGAGGAACACGACGTCTACCTGCCGATGCAGGTCATCGAGGAACTGGACAACGCCAAGAAGGGGACGTCCGAGGCCAGCCGCAATGCGCGCCAGGTCAGCCGCTTCATCAACGAACTGGTCGAGGCGCAAGGCGCGGACAAGATCGCTTCCGGCTTGGTGCTCGAACGGCCCGGCGGCCTGCAATTGCGCGGCGGCAAGAGCACCGGCCGGCTGCTGTTCCAGACCCGCGATTTCGACGCCGGCAAGCGCTTCGGCGCGGTGGTGCCGGACAACGCCATCCTCGGCGCGATCCTCGCGCTGAAGGAAGACCAACCGGCGGCGCAGGTGGTGTTCGTTTCCAAGGACATCAACCTGCGGATCAAGGCCGCGATCGCCGCGATCGTGTCGGAGGATTACGAGAACGACCGCGCGCTCGACGATTTCAGCCTGCTCTACACCGGCGCGACGGAACTGCCGGAGGATTTCTGGCAGCGCCACGGCAAGGACCTGAAGTCATGGACCGAGAAGGGCCGCACGTTCTACGAGATCGCGTCCGCCAAGGACGACGAGTGGTATCCGAACCAGTACCTGTACCTTCCGGGCGACGCCGACGCCGAGCTCCGCGTCGCGAAGGTCGATGAAGGCAAGGTCACGCTGCAGATCGTCGACGACTTCCGCAGCAACCAGCACGCGGTCTGGGGCATCACCGCGCGCAACCGCGAGCAGAACTTCGCCCTGAACGCGTTGATGGATCCGGAAATCGATTTCGTCACCCTGCTCGGCACCGCCGGCACCGGCAAGACCCTGCTTGCGCTCGCCGCCGGGCTCGCTCAGACGATGGATGCGCAGCGTTATCGCGAAATCATCATGACCCGCGCCACGGTCAGCGTCGGCGAGGACATCGGCTTCCTCCCCGGCACCGAGGAGGAAAAGATGACGCCGTGGATGGGCGCGTTGACCGACAACCTCGAGGTGCTGACGCACAACCAGGAAGGCGGCAGCTGGGGCCGCGCCGCGACCAACGACCTGCTCGCCTCGCGGATCAAGATCCGTTCGATGAACTTCATGCGGGGGCGCACCTTCCTGTCGCGCTACCTCATCCTCGACGAGGCGCAGAACCTGACGCCCAAGCAGATGAAGACGCTGATCACCCGCGCCGGTCCGGGCACCAAGATCGTCTGCCTCGGCAACGTCGAGCAGATCGACACGCCGTACCTGACCGAGACGACATCGGGCCTGACCTATGCCGTCGACCGCTTCAAGCACTGGCCGCACAGCGCGCACATCACCCTGCGGCGCGGCGAGCGTTCGCGGCTGGCGGATTACGCGTCCGAAGTGCTCTGAGCGCGCGGGCGGCGCCTCGCGCGCCGCCCCGCGGCGACGGTCAGCCTGCTTCGCGCTGCAGCCATGCGAGCGCGCCGGCCAGGTCGCCGAAATAGTTGGTCGCGCCCTCGCGCGCGACGATGCCGGCGCGCACGAGCTTGCGCAGCACGCGCAGGTTGGCGCCGGCCAGCAGCACGCGCACGTCGCGCCGGTCCATCGCCGCCATCGTCGACTCGAGCCGCTTCAGGCCCGTCGCATCGATGAACGGCACGCGGTCCAGCCGCAGCACCACCGTCGTCGGTGCCTCGCGCGACCACGACAGCGCGCGTTCCAGCGAATCCACCGAGCCGAAGAAGAACGGCCCGTCGATCGAGTACACCGCGACGCCGCGCGGCAGTTCCTGCAACCCTGCGGCGGCGAGTTCGTGGCGGACACTGGCGGGGTCGTGCGCGACCACCTCGACCGCGGCGGCCATGCGCCGCATGAACTGGAACATGGCCAGGATCACGCCGATGTTCACCGCGACCACGAGGTCGGTGAGGATCGTCAGCAGGAAGGTGATCAGCAGGATCGCGACGTCGGCGCGCGGCGCCTTGCGCACCATGCGCAGGAAGCGGCGCGCCTCGCTCATGTTCCAGGCGACTACCCAGAGGATGGCCGCGAGCGCCGCCAGCGGCACCTGGCCCGCGTAGGGCGCGACGAACAGCAGCACCAGCACCAGCAACGCCGAATGCACGATGCCGGCGAGCGGGCTGGTCGCGCCGTTGCGGATGCTGGTGGCGGTGCGCGCGATCGCGCCCGTCGCGGCGATGCCGCCGAACAGCGGCGACAGGATGTTGGCCACGCCCTGCCCCACCAGTTCCTGGTTGGAGTCGTGCTTCGTGCCGGCCATGCCGTCGGCCACCACCGCCGACAGCAGCGATTCGATCGCGCCGAGCATGGCGATGGTGAACGCCGACGGCAGCAGCGTCACCAGCAGGTTGAAGGACAGCGCCGGCATCTTCAGCGTCGGCAGCGCGCGCGGGATGTCGCCGAAGGTCGAGGCGATCGTCGCCACGCCGGCCGGCTTCCACACCGCCACCGCGATCGTCGCCGCGATCATCGCCAGCAACGGCCCCGGCACCTTCGCCATGCCCGGGATGCGCGGCCCCCACAGCGCCAGCGCGAGGCTGCCCAGCGCGATGATCGTCGTCGCCGGATGCAGCGCGGGCAGCGACTGCAGCAGCACCCACGCCTTGAGGTAGAACGCCTCGCCACCCGGCGCCGGCAGGCCGAAGAAGTACTGCCACTGCCCCACCCAGATGATCACCGCGATGCCGGCGGTGAAGCCGACGATCACCGGATCGGGGATGAAGCGGATCACCGCGCCCAGGCGCGCCAGGCCCATCGCCACCAGCATCACGCCGGCCATCAGCGTGGCGACGAGCAGGCCGTCGACGCCGAACTGCGCGACCACGCCGGCGAGGATCACGATGAAGGCGCCCGTGGGCCCCGCGATCTGGATCCGCGAGCCGCCGAACAGGGCGACCGCAATGCCGGCGACGATGGAGGTGTACAGGCCCTGCTCGGGCTTGACGCCCGACGCGATCGCGAACGCCATCGCCAGCGGCAGCGCCACAACGCCGACAATCAGGCCGGCGATGATGTTCGTCGCCCAGTGCCGGCGACCGAACATGCCGGCGCGCCATGCTTCGACAACGGCGATCATCGCGCGCCCCCTTCCGACTTCAGCCGCACGCCGCGGCCGGTGGCGCGGCTGGGCGCGCCTTCGCCGAGCAGCTCGATGCCGGACGCTTCCAGCGCCTGCACGACCTTGACCAGCGAATCGACCGTGCCCCGCACCTGGCCATCACTGGCCTCCATGCGCTGGATCGTCGGCAGGGACAGCCCCGAGCGCTCCGCGAGGACGCGCTGGTCGAACCCGAGAAGGGCGCGCGCGGCCCGCATCTGCGGCGCAGTGATCATGGAGATGCTCCTGCTTGAAACATGCCTAATAATGTTTGAAACATTAATAGGGCCGCATGATACTGCTGTTCAACGCTGCTTTGTACAGTAGCCTCCCACCCCGCCTCCAAGCCGCCATGACGCGCATCCCCAGCGCCCTCACGATCGCCGGTTCCGACTCGGGCGGCGGCGCCGGCATCCAGGCCGACCTCAAGACCTTCGCTGCGCACGGCGTGCACGGGCTCAGCGCGATCGCCGCGCTGACCGCGCAGAACACCCGCGGCGTTTCCGCCGTGAACGTGCCGCCGGTCGGATTCCTGCGCGCGCAGATCGATGCCTGTTTCGACGATTTCGAGATCGGCGCGGTCAAGCTCGGCATGCTGGCGAATGCACGCGTGATCCACGCCGTCGCCGATGCATTGGAAACGTACCAGCCTGGCTACGTCGTGCTCGATCCGGTGATGGTCGCCACGTCCGGCGCGAAACTGCTGGAAGACGATGCGCTCGACGCGCTGCGCACGCGGCTGCTGCCGCTGGCTTCGATCGTCACGCCTAACATCCCCGAAGCCGAACTGCTCGCCGGGATGCGCATCATCGATTCCGCGACGGCGACGGAAGCGATGCGGACGCTGCGCACGATGGGCGCGCAGGCGCTATTGCTCAAGGGCGGGCATCTCGACGAAGGCGACGCGGTGGTCGACCGCTATGCCGATGCCGGTTCCGAAGTCTCCTTCATGCACGCGCGCCTGCCGCTGGAAGCGCACGGCACCGGCTGCACGCTGGCTTCGGCCATCGCCGCGAACCTGTGCCTCGGGCTGTCGATGCCCGCGGCCGCGCAGGCCGCGGGCGATTACGTCGAACGCGCGCTGCGGCCCGGCTACCGGCCGGCCCGCAGCGAAATCGTGGTGCTGGACCACTTCGGCGCGGCATTGCCGCGCTGAGCGAGTGCGCGGATTAGCGGAACGCGCCGCTGGTCAGGCCGGCCATGAAGGCATTGACCTGGTCCGTGTAGTTCGACGGCAACCCGAGCTTGGCGTTGATGTCGTTGTGCGCCAGGTTCTCGGACAACACCAGCGCATCCGAGCCGTAGCCGATCGCCTTGTCCGCGAAATCCTGCGCACGCGCGCAATATTCCGCCGGCTCCTTGGACGAACACACCGCCAGGTACGGCGCGATGCGCGCGTTCAACTGCGTCATCGGCGATGCCGCGGCCCACACCTTCGGATCGGTGCCGAACGCATTGTCGTAGGTCGGGTCGTGGTACGGGTTGGTCATGATCTCGGTGACGTCGTACGCGGCGCTGTCCAGGGAGATGGTCCCGAGCCAGGGCATCGGACGCACGCTCGAAGGCACCGACTGCACGACCGAGGAGCTGGACGCGACCAGCGTCACCAGGTGGGCGCCGGCGGAGAAGCCCATCAGGATGAACTTGTTCGGATCGCCGCCCCACTGCGCGGCGTTGCGCTGCGCGTAGCCGAGCGCCATGGCGACATCGGTCGCCTCCTGCACCGGGTTGACCTTCGGCACCAGGCGATAGTTGACCGAGATGAAGATGACGCCGGTCGGCACCCACTTCTTGACCTTGTTGGTGACCACCGGGGTATCGGTCTTGTCGCCCTGGTACCACCCGCCCCCGTGCACCATCACGATGACCGGCGCGTTCTTCGGCAGCGTCGCGGGCATGTAGACGTCGAACTTCTGCAGCGGATCGCTGCCGTACGCGACGTTGAACTGGAAGCACATGTTCGCCGGCAGCGAATTGTTGCGGCCGCCGGTCGCCGGGTTGCAGAACTTTCCGGTCGGCGAGGCCGCGGGCCGCGTCGGCGCGGTGCGGGCATGGGCGAACGAACAGGCGAACATCGCCAGGGCGGCGATCAGGAATTTCGATCGAGCAGAATGCATGGGCATCGATTTCCGTGCGCGGCGGGGGAGGACCGCGTCGGGGTGCGATCGTAGGGATCGATTCGCGGTGCAACCGGGATTCGGCGCACAGATCGGGCAACACAGTTGATTACAAATCCGCAATACGCAGAAAGCCCGCGAAATCGCGGGCTTTCCTGTCGTTGCGGGCGGCACGCCCGCGAGGCGATTCCGACGTCAGTTCAGCGTGCCGTTGTACAGCGCGCCCATGAACGCGCTCACCTGGCTGGTGTAATCGGAAGGCAGGCCGAGGAAGCCATTGATGTCGCCGTGGTCCAGGTCCTGCTCGATCACGAGCGCATCCGTGCCGTAGCCGATCGCCTGGTCCACGAACTGCTGCGCCCATGCACAGGAATAATCCTCCTTGGTCGAGCAAACGGCCAGGAAGGGCGCCATGCGCGCCTTCATCTGCGCCATCGGCGACGCGGCGTTCCACAGTTTCGGGTCGGCGCCGAAGGCGTCGTCGAAAATGCTCTGGTGGTACGGGTTGTTCATCATCGCGGTGACGTCGTAGGCCGCGCTGTCAAGCGCGATCGTGCCAAGCCAAGGCCGCGGGCGCAGGGTCGCGGGGATCGACTTCACCACCGACGGGCTGGCGGCCACGAGCGAAACCAGATGGGCACCGGCGGAAAAGCCCATCAGGACGAACTTGTTCGGGTCGCCCCCCCACTCGGTGGCGTGCCGTTGCGCATAACCGAGCGCCCGCGCCACGCTCTGGGCTTCCTGCAGCGCATTGACCTGCGGCACCAGCGGATAGTCGATCGAGATGAAGATGGCCCCGGTGGGGACCCAGTTCATCACCTTGTTGAGTACGACCGGGGTATCCATCTTGTCGCCCTGGTACCAGCCGCCGCCGTGCACCATCAGGATCACGGGCGCCTTGTAAGCCCCCGCTGCGGGCATGTAGACATCGAGCTTCTGCAGGGGATCGTTGCCATAGGGCACGTTCAGGCGGAAGCACATGTTCCCCGGCATGGGGTTGGTGGGGCTTCCACCCATGGGGTTGCAGAAATTGTTCTGGGACTTCGCGGGCGGCGACGGGGGCGGCGGCGGCACGGGCCGGGCGAAGGCGAGGGAACAGGCGAACATCGCGAACAGCGCCAGTACGAACTTCGTATGCAGGGGTTTCATGGCGGTGACCGTGCGCGGCAAGGGAAGGCTGTATTGGGTGGCGATCCTAGGCACGCCTCCCTGGCACAACCGAGAATCGGCGCACAGATCGGCTAATGCGCGTCAACGCCCGAGCCGGAATGAGAATCCGCGCACAAATTTTGCGCGGGATCGACGCGGTTCGAGCGCTCCGACGCGGCCCTGGGCCCGGCTAAAGTAGGGCCGACGGGGCGCTCCGTTCCCGCCCGACCCGCAATCCATCGAGGCCGCCGCGCATGGCATGCACTCCCACGGATCCAGACCCCATGCCCCCGTTGGTGCGGCCCTGATGCGCGTGGTGGAATTGCCGGTCGTGACCGGCGACGGCCACGGGGCCGCTCTGCTCGCGCGCATTCCGGAGGCACCCCGCTCCGCCTTGCTGTGGCTCCCCGCGCTGGGCGTGGCGGCGAAACACTACCTGCCGTTCGCGGATGCGCTGGCCGCGCGCGGCATCGCCGTGTTCCTGCACGAATGGCGCGGCAACGGCAGCAGCGACCGGCGCGCAGGAAGTAGGTGCGACTGGGGCTATCGCGAACTGTTCGCGGACATCGCCGCCAGCGAACGTGCGATGGAAACGCATGCAACCGGATTGCCGCGCATCCTGGGCGGGCACAGCCTCGGCGGCCAACTCGCCTGCTGCAGCCTCGCAATGGCCCCGCGGAGCGCCGGTTCGCTGTGGCTGGTCGCCAGCGGCGCGCCCTACTGGTGGAGCTTCCCTTCGCCGACGCGCTGGTGGTTGCCCTTCGCCTATCGCTTCCTGCCATGGCTGGCGAACCGCTGCGGGGCCCTGCCCGGCCGACGCGTCGGCTTCGGTGGCAACGAAGCGCGGGGGGTGATCCGGGACTGGTCGCGCACCGCGCTCGGCGGGCGCTATGCCGCGGCCGGCATGGATTTCGATTTCGAACGGGCACTCGCCACGGTGGATGTCGATGCGCGCGCCGTGGTCATGGCGAACGACTGGCTGGCGCCGACGGGCTCGCTGCGCTTCCTGCTCGGCAAGATGCCGGCGACGCACGCCCGCATCGAAACACTCGATGCCATCGCGCCCGGCGTGCGCGCCGATCACTTCGGTTGGCTCAAGGCGCCGGAGGCGGTGGTGGATGCCTTGCTGGGATAGAGATTGACTCCGTGCGATCAGTCGACCGGCTTCGCCCCGGATGGCTTCGAGGCTCGATCCTTCACGCGAGGTTCTCGAGGGCGCGGATCGCTTCGACCGGCCTGGATCCTTTTCCTGCGATCGGATCGAACCACGCCCGGGCAAGCCGCAGGCCGTTCCTGCGATAATTGTCACGTTCTGGCCCCGTAGCTCAGCTGGATAGAGCGTCCCCCTCCTAAGGACGCATTCTCTCAATCCACGCATACCAAACCTGTTATAAATCAGCAAGTTAGAAACTTCTCCCGCAACCTGTTCAGCTCAAAACACCCCGTTTTACCCCCTTTTCCACCGCTTCCGTGTCCCAGAAATGTCCCAGCGTGATTTGGGCGCGCCCCAATACCGGCAAGTTGCGTCGAGACGCTTAGTCGCAAGCAAGCATCCGCATCGAGCCCGCACCGAGACAATTTCGCGCCCTCGCTTGAGGGAGCTTCGGTGCCGCCAGGGCTACTCTTGACCGTGAGCGAGATGGGGGGCGGCATCCATGACGACATTTCTGCGCAAGCTATTCGGCCGTGAACGCGGTGAGATCCCACCCGCGGAAGAAGCGCGCCGACACGACATGCCGATGGTGCCCCCTGGCAATGAGGACATCATTTCGGGCTGGCGCTTCTGCGCAACGCTGCAAATGCGAACGCCCCTAGCGATCCTTCGCGAGCACGATCGCCTAGTCCCGGCGACCCGAGACGGCCCACCGCAGCTAACCAGTGAAATGTGGCAAGGGATCTGGCTGCCAGACACCGGGCCCGAATGGGACTTCCTCAACGAAGGGGCCACCATGGCGTCCGAAGTCGGGGCTATTCCCAGAGATGGCGGCGACTACCTACCCTTCTTGATCGCTGTCCGCACGATTTCAGAAGGCGAGGCAACTGTCGCTGGCAAGGAAGTGGCATTAAGAGCGCTTGCCAAAGAGCGCGGCCCGCATGGGACGCCCTATTCCAAGTTCATGAGCGAAACCGCCCTGGTGGACAAGGTTCTGCCGCGGGTCATTCACCTGCTTCCTATCCCTAAGCCCGTGCGCGAAAGCCTGCTAGATGTTGGCTACAAGACCCTTGGCAGTGTCCAGGCTGCCCCGGGCGAGGCCCTGTTGAAAGTCAAAGGCCTGGGTCCGAAAAGCTTGGCCAATGTGCGCGATTTCCTGGCCGCAACTGATGTCGAACTGAATGCTGAGCGCCATCTGGCGCCTGAGTTCGCGGCGCTCTCGCCGTAGCGCCTACGCTGCCGCCGCCTCGCCCTCGTCGGCGCTCATCATCGGGTTGTAGTAGGCGTCGCGAGCAACTGATCCAGCCACATCGCCGATGACCCGCCCTCGTCCTCAGCCTCAATTGGCTGGTCGATCCAGACTACCAATAATTTCTTGGCGTCCTCGGCACTGGTCGGAAAGAACGCTTCGTCCGGCTCGGTGATAAACCAAGCGCCAATCATGGCGCTGCAGTGTTCGCAGTGGTTTGCCAAGTAGGCCAATCCAGCAGTCTTTGAATGGGCCAAGCGCATCCGGGGTGCAAGGCGCGCAACCTCGTCAGCCGCCAGCGCGTTCAACGCCGTGATGCCCGTAAGCAGCACTGCATCATCGATCTGCTGGTAGTCGCCATACTCCCGATCGCGTTCTTCATAAGGCATAAGGCCGATCGCGCACACGCGCGTGATCGCCTTGCATTGATAGCAGCGATGGTTTCCGGTCAGAAGCGCAAAGCGGCCCGCACGGTAGTCGGGGCCGTGCACGCTTTCGGGCAACCCGCCCAATAGGTCAGACCCTGACATAGGTCCAGGAGCGCAGCCCCAATCGCTTCGCCCAGGTCTTGGCGGTGGCCTTGTCGCCCGCAGCCATCAACCGCCCTCGGTCCAGTTGGTCGATGAGCGTCCACTTCCCTTCACTACCTTGCTCGGCAGGCTCATCGAAACAATAGAACTGCATCAGGTCAGCGGTCGTCGCCAAGTAGTAGTCGCCGGCCGGGCGCTTGGGCTTGCCATCAGCCCCTAGGCCCGTGGAGTAGGAAAGAGTTGGCTTGCGTGCCATGTGTGCGGCTCCAAGGCCATTACATAATTGAGTGGAAGTTCTTCAGGAGCTGGCTTGCCATCACCGCCCCGGACAGGCCCATAGTGTCGGCCAGCGCTGTTACCGAGCCTGGGACATCCACGGGCCGTGCCGGACGCTTATTGACTAGGACGAAGGGGCCGTCGGTTTCCGTGAGGAGCCGTTCAATCGGCAGCGTCTTGATCAATGCGATGGCCTTGGGCGAGCGCAGCATTTCTGAGTTGATCGAGAAGTAACATCCCATTGACGCCGCCCGCTTGGCCTCAGAGCGCGTTCCCGTGAACCAGTGCAAGACCGGCGTGGTGCGACCATCGCGCAAGTGCTGTTCAAGTTGCTCCAACACCTTCGAAACACAACGGACGCTGTGGATGCTCAAGACCTTGCCGCCCCGCTCATCGCACGCGCGGAGGATTCGTGAGAACACCCGCTGTTGCTCCCCAAAGCTGGCATAGAACTTTGGGCCCGCATCCAGTCCAATCTCACCAACAAAACGGGTCGTGTCGAGAAACTTCTCAAAAAGCGGCAGCTCGTCCGCCCGCTCTGCAACCAGCTGCGGATGCAGCCCAAGCCCAACCATCACGAAAGGGGAGCCCGCCGCAAACTCCACATTGCGGGGGTATGCCTTGGGCGTCGTTGTCACCGCTAAGGTGGCCACCTTTTCCGAACCGCACTCTCGAATGATGGCGCGGTGTTCGGGATAGAGGTCGAGATGGCAGTGAAAATCGACCCACCGCGGCATATCAGCGTTCATCAGCTACGCGGTCTCGCTTTGACATTCCGGAGCAACCGACCGACCTCTTCCAACCCTTCTCGATAGACCTGCTCGTAACGTGCCCAGTCGTCCGGAAAGTCAACTAATGGCCCTGGCTTGTGGATGTCGAACTTTGCCCGTTCTGGCTTGGACCGAAGGCGCGATATTGCAAGCTGGAAGGACCGAACATGCATCCCCGTTGCTGCTTCACTGTCCAGCTCTTTGCCATCAAGCTCCACTTGGTAGTCGGTCTCGTCCTCACCGAAACCATGCAGCAACGCTGCCCGACGGATTAGGCAGGGGACGCAATGGCCGCAATTCTTTGGCTGACGCCGATCTTCATTGACCGCGTAGCGCATCTTTGCTGGCGATGAACATGACATCGTGTGCTCCGCAGTGCCTCGCAGGAAGTCCTGGTCCGCACACTCGGCGACCATCTGGCCTTTCGTCTTATGTCGGTAGCGATTGTCGAGCGTTGCCGAAATCCCCAAGCCGCACAGAATCTCATTGAATCGCGCCATGTAGTAAGGATGTGTCGTGCGCGTGCTCAGCGCCCCAAGCCTCAATGGATCGAGTGGCACATTCAGAGAAATCAGGCCGTTCTCCGGCACATGTATGGTGATGTCCGATCCGATTGCGTCGGCCGCCAACGCGGCTAGCGCGAAGAACAGAAACGACCTACCACGGAGCGTGTCCTCGCTGCCCGAATCCTCAACGGTTCCCGTGGGGAAGCCCACGCGCGCACGGACGGACTGGAAGGGAACATCATCAAAGTGTTCATTCAAAGCGTCGAGGCAAACCCCTTGGTGTTTGCTGGTCACGCTATCCCAGTAGTGGCTCACAAGCAGGGGACTCTCCCCCGCGGCCAGCAGATCGACCGCCCCAATAAAGCTGTCCAGTCCGCCAGAGAACAGACAAACGGAAGTCGGCTTCTCTGTTAGATCATCGGAAACCGGTGGGATTAGTTGCGCGACAGAACTCGCGCGCGCACGGAAGGTGAGGAACCACCGATCACCAGTAAGAAAGTTGAGCGTCTGCTCCAACTTCACTCGCATCTCGTTCCACAAATGTGGTTCAACGACAGGGACGGACAACTCGATTTCCCGGGTCCAGCCGTCCTGCGCGTCGTGGGCGCGACCGATGCGTGTATCGGCAGCCGTGATTGCGGCAGCCAACACAACCAAATCGAATGCGCGTTCCGAAGGTTGAAGCCCCAGCTTTTGGAGTTGATGGACTATTCCGCCAAGTTGCCGATCGAGTTCAGCGAACCCCGGATAAGCGACTTCCGTTTCGATAGCACCTGCCAACCGTTTGCTTACCGGGCTCGTATCGTCCGGTCCGATGCGAAATACAATCGTGTGCGCGCTCATTCCACATCTCCCGCCGTCGCTGCTACGAGGTCGAATGAAGCTTCGTAGATGCGGTCTACTAACTCCCCGATCGCTGCATCCGTCTCAGGTAGTTCATTGAGCATCTCACCAACATGAGCGCGAACGCTGCCGTCAACGAAGTCGTGGAGTTGTTCTTGGATGGCCTCAACCTCAGCAACGCTATCGGGTAATTCAATGGCTCGGTGTCCCAAGTCGGCCATCACACGCCCTTCGATGGTGTGCACGACGAACCCCAGAAAGAACTCTCTCATTTGTTCCGGCGTGAGATCCCCGAATTCACCGACCCCTTGGTCTGCCAAGTCTGCAATGGTTTCTAGCATTGCTTGACGTGCGATCGCCTCGTCTACGCGCCCGCCAGGCGGGCACATCACTTCAGTCAGCGCGAGAAATACGTCGGTCGCTGGCTTGCCCGCTAGCCCCGCCAGATTGAAGCGCGCCAGAGTGGCCGGAATGCCGTCGCGCTGGAAATCGCGAATGGCGCCCAAGAGTTGAGAGCCGACGGCGCGCGATGTCCCCATGCGCCTTGCCGCCCCACCCGATCCTCCTGTGCCTTGGCGCACATACTGGGAAACAGCGCGCCTTAACGCCGCACCATCACCGCTGCGAACGAACCGCGTGAAATTGCTGCGCGCAGACCCGAGTGATCCTGTCGAAGACACAGCAGCTGGTGCAGGCGCGCGCGCAGGTGTGGCGCTCCCTGCGTCATTGCCCGCATTAGCTGGCGATGCACCCGCTCCGGGTGCGACGTCATCGATCCAGGTCGGAACCAACCCCGACGCCGGCCCTCCGTAGCCCTTTGAAGTCCCCATTCCTATTTCTTCTCCGGTAGCGACCTGGCCGCCCCGGCCGCTGCGGCCAAGGGCTTGTTCTCGGTTTGTGTCTCCCACGCGGCACGCAGGTCTTGATAGTCGCGGGAGACATCGACGTTCTTGAAAGCCTTGTCGAACCGTGTCCCCAACCAAGTGCCTGCCTTCGGGATGGGAATCTCGCGCGCAAATTCAAGCAACCGACGCTCCAAGGGCGGGTGCAACGCTACCAACTCGATGAGCCCTTCCAAACCTTCTGGCTTCTTTTTGAACTCCCCCGCGGCCAGGATTTGCATGCGCACCATGTCGAATAGTTCCTCCGCGCTAGGTGCGGCGAGCTTTTCGACCTCACCCAAGATGGACTTTATGCCCATCGCAGGGCCCATGAGCTTCGCGGCCAAATGATCAAGGTGTGTCGCTGCACTTGCGCCACCGAGGACCATTCGCTTATCGCGCGTAACGAACACATACGGGCGCAGGTCAACACCTCCCAGAGGCGGATCCAAGCGTGCCCAGGCAATCGCCCACTCGTTCTTGCTCCAGTCGTGCCGCTCGTCCGGGTCTGCACCCTTCCCCGTGATGGTTCGCGAGAGCGTGCCCGCCTTGGGCGCGGCGTCAGACTTCGACTGAGGATTGCGAACCGCGTCTTCGAAAGCTTGAAGCTCCGCGGGCTTTCCGTCGTCTGAGGCCACTGCCAAGCGCACGATGTGCTCGAAGAAGTCCGGGTTGAAGCGTTCGGCGAGCATCAGCTTGGCCAAAATCGGCATGGAAATATCCGCGCCGAAACCACGTTCCTCACCGATGGCATGGCGGAGCTTCATCGAGTTCAGGAAGCGTTTGACTTGCCGGGGATTGCCGCGTGTTCCGTCGGTGAGCATGCCGCTGATTTGATTGCTCAACACCAACGCTTGGTCCACGCCAGCCGGAACCTTTTCGCCGATGGCGTCAACCAATGACGACCGGGTGATGCCCGTGCTCAGCCACGGTCGCTGCATGTCCTTCCGTGCCGCATCGAGTAATGCCTTGAACCCCGCATTGTCCGAGCCAAGTTCCGCTTCGACCAGGAGCAGCGTGATGTAGGTGCGCGTTTCCGCCGGCCCCATTGCCGGCACCCGAAACGGCACCTGGATCAGCTTCTCCAGATAGTTTCTTGCGTAACTCACGGGGCCTGCAGTCGGCGGCAGGTCCGGGAAGTGCTCTCGCACTGCGTATTCGATCATTGTCTCGTCGGCGCCGATTACGAACGCGGTCCGCTCGACAAACAGGAACAATCGGATCGCTTCTAGCGTCGCGATGGCGGTTTCCGGTAGGCAGCGGTCGAGGTCATCGACGACTACCACCAACTGCTTGATATTCGCTGCGTCGAGGAGTTCGACAAATTCCTTGCGGAAAGCATGTATGTGCGCAGGGATGCGCTCTTCCTCCGCCGGTTTCAGTAGGCCTGAAGCGCTGTCGGCGAATCCTTCGATATCTTCCCGCGTTAGATCTTCCGCGGACTTGCCCAACGCGGTTTTCGCTGCACCAATCAGATCGCCCAACTGCCCAAAAGTCGGCAGGCCCGTTGCGACCGTGAACGCTAGTCCTCCGGCCTTCTTCGCCGCTTTCAGCCAATCCACCCGCTTCAATAGTTTCTTTGCGGCAGCGGCGACCTTTGTTGATGTTGGACGTGCCCTTTTCAGTTCCTCGATGATCGTCTCAATAACGACCGTCTTGGCATCCTCGAAACCCTCGAAGGCCCAGCCGTTGAACCACAGGCACAGAACGCCTTCTTCGTTGACGAACGCCTGTTGCGTCATCTTCAAGACGCTGGACTTTCCCGCGCCCCAGTCGCCATGGACCCCGATGGTGATAGGAGCGTTTGGTGTGTCCCGAATAAGGCGGACGACCGTTTTGGCAATCGCCTCGTAGTGCAAAAGATCGGTTGCGGTTTCCTGATCGCTGAGAAACATACCCCTTCCTTTTCATATGCCTGATCTGAGCTACTAGCAGAAGCCAAGATGGCCACCCACCCATTCCCACTTCTGGAGTCTATGACCGAGCGGCTAGCTCTGCATTGAGCGCATTTCCTATCCCCTGGAGCAGTGCCTCTTGCCGCTGATACTCAGCGACCAAGGTTGGTCGGACCCACCGAGGGGCGTAATCCCTCCCGTCGTAGCGGAAGGCGTTGAACTTCAAGCCATGGCCCTCTTGGTCCTCCCCGGTGAAGTCCAAGGAATAGCCCACCGGAACCACACTCCGGTGCTTGGAGTGATTGTTCATCGCGGCGAGGTATTTGAAGTCGTCATGCTCCACTAGCGCTCCTACCTGCTCTGCCAAAGGCCCAGAGGGGAGCCGATCGGCAACGTTTCCGACGCTGACTGCGCGTTCCTTCTTGAACGCCAAGGCCGGATCCAAGTTCATCCCTAGGCCCAAGTAAATGGTCTGACCAATGATGTCAGCCAGCGAGTGCATGGCATGGACGCAGGCGGTGATTTGGGCCGCGGCTTTGAACCGTGCACTTTCAAACTCGCCTTCCTCGCGATCGAAGACTCCGAGCATGAGGTCAAACACTTTGTAGTTCGGCGTATCGCCGATGTTCTCGGCCATCAACCTCTTGGCCTCGGAGTAGTGGTGGCGCGCAAATCCGCGCCAGTCGTGGATTGAGTTTAGGCAGGGCTGGATCAGCCTCACTTGGTCGCGCCCGAACAGCCGTTCTATGTCCGCGCGCAGCGGTCTGAAATCCCACATCGGCTTGCCCCTTCACTGGAAAGGCGAGTGTCGCTGCCTGCTGTCTCACAAAGTGAGCCAAGGGGGCTTGCGCACTTTCAGTTACGCCTTTTACTGAAAGTGTAGCCGCAGGTTTTGCCAGATACCTATCTGCCCCACTTCGCGGCTCCTCTCAACCACCCAAAGGAGGGCCTTACAGATGCGAAAGAACGACACGAAACAGAACGGAGAGTCGAACGCAGGCATTGACAAATGTCTTGCGCAAATGCTTGACAATTCCCCACCGTCGGCCAACGTGGAATTAGGCGGCGCAACTACGCTTCCCAACATCCCGGCCAAGGATCAAACCATGAAGACCCCCACCATCACCGTCGGCGATTTCCTCGATAAGGATCGGCAGACTTTTACCACCAACCAAGTCAGTGCGAATGTTGGCCGTCCGCTCTCTGAAATCTTTGCGAATGTGCCTATTGTTGAACGCACGGGCGCTGACAATCTTTTGGAGTTGGAGATCGACCTTTCGCTCTACTACACCGACGTCGAGAATGACCAGGACTATCGTGCTTTCAAAGCACTGTCTACCGCGGATTGAGGGGATTACATGGTCATGCAGATGCGGTTGGCAAAAACGCCAACCGGAGTTCCATCGAGCGCGATTCTCATACCCTTCATCAAGACGTCTATGTTCAAAGCAGATTACAGCCTTGTCCTCACCACGGGACGAGTAGACGCTTGTCGTGAACTTTGGCGACTGATTGAGATTTTGCGTGCCGTCAATTTAGGGGTCTATCCAGAGGCTGGATATGTCCTTCATCAGATTCATGGCAAAAAAGCCAAGAACCTCATGGCTTGCCATGTGGAAGGCGACATGGTGCTGATCTTCGCTTACAAGGTTGATGCTAACGGCGTAGCGTCTGATCTTGTCTTAATTTGTTTTGGAACTCATGCCAAGGTCTATCCGAAGGTGTGAATTCAGTGAAGTAAATATTTTTGCCATTTCACTCATTACCCCACACGATATCCATTCGTCCACGCCACCCAAAGCCACAAGTGCTCTTCCAGGCCCTTAATGGTTTTGGTGGTCGTCCAGGTCTTCCGCCCCAACCTCGCCAAGTCGTTCCGCATCTTGGCGAACGTCAGGTTGATCGCAAATAGCGGGTCGTAGCCTGGCGTGCTCGGCGACTGCAACTGCTTGTGCTGGTAATTCGCCAAGCCCTTCCCTAGCCACTTGCCGTAAGACGGGTGGCCATCCGTGATCACTGTGCAGCCAGGCGTTAACGCGGGCTCGATCGCCCTGAGCATCTGGTGGAACTCTTGCGGCCGATCGTCCGCCGTCCATTTGTATTTGATCTGGCCCCGCGGCTGATTGCATGGCTTGCGTGCCACGCCGAACCCCAGCACCTCACCTGTCTTGACCCGAACAACCATCGGCACGCTCAGCTGCTTGTAGCGGCTGTGCATGAAGGTCTCCATCTCGTCGATCATCACGCAGGTTGTCCGCAACACCTTCATGCGTTCCGCGTGGTGGACCTTTGACTGCTCCGCCAGGTGGGAGATCTTCTTGGCAACTGTTCGGGGACTGCATTCCAGCAGGGCGACCATGCGACGCATGGAGACGCCAGACACGGCCAACTTGAAGACTTGCTGGTTGAGATCCGGTCGATGCTGGCCCCGGATGGCTTTGGCCTGTGTCGCGCAGAAGTATCGATCGCACGCCTTGCACTGATACCGCGGCACCGGCTGGTGGTTGTGCCTGGGTCTGCGGTAGCCCTTCTTTCGATAGAACCCCGATGGCGGCGAGGCGTGGTTCTCACACGCTTCGTTCGGGCAGACTGGGCGGGGGTTCTTCAATTGCGCACCCGTGCAGACAAAGGCCAGGATGGCGAAGTTATCCCAGTTTTCTGCCGTTTCGGACTATTTAAGCCCTATCGGCTGCTCTGCCGGGCATTCGCCCCAACCTAGCGCCGCAAAGTGGGTCAGCTAGGTTTGAGTGGGGTCCAAGCTGCCCCATGCCGCGCCTCTGCTTCCTGTCCCAAAGGCCGTGAAGTGAGTGAGGACCAACGCTGTCGGGCGTTGCGGCTCTCTTGGTATCCTTAACAGTTGATAGGGCCCCGTAGCTCAGCTGGATAGAGCGCATCCCTCCTAAGGATGAGGCCGCCCGTTCGAATCGGGCCGGGGTCGCCAGCTTTGAAGAGACCTTCCCCGCCCTCGCTTTTTGCAAGGGACAGGTCGCTACAACTGCGAAATCCCGTTATCTGATTGTTTTTTAAGACTAATTTCGGCTCCAAGAGAAGACCTTCCCCCTTTTTCGTCCCCTTAGAAACCGTCGCAAAAGCTGTCCCAAAAACTGTCCCAAGGCCTAGGCGAGAGACCCTAACTAGTTGTTTTAAAACAGCTATTTTGTGTCGAATCTACCCCTCCTAAGGGGAAGGTCGTGCGTTCGAATCGCGCCGGGGCCGCCATTCCTCGATTCCCGCTTCGGAGTTCCCCCATGACCCACCCCGTCCTCGCTGCGCTCGGCCTCGGCGACAACGAATCCGG
>Ga0209023_10002452_pt1 | contig 23142 bp, 16 predicted proteins | sample LakOneMetagenome_FD_187468 | JGI IMG/M metagenome (GOLD analysis project Ga0209023, IMG submission 187468) | Freshwater and sediment microbial communities from Lake Erie, Canada (SPAdes) (version 2) | ecosystem: Environmental > Aquatic > Freshwater > Lentic | place: Lake Erie, Canada... | reverse complement strand
AGGCCAATAAAGCCACTGCCAGCCAACCAATCACGTCGGCGGGTCTGGATGATGTCCATGCGTAGTTGTTGTAGTTCGCGCCACTGTTTGTCCTGCCATGCGCCTTGCTGACGTAGACCGTGCAGGCTATCGACCATCAGTGCAGGCAGATCAGTTGCACCCATGAGTAAATCAGGCAGTTGTTGTCCAAAATCGCGAATGGCTTTCATCGGATTCATGCGCTCACTGACCCACTCTGTCAGAATCGGTTTGGCGAGTTTCCAAATATCGAGTTGCGGATACAAGTCGCGACCTAAGCCTTCAACATGGACTAATGTTTTCAGAAGTAACATCAACTGTGGTGGAATTTCGAGGTGATAACTGCGCGCAATATCCATGACTTGCATGAGGATGCCAGCAAAGTCCAATTGATCCATGGGTTTGGAGATCATTGGACTAACGACGCGTCGCATGTCACGGGCGAGTGCGTTTTGATCCGTGCCTTGCGGAATCCAGCCCGCTTGATGGACGATTTGAATTAGCTGAGTGAAATTGCTTTGAATGACAGCGAGTAATATGCGAGCAATGACAAGACGATCAGTATCTGAGAGTTCACCCATAATCGCACAATCCAACGCAATAAAGCGCGGTTCGGCAGGATTGAGCGTTTCGATAAAGACGTTGCCCGGATGCATGTCGGCGTGGAAAAAATTGTCACGGAAGACTTGAGTAAAGAAGATGGTTAAGCCTTTTTCCGCGAGTTTGGCGCGATCCATGCCGAGGCGTTCAAAGGTGGCTAGATCAGATACGGGCGCACCGACAATACGTTCAGCAATCATCACATCGGTGGTGCTACTATAGACTTCGGGCACGTACATCATCGATGAGCCCAAAAAGTTATGCCGCATTTGCATGGTATTGGCAGCTTCGAGGTTCAAATCGAGTTCATTTAAAATGACTTGGCGATAATCGTCGATCACTTTGCTGAGATGTAGTGCACGCGCAGCTTCGACTCTGACCTCCAGCCAATGTCCAATCCATGCCAAAATTTCAAAATCTTGGATGATTTGCGGACGAATATTCGGGCGCACGATTTTGACGATGACTTCGCGGCCATCATGCAGCGCAGCGGTATGAACTTGCGCAATGGATGCCGCAGCAAGTGGTTGTACATCAAATCGTGCAAATTGAGCTTCTAACGAAGTTCCTAGAGAGGATTCAACGCGCTCTTTAGCTTCTTCATATGAAAACGGTGGCACGCGGTCTTGTAGTAGCGTCAGTTGCTCGAGCAAATCAGGTGGAATGAGGTCGCGACGCGTGGATAGTAATTGCCCCAGCTTAATAAACAACACGCCCATCTCTTGAAGGGCATTTTTTAAGCGAGCAGGATCTTTGGTGTGGTTATTCCACGCGGCTGGATGCAAGCGAATTGCCGTCATCGCTGGACGTGCTTTGCTGGGGAGTTGATCCGCAGGAATGAGCGTATCTAGACGATAGTGTGCGGCAATACGCCAAAGTTCAAGCAAGCGAGCGCGATGAGGAATCATGATTGGGCTAGGCTCATAGTTGTGCTCATAGATAAGTTCATATTTTGACTGGAAGTGATCTGCGGGTCACGATAGGAATCAGTATAGGTCGGTTGGGTATAAGACAAGATCATTGTTGTGTTTGCTCAGCTTGTAACCGAGCGACACGCGCTTGCAGGCGTTCAACATCGGATTGCACATCGAGCATATTTTCGGAAAATTGCTCAGCTTGCCAACGCGGTGCAAACAATTCGCTGTCTTCTTGCACCCATTCTTCACTATTGGCAACGAAGGTTTTGCGGGCTTGTTTGAACGCGTCTTGACCTTGCTTGAGGAAGGTTCCGATTTGCTGTGCTGGCATATCGCCGATCAATGGCGCTAATTTTCCTGCTATATCAGGTTCGGCTTGTGCCATGATTTTTTGCAAGGCCTGAAGTAGCGACATGTCGCCTTGAATCGGTAAATTACCCGTGCTGCCAGCCTTTGCGCCGATGAGCTTGGCTAATGCAACCAGATGCGGAACATGTAAAGTAGTCGTCGCGTTTACGGGTGAAAATTTCTTGTCGTAAGGACGTTGTTCAAAGACTGAAAATGTCGGTGTTTCAGGTTGTCCGAGTGCAGTCGGTGATAAACGAACGCGCCCATGATCAAACAAAACATCAACCGATAAATTGGGTGCATCAATGATTACGCGCAAGAGTTTCGCGGATGGCTTGTCGCCACTCCCTGCCAATTGATCGAAGCCTAGACGTGTCGCCGCGTCGAGATCAATCCAGTCATTGAGCAAGCGCTCAAAAGCAGCAAGGGCAAGGGTCGCAATCATATTTTATGATCCAATTTTATAGTCCAATGTCATTCATGTGAGTCGCGTTCTTTTATTTTCATCGCAAATCGATTATTTGAAACCACGATGCAACGCAACGATGCCGCCTGTCAAATTATGGTAATCACAGCTTTGAAAGCCAGCGGTTTCCATCATTTGTTTGAGGGTGCGTTGATCTGGATGCATGCGAATGGATTCAGCCAGATAACGATAGCTTTCTGCATCATTGGTAATCAGTTTTCCCAAAAATGGCAAAGCACTAAAGGAATACAAATCATAGACTTTAGATAATGGCTCAAAAACTGGCTTCGAGAATTCCAATACGAGTAAACGACCACCTGGCTTGAGAACGCGATACATTGAACGTAATGCCGCGTCTTTGTCGGTGACATTTCGCAGACCAAAACTGATGGTGAGCAAATCAAAGCTTTCATCAGCAAATGGCGCTAATGTTTCAGCATTTGCTAGGACGAAATCAACGTTGCTACAGCCCGCATCGAGCAAACGATCACGACCGACATTAAGCATGGACTCGTTAATGTCAGAGAGTACCACACGACCTGTTGCACCGACTTCACGGCTAAATACTTTAGCCAAATCGCCTGTTCCGCCTGCGATGTCGAGTACATGCTGACCACGGCGCACACCTGACAAAGTAATTGCAAAGCGCTTCCATAGACGGTGAATGCCCATCGACATGAGGTCATTCATCAAGTCATATTTAGCGGCAACAGAATGGAAAACTTCAGCCACTTTGGCTTGTTTCTCAGCTGTTGGAACGGTTTTAAAACCGAAATGAGTGGTCTCACCGACATGACTCGCAGGAGTCTGTGTTTCAGCACCATTGGCTAGCGAGCTTTGCGCCAACGTTTGTTGTTGACCTTGCGGTGTTCCTGTTGGCAATGCTGCGGTATTAAATGGGCTAGCTGAGTTTGAGGCTGTATTATCTTGAGCAGTCATTGTTTTTTCCATGCAAAAAAGGGGCAGTCGGCGCATTAACACCAGATCATCACTTATGATCTAGTCTACGTGATGTGGTCAATCGGGTATAGCTTTAGTGCGTATTCTATTGTTATGAGATTACCGTAAAAAGGGGTTGGGTGTATTCATTTGAATACGATCAATAATTTCACGTTCATGTTTGGTAAATACGCCAATAAAGACTTCCGCCGATTTTAGTGGTTTCATGGCGGCAAATCCTTCACCCAAAAAGGAGTACAACGGATCAAAATGATGTCGTTCTGCCGCGCCTTTAGACATTTTAAATGCGCTTTGGACGATAAAAGAGCGGACATATTTGTCTAAACTAAAGCCGAGTTTATCCAGTAATTTTAATTGATGGATGCGCGCTTCGGTTTGATTGGCTTGATGATAGAGCGCAACCACATAATCATCATCAATTTCGCCGTTTTGATTGTATTGGAAGTCAGTGGTCATCAGCCCTGCGAGTTGTTGATCTAATTCAATACCCAGTACCGCTAGTTCAATGGCTTCACATCCCGTGATGATGGTACTTGCAGGAACCAGCCGCTCAAATTTCTTCGCTTTATTTATGACTCGTTCAAATTGTCCTGCCAATGTTTCAAAGTCTTCACCGCCATAGAGACGCGTCAGGAAGTATTGGGTCATCAATTGATGTGCAGGAACGGCGAAAAGCGCCGCATGCGTGTGCTGCATCCGTTTCTTTTGCCAGTTTTGAAGTGCCGTGAGGCGAGTAGCCAGTTCGGAGTTTTGGTGAAACTCAAGAGTGCGATAATGATTGAGCAGCTCTTGCATGGGCGCAAAATTGGACATAAGAACTTTATATAAGATAGAAATGCACTGAAGGCTAAGGATACCTTAAAAAGATATAAGCATGGAATCTAAGAATATTAACCTTTAGTTGTTCTTCTATTGCTCATGTGATTGATGGTCAATAATCTGATGTCGATTATTGACCAATCATTTTTAGAAATGGGTTGTGGTTGATTATGCAGAAGCGGCTTGTGAGGGGGTGATGTGTTTGACGCGCCGTGAAAATGGATTTGGATTGCCTGAATAAATCTCATCAAGGACATCACGTTCAGCTTGTGTGAATTCACCAAAAAAAACTTTGGCTGATTTGAGGGGCTTCATCGCTGCAAATCCATCATTCATAAATGCATATAACGCATTGAGTTGATAGCGCTGCGTCATGCCTTTAGATAGCCTGAAAATCCCGTAGATGACTTTTGAGCGAACATATTTATCAAGGTTAAGTCCAAGCTCATCGAGCAGTTCGAGTTGGTGGAAGCGAGCATTCGCTTGATCCGCTAATCGATAGAGTCGAATCATTTGTTGGTCATTAATTGCAGGATCTTGACGATCGTCGAGTAAATCGTGATCCATTAATTGAGCGAGCTGGTGGTCCAGTTCGATCGCAAGTACAGCAAGTTTGGTCGCTTTTAGTGCAGTACGCACAGCGCTGTCAGGGAATAATCCTTCAAATACTTTTGCGGCGCTCAGTACGCGCTCACATTGCTCAGCCAACACATCAAAGTCAGCACCGCTGTACAATTGTTCGAGAAAATATTGCGTGATTAAATGATGTGCAGGGACTGCGAAAATATCGGCATGTATATGTTGCATACGTTTTTTTTGCCAGTTTTGTATCGCAGATAGCCGAGCAGCGAGTTGCGGATTATGATGGAACTCAAGCGCATGGTAACTGGCAAGAACTTGTATCATGGGTGCAAAACTGGACATAAGTATTCTTCGTCAAAATAAGTTTAAAGTCAGGATTGGTGTGTGCACCCAAAAAATGCAGGCTGAAATGAGTTGTTCAGAACATACCGCCGCATACTGTACGCATAGTACAGCGCAACTTTTTAGCTTAAGAATGTAGGAAAGGCAATAGCAAAATGATATATAGGGCATTTTGCTCTGATCAGCGGTTAATTTTGCTCCACAAAAGGACGTGACTACGATGAGTTTAACGATACGTGAAACAAAAGCAGCAACTCCTGAAACGGCGTTGGTGGAACAAAAACCATTTGAAAAATCAGTGACTCCGAAAAGTACTGCGCTATCGCCAAGTCAAAAAAGTAATGCGGAGAGTCTGCGCTTGGCTCTGATTGAGGCGCAATACGCTTTGCGTGATACACGAGATAAGCCGCGTGGCCGTGGCCTGCTGATTATCATGAGTGGGATTGAACTTGCGGGTAAGGGTGAGGCGCTGATGCAGTTGCGGGAGTGGGCCGATCCGCGTTTATTCAGAGTAATGGCGCGAATGCCAGTTGAGCCACATTCACCTTTATGGCTGCAGGATTCAGGATGGTTGCCAGAAAAAGGTGAGATCGTGATCTTATTTGGCAATTGGTATGGCGATTTGCTTAAAGCGCATATGGCGTATTTACAAGATAAGAAAAATTCAAATAAAAAGCATGACGGTAAGGATCAACATTCGCACAAAATGACGGGTGCACAGTTTCAACGGGAAATAGAGCATTTACATGCCTTTGAGCAAGACTTAAGAATGCAAGGGATTACCATTTGTAAATGTTGGTTTGACTTGTCATGGGAAGGTCTGCAAAAACGTTTAGATAATGTTTCCAAGAATGATCATAAGTGGTTGCATCTTCATGGACTTGATTGGCGGAAAAGAGATCAGTATGACGCGTTGAAAAAACTTCGTATTGATATCGATATTGGATTGGATTGGATTGATATTGATTGCCAAGATCCAAGCGCGCGTAATTTGGAGTTTGGGCACATCGTCCTCAGTGCGTTACGTGAACCCCGTTTACCAATTGCAATGGCAGCGCGTCGTTGGCAATTAGCCGAAATCCCTGCGCAATTGTTTGCGCCGGCTCAAGCGTCGATGGAAAAAGAAAGTTATAAATTACGTTTAAAAAGAGCCCAGAAAAAATTTGAGAAACTGGTTCATCGTTGTCAGGATCGGTCGATTGTGTTGGTTTTTGAAGGCATGGATGCGGCGGGGAAGGGTGGAGCGATTAGTCGTGTGGTCCAGCCATTGGATCCGAGGCAGTATCAAGTTTTCCCCATTGCAGCCCCGGAGCCACATGAATTACGCCATCCATATTTGTGGCGGTTTTGGTCTAAATTGCCAACAGCCACAAATACTTCAGCCAACATCACAATTTTTGATCGATCTTGGTATGGGCGGGTTTTAGTCGAACGTGTTGAAGGGCTTTTACGTGCAGGCGAGTGGCAAAGTGGCTATCAGGAAATTAATCGGTTTGAGCGTGATTTGATTTCTGGTGGTGCGATTATTCTGAAGTTTTGGTTGGCGATCAGTAGTGCGGAGCAGGAGCGTCGATTCAGTGCGCGCCAAGAAACGCCTTATAAACGTTTTAAAATTACTGCCGACGATTGGCGCAATCGTAAGCATTGGGATGATTATTTACAGGCTGCTGCGGATATGTTTGAACGTACTAATACTCCCGATGCGCCGTGGATGATTGTGGCGACCGATGACAAATACACCGCGCGGTTGGCGGTGCTTGAGTCTTTGAATCGCCGATTGGAAGTCGTGTTGGGTGAGACATAAAGCGCTAAGTTAGCGCTTCTTCTGAGGCGTGCTGCCGCTTGCTTGTAGTGCTTTTGCAAGCGTGTAGCATTCATCAATGTGTTTTGTGGTAATGCGTTTAAACACATAATATCCCATCGTTGCTGCAATGACGGTGCCGCCTAATGGAATAAATTTAATTACTTGGCGTGAGACCAGTCGTGCACCTAATCCGCGAATGGAGAGGCGGGTTGCACTGCGCGTTGCGACCAATCCTGCGAATGCAATGCTACGGCTGCCCAATTCTCGCCAGCGAATGTCACCAGTTTGGAAATTAATAGCGGCAAGTTTTTCGGATTCTAATCCAAATTTAATGCTAATTTCAGGAAGGAGTTGAGTAAGCATTCCTGCATCCACGGCAAGATCGATAAGCGGTATTGGAACGGCAGAGATGCCTGCTGAAATATAGGCACGAGTTTTCATGAGTGAAAGGCATTCTTCGCGGATTGCATCTAGATCAAGCGCTGGATCAATGATTCTTGTGCGGTCGAGTTTCATGAGGATGCCCTTCCTTAAAATAAAGCTAAGTTGTTGTAAAAAGGATTTAGCTTTTATCACGCATTCGGTGAATAAAACGAAAAATCATGCGGTAAAACATCATACTCAAAATATAATAACTAAAACACACAGATGAAACGATAGCTAAAACATGTTTAGATGTGAGTGATTCGTACTGATCATTGATTGCATCATCAAAATGGCGGAATAGCCATGCGTTTTTAAATTACAGAGTTTAGGGTACTGTTTGTTGCAGGATCAAAAGAAAATTCTCCCTAGCCCTCCTTTTCCTAAGGAGGGAACAATTCCTCCCTTTTAGAAAGGGCGGTGAGGAGGGGTTTGCTTTTGATGTTAATAAATATCATTGATTAAAAGATCAAATTGAGTCTGATTGATGCTGAAAATTATTCAAAGCCAACGTATAGAAAGTCTGTTTGATGAGATGTTGGCGTTCTTTGAAGAGCATCCGATAGGGGTGTTTGAGCCGCGTCAGATATTAATTCCATCGCACGGAGTTGGCGTGTGGCTCAAGCTGCATCTTGCGAGTACGCAAGGCATTGTTGCTCAGGTTTCTACCGATTTCTTGGGGGCGTTTCAGTGGGAGTTATATGGGCGATTGGCTGAACGTGATGCTGAACAGAAGCTCGTCAATGGCGCAACGCAAGCACCATTGTCTGCGTCGATTATGCGTTGGCAAATCTTTGGTTATATTTGGCAAATTTACTGCCAAGCTTTTCAAGATCTAGATAATAAAACTGCGTCCCAAAATAAAGATCATGACGCGATCAATGCGTTAAATTTTTTACTCAAGAAGATTGTCAGTCAACAAAAGCACAGCCATAAAAGCACGCAGCAAGCGGATAACGATGCCGAAGTAAAACGTCAGATATGGGTACTGTCATCGCAAATTGCGCAAGTCTTTGCAGGCTATGTGACTTATCGCGCTGATTGGTTACGAGTGTGGGGACAAGGTGAGTTTCTTAATCTTGCAGTGTTATGCAAAGACAAACCTGAATGGTTAATCGAACGCTATGCCGAAATGCAAATCTGGCAAGCGTGGTTGTGGAAGACCTTATTTAAAGAGGTTTTTGAGCAGCGTGAAGCGGAAGTCACACGCTTTTGGTCAGCACTGAAATCCGATCCAAGTTTGACGAAAAAATTGCCGCGTAGTGTGACAATTTTTACCGTGATTCAACTGCCGCCTGCCGAACTAATGTTCTTGCGTCAGCTGGCGCAATATGTCGATGTAGCGTTGCTGCACTACAATCCGTCACAAGAATATTGGGCGGATTTGGTCGATGCGCGCTGGTTGCAACGTCGTCAAAGTGAGCATGGTGATGGCGCGGAATTACGTGAAACGCATCCGCTGTTGACGCGAATGGGTAAGCAATCACGTGACGTCTTTAAGCTGCTGGTGCAATTGGCTGGCGGTGAGTTTGTCGAAGGCGAACCATTTCAAGGTGTTCAAGAGATTTGGCAAGACGCGTTTGTGCAAAATCAACAAGAATATTCGCCGACTGTGCTGCAGCATATTCAGCAACATGCTTTAGATTTATCCAATGTGAAAGATTGGGAGTTCGATCCGACTGATGATTCTTTGGCTATTCATGCCTGTCATTCAACCTTACGTCAGCTCGAAGTGTTACGCGAAGAAATTATTCAATGGTTAGGCAGCCATGTGACAGCAAATGAACGACGTAAACCGAGTGATATTCTCGTTCTTGTGCCTGATTTGAATGATGTCGCGCCGCTGATTCGAGCGGTGTTTCCGTCAAGTCTTTCTTATGATTCGCGCGCTGAAATTCATGTGCCGATTGAAATTACTGGACTGACTTCACCCGAAGTCGATGCGTTATGGCAGGCATTGACTGGGCGTTTTAACTTGTTGGCTGGACGTTTGTCGTGTGAGACGTTGCTCGATTGGTTAGCGTTGTTGCCTGTGCAACAAAGTTATGGGTTAAGTGTCGATCAAGTGACGCGCATGGGCGAGTTGTTGGTTGAGGCTGGTTTCCGTCGTGGGTTTGATGGCGAGCATTTGAGTCGCACGTTGCTGTCCCACGATGCCGATGTTCGATTCACCTTACGTTTTGCACTCGATCGCTTAATTCTTGGCATGGCAATGCCTGTCGATACGATGTATGTCGATTGTTTGCCGATGACGACATTGATGCGTGATGACTTTGAACTGGTTGCTGTTCTGGAACTCATTTATCAAGAGCTCAATCAACATCGTGGACAGTTGCTCATCCAGCGCGGCGTGTCTGAGTGGCTGGCGATATTGCGCGCGGAGTTACAACAAGCATTCGCTTCTGAGCGTGATACACGCGGCTGGACAAGCATTATCCAAGCCTTAGATGACATGGAAAAAAATGCGAATGCGGCACTGGTTGCCAAGGCTCATGCGGATGACAACGTGAATGAAAAAGAAGTTTCACCGCCCGACATTCAACTGCCACTCCGCTTTGTTTTAGAAGAACTACAAACGACATTAACGCAAGCAATGCAAAGTTCGATTCCAACAGGCAGTGTGACTTTTGCCCGATTGGGAACGATGCGTCCGCTGCCATATCGACTGATTGCGGTCTTGAATTTAGATACGGGGAAATTTCCACAGCGTGAGCAAAAAAATACCTTTGATTTGATCGGTGCGTTGCCGCCTGTGATTGGCGATCGTGCGCGAACGGAAGATGATTTGGGGGCGTTTTTGGATGCGTTGCTGTTGGCATCGGAGGCGTGTTGGTTGTTTTATAACGGACAAGATGTGCAAGACGACCAACCGCGCTTGCCAGCCGCACCTGTGCAAGAATTGATGGATTTTTTGCGTGATCATTTGGCGAAAGAGATTGATGTGGATGATGAACAAAAATCGGTTTCACCGTTAGATCGATATATTCATCATCGACATACGTTATTGCCTTTTGAGCGTGAAAACTTTAATGCCAATAATCCACAAGCAGCCGATGGCGTTTGGTTTGAAGTGGCAAAACAGCTTACATTAGATCAATTAGAGCAAGCTCCTGCGTGGATTTCGCCTGTGACAACGGCTAATTATGAGGTTCCTGAAAACCCCATTAAAGCCGATCAGTTGATTAAAGACTTGATGAAGCCCGCTAATCATTTCCTGACGCATGCGCGGATTGGTCGTTTGTATTTGGAAGAAGGATTGTCGCCGTTTGAACCATTAACGTTGAATAAACTTGATGAGTATCAATTGCGTCATCAGTTTCAATTATCGAAGCAGAATCAAAAACAATTGCAATCGACACAATGGGTTGCAGCGTTGCCTGTCGGTGTGGCTGGCGATGCGTATTGGAAGAAAAGTGAGCGTGAACAGCTTGTGATTGAAGCGCGTATGCAGCAATACGGCGGTGTGATTACGCTGCTGACAGAGCGTCTATTAACTTTGCCTGATGCCACAGTCTCGCCTGATGATAAAGAAAACAATTGGCAAATTTCGATTCGTGTACCGACTGATGATCGGGCGACGATTTGGTTGGGTCAGGCGGCGAGCAGTGGTAAGGGTCGACATCGGGTGAAGTTTTGGTTAGAGCATTTGTTGTGGCAAGTGTGGCGCAAGACGACCGAGGACGATGTGGCTCAAGGTCGTGGTCAACGGATTATGGTGTATAGCACTCAGACGCTGATAGCGTCACCGATTGAAGCTTCTGAAGCATTGAAGCATTTACAAAATTGGTTGCATATCTGGCAAATCGAGGCGAAGCAACCGTTTGCTCTACCTCCGAGTTTGACGCTGGACGCTTTTTCAGTGGATAAAAGAACTGGGGAACTGAAAATAAAATCGGTTGAATCATTATTCGAGAAGTGGATGGGTAATGATTTCAACTCGTATATTCCACCGAATCAAAATGACGAGTGCGCTTTGCATCCAGATTGGCAATTGATTCTGCAAGGGCAAAATCCTGAACATGCGTTAGCGCATTTCTTTAATCTCTATGCGGAAACATTGTATGCGCCGATTGTGCAGCAGACTTCTGTTGAAAATGAAGTTGTGCAGGAGAAAGCCGAATGACAAACAATACTACGGCAAAACTTATGTCAGAAATTCCAACGACACCTGCACTAGATCTTGAATTGTTTGGTATGCATTTAATTGAAGCGTCAGCGGGAACAGGCAAGACGTGGGCGTTGTCGGCATTGATCGTGCGCTTGCTGGTCGAGCGAAAATTGCAAACACGGCAAATTGTGGCGACTACTTTTACCCGTGCGGCGGCAGCGGAGTTGCAGGATCGGATTCGTAAACGCATTCAAGAAATGTGGCTGTTATTACAAGTCGCAGTGACAGATCTTTCGCGTGCTCAAAACAAAGCGGCACAAGACAATGACGTGCTGGGTTTGTATTTGTTAGCCAAACTATCGGCCAAAGAAAAGCAGGAAGCGAGTGCACAATTAAAGCTGGCTTTAGATACATTTGATGAATTATTTATCAATACTTTAGATAGTTTTTGCCAGAAGATTTTACGTGAATTCGCCTTCGATACAGGACAAGGCGAGCCTCGTGATATTAGCGAACAAGAGGAAGAGTTAAAGCAACAGCTTATCCACGATGCGCTCAGACAATGGCGCAGTCAGCAAGATCCGCGTTTGATTGAAATGTTGGTTTTGACGAACTCAATTACTGATATTGATGATCATGCGAATGTGGTGAACACCACCATGAATTTCTTGAGTGCACAGATTGCGCCAGTCGAGGATTTTGGTTTTGATCCAGAAGTGTTAACGACATTTCAAACGCAGATTCAAGATGTGGATTGGTCGGGCTGGTTAGACATTTGGCAGCGCGCGCAGCCTTATTATCATGGCGGGCGTATTCTCGCTAATAATAATGAAGCGTTCCCAACATTAGTGAAATTGATTCAAACCATGAATTTGGAAGACTTGTTAACGATTGACGAATCAAGTCCAGAAATGAAATTGTTGAGCGTATTTGAAGATCAAAAATTTAATACCAATTTAAAGAAAGACGGTTTCAATGCGGACTGGATGCAAGTGCATCTCAATTCATCGCAGTCACAAGTCGTGATGGATTTTGTTCTGATGCGTCGTGAGCTTTCAAATAGTCTCAAACGTGCACAATCACATTTGCATCATCATATTTCAGTTTATGTACGTGAGCGTTTGCCTGATTTATTGGCTGAATTAAATGAGACAACGTTTGCTGCGCAGATGCATTCGTTGGCGAAAGCGTTAGAAGGTGAGGCTGGACAAGCGCTTGCGCAGCAGATTCGTCACCGCTATCCGATTGCTTTGGTCGATGAATTTCAAGATACCAATAGTGACCAAGATCAAGTGATTGAGTTGGTTTATCGTCAGCCGCTTCAACAAGCGATTACGCAAAATCAATTCAATAAATCTGATCCTGATACGTCGTGTTTGATTCTGGTCGGTGATCCAAAACAGGCGATTTACGGTTTTCGTGGTGGAGATATTCACACCTACTTATCCGCAAAAGAACAAGTGAATGAGTCGGGGAACGTTCACGCGTTAGATCAAAATCAACGTTCGGTTGCGCCGTTGGTGCAAGCTGTTAATGCGTTTTTTAATGAAAATGAAACGCTGGGTGATGGCGTTGATTATCCAGAAGTTTCTCCAGCAGCGCGGAATCATGCGCCCTTGATTGATGAGGGTTTTGAAAATCCTACACCACTACGTTTTGTTCAATTAATCGAAGAAACGGATGAGTTGAGTCAGACGGCAAATCGCATTATTGAATTACTCAAATCGAGTCAAGAAGGTCGATTGCAGATCGCCGAGAAAGAAGTTCTGCCGCAAGATATTGCAGTTTTAGCGGGTTCTCATCGGGACTTGAGTACGGTTGAAGGTTATTTGCAGGCTGCAAAAATTCCTGTGTGGCGACAGTCGAAAACCAGCGTGTTTCGTAGTTCACTCACCTATGATTTAGCGGCAATTATGCAGCTGATGTTGTCGCCGTATCGTGAGGATTATTTTAGACGTGCGCTGTCGGGTCTACTCATTGGCAAGACATTATCCGAGTTGGATGCACTTGAAGATCAGTCGATGGAATTGGCTGAACTGCAAGCGGCGTTTGCGATTGATGCGCAGGTTTGGGCTAAATCTGGATTCTTGGCAGCATGGCAACGTATTGCTTCGCGTTATGGAGTTTGGCAACGACTCGCTTCGTTGGGCGAAGTACGAGAAGGTGAAATGAGTCAAAGTGGCGAACGTCATTTGGTGAATTTGCGCCATTTAATTGAGTTGCTGCATCGTCAAAGCGAACGTCATGTTGGTGCGCATCATTTGCTGGCATGGTTGCTGCGCCAAATCGCGAAACCGAGTGATCGTGGTGACGAAGTAGAGCGTCCATTACCGAGTCACAGCGGTGTGCAGTTGATGACGATCCATGGCTCGAAAGGTCTTGAGTTTCCGATCGTGTTTGCCGTTGGTATTAAAGATAAAAAAGAGAAAGCACCCGATATCACGTTTTATCTTGAGAATGAACAACGCACGCTTGGCTTTGGCGAAGCGGATGAAGCGTTACTTGAACAACATCATGAGCGCGAAAAAGGTGAGTCGAGGCGGTTACTTTATGTGGCGTTGACCCGTGCAAAATATCGGCAATATTTGTTTCTTAAATTTCAAAAGACGACAAAAACAAAAGGGATTGAGCCGCCTTCGTTTAACCATTGGCTACCAAATGGTGCGGCGGATTTTGCGGCTCAACATCCCAAATTGGTCTGTGTTGAAAGCCCGATTCCTAAAGTGTCTGATTGGAAATATACGCCGCCTTATTCACAAGTGAATGAACTGGCGACGCGCGCCATTTCTCATCGTCAATTTAAGTCTTGGGGCATGACGAGTTTTAGTGCGTTGGTACGTGACGTTGAACCTGCTAAATTACTTGCGGCAGTTGATTTACCTGAATATGGTGAAGATGAGTTGTTGGAAGAGAGTCAAAACCATCCCCTTCTAAATCTTCCCCTTGAAAGGGAAGACTTCAAAGCTTTGGAAGAGAGCGACGTTCGTTTTACCTTTCAACGTGGCGCGAATGGCGGTAATTGTTTGCATCAAATTTTGGAGTATATGGACCCTCGTTTTGATGAGACAAATCCTGAAAAGTGGACGAATACCTTTGCTAAGCAAATGAAGAATTTTGGTATTCCAGCGATTGAACCTGATGCGTTAGTGCCTTGGTTTAAAGATATTTTGGATGCACCATTGCCGCGTGGTGCAACACTGGCGTCATTGAAATTTAATGCACGGGTTCGTGAGCTGGAGTTTCATTTGTTTTTGCAAAATGAACGCATTGACGGTGATGCGATTGTGAGGCGTTTGGCTGAGGCAGGCATTCCTGTGCCGAATTTTAATAAGACTCAAGCGATTCGTTATTTAAAAGGCTTTATTGATTTGGTCTATGAACACGATGGTCAGTTTTATGTCGCGGATTATAAGAGTAATTATCTAGGTGATTCGATTGAGAGTTACACCGTTGCTGCAATGCAAGACAGCATGACGCATTCTGGTTATTGGTTGCAAGCAATGTTGTATATGGTTGCAATACATCGTTATTTAAAAGTTCGAAAAGCAGATTATCAGATTGAAAAACATCTCGGCGGTGCGGTTTATTTGTATTTACGCGGCATGAGTGCGGCAACTGATCAAACAGGAATTGTGCATTGGCAGCCCGATCCACAGTTGGTTTTGGGTGTGGATGCGTTGCTTGGGAAATCAGGTTCGAGTACGCGTAATTTACTGGGAAGCACAGTATGAACAGCATGACAAAGTCGAATAGTTCTGCCCGCGCGACGCCGATACCGACATGGTATGAAGTGTTATCTACACATTTATTAGTTAAGTTTCCGCAAACAGATGACGCGAGTAAGCAGGCGATTACGCAATGTATTCTCGATCTTGGCATTGCCTTAGAGCAAGGTGATACCTGCCTGAAGCGAGTAACTGAAACTACTGATAATGCATGGCTGTCTCATCCATTATTTGTACGAGATGAATTTGCCTTAGAAACGCCAGCACCATTGGTTGTTATGAAAGATGGACAAGGCAGTCAATATATCTATTTCTATCGTCACTGGCAGCAAGAGTGGCAATTAGCTGATCGCCTTGCCGCATTACTAAATATTGAAACTGCTCCAGAAGCAACACATGTGGATTTATCCACAGAAACTTCGCTAAAAGATTTACAAATACAAGCCATCGAAATGGCAGCAAAGTCGCCTTTTTCACTGATTACTGGTGGGCCAGGGACTGGTAAAACCTACACATTGGCGCGGATTGTGAAAGCCTTGCAAAAAGCACAGCCTCATTTGCGTGTCGCACTTGCAGCGCCGACAGGCAAGGCTGCGCAGCGCATGCAAACTGTATTGACCGATGAGTTTCAGCGCGCGGGCGTAGGCAATGCAAAAATTCAGACCGCGCAAACCATCCACCGTTTACTTGGATTGGGTGGACGCAGTACGCCGCGTTACCATCGCTATGAGACTTTGCCGTTTGATTTGATCATCATTGATGAAGGGTCGATGTTGGATTTGGCGTTGGCAAGTTTGTTGTTTGATGCAATTGCCGTAGGTACGCGAGTGATTATTCTCGGTGACGCGGATCAGTTGGCGGCGGTGGATGCAGGCGCGGTTTTGGCGGATTTAGGGGAATCGGATGCGCTAAAACCTTATCGGGTGCATTTGCAGGAAAGTAATCGTTTTAAAGCGGATGAAGGTATTGGTTTACTTGCAAATGGTGTCCTTCGTCAGGATGAGGCATCTGTACTTACAGCATTAACGGGTAATGAGCAAGTTCAATATTTTGATTTGGATAAAGCAAAGAAAACCCTTGTATTCGAAAAATTATGGCAAGGATTTTCGCTATATATCAACTGTTTAGAGTCCTTAAAATCTGCGATTTATCCATTATCCGAAGATTCAGTGAAAGCATTATTTGCAGCCTTTGATCAATATCGTGTGCTGTGCGCACAACGTTACGGTGACTTTGGTGCGAATGCGATCAATCAAATATTGGGCGAACATTTGCAAAAAGCTTTGAATGATCAGAACGTACGCAGTGGTGGTTGGTATGTGGGTCGGCCTGTGATGGTGACGCGAAACGACTATGGTTTGCGCTTGTCGAATGGTGATATTGGCGTTTGTTTGGCAGATGAAACAGGGCGGTTGTGGGTTTATTTTCCTGATCGGGCTGCGCCGATTGCAGCAACTCGTTTACCGCCTGAGCAGATTGAAACGGCGTTTGCGCTGACGATTCACAAATCACAGGGTTCTGAATTTAGTGTAGTGGCGATGGTTTTAGATGCGAGCGCGGAAGAAATGTTGACGCGTGAGCTGATTTATACCGCAATTACCCGCGCTAAGAAATGTATCCAAGTCTGGTCGGACAAAACGTTATTGATTAACGCAATTCATAAAAAAAGTAATCGTATTAGTGGTTTGAAGGTCAATATTGCGGCACGGATCTCAGTGTTGTATTAATTGTCAGACAAAATGTACGCATTCGCTTACATAAGTTGACGTTTCTTGACACTATTACTGCACATCGCATCTAAGCATAATACTCACACGGCGCAGGGATGTCGGCATGGATTGCCAAAGGGAAGGACTGCCGTAGGAAGCAAACGTAATTAGTTCATGATGAACTATGATCGGTAAGGATGCAATAACAGGACGTTAAAATGTGGAACCCGCGCTATCAGGATGAGATTAGTGCGGGTTTTTTATTTTAGATTTTGATTCAGTTTCCACTTCGATTTCTAATAATCAAAAATAGAGCAAATACGTGACCGATTGATCACGTATTTGTCTTCGTCTGGATTCCTACAAGCTTTAAGCTATCTCAGACAATGCCGCTTCACGCACGCTATTAATATCCAAGCTCGAATTACACAGCTCAATAAACTTATATGCAAAGCCACGAAGTACATGGTTACGACGTACCGCAATCAGCGTAGTATTTTCGCCAAACAGTGATGTTTCGATTTGCTGTAAGCGACGATCACGTTCAGTATTGAATGCAATCGATGCCACAATCCCAACGCCCATTCCTAGCTCAACGTAGGTTTTAATCACGTCCGCATCCAAGGCTGACATGACGATATCGGGTGTCAGTTTGGCTTGTTTAAACGTATCGTCGATCTTTGAACGTCCCGTAAAACCGCCGTGGTAAGTGATCAGTGGCCATTTCGCTAGATCAGACAAGGTAATGGTTTGTTGCTGCGCCAGCGCATGGCCTTGCGGAACAATCAGGCTGTGTTTCCATTGATAATATGGAAATGCAACCAGTTGTGGATAGCTGGTCAGCGACTCCGTTGCAATTCCAATATCCGCTTCGCCATGTGCAACCAGTTCCGCAATTTCTATTGGACTTGCTTGTTGCAAGACCAAATGTACTTTGGGAAACGCTTGTTTGAAGCGTGCCACAATCGGGGGCAACACATAACATGCTTGCGTGTGCGTTGTCGCAATGATCAACTCACCTTCATCGGTTGCGGTGAAATCCGATGCTAAACGCTTAATATTGTCCGCATCAATCAGCATACGATCGACAATGCTAGACAATGCCAAACCTGGTTCGGTGAGACCTAAAAGACGTTTACCTTTACGAATAAAGAGTTGTACGCCAAGCTCATCTTCGAGGTCTTTAATGTGTTTACTGACACCCGATTGTGAGGTGTACAGTGCCGCCGCCGCTTCGGTAAGGTTGTATTTTTGGCGTATCGTTTCGCGGATGATTCGTAATTGTTGAAAGTTCATAATATTACCGTCTCTATAATGCTGGCGCTCATAGCACTCTCTAAAAATATTCAAATAATCAATTTACTAGGTAATAATTGAATACTTTTTAGTGAATTCGTTTATGAATAAGCTGATGTATTAAAGCTATTCTATATGAATATTTAATAAATAAAACCATTCCTTATATAACAATAACAGATAATGTTTTTCATTATTTCGTACATCAATTTTCATAAAGTGCTTTAGTTGTTTAGGCGTTTTTGACCACTTCAAATGAGTCAAATTCAAATACATGCAAGTTCTTTGCCGTGATCGATTTTTGTTGTTGGGGTTTGAGGTTCAGCAAGCACCCATCAGAATAACCAATGTGCATTGCGATGAGTGCTTACGACACAGCTAAAACGTATTCGTGGTATTGTTTGGAGCTGAACATGCAGTTCATGGATTTTTGGTTGACGCAACGCTCTTGGGTTGATTGCACCCTTGTGAGCTTATGTTCTTCGCCACATAGAGGAAAAAATAAATGATTGATGAAATACGATTATTACTGACGCTATTGCCAAGCTGTCTTGGATATTATCTTGTATTTGATTTATTCAAAAACGGGTTTAATTTAGTTGTGTTGATTTCATCTGTTTTCTGTTTTGTTCTAGCCCATTACATAAAGCCGGACCCAAGAGACGATAGTGATTCAAATGTGGTTTGGAATTTCATTGATTATATTGTTGATGTTCCTTTCAAAATGATTTCCATTTTTCTCAGAATCATAGGTAAAAATTCTAAAAGTGATATTGATAGTTTTAATTTATAAAATATAAAAATGATTGCTCTAAAAATAAATAGAGGTGCGTCATAACGCACCTCTATTCCCTGCCAATCCTCATACCTAAGCAGACTTCTTCTCCTCATTTGCTGATACATCACGTTCAAACACATGCAAGTTCTTTGCCGTGATCCAAACTTGTTGTTGTGGCTTCAAGTTAAGCGCTTCCAAGCTTTCGGCATTTAGACTGATTTCAATGATTTGACCATGCGCGTCTAGTACTTCGACATGCGTATGACCTGCAATCCACACTTCGCGGATCACCGTTGCCGCGAACGATGATGGACCTTGCTGGGTGGTCTGAATTTCAAGCTCGTGCGGACGCGCAAAGGCAATCACCTCACCTTGATGATATGACGCAGGCAGTGCCAATGTATCTTGCTTCAGTTGCAGTTGCGATCCATTCACTTTGCCTTCAAAGCGATTGGCTTGACCCAAGAAGTCAAACACAAACGGCGTTGCAGGTTTTTCATAGACTTCGCGTGGGCTGCCAATTTGTTCAACGCGACCTTGGTTCATGACAATAATTTTATCCGCCACTTCCAACGCTTCTTCCTGATCGTGGGTCACGAAAATTGAAGTGATGTGCAGTTCGTCATGTAAGTTACGCAACCAACGACGTAGTTCCTTGCGCACTTTTGCATCGAGCGCACCAAACGGTTCATCGAGCAATAACACACGCGGTTCAACAGCCAGCGCACGTGCCAATGCAATACGCTGACGTTGGCCACCAGACAGTTGTGATGGGAAACGATCCGCCAAGAAACCGAGTTGCACCAAGTCTAAGAGTTGGAGAACGCGACGTTTGATTTCGTTTTCATTCGGGCGCGTATTGCGTGGACGAACGCGTAGACCAAAAGCTACGTTATCAAACACGGTCATGTGACGGAACAGCGCGTAATGTTGAAATACAAAACCGACTTGGCGCTGGCGGACATGAGTGCCCGTAGCGTCTTCGCCTTCGAGCAAGACATGACCGTGATCAGCACTTTCTAGTCCAGCAATAATGCGCAGTAAGCTTGTTTTGCCACAGCCTGATGGGCCGAGCAGGGCAACCAATTCGCCTTCTGGGAAGTCGAGTGAAATGTCTTTGAGTGCATGGAAATCACCAAAGAATTTATCAATATTTTTAACTTGAATGCTCATCTTAATTTCTCGCTAATTTGTTTATAAAATCATATGAATCAATATGTTTATAGGCAGTCTTGATTAATCTGCGTTTGCATCTTTGCTGGCGCGACCTTCAACCCAAGTCTTAATCAGCAAGGTGATCAATGCCAAAAATGCCAGTAGCGATGCCACGGCGAACGCCGCACTAAAGCTATATTCGTTGTACAAAATCTCGACTTGCAGCGGCAGGGTATTGGTTTCACCGCGAATGTGTCCTGACACCACCGACACCGCACCAAATTCACCCATTGCCCGCGCATTACACAAAATCACGCCGTAGAGCAGACCCCATTTGATATTGGGCAACGTCACATGCCAGAAGGTTTGCCAGCCATTCGCACCGAGGACAATCGCTGCTTCTTCCTCTTCCGTGCCTTGCGCTTCCATCAATGGAATCAATTCACGAGCAACAAACGGAACGGTAATAAACACAGTCGCCAAAATAATTCCGAGTGGTGTATAGATGACTTTGAAATCAATATCACTCAACCAGCCACCTAACCAACCGCGACTACCGAAAACCAACACCAACATCAAACCTGCAACGACTGGCGATACCGAAAATGGCAAGTCGATCAATGTGGTCAACAATGCTTTGCCTCGGAATTGAAACTTCGCAATCGACCATGCTGCCGCGAGACCAAAAATCACATTCAATGGCACAGCAACCGCAGCAGTTAATAAGGTCAATTTGACGGCTGACCAAGTTTCAGCGTTGACCAATGCATCCAAATACGTCTGCCAGCCATGACGAAACGCTTCGACAAACACTAGGACGAGTGGCAACAGTAAACACGACACAAAAAATATTAAGCTAATGCCCAAGATCAATGCGCGTAGCCAACCAGCCTCACGCGTCGAATCGTTTTTTTGCAGGCGTTCTGCCAGCTCATACGCACTTAAAGAAGACCCTATACTCATGACTACACACTCACAATTCGCAAATTTTTAACTAATTTAATAAAGCGTTCTAAATCTATTTTTGGTTCAAGTTGACGGTCATGAAACAGCGGTACGACCCGTTTTACGACTTGCCCAGTTTTGTAAAATATTAATCAGAAACAATAAGAAGAAAGAAAAAATCATCATGATCGCGGCAATCACGGTCGCGCCAACATAGTCGTATTCTTCCAAATGGGACACGATCAGTAGTGGTGCAATTTCAGTTTTATAAGGAATATTGCCGGCAATAAAAATCACTGAACCGTATTCACCGATCGCGCGTGCAAATGCCAATGCAAAACCCGTTAACAGGGCTGGAAATAGCACTGGCAAAATCACATACCAAATCGTCTGCCAACGCTGTGCACCAAGTGCCGTAGCCGCTTCCTCAAGTTCTACTTCTAAATCTGCTAATACCGGCTGTACGGTACGCACCACAAATGGCAGACCAATAAAGATCAAGGCGAGGGTGACACCGACACGGGTATACGCAACTTTGAAGCCCAACGGTTCAATAATGTGACCGATCCAGCCGTTGCTGGCATAGAGTGTGGTGAGCGCGATACCTGCAACCGCAGTCGGTAACGCAAATGGCAAATCGATCAATGCATCAACCCAGCGTTTACCTGGGAATGAGTAGCGCACCAAGGACCATGCGAGCAGTAATCCAAAGAACACATTGATCAGTGCAGCAATTAATGACGAACCAAACGTTAAGAAAAACGAGGCTTGAACACGTGATGATTGCAGGATACCCAATAAATCCTCGCCGCTAATGCCCGATGCTTTGATAAAAACGGCTGATAATGGAATCAATACCACCAGTGATAAATAGATCAGCGTGAAGCCTAATGACAAATTAAAACCGGGTAAAACACGTGTCGCACTCATGGCTAGCCTCGCAAATTGAATCGTTGTTCACTTAATCTTTTTTAATTAAAGTCAAAAGCAAATCCCTCCCGACCTCCCTTTCTAAAAGGGAGGAGCTTTTACTCCCTTCTTAGAAAAAGGAGGGTCGGGGGAGGATTTTGCTTTTGACTTTTCTTTTGAATCTCTAAAAATTCTTTAAGAACCAAACGATTTGAATTGTGGTAAAAATCGTTCGTTGTATTCGCTGCTATCAACATCGTGTTGATTTGACGCAGTTTGTACCGGGAAATGATGGTTCAATGGTTTAGCACGCTGTGTGCCATATTTCAGGATATTCAACTCTGAAATCACTTGTGGCCATGCGCCGAAACCTGATGCAACATTGATATGTCCAGCATCACCCAGATCAATCAACTTTGCTCCCCAACGGGTTGCCCACCATTCCGCTGCGTCATAGCTCAACCATGGATCGGTGCGACTGGCGATGACTCGAATCGGTAAGCCAAGCGGCGCACGCGGTAATACGCGACTAAGCAGTGCAGGGCTTTCTTTTTTCTCGTCATAGGTTGATCTGGCAAAACCAGCCAACGTAAATCTGTCAGGTGACGCGGGTGCAACCAATAGAACCCCAGCCACTTTACGAGCTAAAACGCGACTGGATAACGCGGACATCGTGACTAAACAACCAAAACTATGTGCCACAATCCAAACTGGATCAGTTGCGGTTAGTAGCGCGTGATCTAGTGGTTGTCGCCAAGTGTGAAGAACAGGATTGTTCCAGTCCCCTTGTTCAATCCGCTTGGCATCGTCGAGCTGTGTTTCCAGCCAACTTTGCCAATGGGTTGGTTCACTGCCACCGACACCAGGAAGAATAAGCGTTGTCATGTTCGTGACCTTTCTCTGTCGTGGGACTGGGCAGTGAGTGTGGTGTTATCTAGACGCTGCTGCGTTGTTTGCAGCGACGATCTGGTCAAAAATACCACCGTTAGCAAAGTGAGCTTTTTGTACAACGCCCCAGCCACCGAATTGTTGATCGATGTTGAACAGTTTCACAGGCGCAAAGTTCTTTGCGTATTTCGCCGCGATTTCTTTGTTACGTGGACGGTAGTAATTTTGCGCAGCAATTTCTTGACCCGCTGGGGAATACAAGTAGTTCAAATAAGCAGTCGCCAGATTACGGGTCTTGTGTTTGTCGACGTTTTTGTCAACCAAGGCCACTGTTGGCTCTGCCAATACAG
>Ga0209023_10002451_pt1 | contig 23142 bp, 20 predicted proteins | sample LakOneMetagenome_FD_187468 | JGI IMG/M metagenome (GOLD analysis project Ga0209023, IMG submission 187468) | Freshwater and sediment microbial communities from Lake Erie, Canada (SPAdes) (version 2) | ecosystem: Environmental > Aquatic > Freshwater > Lentic | place: Lake Erie, Canada... | reverse complement strand
TTGTGCAGCCGCGTGCGCTTCTTCCACGGCACCTTCACCAGCCAGTCGACGTAGTTGCGCACCACGGTGGCTTCCGCCGACATCGGCGACATCATCTTCAGCTTGTTGATCTCGGCGGTGGCCTTCTCGCGCGCCTCCTTGCTCATGCCGGCCTTCGCGACCTTCTGCTCGAGCTCGCCGATCTCGTTGGTGCCGTCTTCCATGTCGCCGAGTTCTTTCTGGATGGCCTTCATCTGCTCATTCAGGTAGTACTCGCGCTGGCTCTTCTCCATCTGCGATTTGACGCGGCCGCGGATGCGCTTCTCGATCTGCAGCACGTCCATCTCGCCTTCGATCGCGACCAGCACGTGCTCGAGGCGCTTGCGCACGTCGAGGATCTCCAGCACCTTCTGCTTTTCCGACAGCTTCAGCGCCATGTGCGCGGCGACGGTGTCGGCGAGGCGCCCCGGCTGTTCGATGCCCGCGAGGGCAGTGAGCACCTCGGGAGGGACCTTCTTGTTGAGCTTCACGTACTGCTCGAACTGCGAAACCACCGAGCGCACGAGCACGTCCATCTCGCGCTCTTCGTACTGGTCGGAATCCTGCTCGACCGCGACGACTGCCGCGTAGTAGTTGCCCGGCGCATCGCCGGCGGCGCCAGGGACCCCCAAGCCGATCTGCAGCACGCGCGCGCGGTCGACGCCCTCGACCAGCACCTTCACGGTGCCATCGGGGAGTTTCAGCAGTTGCAGGATCGTCGCGACGGTGCCGAAGGCGTGCAGGTCCTCGAGCTTCGGATCATCGACATCGGCCTGCTTCTGCGCGACCAGCATGATGCGCTTGTCGGCGTGCATGGCGGCATCGAGCGCCTGGATCGATTTCTCGCGCCCGACGAACAGCGGGATCACCATGTGCGGATACACGACCACGTCGCGCAGCGGCAGCACCGGCACGCGTTGGGCGGGGACGAGCGAGGTGGATTCGGGTTCCTGGTTCACGGGGGATCCTTATCTGAAACCGGTACTGCGCGGTCCGCAGCGCCTTTCAATGCCAATGGGGGCGCGCCGCTGGGAATTCAACGGCGGGCCGTGTCGTAACTGAAGGGCCGTACCTGCAGGACGGCAATGGCGGGGCCGCGACGGGGGCGTCAGGCGTGGCCAATGCCACCGGCCCGGCGCGGTTCCTCGACGGGCGCCAACCGCCCTTCCTCGGACCGATGGACGATGTAGGGCTTGGTCGTGCCTTCGATGACCGCCTCGTCGACGACCACCTTCGAGACGTTCCGCAGCGAGGGCAGCTCATACATGGTGTCGAGCAGCACGTTTTCGAGGATCGTGCGCAGGCCCCTCGCGCCGGTCTTGCGCTGCATCGCGCGCCGCGCCACGGCGCGCAGCGCCTCGTCGCGGAACTCGAGCTCCGCGCCTTCCATGTCGAAGAGCTTGCGGTACTGCTTCGTCAGCGCGTTGCGCGGCTCGGTCAGGATCGTCATCAGCGCCGCTTCGTCGAGCTCATCGAGCGTCGCGACGACCGGCAGGCGGCCGACGAACTCCGGAATGAGGCCGAACTTGATCAGGTCTTCCGGCTCGACCTCGTGGAACAGGTCGGAACCGTGCGGCTTCTGGTTCGCGCTGCGCACTTCGGAGGTGAAGCCGATGCCGCTCTTCTGCGTGCGGTTCAGGATCACCTTCTCGAGGCCGGCGAATGCGCCGCCGCAGATGAAAAGAATGTTGGACGTATCGACCTGCAGGAATTCCTGCTGCGGATGCTTGCGGCCGCCCTGCGGCGGCACCGAGGCGATCGTGCCTTCGATGAGCTTCAGCAAGGCCTGCTGCACGCCTTCGCCGGAGACGTCGCGCGTGATCGAGGGGTTGTCGCTCTTGCGCGAGATCTTGTCGATCTCGTCGATGTAGACGATGCCGGTCTGCGCCTTCTCGACGTCGTAGTCGCACTTCTGCAGCAGCTTCTGGATGATGTTCTCGACGTCTTCACCGACGTAGCCCGCTTCGGTCAGCGTCGTCGCGTCGGCGATCGTGAACGGCACGTTCAGCAGCCTGGCCAGCGTCTCGGCCAGCAGCGTCTTGCCGCAGCCCGTCGGGCCGATCAGCAGGATGTTGCTCTTGGCGAGCTCGACGTCATCCTTGCCCTTGCTCGCGCCACGCGTCTGCAGGCGCTTGTAGTGGTTGTAGACGGCCACGGAGAGCACCTTCTTGGCGCGCTCCTGCCCGATGACGTAGTCATCGAGCACCTTCTTGATTTCGTGCGGCTTGGGGAGCTTGTCGCGGGCTTTATCCGCCCGGTCTTCCAGCTCTTCGCGGATGATGTCGTTGCAGAGTTCGACGCACTCGTCGCAAACGAACACAGACGGGCCGGCAATGAGCTTGCGCACCTCATGCTGGCTTTTGCCGCAAAAAGAGCAATAAAGCAGCTTGCCATCGTCCGTACGGGTACGGGGGTCGTCGCTCACTTCAAACCCACCTCGAGCCTGTTGGACAGGCCGCTGGGACGGAAAATCCGCCCTTCCGGTTGTTTATATAACATGGCCAAACCGGTCCGCGCAAAGAACTGCGTCCAATCTAAGGCCTTGTTATGACTAGGCTTTACGCTCAAGAGGGCCTTTCGGGGCTGGGAGCCGGCGGGGCATCGGTGCGCTTTTCGAGCACCCGGTCGATCATGCCGTAGGTGACCGCCGCCTCGGCGCTCATGAAATTATCGCGGTCGCTGTCGGCCTTGATGCGGTCGATGGTCTGGCCCGTGTGCTTGGCCAGGATGCGATTCAGGCGCTCTTTTGTATCCATGACTTCACGCGCCTGGATGTCGATATCGCTCGCCTGGCCGCGGAACCCGCCCGAGGGCTGGTGGATCATGATCTTGGAATTCGGCAGCGAATGGCGCTTGCCCGGCGTGCCGCCGGCCAGCAGCACCGCACCCATCGAGGCCGCCAGCCCGACGCAGATCGTGCTGACGTGCGGCTTGATGAACTGCATCGTGTCGTAGATCGCCAGGCCCGCGCTGACCGAGCCGCCCGGGGAATTGATGTACAGCGCGATGTCCTTGTCGGGGTTGTCGGACTCGAGGAACAGGAGCTGCGCCACGACCAGGTTGGCCATGTGGTCTTCGACTTCGCCGACGACAAAGATCACCCGCTCCTTCAGGAGCCTGGAATAGATGTCGTACGAACGTTCACCGCGCGCGGTCTGCTCGACGACGATCGGCACCAGCCCCAGGGCACGCTCATTCATCCGCTGTCATCCTTCTGTTGATTTGGGACGGCCGAACCCGGTCAGTTCCGCGAAGCTGACCGGTTTATCGACCACCTTCACGTTCGACTGAACCCAGTCGAGCGCCTGGTCTTCGAGAACTGCGGACTCGAGCTGCGCCATGGCCTCGCGGCTCTGCAGGTATTGCCGGCGCACGCTGTCGGGATCGGGGTAGGAGGCCACGACCGAGTTCAGGCGCTGCTCGACACGCGAACGATCGACGCGGATCGAGTTGGCCCGCACGATCTCGCCGATGATCAGGCCGAGCGCGACGCGCTTGCGGGCGGTCGGCTCGTACGGCTCGCGCGGCGGCAGCTGCTCAACCTTCTGCACGCCCATGCGCCGCAGCATCTGCACCTGCAGCTCGCGCACCTGCTCGTCGATGAGCACGCGCGGGAGCTCGAGCGGATTGTTCTGGTACAGCGCATCGAGCAACTGCTCGCGCACGCGCTGCTGCGCGGTCTCGGTCACTTCACGCTCCATCGTCGCACGCACCTGCGCGCGGAATTCCGGCACGCCGCCTTCGGCGAGGCCGAAGCCACGCACGAATTCCTCGTCGAGCTCGGGGAGCGACTGTGACTCGATGGCCTTCACGGTGATCTTGAAGACGGCGTCCTTGCCCGCGACCGCCTTGGCGCCGTAATCATCGGGAAAACGCGCCGGCACGGTCTTCTCTTCGCCCAAGGTCATGCCGTGCAACGCGGCGTCGAGCTCCGCGAGGATCGAGCCGGTGCCCAGCACGACATGCAGTTCTTCGCCCTGCCCGCCGGGGAACACTTCGCCGTCGATGCGGCCTTCGAACGCGATCGTCACGCGGTCCGAGTCCGCGGCCGGGCGCTCGACCGCCGTGAAAATGGGCTTTTGCTTGCGCATGCTCTCGAGCATCGCATCGACATCGGCCTCGCTGACCTCGACGACCGGCCGTTCGACCGAAATCGCATCGAGCGGCTGCAGCACGATTTCCGGCAGCACCTCGAATACGGCCGCGTAGCGCAGCTCGGCGCCCGGCGCGACCTGGAGCGGTTCGATGCGCGGATCGCCGGCCGGACGCAGTTTCTGCTGCGCAACCGCTTCGGCGAAGCTGCGCTGCATCAGGTCGGACACGGCCTCGCTGTGCACCTGGCCGCCGTACTGCTTGCGCACCACCGCGAACGGCACCTTGCCGGGCCGGAAGCCCTTCAGGCGCGCCGTGCGCGCCAGGTCTTTCAATTGCGCATCGATGCGGTTGGCGAGCACCTCGCCGGGTACCGTGACCTCGAGGCGGCGCTCCAGTCCGTTGGTGGATACGAGGGAAACCTGCATGTTCTGATGATTCCTGAAATAAAGCTGGTGCGAAAGAAGAGACTCGAACTCTTACGGGTTGCCCCACTGGCTCCTAAGGCCAGCGCGTCTACCAGTTCCGCCACTTTCGCCAATACGGGCCTGTCAGTGCCGGCGAGCCTGGCCAGCCCACGATTATACCGTAGGGGCCAGCGCCTGCTCACGGCCCCTGCTACCGAAGATTCAGGGGTCGTTCAGCTTCAGTGGGCTTAACTGTATCCGCCCCGCCCGCACCAAGCGGGCACGGAATACGAGAGGACGCCCGTCCATGGATGCGCCAGAGCCCAACCGGAGCTTTTCGAGCCAGTCCGCCCGCGCGCCGGCGACCCACGCCCAGGCCACGGCAAGACCGGGGGCCCTGCGGCCCACGCGCATGTCCGTGTCGGAGCGGCGCGCGCGCCTTGTCGTGCAGTGCGCCTGCGAGTTGCTGGGCGTCGATCCGGCGACCGTGAGCAGCGACCTGCACCTGGCGCTGTCGGTCGAGGAATTCGAGCGGGCCCTGCGGGAGCGCTACGCGGTCACGCATCCGCAGCTGATCTACCGCACCGATTCGACGCTGGAACGCGCGCGCCTCGAGCGTGCGCGCCTGCCGCGGCTGCCGCGGGTCATTCTGCGGCGAGGAGCGCCCCCGGGTCGGCGGGCGCAGGCGGAAAGCTAGCCTTTCAGGATGCGGTGGACGGCCGTATCAGCCGAATCGGCCGTGGCGACCTCTTCCGCGTTCGGGCGGTGCAACCAGCTCAGCGCCGCCTCGGCATCGGTGAACACCGAGACTTCGTGCCCACGTGCCCGCAATACACGCTCCCAGAACGCGAAGTCACTGGAACGCTGCTGGCACACGATCGCCATGCGGGTGCCGGCCGGCAGGCCCAACCCGCTCAATTGCTCGGCCAGGCGGCTCAATGACTGGACGTCCGCCGTGAGCTTGGCGCCGCGATAGTCCAGCAGCAATCGCCAGCTCAACGGTCCCGCGCTGGCGGCCATCGTGATCGCGCGCTGGGCCAGGTTCCGGTGCGCAGCGTCGGGCAGCGTCCCCTCGGCCGCCGCCCAAACCACCCCAGCCTCGATCCAGACGTCGCGTTTGCCGTGTGTCGTAGCGCCCATCATGGGCGTACTCTAGGGGTCGGTCGTCCCGGTATCTGCCGGGAGCGATCCGTGCCGGGTGTAGGGAAACCTTGCGACGCGGTGCCGATATGTCAATTTCGATCTTCGTGGCGGACGATCACGCCATTGTTCGGGACGGGCTGGTGGCCCTGCTCCGCTCGCACCCCGGAATTGAAATCGTCGGCACCGCAGCCGATGGCAAGGAAGCCGTCACGAAGGTGCTGAAGGCCAGGCCCCGCGTCCTCATCCTCGATATCTCGATGCCGGAGCTCAGCGGCATCGAAGTCGCGCGGCAGGTCAACGCCGCGCTGCCGGAAACGCTGATCGTCATGCTGTCGATGCACTCGGGCGCACAGTACGTGTTCCAGGCCCTCGAAGCCGGCGCGCGCGGCTACCTGCTGAAGGAGTCGGCGAGCGCGGAAATTGTCGACGCGGTGCGTGCCGTCGATCGGGGCCAGCGGTTCCTGAGCCGCAAGGCGGCTGAAGTCGTCGCGCAGGGCATCGCCGAACGGCAGGGCGTCAGCGCACTCGACAGCCTCAGCCGCCGCGAACGCGAGGTGCTGCGGCTGGTCGCCGATGGTTACTCGAGCGCCCGGATCGGCGAGGTGCTGCACTTGTCACCGAAGACGGTCGACAGCTACCGGAGCCGTCTTATGCAAAAGCTGCAGGTCAACCAGCTCGCGGGGCTGATCAAGTTCGCAATCCAGCATGGCGTGACCACGCTCGAATAGGCGCCATGCAGATTTCCCGGCATACGGGTTGCGGGAGGCAGAACTAGGGTGGCGCATGATTCCGCCCCTCGCCGTTGGCCCGGTGCCGTGACCCTGCCGGCCCATCCCAGCAACGCGCACGAACTCCGCGGCGAGGACGTCGCGGCGATCCTGCTGCCCAATCCGACCCCTCGCCTGCTGCTGGGCCTGCTGCTCAGTTATCCGGCGCTCGTTTTCCTGGGCTACCTGTTGATTCCGACCACGGGCGGTCCGGCGCCGATCTGGCCCGCCGACGCGGTGCTGTTCATCGCCTTCCTCGTCACACCGTGGCGCTCCTGGCCGCTGGTCGGATTGGCGGCGGGCGCATTCGACCTGGTGTGCGCGCCGCTGGCGAGCCACATGGTCTACGGCGGTCGCATCAGCATCACCGGCGTGCTGTGGTACCTGCTCGCGCACGTGCTCACCGACGCCGGACCGGTCATCGTTGCCCGCGGGCTGCGGCGATACCTGTTCGGCCCGAGCCTGCAACTGGTTGCTTCGCCGATGTGGCTGTTCGCGATCCTGCTCGGCGTGCTACCCGGCGGCCTGCTCGGTGACTGGCTGATCGCCACGCGCACCGGCATCGGGCCGGCCACGATCGATACGGTGATCTGGATGCTGAGCGCGACACTCAGCATCGCGCTGTTTGCGCCCGCACTGGTGCTGATACTCGGCGAAAGCCGCGACAGCCCGGAGGTCGCGCCCGGCGCGGCGTGGGAAGCGGTGGCGATCGCCGCGTTGGTCGTGCTCGTCTTCGGCTGGCGCGGATTCGTGCCTTCGTCCGAACTCTCGCGCGTGTCCTCGCTGATGCTGCTGACCTTCCCGATCTCATGGCTCGCGCTGCGCTTCTCCCGGCGCGCCGTGTACGTCGTCGTGCCCCTGATCGGGCTCGCAGTCGCGTATGTGGCCGCGCACGGCTTTGGCTCATTCCGCCCGGTGCAGGGCCTGGCCGACTGGCAGAACCCAATGGTGAACGCGCAGCTGTCGATGCTGGCGGTGTGCGGCGCGGCGATGTTCATCAGCAACATCGAACACACGCAGCGCCGGCTGCTCGCGACGTTGAAGCGGGAACGCGCGCGGCTTCGATGGTATGCGGCCGAGCTCGACCTGGCCGAGGATGGCGCCCGCCAGCGCACCGCCGAAGACCTGCACGATGGCATCGCGCAAACGCTGACGGGCCAGAGCTTCCTGCTTGCGGCGCTTCGCCAGCGGCTGGGCGAGCCCGCGCTGCTCGAGCTGCTCTCGGGCGCGGAAGCAGCCTCGGCCGAGGCGCAGCTGCACGTGCGCGAGTTGATCGCCGACCTCAGTCCCGCGGAGCTGGAGTCCACCTGTTTGCGCGAGCTGATCGAATCCGTGGGCGCGCAGTTCCAGCAACGCTATCGCTTTCCGGTCATCGTCGACGTGGCGCCCGATACGCAGGCGCCGGTCGATACGCTGCGGCTGGTGTTCCGGATCGTGCGCGAGTTGATCTTCAATGCGTACCGCCATTCGCGCGGAACGCAAGTGGCCGTGCACGGCCGCGTCGAGGGGGAATCGGTCATCATCGAGGTGTTCGACGACGGCGTCGGCTTCTCGCGCCAGGACATCCGGCCGCGCCAGGGTGGGCACGGCCTCGGTTTGATCCAGCTATTCGAGAGAGTGGATGCGGTCGGCGGCACGGTGAAGCTGGGCAACCGCAATGGCGTCGCGAGCCTGGTCATCGTCACGGTGCCGCTGCACCTCGGCGGCCCGGCGATGCCACTGGACTAGCGCCAGCCCTGGGGCCGGCCCGGTCGGCTAAGATACCGCCATGACCGAGGCGGTTGAAATCAGGCATCTGCGCTACTTCCTCGCGGTTGCGCAGACCGAGAATTTCACGCGGGCCGCCGAGCGGCTGCAGATCTCGCAACCGAGCATCTCGCAGCAGGTGACGCAGCTCGAACGCCTGCTCGGCACGCCGTTGTTCCGGCGCGTCGGCAAGCGCGTGTTCCTGACCGAGGCGGGCGTGGCGTTTCGCGTGCGCGCCGAGATCGTGCTGCGCAGGCTCGAGGAAGCCTGCTCTTCGGTCGATGACGTCGGCAAGCTGCTCAGCGGTCGCGTCGATATCGGCGTGATTCCCGCGCTGCATGTGCCTTGGGTGCCGGCCGTGCTCGAGTCGCTGGCGCGCGATTTCCCGGGGCTCAATGTCGGCGTGCACGAAGCGGCCTCGAGCGATGTCGAGTCGGAGATCGAGGCCGGCCGCGTCGACATCGGCTTCGGACTCATGACGCGCGCCTCGCCGAGCATCCGCTACGAACGACTCGCCTCGCAGCCCTTTTCGCTGATCGTGCCAACGCGCAGCCGCTTCGGGAAAAGCAGCGGCATCGCGCTGCGCGAGATCCAGGACGAGCGGCTCGTGCTGCTGCCGCAGAGTTTCGACATGCGCGAGGCCGCCGACGCGGTGCTGATGCAGGCGGGCGTGCATCCGCGCATCGCCTTCGAGATCGACAGCATCGACTCGACACTGGCGGCGGTGGCGCGCACCGGCATGCCCACGCTCCTGCCCGCCGTGGTCTTGCGAGGGCGCTCCTTCAGCCACCTGCGCGCCATTCCGATTCGTGATCGCACGCGCCGCATGGAATTCGGCATCCTGTGGCCGGCGGCCGCGGCGCCCGAGTCGGCCGCGCTCGAGGTGGCCAAGGCGCTCAGGTCGCTGGTGAAATCGCTGACCTGAGACCGACGAGACGCGCGCTGCGGTGAATGGTGGGCCGTGTAGGGATCGAACCTACGACCAAGAGATTAAGAGTCTCCTGCTCTACCAGCTGAGCTAACGGCCCACTTTTCAAAAATGGGGTGGACGACGGGATTCGAACCCGCGACAGCCGGAATCACAATCCGGGACTCTACCAGCTGAGCTACGTCCACCATCGAACAAAAACAAAATCATTGGCGCGCCCGGCAGGACTCGAACCTGCGACCGCCGGCTTAGAAGGCCGGTGCTCTATCCAGCTGAGCTACGGGCGCCTGGAACTACCTGAAATGGTCGGGGCAGCAGGATTTGAACCTGCGACCCTCTGCTCCCAAAGCAGATGCGCTACCAGACTGCGCCATGCCCCGATACATAAGCCTTCCCGGGTCGCCCGCGGATTCTACCCCGCTGACGGGCCGGGCATCATACGGAACCGCCACTCATGCGACAATAGCGCCTATTCCAACGATGGGCAGGGGTTCATGAGCGCGAAAATCATCGACGGCAAAGCCGTGGCCGAAGGCATCAAGTCCGACATCCGAAAGGCGACCGATGCGCTGGCGGCAGCCGGCAAGCGGCGTCCGGGGCTCGCCGTGATCATGGTCGGCGATTCGGCCGCATCGCAGGTCTACGTGCGCAACAAGCGCCGCTCGTGCGAGCAGGCTGGCATCGTCTCCAGCGCGCACGATCTGCCGGGCACCACGAGCGAGGCCGAGTTGCTGGAGCTCATCGCGCTGCTGAACGCCGATACGGCGATCGATGGCATCCTGGTGCAGCTGCCGTTGCCGAAGCAGATTCGGACGCGACCGGTGATCGACGCCATCGATCCGGGCAAGGACGTCGACGGATTCCATCCGTACAACCTCGGCCGACTCGCGCAACGCGAGCCCACGCTGCGTTCCTGCACGCCGTACGGCTGCATGAAGCTGCTCGAGCACATCGGCGCGAAGGTCGCCGGCATGGAGGCCGTCGTCGTCGGCGCGTCGAACATCGTCGGGCGCCCAATGCTGCTCGAACTCGTGCTCGCCGGCGCGACGACGACGATCTGCCACAGCCGCACGCGCGATCTCGCCAGCGTCGTCGCGCGCGCCGACCTGGTCGTCGCCGCGGTTGGCATTCCGAACATGGTGCGTGGCGAGTGGATCAAGCCCGGCGCGATCGTCATCGACGTCGGCATCAATCGGCTCGACAACGGCACGCTGGTCGGCGACGTGGAATACGGTCCCGCCGCGGAACGCGCCGGATGGATCACGCCGGTTCCGGGCGGCGTCGGTCCGATGACGGTCGCGATGCTGATGCAGAACACGCTCGAGGCTTATCAGCGGCGCTAGCGCGCCGCGTATTGACGCGCGCGACGCGCGTTCAGAAACGGCGGCTCAGGTACAGCGCGGCGCCGGTGATCGTGTAGAACGTGTTCGGCCAGAGGATGACCGGCTCGCCCGCGACCTTGTTGCGCACCATGTGGTCGCCGATGCGCGCATCGAGCGAGAGGTCCCACTTGCTGCGGACGTCGCGCCACTGCGCGCCGACGCCGCCATACCAGCCGTAGGCCGGCGTCGGGCCTTCGTAACGGCCCGCACCAAAGAAAAACGAGGTCGCGAAATGCGCGCCCATGCGACGCCGGTAATCGACGGCGCGCAGCGCCGTGAACAGGTGGCCGTCGACGTTGTCGAATTCGATGCGCGTGCCGAAATCATTGCGCGAGTCGAAGGCACGGCGCACGCCCAGGCCCAGGTGCAGGCTCTGCTGCGAAGTCTTCACCGCCGGCACCTTGCCGGCGTCCTGCTCGAAATCGAGGCGGCTCGCGAACACGCCGGCGTCCACGAAGCCTTCGACGCGCTTGCGCGCACCGGCGGCTTCGCTGGCCGCTTCGCGCGCACGCGTCGCGTCGTCGGCATCGTTGTCGTCTTCGGTCGTGGCACGAGCGGCCGCGCCGGCGCGCTCACCGGTGTAGCTCAACGACGCGGCAATGCGGCCGAAATTGTCGCCAAACTCGTCGCGACCGCCGTCGAGCTTGGCGCCGATGCGCCAGGCGCGCCAAGGACGCGTGGCTGCCAACGAGAGTTCGTGGGCGCGCTGGTAGCGCACGCCGGCGTATGACGCGTTCAGCGCCGTCCGGTACTGCAGATCGTATTGATCGCCGTTGCGGCGATCCCAGGTCAATTGCAGGGCCTGGCTCTGACCGCCGACATTGTTACCCGGCACGCGCCACGCGGCCGCCCAGGTGCCGAGCACGACGCCGTCATTGCTCATGCCGTCCCGGTAGATGTGGTGCACGTACCAATTGCTCTGCCACTCCGAGAATTCGTAGCGCAATTGCAGGTCGTGCCGGAGTTGCGGCAGGTAGAAGCCGGCCGAGATCGCGCTGCTCCCGAAACGCGTGTTCTCGGCGTGGAAGGTGTCTTCCGCGGCGTATTCCATGTACAGCGACATCGGCATGCGCAGCGGCAACGCCAACGTGCTCGAGACCGCGAACTGCTGGTTGCCGAACTCCTGGTCGCTGTTCAACTGCGTGCTGGTGTTTTCGTAGCGCGTCGTATTGAAGAACGCACGCCACAGCGAGCCCCAGGAGTGTGGGCGCGCGCCGCCTCCGAACTGCAGCAGGCGGCTCGCCCCGATCGACCAACCGGGCGCCAACTCCATGTCGATATGGAACCCGGCCAGCTCCGGATGGCCGGCCGTGAATCCGTTCTGGAATTCGATGCGCGGCGAGTACGACATGCGGGCAAGGAACATTTCGTAGCGCAGGTTGAAGCGCGTCAGGGGCGCGGCGCTGGACAGCGTCGCCGACGGCATCGTTGGCGCCTCGGTGCTGACCAGCATCGAGCCGAGGCGCAGCGGCGACCACCAATGGTCCCGGTATCCGAGATCGAGCTGGGCGCGGTCGCCACCGAGGCTGATCATCGTGTTCGTGGGCGTGAAGCGGCCCTCATAGCCAATCCCGCCGGCACTCACCAGGGCGTGTTCGCTGAACCGCGCGATGCCGGTGACGTCGGCTTCCCAGGCCGTGTCCATCGGCGCACCGTGCTGGTCAGGCTGTATCAGCGCATTGTTGCGGGTCGCGGCCGCTTCCACGTGCCCGCTGGTGATCGCCGCCGCAGCGAGATACGGCGCCAGCCCGGCGCGCACCTGGCGGCACAGCGCCCGGTTGCGCTCGCAGACGACCCGGAGCGCATCCTGCACAGCATCGACGCGGATCGGTCGGGTCATGACCGGCACGCCCGCAAGCGTCATGACGCGCTCGACGCGCGCCTCGAGCACGGGTGCGAGGTCGACGGGCAGATAGGCGCTGGCGCCGGCCTGTGCACGCGCAATCGGAATGAACGCGAGCAAGGCCAGCCATGTGGCGCGGGCCGGGAATTTCATGTGTGCGATGATATCGCACCTATGCTCAGGGTCTGCTACGCCGAGGAGAAGGACCGCGATTTCATTCGCTGGACCGGCAACCTGCTGCGCAGCTTCATCGACTCTGGACGCGTGCAGGTGGTCCGGCAGCGCGACCAGCCGCAACTCATGCTGGCGAGCATCTGGCGGCCGCACAAGTTCCCGGCGAACCTGCCGGTCGCGCTGGTCAGCAACGAGAACTGGCAGGTATATCCGCCGCATTTTCGGCTGCGGCGATACAAGGCCGTGCTCGGCGTATGCCCGCCCCCGTCGTTCTACTGGGGCGACGGACCGGCTGGACCGCTGCCGTTCATCCAGTTTCCATACGAAGCCGTGCATTTCGATGAGCCGATCGCAGCGCTCTACGCGCAACGCGAACGGCGCATGCAGGTGCAGAAGAGCGGCTTCTGCTGCTTTGTCGTGTCGAACACGGTGGGCGACATGGCGTCGCGACGGCTGGAGGTCTTCCAGCGCGTCAATGCCTGGCAGCGGGTCGAGTCGGCGGGTGCACAGCTCAACAACACGGGCTATCGTGCGCCGCGCGGCGTGGCATTCCTCGACTGGATCTCGAAATACCGCTTCATGATCTGCCTCGAGAACAGCGACACGCCCGGCTACGTGACCGAAAAGGCGCTGCAGGCCTGGCTCGCGGGCACCGTGCCGATCTACGTGGGCGGCGGATCGGCGCTGTTCAACCGCGATGCGTTCATCGACGCAGCCGCAGCGGATTTTCCGGCCGAACTCCAGCGGCTCGAGGCGGACGCAGGCGAATACCAGCGCCGGCGCTCGCTCGAGCTCTACCAGCGGCGTCCCACGCTCGCCGACTTCGAATCGCGCTTCGCCGCGCTGCTGCTGGAGCAGTAGAGGCCATGCAGATCGCGCCGATGTCCTCCGTGCTGTTCCACGACCCGCTGTGCCGCGAACCCTACGACTCGAATACGCTGCTCACGCGGGCGAGCGGCGGCACCGAGGCCACGGTGACGCGCATTGCCGACGCGCTCGGAGCGCGCGTCTCGCAGCACAATCGAACGCAGGACAGCGGCAACTACCGCCGGCCGGTGCGCATCGAGGGCATCGAGCACGTCGTGGCGGTGCGCGACTCGCGCGCACTGCCGATGTTGAAGGAACTTTATCCGCGTGCGCAGTTCTATCTGTGGGTGCATGACCAGATGAACCCCGGTTCGAAGCGTGCGCGGCGCCTCGCCTCGACGGCGGCGATCCTGCGCGAGCTCGCCGTGCGCATCGTTTGCGTATCGAACTGGCAACGCGGACGCGTCGAGGCCACGCTCGCCGGCATCGGCCTCGCCGATCGCGTCACGGCGCGCACGATCTACAATCCGGTCGCCGATGACATCTGGCCCGACGGCACCGAAGTCGATCGCGACAGGCTGGTCTTCTTCTCGTCGCCCAACAAGGGCCTCGACTATGCGCTCGATGTGTTCGCATCGCTCCGGCGGCGCATTCCATCGCTGCGTCTGCTGGTCGGCAATCCCGCGTACAAGCGCGGCCGGGAGCACGGCCGTGGCGGCGTCGAATACGTCGGCCCGCAGCCGCAGTCGCGCATGCACGCGATCGTGCGCGGTGCCCTGTGCACGTTTGCGCCGAACTTCGTGCTACCCGAGACCTTCGGGCTCGTCTATGCCGAATCCAAGGCGCTGGGCACGCCGGTGCTCGCGCATGATTGCGGCGCCGCTGCCGAGGTGATCGGCGATGCCCGCCAGGTCGTGCCGACGCGACGCGTGTATCGGGCCTATGAATCGATCGTGCGCCACCTGCCCTCGCCGTTGCGGAGCGGGCCGGCACGGCTTGTAGACCAGCTCGGCATGTTCGATGCCTACCACGAACGCATCTCGGCGTGGCGCGACGGCGCGCGACCGCAGGTGGGACCCGATCCGCGGTTCATGCTGACCGGCGTCGCCGCGCAGTGGCGCGCCCTGCTGGGCGGCGCACCCGACAGTGCGAGGACCCTTTGAAGAACTCCGTTTCGATCGTGATCCCGACCTTCAACCGCGCGGCATTGTTGCCACGCGCGATCGACAGCGCGCTCGCGCAGACGCTGCCGGCCGAGGTGATCGTCTGCGACCACGGCAGCAGCGACGAAACGCCGGCGGTGGCGGCCCGCTACGGCGAGAGGATCCGCTACATCCGCCGCGAGCGCGACCAGGGTCCCATCGTCTGCTGGCGCGAAGGCGTCGAGAGCGCGAACGGCAACCTCGTGCATTTCAATTTCGACGACGACTGGAGCGACGCGACGTTCCTCGAACGCACGGTGCCGCTGATGCGCGAAGACGTCGGCTTTGTCTACACGCGCTCGATGATTCATCGGAGCGACGGCACCCCCATACGAATGATGCTGCGGCACCCGGGTGGCATCCGGCCGATGGCGCAGGTCGTGCAGTTCCTGCTGCTCGAGCAGCTGCCGATCAGCCCGGGCTGCGCATTGTTCCGTCGCCGCGACGTGCTGAAGAACCTGGTCGCCGAAGTGCCGGGCGCGCAGGGCCGCTACGGGCGCAATTCCGGCGTGGGCGAAGACCTGCTGCTGTTCCTGCTGGCCTCGCTCGACTACCCGTACTACGCACACGTGCCCGAGCCGCTCGCGAATTTCCTCGCGCATGACAGCAGCATCACGACGGAGGCCGCCGCGACCGGCCGCATGGCCGAGCTCGCCGATGCGTACGCGCTCGCGAAGCAGTATTACCTCGATCAACCGCGCGCCATGCCGCTGCGCCGCGGTCTCGGCGGCGCAGCCATGCGCCTGCAATGGAAGCTCAGCCGGGCCTAGCCGCCCGAACCGGCTTCAGGACGGCGTCGCCGCGCCGCTTCGTTCCGCATCGACCATGCCGCGCACGACCTGCGCCATCGCCCACTTCGGTCGCCACCCCAGCACCGCCGCCGCCTTGCCCGCGTTGCCACGGCTCGACACGATGTCGGTGGGCCGGTACAGCGATGGCGAACTGTCGGTGTGATCGCGCCAGTCGAGCCCCAGGTGCGCAAACGCCGCTTCGGCAAATTCCGCGAGCGAATGCTGCTGGCCGGTGGCGATGACGAAATCGTCGCCGCGCGGCTGCTGCAGCATCAGCCACATCGCCTCGACGTATTCGGGCGCCCAGCCCCAGTCGCGGTGGACGCCCAGGTTGCCCAGCACCAAGCGCTCACGGCTCCCCGAGGCAATTGCGCAGGCCGCGGCGACGATCTTGCGCGTCACGAAGCGGCGCGAGCGGAGCGGTGACTCGTGGTTGAACAGGATTCCGGTGCTGGCGTGCAGGCCGTAGGCCTCGCGATAGTTGCTGACCAGCCAATGCGCGGTGGCCTTCGCGACCGCATAGGGACTGCGCGGATGAAACGCCGTGGTCTCATCCGCAGCCTCGCCCTGCGTGTCGCCGAAACACTCGCCCGATCCCGCGCTGTAGAGGCGGATCGGACGGCCCAGGATGCGCATCGCCTCCAGCAGGTTCAGCGTGCCCATCGCGTTGCTCTCGATCGTCTCAACCGGCTGCTCGAACGACAATCCCACGGAGCTCTGGCCGGCCAAGCTGTAGATTTCGTCGGGCGCGGAACGAGTGAGCACCTGCAGCACGCTGCGGAACTCATGGCTGTCCATCGAGTGCCGCACGACGTGCTCGCGCATGCCGACGCGCGCGAGATTGTCGAAGCTGGCCGCTTCCGCATCGCGCGAGGTGCCGTGCACCTCATAGCCGCGCTGATGCAGGAACCGGGACAGATAGGCGCCGTCCTGGCCGGAGACGCCGCAGATCAGTGCGCGAATGTCGGTTACTCCCGCCGCCAGATCGTTCGGTCGGAACCCTGGTCTTCGAGCTGCACGCCGGCCTCGGCCAGTTCGGCGCGAATGCGATCGGCCGCGGCAAAATCGCGCGCCTTCCGGGCCGCGATGCGCTCGGCGACGCGCGTCTCGATCTGCTGCTCGGAAAGCACAGGCCGCGCAGTGCCGGCCGAACCAAAGGCCGCCGCTCGCATCTTGAACCAGGCTTCCGCGTCGACCTGCAGCAGGCCCATGACGGCCGCGAGCCGTCGCAACTCCGCCGCGAGCACCGCGACCTGCGCGGACTTCCCGGCGGCGCGCGCCTTGTTGATCTCGCTCGCGAGGTCCTGCAGCACGGCGATGGCCTCGGGCGTGTTGAAGTCATCGTCGAGTACCGACTCGAATCGTTCGCGCGCCGCGCGCGCCGCAGCGCCAGCAGCGTCGGCGCCTGCGTCCGGCGTGGCCGGCGTTGCGCCGCCGGCCGGCTTCGGCACGCCGCGCAGCGCCGTGTAGAGTCGCGTCAACATGGCATCGGCCTGCTCGAGCTGCACGGTTGAATAGTTGATCGGTCCGCGGTAATGGCTGGCGAGCAGGAAGGCGCGCATGACCTCGGGATGGCGCAGCTGCGGCATCACCTCGCGCAGCGTGAAGAAATTGCCGAGCGACTTCGACATCTTGACGCTGTCGACATTGACGAAGCCGTTGTGCATCCACACATTCGCGAATGCCCGGCCCGCGCCGCAGGACTGCGCGATCTCGTTTTCATGGTGCGGAAACTTCAGGTCCATGCCTCCACCGTGGATGTCGAAATGATCGCCGAGCAACGCGCCCGACATGGCCGAGCACTCGATGTGCCAACCGGGGCGTCCTTCGCCCCACGGTGAATTCCATGACGGCTCGCCCGGCTTCGCGCGCTTCCACAGCACGAAATCGAGCGGATCGCGCTTGGTCGAGTCGACATCGACGCGCGCGCCGGCCCGCAGGTCTTCGAGACGCTTGCCCGAGAGCCGGCCGTAGCCCGCGAAGCGCGCGACCGCGTAGCAGACATCGCCGTCGGTCGTCACATAGGCCAGATCGCGGCGCAGGAGTTCCCCGATGAGCGCGATGATGCTGGGGATGTGCGCGGTCGCGCGCGGCTCATGATCGGGCGGATCGCAGCCCAGCTGCGCGCAGTCTTCTTCCATCGCCCGGATGAAGCGCGCGGTCAGCGCATCGATCGGCTCGCCATTCTCGGCGGCGCGCTGGATGATCTTGTCGTCGATGTCGGTGATGTTGCGCACGTAGTTCACGGCGAGCCCGCGATAACGCAGGTAGCGGCGCACGAGGTCGAACACGACGAGGAAGCGCGCGTGGCCGATGTGGCAGAAGTCGTAGACCGTGACGCCGCAGACATACATGCCCACGCGGCCCGGGACGATCGGCTTGAAGGCTTCCTTCTCGCCACTCAGCGAATTGTGGATTCGCAGCGCGCTCATCGAGCCCACGCGCCAAGCCGCGAGCGCACCAGCGAGGGCGGCATCGCCTTCAGGAGCGGGGCGAGCTCCGGTCCATGCAAACGCCCGGTCAACGCAGCACGGAGCGGCGCGAAGAACTCGGCGCCCTTGCGCCCGCTCGCCGTTCGCAGCGAAGCGAGCTGCGCCTCCCCATCGGTCAGTGCGCCCGTCACCGCGCGGAAGAAATCCGCGCCGGCGCGCTCGACCGCCGCGCGCGCGTCGGATTCCCACTGCAGTTCGCCACCCAGCACGACAGGCAGCCAGCCGGCCACATCGCCCGCCGCAACGACATTCGGCAGCAGCGCGGCCACGACCGCGGCGCGTCGCTCGGGCGCCAAGTCGGCGGGCAGGAAGGGCGCGAGCCACTCCTGCGCCTGCCCCGGCGACAGCGAGCGAACCCACAGCGACTGCCAGTGCCGCAGCTGCACCGGATCAAAATGCGCGCTGGCGCGCTGCAGGTGCTTCGCATCGAAAAGGCCGGCCATCGCTTCCAGCGCCAGCATCGAGTTGTCGGCACAGGAATGACCGAGCCGGAAGAGCTGGTTGCAGATCGCCATCGCGCTGTAGCCGGCCTCGCGCAGTTCACGCACCGACTGCGCGCCGTTGCGCTTGGACAGCGGCGCGCCATCGGCGCCCGTCAGCAGCGGCAGGTGCCCGTAGCCTGGCGCGCGCAAGCCCAGGGCTGCCAGCACCAGCAGCTGGCGCGGCGTGTTGGACAGGTGATCTTCGCCCCGCAGCACGTGCGTGACCTGCATCAGCGAATCGTCGACGGCGTTCGCAAAGAAGAACGCCGGCGTGCCGTCTTCGCGCCGGATGACGAAATCGCCGATCAGCGCGGTGTCGACCTGCTGCGGCCCGTGCACCAGGTCATCGAACTGCAGCATGCGCCCATCGGGAATGCGGAACCGCAGCGCGGCGCGCGCGCCCGAGGCTTCGCGCGCGGCGCGAGCCGCCGCATCGAGCCGCGAGCAGGTGCCGGCGTAGCGCGGCGGCCGGCCCGCCGCGAGCTGCGCGCGGCGGCTGAGCTCGAGTTCGGCATTCGTGCAGTAACAGGGATAGGCACGATCCTCCCGCAGCAGGCGATCGAGCAGCGGGCCGTAGACCGTGCCGCGATCGCGCTGCCGATAGGGGCCATGCGGGCCTTCGACACCAACGCCCTCGTCCCAGTCGAGCCCCAGCCAGCGCAGGTCGGCAACCAGGCCGTCGACATGCGCCTGGGTCGTGCGGGCCGCGTCGGTATCCTCGATGCGCAGCACATAGCGCCCGCCCAAACGGCGCGCCAGCAGCCGGTTGAACAGCGCCGTGCGCACGTTGCCCAGGTGCAGCTCGCCGGTGGGGCTCGGGGCAAAACGGGTTACGACGGGCGCGGCATTCATATTTACAATGGTATGTCATGACCACGCTTTTCGTCTCCGACCTGCACCTGGATTCGGCGCTCCCAGCCGCGATTGCGCAATTCGAGCAGTTCCTGGCGGGGCCGGCGCGCGGCGCCGAAGCGTTGTACCTGCTCGGCGACCTGTTCGAGAGCTGGGTGGGCGACGACGATGACGATCGCGGGCGCGAAGGCGTGTGCGCCGCGCTCCGCGCGTACGGCGCCACCGGCGTGCCCTGCTACGCCTGCCATGGCAACCGGGATTTCCTGCTCTCGCAACGCTTCGAGCGGCGCAGCGGCTGCCGCATCATCGGGGATCCGACGATCATCGACCTGTACGGCGAGCGCGTGTTGCTGACACATGGCGATGCGCTCTGCACCGACGATCACGCCTACCAGCGGCTGCGCAGCGTCGTGCGCACCGCCGCTTGGCAACGCCGGTTCCTGCGCCTGCCGCTGGCCACGCGGCGGCAGCTGGCCGACGCGGCGCGCGAAGGCAGCCGCGCCCACACGGGCCTCGTGCCCCCTGAGATCATGGACGCCAACGACGCCGCGGTCAGCGCCGTGCTGCGCGCGAGCGGCGTGCGCAAGCTCATCCACGGACACACGCATCGCCCGGCGGTGCATGAGATCGGGCTCGATGGACAGCCCGCGCATCGTTACGTGCTCGGCGCCTGGTACGAACAGGGCAGCTACCTGCGTTGCACGCCTGGGCGCTATGAACTGGTCACATTGCCGCGTACGCCATCGGCCGGCGCGACACCCAGGGGCGGCGGCCCGGAGTGAAAGCGCAGCAGCGCATCGTCGCTTTCGACGAGCGTGGCTTCCACGGCGAGCAACTCGTTCAGGCGTTGCCGATAGTCGGCGCAGGCCTGGTCGGCGAGGCCCAGGTAAAGCCCGGCGTGGCGCGCCTCGGCGCGCTCCAGTTCGCCGTAGAAACCGCCGAGCGGTTCGGGCAATCGCGCCGCCAGCAGCTGGAATCGCTCGCAGGAGCGTGCCTCGATGATCGCGCCGGACAACAGCAGGTCGAGGCGACGTTGCGGCTCGTGCGTGCGCAGCGCGGCGCGCAGCCCGGCGGCGTATCGCCCGGGCTTCAAACGCTGGAACGGCACGGCCAGGCGTTCCAGCATGCGCGTCACCTGCTCGAAGTGGCGCAGCTCCTCGCGCGCCAGCCGCGCCAGCGCGAGGTTTTGCGCGGTCTCCTCGGGGTACGCGAATATCAGCGCCAGCGCGGTCGACGCGGCCTTCTTCTCGCAGTTGGCGTGATCGAGCAGCACGGCTTGCCAGTTCTCGCAGGCCGCGTCCACCCAGCGCGCCGGCGTCGGCACGATCAGTCCGGAAAGGTTCACGCGTCGGGCGGATCGGCCAGCCACTGCACGCGCGCGGCCGTGATGGCCGCGGCGGTGGCGGCGGCGTTCGCGTAGCGATCGTCGGGCTCCTTGGCGAGCATCCGATCGATCAGCGGTTGCAGCTGCTCGAAGCGCGGTCCGAGACGAGGAATCGGCGTGTTCCGGTGCATGTACAGCACCGTCATCGGATTATCGGCCCGATAGGGCTTCTCGCCGGTCAGCAGCTCGAACAGCACCACGCCGAGGCTGTACAGGTCACTGCGCGCATCGAGGCGCTGCCCGTGGCCCTGCTCCGGGCTCATGTAGTGCGGCGTGCCGAAGATGAGCCCTTTGTCGGTGAGTTCGAGCTGGAGCGCGGCCTGCTTCGCCATGCCGAAATCGATCAGCGCCAGCTGGTCCGCGGTGCGCAGCATGACGTTGCCGGGCTTCAGGTCGCGATGCAGGATTCCGGCTTCGTGGATCGCGCCCAGCACATCGGCCAGCTGCGCGGCGTATTTCAGCGACTCGGCCGGCGACAACCCCGCCTTCATGCGCCGGCGCAGGTCGCCGAGCGGAAAATATTCCATGGCGAGGTAGGCGTGGTCATCGGCGATGCCCAGTTCGTGCAGGTGCACGATATTCGGATGCCGGATGCGCTCGGCGATCTCGTATTCCTGCAGGAATCGCTCGAACGATTGGTCTATGCCGGAATCATCGCGCTGCGAGGGCGTGACCTTCAGCACGACCAGCCCGTCGGCCTTCTCGCTTTCCGCGATGTAGAGGTGCGAGACCGAACCGCGCGCCAGCAGCCGCGCGCGGCGATAGCCGGGAATGTGCGCGTCGCCGAAGCGGTGCGACTCGCGCGCCGCGGCTGAAACGCGCCACTCGGCCATCGCGAGCCGGTGCTTGTGGCTCGCCTGGTCGATCGCATCGAGCAGCGCCGCGTGCGCGAAGCGATTCTTGCTGACGACCGCGAACGCGCCCCAGCCGTGCGCTGCTTCGCGCGCGCGCGATTCGTCGCCGTCCAGCATGAAGATGACCGGCGCAAACCCTTCGCGATTCGCGAGGTCGCGCAGCCACTCGAGCCCGTCGCCGCCCGCCCACGACTGCGCCAGCAGCACGGCATCGAACCCCTGCGCCAGGAATTCCGGTGGTATCGGACCGCGCTCCAGTGGCGGATAGGCGACGACGTTGACCGCCGGCCAGCGGCAGCTGGCGTGGTGGCGGATCAGCGCCTGGATGCGGGGTTCCTGTTCAATCGCCAGCAGGCGCATGCCATTTCAATCCAAGTATCAGGAACTGCGGGCTCACGGCCCCGCTGCCCGCCTGCGCAGGCACGCTCACGAGGTCGCCGGCGGCTTCGAGCAGCTCGGTGCAATTGCCGAGCCGCACCTCCGTTTCCGGATCGAACCCCGCCACCATCATGCGCGCAAACGATTCGCCATCGACGAGCGCCCCATTTTCCCCACCGCCTTCGTCCATTGGCGCGGCCAGCACGAGCAGCGCCTCGCGCCCGGTCACCAGCCCCGCGGCGGCCGCAGCGAATTGCAACGGTGCCTGCCCTTGCTGCATCGTCCACGCCGCATACCAGGCTTGCAAGCCCTCCGGCCCGATCTCGAGCGCATGCGAGACCCGCACCGCCGCCGCTGAAGGCGCGTCGGCCAGGAGCCCCCGCCAATGCAGCGCCACGCCCTGCCCTGACGCGGCCTTGTGCAGCGCTGGAGGCCAGCCGCTCATGTCAGGCGCGGCTTGCGCAGCCGCAAACGCCTCGAGCAGCAGCTGGCGCGCGCGCTGCAATCCGCGGCTATTGGGTTGCGCCCGCATGGCGCCTAGGGCCTGTTCACACCAAGGACATCGATGCGTTGCTGCGCAAACCAAAGGGGCCGGCTCGGGATTGCACCGGCCTGCGTTGCTCCTTCCTCATGTTCATCAAGTACATATCAGTCGTCGCGCCTTGCCGGGTGCAATCTCGAGCGCGGCCGCATCGATGTCCTTGGTGTGAACGGGCCCTGGATTAGCCGACGACGCGGAGCGCGCCCGGTGCGAGCGCCCGACGGCGGCTGCGCGCGGCGTCGGATCGATTGTGCTGCAGTTGCGCGAGGTATTCGGGCGTCACGTCGCCGGTGACGTATTCGCCGGAGAAACACGACGTGTCGAACTCGTGGATCTTCGCGTTGTCGTGCTGGCAGGCGGAGACGAGATCGCTGAGGTCCTGGTACACGAGCCAGTCGGCGCCGATCAGGCGCGCGACTTCTTCTTCGGTGCGCCCCGCGGCGACCAGTTCGCTGGCGGCCGGCATGTCGATGCCATAGACGTTCGGGTACCGCACCGGCGGCGCCGCCGACGCGAAATACACCTTGCGCGCCCCGGCCTCGCGCGCCAGCTCGATGATCTGCGCGGACGTGGTGCCGCGCACGATCGAGTCATCGACCAGCAGCACGTTCTTGCCGCGGAACTCGAGGTCGATCGCATTGAGCTTGCGGCGCACCGACTTCTCGCGCATTTCCTGGCCGGGCATGATGAAGGTGCGGCCGATGTAGCGGTTCTTGTTGAAGCCCTCGCGGTACTTGATGCGCAGCTTCTGCGCCATCTGCAGCGCGCTGGTGCGGCTGGTATCGGGAATCGGGATCACGACGTCGATGTCGTGGTCGGGGTGCATGCGGCGGATCTTGTCGGCGAGCCTCTCGCCCAT
>Ga0209023_10002450_pt1 | contig 23145 bp, 21 predicted proteins | sample LakOneMetagenome_FD_187468 | JGI IMG/M metagenome (GOLD analysis project Ga0209023, IMG submission 187468) | Freshwater and sediment microbial communities from Lake Erie, Canada (SPAdes) (version 2) | ecosystem: Environmental > Aquatic > Freshwater > Lentic | place: Lake Erie, Canada... | reverse complement strand
TCATAACCTACATTTTAAAGAGGGGCCCGCACAAAGCAAACAAAAAATACGGATTACAAATGAGAAGAAAAGTAAAAAGTATCCTGTTCACTTTGTGCGAACGGCTTCTTATCACTGAAGCGCCTCTAAATAAAAAAACAAAAAAGCATGCAATCGTTACTTATATCAATGCCATTCCGGTTGTAATTCCCATTTTTCTGGAGAACGCCAGAGCGCACTCAGCAGCAACTCTCTCATAAAGAAAAATTCTTTGGGCAATTTATCATACATCCTTTCAAACAATTCTTCATGCGACAGCAGTTCCTGCTTGCCGGGTTCTCTTTCAATGGTCATTATTTTAGAGAAGTCATCTTTACTAAAGTTTTCCAGCCCGCGCCAGTCCAGGTCTTCATAACGGGGCATCCATCCCAGCGGACTTTCCACTGAAGCGGCATTACCTCTTAAGCGCTGCACGATCCATATCAGCACGCGGATATTGTTGCCAAAGCCCGGCCATAAAAACTGCCCGTTGGCATCTTTACGGAACCAGTTTACACCAAATATCCTGGGGGCATTGGGCAGGTTGCGGCCAAACTGCAGCCAGTGGTTTACATAATCGCCGATATGGTAACCCATAAAGGGCAGCATGGCAAAGGGATCCCTTCTTACTTTTCCTATTTCGCCAAAGGCAGCAGCGGTCATTTCGCTGCCCATGGTGGTGGCCAGGTATACACCAAAGTTCCAGTTAAAAGACTGGTATACCAATGGCACACCGGTACTTCTTCTGCCGCCAAAAATAAAGCCGTCAATTTGTACACCCTTAGGGTCATCCCATTTAGGATCCACCGCAGGGTTTTGATGGGCCGGCGCTGTAAACCTTGAATTGGCGTGTGCCGCAGGTTTGCCACTGCTTTTATCCCAGGGCTGGCCATGCCAGTCAATTAATCCTTCCGGTGCTTCGGGTGTCATGCCTTCCCACCATACATCTTTATCGGGTGTAATGGCCACGTTGGTAAAAATGGTATTGGCCCTGATGCTTTCCATGGCATTAGGATTGGTTTTATAATTGGTGCCGGGGGCCACGCCAAAATAACCGGCTTCGGGGTTGATGGCAAACAGATGCCCGTCGCCTGCTTTATGTATCCAGGCAATATCATCGCCAACGGTGGTGATCTTCCAGCCTTCAAATTCTTTAGGTGGTATCATCATGGCAAAATTGGTTTTGCCACAGGCACTGGGGAAAGCAGCAGCCACATAATTTTTTTGTTTGTCGGGCGATTCCACACCCATGATGAGCATGTGTTCGGCCAGCCATCCTTCCTCACGGCCCATAACAGAAGCAATACGCAGGGCAAAACATTTTTTACCCATCAGGGCATTGCCGCCATAGCCACTGCCGTAAGAAATGATCATGCGCTCATCAGGAAAATGAGAAATATATTTTACATCCGGGTTGCAGGGCCATTTGCTTTCGGGTTTATTATGTTCAATGGGGTCGCCCACGGTATGCAGGCATTTTACAAAACCATTTTTAGGGATATAGGGCAATACATTTTCGCCCATCCTTGTCATGATGCGCATATTCACCACCACGTATTCGGAGTCGGTTATCTGCACCCCATACCTTGCATAAGGAGAACCCAGCGGGCCCATACAAAACGGTATCACGTACATGGTCCTGCCCTTCATGCTGCCTTCCAGGTGGCGGTCGAGTGTTTTTTTCATTTCCTCCGGTGCCATCCAGTTATTGGTGGGGCCGGCATCTTCTTTACGGCGGCTGCAGATAAAGGTTTTGTCTTCCACGCGGGCCACATCGCTGGGGTCGCTGAAGCAGGCAAAACTATTAGGCCTTTTCTCGGGGTTTAAGGGAATAAAGATGCCTTTCTTTACTAAAAACTGGCAAAGGCTGTCGTACTCTCCCTGCGATCCGTCCACCCAGTGAATGGATGCCGGTTCACACTGTGATGCCACATGGTTTACCCAGTTCAGTAATTCATCTTTTACTTTAATATTGTCCAGGATGAATGCATTGGTTTGTTTTCTCATTGTAATTATTATTTAGAAGCATGTGATAAAATGCCGGGGTAAAAGTAAAACTTGTATGCCCATACAAACTGATATATATCAATTTCAGTACTGATATTATTTAGCCGGGTGCAGCAAGCTTTACGTAGATTCAGACCGTTTCCTCAAACAGCCCGCTCATCCCGGGAAGGATATTGTAACTTTTGCGGTGGTATTTACACAGGCCATATTGTTCAATGGCCCTGCGGTGCTGTGCCGTGCCATAGCCCTTATTATTGTTCCAGCCATAGTGTGGAAATTCTTCGTGCAGCTGCTGCATCAGCTCATCGCGGTAGGTTTTGGCCAGGATACTGGCTGCGGCAATGGAGGCATATTTGCCATCGCCCTTAACAATGCACTGGTGCGGAATTGTTTTATAGCGTTTAAAGCGGTTGCCGTCTACCAGTAAAAACTGTGGCGGGGTGGCCAGCCTGTCTACACTAAGATGCATGGCTTTATAGCTGGCCTGCAAAATATTGATGGTATCAATCTCGGTATTATCCACCACGGCCACGGCATAAGCAATACTTTCTTTTTCAATGATGGGCCGCAGCAGGTTCCTTTGTTTTTCGTTGAGCTGTTTGCTGTCGTTCAGTAAGGGATGAAAAAAATCAGCCGGTAATATCACGGCCGCAGCAAATACCGGCCCGGCATAGCAGCCACGCCCGGCTTCATCAAGGCCCGCTTCTGTAATACCGGTATTAAAAAAAGGGAGCAGCAATTTTTTTGCCTAAGGTATTAATTTAAAGCATAACTGAGGCAAACGCCCACCCAGTAACTGTCGGTTTTAGGACTGGCGGCTGCATATTTATTATGAGAGAGGGTATAATGAAAATCGCCAATCAAACCCATGCGTTTAGACAGTTTGTATTCCGTACCCAGGTAAAAAACATAGGCAATCCTTGTTTCGGGTTTGGCTTTAAAGCTGCTGCTCACGCGGGGGGTGTATTGCTGCTGAAAACTATGATAGCTGCTGCTCCAGGTATAAATGACCTGGTTATATTGTTCGGTAATGTTATTGGTAAGCGTGGTATTAATAGCCATTCCGCTGCCAATAACAAAACGCAGGGTTTTTAAAAAAGGGCCCGTTTTAAAATGCAGCATATTCTGCCATTCTATCAGCTGTTTCTCCTGCGTTAAGGTTACCCGGTCATTGGTATAGGTTTTTGTGCTGTCGGTGGGGAAATTTAAAAAAGACACATAGGTATTGGACCATGGATTGTAACGGGCGTTTTTATACAAAAAACCCGTACGCCATTCCAGTTGCTTATTGCGCCAGAAGCCCGAGGTTTTATTGATAAGCGATTTACCCGCCATCAGCGATACCCCGGGATGTATGTTGAAATGTAATACCGGCCCGTCTTTGGGTGCACTGATATAATCATATTTCATCGTATCCAGCAAATAAGGGATGGTGGGTCGGCTGGCATACATGTTCTTCCAGGCTGCATTGTCCACTTTGTACTCCTGGTTACCCACCAGTGCGGTAAAATAAATATTATCAAAGAAGAATTGTTTATGCTGTGCTGCTGCACCCAGCATAAAAAAAATAAACAAAGCTGTTAATCCTGTTTTCATATTATGGGTTTAGACAGATTTTTAAAATATTCTGCTGCCTGCCGCCAAAACAATATTTGCTGCACTAACTTTGCACCCTCTTATGGATACAGTAACGCAGCGCAATAACCGGCAGGTGGCCATCTGGCTGTTAATTGGGGTGGGCATGATAGTGATACAGGTATTGCTGGGCGGTATTACCCGCTTAACAGAATCGGGCCTGTCCATTACCGAATGGAAACCCATTACCGGCACCTTACCCCCTTTAAATGATGCGGCCTGGCAGGCAGAGTTTGAAAAATATAAACTCACCGACCAGTTCAAATACGTGCACCAGAACTTTGCTTTATCTGATTTTAAATTTATTTTTTTCTGGGAATGGTTTCACCGCCTCTGGGCCAGGCTGCTGGCCGTGGTGTTTGTGATTGGCTTTGTATATTTTATTGCCAAAAAGAAATTCAGCAAACAGATGGTATTGCCCATGGTGGTATTGTTTGTGCTGGGTGCCCTGCAGGGTGCCATTGGCTGGATCATGGTGCAGAGCGGGCTGGTACCCGAAAAATATTTTGTAGGCCATATTGAACTGGCCACGCATTTTATTGCGGCGCTGGGTTTACTCTGTTATACTTTGTGGTTTGCATTAAGTTTATTGATTGCGCCCGAACAAAAAGTAATTCATCCGCCCCTGCAAAAATTTTTACTGGGCATTGTGGTGGTGTTGGTGCTGCAGTTAATTTATGGTGCATTTATGGCAGGACTAAAAGCCGCCATCTCTGCCCCCACCTGGCCCGATATCAATGGCCATATCATTCCGCCTTACATGAACGATCTGACCCCCTGGGCCAAAAATTTAACCAGCAATAATATTACCGTGCATTTTATACACCGCGGACTGGCTTATTTGCTTACGGCATTGATGGTGATATGGTATTTTAAATCCGCCGTAATAAAAGATAATAAATTATTCAGCAGCTGGCGCCTGAAAGCCCTGCTGCTGGTGCTGCTGCAGGTGGCGCTGGGCATCTTTACCGTTTTAAATGCCACGTATAACAGCCGGCTGGTATTATTTGGCGTGCTGCACCAGTTCACCGCCATGCTGCTGCTGATAACAGTAATGATATTGCTGTATTTGGTGAGGAAAACTGCCACAAAGCTTCACTAAGGATTACACAAAGCACACTAAGTTTTTTCTTTGTCCCTTTGCGTCTTTGCGTGAAATTCCCTTTTTCTACCACAAAGTTTCACTAAGGGTTACACAAAGAACACTAAGCCCCTCTTTTCCTCTGCGCCTCTGCGTGCAATTCCTTTTTTTACCACAAAGCTTCACAGAGGAATACACAAAGAACACTAAGTCTCCCTTTTCTTTGCCCCTTTGCGCCTTTGCGTGAAATCCCTCCGTGCCTCTGCGTGCAATTCCCTTTTTCTACCACAAAGTTTCACAGAGGATTACACAAAGCACACTAAGTTTATTACCCTTCATTTCGTGGCACTTTAGGGTATGTCCGTGCATCTTTATGTTTTCTCCGTGTTTCTTTGTGGCATCTCCGTGCATCTCTGTGTCATAACCCATCTCTCTTATCTTTTTTTTCAGTACTTTTAATAAACCTCCGTTTGATGAAAAAGCTGTTCCAAAATATACTTTACTCCTTCCCCATCCAGCTGTTCATCCTGCACTTCAGAAAATACCAGATACTCCTGGTGTTTTGGTTTGTACTCGGCAGCACCATCAACAGCGGCTTCATGAAAACCTTTGGCGCCGATGCCCTGTTTTTTGCCCCCGAATATTTAGGCAATGTAAATGCACTGGGCGCTGTCATCGTGGGTATGGCCCTGGGCGTTTTTATCATGAGCTGGAACATCACCACGTTTATTTTACACAGCAAGCGCTGCAAATTTTTAGCCACCACCTCCAAACCCTTTTTAAAATACTGTATCAACAATGCCGTGCTGCCCCTGCTGTTTATTATTTTTTACGTGGTCAAACTCATTGCCTTCGACAGTTACCGGGAGCTGATGAGCACCAGCGAAATTGGCGGTGTGCTGGCCGGCATCGGCTGTGGTTTTATATTATTGCTGCTCATCTCCTTCATTTATTTTTTTGGCGCCGAAAAATACATCCTCAGCAGCATTGCCCCCATTGTGGGCAACCCACAACATTTTAAAAGCAAGTACAACCCGGCCGATAACCCCCAGCCCGATGGCTTTGGTATGAAAGTGGGCTATTATTTAAGTGGCCGTTTCCGCTGGCATAAGGCCCGCAATGTAGCGCACTATAACCAGGATTTTTTAGACATGATCTTCAAACGCCACCATTTTGCTGCCATCCGCAGTATTGTGCTGGCCTTTATTTTTTTAGCCGTGGTGGGCTTTTTTTTAGACAATAAATTTTTTGAAGTACCCGCCGCCGCCAGCATCTTTGTTTTTTTTGCGGTGATGACAGCCGTTATTGGCGCCCTCACTTATTTTTTACAAAGCTGGAGCCTGCCCTTTGTTTTCCTGCTGATCTTTTTGGTGGACATTTTATACAATAAAGACATCATCGACCCCCGCAACAAAGCCTATGGCCTCAACTATACCAATACCACCGAGCGGCCGGTGTACAACAAACAAAGCATACAGCAACTCTGCACGCCCGAAAAAATAGCGGCTGATAAACAAAGCATGCTCACGGTATTACAAAACTGGAAGGCCCGGCAAAAAGAAGAGAAGCCCGTAATGATCTTCATCAATGTAAGCGGGGGCGGACTGCGCAGCGCCACATTTGTAATGAACACCCTGCAGCATTTAGACAGTATTACCAATGGCCAGCTGATGCCACACACATTTTTAATGAGCGGCGCCAGCGGCGGCATGCTGGCGGCCACTTATTACCGTGAGTTGTACCGCCGGAAACTGATGGGAAGTAATATTGATTTAAGCAACCCGCAGTACACCCATAATATTGCCGGAGACCTGCTCAACCCCGTTTTCTCCTCCATGATTGCCAGGGATATTTTTGCCCCCGCACAAAAATTTACCGTGGGCGATTACCAATATGTAAAAGACCGGGGCTATGCTTTTGAAAAACGCCTCAGCGCCAACAGCAATGGCCTGCTCAATACCCAAATAAAAGATTATGCCGCTGAAGAAAAAAATGCCAGCATTCCGCTGATGATCTTCAACAGTACCATCAGCCGCGATGGCCGGCAGATGATGGTAAGCAACCTGCCGCTGAGCTTTATGATGAAACCCCTGCTGTATGCCGCCGATACCACCGCCAGCCCCGATGCGGTTGACTTTGCCGCCTTCTTTGCCAAACAAAATCCTTACAACCTGCGCCTGCTCACGGCCCTGCGCATGAACGCCACCTTTCCTTATGTGCTGCCCAATGTATGGCTGCCCACACAACCCGTTATTGATGTAATGGACGCCGGCCTGCGGGATAATTTTGGGCAGGAAACCACCCTGCGCTTTATAGAAAATTTTAAAGACTGGCTGCAGCAAAACACCCGTGGTGTCATCATCCTGCAGCTGCGTGACCGCCGCAACGATAACTGGCAGCAGCCTTTTGAAAGTACCAGCGTTACCGATATTATTGTAAAACCCGCCACCATGCTGCAGCATAACTGGTACAAGCTGCAGGACTTTGCACAAACCAACCAGTACAGTTACCTCCACAACGGGCTCGACAGCCTGGTGCACCGCATCAACTTTATGTACCTGCCCGAACAGGAAGACAATGGCGCCGCCCTCAACTTTCATTTAACGGCCCGCGAAAAACGCGATGTGATGCAGAGCTTTAATAACCCGTATAACCAGGAGGCGTTGGGTAGGGTGATGAGGTTGATAAAGTGAGTTAATAACTGCATTTTTTTCGCTTACTATTCCGTTTACAAAGTGGATATAGTAAATACATTTACGTATTTTGTGATATAAACCGCTTTTGTTGAACCAAAACCCTGAACAAATTGCCCGTGATAAAGTAGATGCTGACCTGGTTCAGTGCGGCTGGTTAATACAAAACAAAAAGCAGATCAATTTAAATGCTGCTGTTGGAATCGCAGTAAGAGAATACCAAACCGACATCGGCCCTGCTGATTATGTGCTCTTTGTAGATAAAAAACCATTTGGCGTCATCGAAGCCAAAAGAGCCGAAGAAGGGATTCACCTGACGATCCATGAAGACCAGACCGAAGGTTACCGGACAGCCAAATTAAAATACCTCGATAATCAACCCTTGTTTTTTGGTTATGAAAGTACCGGTGAATTAACAAGGTTCACAGATTTCCGTGACCCCAAACCAAGAAGCCGCCCTGTTTTTACATTCCACCGTCCGGAAACTTTTTCTGAATGGCTAAAACAAGACAAATCTTTACGCACAAGATTGCAGGATATTCCCGCTTTACCTGTAAGCGGTTTAAGAGATTGCCAGGTAATAGCCATCAACAACCTCGAAAAATCTTTCAAAGACGCCCGGCCCAAAGCATTGATACAAATGGCCACAGGCTCGGGTAAAACTTATACCGCCATTACATTTATATACCGGTTATTGAAGTATGCCAAAGCCAAACGCATTTTGTTTTTGGTAGATACCAAGAACTTAGGCGAACAGGCCGAACAGGAAATGATGGCCTATGTGCCCAATGATGATAACCGGAAGTTTACCGAACTCTATGGTGTAACCAGGTTAAAAAGCAGTTTTATCCCCGCCGATAACCAGGTATATATTTCCACCATACAAAGAATGTACTCCATCTTAAAAGGAACCGAACTGGATGAAAGCGCCGAAGAAACCAACCCCAACGAATTTCAACAACGGGAACCGGCACCCGTTACCTATACCGAAAAAGTACCCATCGAGTTTTTTGATTTTATTGTGATTGATGAATGTCACCGCAGCATTTACAATTTATGGAAACAGGTACTCGATTATTTTGATGTATTTCAAATTGGCCTCACCGCCACACCCGATAACCGCACTTTTGGTTACTTCAATCAAAACTTAGTAAGTGATTATGGTTATGAAAAAGCGGTGATAGATGGTGTACTCGTTCCCTACAATGTATTCACCATCGAAACAAAAATTACCAAAGAAGGCAGCAAGATTACAATGGGTGAAAAAGTAGATAAACGGGAACGCTTAACCAGGAGAAAATTCTGGGAAAGTGTAGATGAAGACATTGAATATAGCGGCAAACAACTGGATAATGATATTGTAAACCCCAGCACCATCAGAACAATCATTCGGGCTATAAAAGAAAACTTACCATCAATATTTCCTGACCGAATTACGCAGAGCGCTGCCCTGGCTCCCTCTCCCTTGGAGAGGGCGGGGGGTGAGGTCTTTGAAGTACCCAAGACATTGATCTTCGCTAAAACAGATTCCCACGCCGAAGACATCATTGAAATTGTTCGGGAAGAATTTGCCGAAGAAAATAAATTCTGCAAAAAGATCACTTACAAAAGTGAAGAAGACCCCAAGACTGTACTGAGCCAGTTCCGCAACGATTACTATCCACGCATTGCGGTAACAGTAGATATGATTGCCACCGGCACCGATATCCGTCCGCTGGAAGTATTGGTTTTTATGAGAGATGTAAAAAGCCGCAGCTATTACGAGCAGATGAAAGGCCGTGGCACCCGTACCTGCAGCCTTGAACAATTAAAAGCCACCGGCACACCATCCGCCAAATTCACCAAAGACCATTTTGTAATTATTGATGCCATTGGTGTGGAGCAAAGCCAGAAAACCGACAGCCGCCCATTAGAGAAAAAGCCCGGCATGAGCCTGAAAGATTTGTTGCAGAATGTAGCCATGGGCAATACACAGGAAGATATCCTCAGCACACTGGCAAACAGGTTAATTCGTTTGGATAAACAAATCAACGAAAAAGAAAAAGCAAATTTCGCAGAACAGGCAAACGGATATACAATTAATCATGTAGTAAGGCAATTGCTCAATGCACACGACCCGGATACCGTTCAGAGTCTGGAGTCAAGAGTCAGGAGCCAGATGCCCGATGAAGCACCTGTAAAAGTTGATGCAGCTATTGAAAAGGAAAAACAAAAATTAATTGAAGAAGCAGTAGCAGTTTTCAACAATCCCGATTTAAGAAATTACATTGTAGATGTTCGTAAAAAATACGACCAGGTAATTGATACCATTAATATAGATACCATTACCAATATCGGCTGGGTAAAAGACCAGCAGGCCGCCGCCTCTTTAACCATCAGCAACTTTACCGCATGGATAGAAAGCCATAAAGATGAAATAACCGCCCTGCAAATCTTTTATGGCCAGCCTTTCCGCCGCAGGGAGCTCACTTACAAAATGATTAAAGACCTGTACGAAAAGATAACCACCGAGCAACCCCTGTTGGCGCCATCGCAGGTATGGCGGGCTTACGAGCAGTTGGGGCAGGCAAATGGCAGCGCTAAAAATGAACTGACAGCACTGGTAAGTTTAATACGCAAGGTAAGCGGCATTGATGCCAGCCTTACCGGCTACGATAAAACGGTTGACCGCAATTTCCAGGACTGGGTATTTAAAAAACAGGCCGGCACCCTAAAGTTTACCGAAGAACAAATGCAATGGCTGCGGATGATAAAAGATTATGTAGCCAGCAGTTTTCATGTAGAGAAAGAAGATTTTGAACTGGACCCTTTTAATAAAAACGGCGGCCTCGGAAAAATGTGGCAACTGTTTGGCGATAAAACGGATGAAATTATTAATGAATTAAATGAAGTGCTGGCGGCATAACGTCGTTGCAATGAAAAAGCAATTATGAACCCAGCATTAGTGCAACTATCATCGTCCCTTGCGTCGCACTCTTGTACTGAATAACTTTATTGAACATAAAATTAGAGCATAATAAATGAAAGAATCACAAAAGAAAATGATGCAACATTCTGAAGTTAAAGTCAGATTATTAAAGCTCTATTTAGAAAGATATCTTAATATCTTGTCTAATTCGAAATACATTGGAGATATTCACGTCTATGACCTTTTTTGCGGAGAAGGAATTTATGAAGATGGTGGGAAAGGTAGCCCATTGATAATACTGGAAACTATTAAGAACATTCACTTTGCAAGTAAAGCAACTGGAAGAGAATTATCCAAATTTAATTGTCTTTTTAATGATATAGATGATGAGAAAGTGAAAAATGTTGAAGAGTATATTTCAGGAAATAAATTGCATTATCCAGAAATTGGGGAATTGATTTTCAGAACTGAGGATTATAGAAAATTATTGCAAGAAGTAATTGCCGAAACTGAAAAGTTTAAAAAAAGAAAGGCTTTTGTTTTTATTGACCCATATGGATATAAGGACATTAAAGTTGCAGACATTAATAGTTTGCTTAAAAATGGAAGTACAGAAGTCTTGCTCTTTCTACCCACTCAGTTTATGTTCCGTTTTGAAACCAAAGGAACACCAGAAAGCTTAAAGGAGTTTATTAATGAATTAATGCCAATTGAAAAATGGCCTACTAGCGAAACTGGAATTGAATTTATTGAAAACCTTACAGAAGCTTTTAGAGATGCTTTAGGGGATGACTATTTTGTAGATTCGTTTATAATTACAAGAGACAAAAATCAATTTTTCTGTCTGTTTTTCTTTACGAGCCATATTTATGGTTTTGACAGAATGCTTGATGCTAAGTGGAAAATAGACGAGGAAGAAGGAAGAGGTTGGCAATTTAATATTGAAAATAATTTGTTTAGTCAAACTGAAAAGAAACCTAATACATACAAATTTGAAAAAATGTTGATGGATTATTTAAAAACAGATAAAACAAATAAAGATTTGTATCAATTTACTTTGCATAGTGGACATTTGCCTGCACACACAAATGAGATATTATTAAAATTACAAAATGAACAAAAATTAATCTCATTAAAAAAAGATGGTTCACCAGCAAGAAAATCTTCCTTTTACTTAAACTATAAATCTTATAAAGAAGAGCCTGATAAAATCACTTTAAAAATCAAATGACATGGCACAATCAAGTATTGAATGGACAGAAATGACATGGAACCCAGTAACAGGCTGTACTAAAATTTCAGCTGGCTGCAAATATTGCTATGCAGAAGTGATGTCAAGACGTTTGCAAGCTATGGGTATTGAAAAATATAAAAATGCGTTTAAACTCACATTACATGAAGACGCATTAAATGTGCCCTATACCTGGAAAAAACAAAAAATAGTATTTGTAAATTCTATGAGTGATTTATTTCATAGAGATGTGCCGCTTGAGTTTATACAGAAAGTATTTAAGGTAATGAATGAAAATCCACAGCATACTTTTCAGGTTTTAACTAAAAGAGCTGACAGATTATTGAAGGTTCATAAAGAACTAAACTGGACACATAATATATGGATGGGTGTGTCTGTTGAAGATTCAAGAGTAATCAATCGTATTGAATTGCTACGCCAAACAAATGCAAGAACTAAGTTTCTTTCCTGTGAACCTTTAATCGGGTCATTAAACAATATGAATTTAAAGAATATTGATTGGGTAATTGTTGGCGGTGAGAGTGGCAGAAAAGCAAGACATATGGAAGAAGACTGGGTATTGGATATTATGGACCAATGTAAAGAATCCAACGTTGCTTTCTTTTTTAAACAATGGGGTGGCACTAATAAAAAGAAAACAGGCCGCTTATTGAATGGAAGAACTTATGATGAAATGCCGGAATTTAATGTAGAAGAATTATGATGAACGAATTACCAAAAGATTGGAAGTGGGTAAAGCTGGGAGAGATAGGTAAAATTATTTCAGGTGGAACTCCATCAACTGCAATCCAAGAATATTGGAATGGAAAAGTTAATTGGATTTCTCCAGCAGATTTAACTGGGTATAAAAAAAAGACAATAATAAATGGTGCCAAATCAATTTCTGAAGTTGGTCTAAAAAATTCTTCAGCCCGTTTGATGCCTAAAGGTTCCGTTTTGTTTTCATCAAGGGCCCCTATTGGATATGTTGTAATTGCAGGCAGTGAGTTAAGTACAAATCAGGGTTTCAAAAGCATAATACCAAATGAAAATGTTGACAGCGATTATATTTATTATTTCTTAAAAGGGGCAAAACAAAAAGCTGAAAAAGTCGCAAGTGGAACAACGTTTAAAGAAATTTCATTAGGTAAATTTTCTGAACTTGAATTTCCACTTCCTCCTAAACCCACCCAACAAGCCATTGTTTCCAAAATAGAAGAACTCTTTAGTGAGCTAGATAAAAGCATAGAAAACTTGCGTACAGCCCAACTGCAACTAAAAACCTACCGACAGGCTGTATTAAAATGGGCATATGAGGGAAAGCTGACGAATGGAAATTTAAAAGAAGGTGAATTACCGAAAGGATGGAAGGTTGCTAGGTTAAAAGAAATCGCTAGTGATATTTCCGACGGTGATCATCAAGCTCCTCCTAAATCAAAATCCGGCGTTCCATTTATTACAATTTCGAATGTTAATAAGGATAATAATAGAATTGATTTCACTGATACTTTCTCTGTAAATGAAGAATACTATGAAAAACTAAAAATAAATAGAAAACCTTTGAAAGGAGATGTCTTATATACGGTAACCGGTTCATTTGGCATTCCTATAATTATTGATTTTGATAAACCGTTTTGTTTTCAGAGGCATATTGGATTAGTTCGACCATTAGAAACAACTAATCAAAAGTGGCTTTACTATTTATTGCAATCACCAGATGTTTTTAATCAAGCAAAATCAACTGCAACAGGAACAGCACAAAAAACTGTTGCACTAAATTCTTTAAGAAACTTTGAAGTTCCTTATTGTAAAATCGAAGAACAAAACAAAATCGTTGAAGAAATCGACAGCCGCCTTAGCGTAGCCGATAAAATGGAAGAAAGCATAACCCAAAGCCTGCAACAGGCAGAGGCGTTAAGGCAAAGTATTTTAAAAAAGGCGTTTGAGGGGAGATTAGTTTAGATAATTTCAAACTATAAACATATGGAAGAAGTTAAAAATGTCCTAACTATCATTGCTGCCTTTTCAGCAGCCGTTTTTTTTATATGGCAAATTGTAGCCGGCTGGCTTGTTGTTAATGTGGAAGTTTCAATAGTAACAGAACGGCAAACCAAAAGTAATGAAGAAGACTGGCTTGCTTTCAAATTAGTTTTTAAAAAAGGAAAAACAGACACACTTCAAATTAAAGATATAAAAGCTAGGGTAATAACACAGGATGGGTCAGTTGTACCAGGAGGATTATTTTCATTTGATGAAATACACAAGCTAAGTGCAACAAACAATATAGTAGATTGGAGTAAACTTAACGAAGACGCCAGAAATATTTCTCTCTCGCCGGAAGAGTCTTTTCATCTAGGCCGCTTTTTAAAAGTACCTGTAGATGAGCCATTAATAATTGAAATGGTTTTACATGGCACTCGAACTATGTGGGGGCGGGGTTTTCAATGGCGTGCATCTGCTGTTTCACTTCCTGTAAAAAAAGAACTGGCACAAACTAACCGGTAAAATGCAGGAAAGCATAACCCAAAACCTTCAACAGGGCGGTGCATTAAGGCAAAGTATTTTAAAAAGGGAGTTTGAGGGGAGGTTGGTTTAACTATTTTAACTGCTAAATTAAAAAAAATGGCTTTTTCACTATCACGATTTACAATTACTGAAAATGCATATTTTTTCAGAATTAAAAAAGCTATTTCAAAAAGGGCAATAGAAAATGTTATTGCTGCTGCTTCTACTGGAAAAAAGGGCTCTTTTCTTTACAAAGAAATAAAAGAAACTCAAACATATAATAGTGTAAAGTATTTAATATCAAGTGCGGTTTTCAAGTATGAATCAATTCCAACATTTCTGACAGTAGGTACAGAAATGGAAATCAAATATGGTTACTTACTTCTTGTTGAATTTGATAATTATTTAGTGATAAGCAAGAGAGGTACTTCCGAGTTTTTAGATTTACTCGAAAAGCACATTGTAGAGATTGATTATAATACTTTATCTAAATTCAAAATCACAGCATCTACCCAGTATAAAAAATTAGGAGTAAATAATCTTGATACCTCAAAACGAGCTATGCGGAGAGCGACATATGAAGCCGATGATGTTAAAGGTGCACTTTCAACTATTTCAACAGGGAATAAGATAGTTTCTTCTCTAAAAATAAAAAATAGTTTAGGGTTAACATCAATTGCAATAGGAACATCAAGAGTAAATGATTTGGGAAACAAAGTTGATGTAAAAGACTTTTGCCTTTGGTGTAACAATATATGTTCACAAATAACAAGTTTTAAACACACAAGTACCTATCTGGATAATTTTGCAGAGCCCTTAAATTATGAAAGAAAAATTAAAAATTTAAAACCCATTTCTATTTTATTCAACTTCTCTTCTTTTTTGGATGATATTGACGCAGGGTTAATAGCTAAAGTATATTATGAAAATTCTGGAAGCAACCGAGAAATTAAATTAAAGCCAATCTTAGAAAACCATGACTTGTGTATGGATATAGTGTACAATGCGGCATCCAAACAATATGAAATAAAAAATAATTTTGATTCCTCCTTAATTCTCAATAAAGGAAAAAATAGTATTGGTGTTTCTGGATCAAAATTAAAGCACATTTATTTTGAATATAACACTGGAGAAATTGTAAATCTTCTGGGCAAAATTAATAAGGAAAGTCTATTCATTGTGTCTTTTCAAAATATTGATATTAGATATAGTACAAGAACTCTTTTTAAAGACAATAAGTTGTTAGGAAACATAGATTATTTTCTCAAATCAATAGAGACATCTGCTTTCTTAAAACCTGCTCTTTCTGAAAAAGGAACTGTTGTACCAACGTCATCATTTTTTGACAAAACATCTCTTTTCGGAATTATTGAGTCATCAATTTCAAGTGAACAATATTTATTGTGTGATGATTTAGGTGATGAATGGGCTGACTATATTGGCTTCACACCAAATAAGACAATAAGATTTTATCATGCTAAATCTTCAACGAAGAAATATTCTGCTAGTGCTTTTCATGATTTGGTATCACAAGCAATAAAAAACATTGGAAATTTTGACTTTAATAAAGATTTGACCTCTAAAAAATCAAAAATTTCATCATTATATAGTGGCTGTAAAATAAAAAGATTACGAAAAGGGAATGCCACAAGCTGCTTTAAAAATTTAAGAGAAACCTACAATTCACCAAACATTACAAGAGAAATCGTATTGGTAATCGATTTTTTAAACAAAAAACAACTTGAAAGCGAATTGAATAAACTTAAGACAGGGAAAGCAAAAATTCAAACCGTTCAGATCTTATGGCTTCTTTCAACTTTAATTGGAACTTGTCAAGAAAGAGGAATAAATGTAAGAATTATTACAAATTAATATATCGAACAAGCAAACCAAATAAATTCAATTGCGTACTAAATTTTAAATATGGATTATACCGAATATTCAGCTGTAAAAAATAGATTTTCTGTCACACCAACTTTATGCGACTTGTTTAAATTATTGTCTATAGAAACTTGGAAACGTATAGAATATGCATATTTAAAACCTGGAGTTAAAGTTTTTGAAACAACTATTACCCAAAATCTTATTTTTTCTATAAATGCTTATAATGATCAATACAATTTAAACATCGACATATTTGAAGCATTAGATGAAAAAACAAACGGTAATGATTTTGAATTAATAATTCGCTTCCCTGCTGATGGGATTTCTTATTATGCACCAATTCAGGCAAAAAAAATCTATCGTACTGGAAAATATGACTCGATGGATCATGGTGTTCAAATAGAATCGTTAATGGACTATGCTAACAGGAATGATGCAAAACCATTTTACTTATTATACAATTTTACTACAACTCCAATAAATGATGGCGTTACATTAACTACTCCCAATGAATTGACTGGATGTACATTGGTTTCTGCTGACTATTTATTTAATAATCATTACAATCAAAGAACAAATAGAAATGGTGATTTAGCTTGGCTAATTCCAGACTTTTATGATCTTAATCCAAACGAAGCGTTCCCGTGGCATGAATTAGTTTGCCCAAATAATGTTAAGGAATTTTATGATAAGCTAAAAAATAAAGGAGTTATCGATAAGAATCAGGTTTTTCAAGTTGAAGAATTGGCAGAACTAAATAATAATCTAAAACAGGGCTTTTATCCTCTAAATACTTTTAATAAAGATCAAAGATGGATAAATGTAAAGGAACTTACCGTAAAACCTAAAGAAGAAACTAAAAATTATACTGATGAACCGAAACTATTCCAATCACCAAGAGATTATGAATCTGGTAGTCCAAGTAGTAAATCATCCACGAAAGAAAAGGTTTATCCAAAGTTTTCACCAAAGTCTAGAATAATTTTAAATAAATGAGCAACAACAGTACAGCAAACACCTCCAGCATCGTCTCCAAAGTCTGGGCCTTCTGCAATACCCTTCGGGATGATGGCGTAGGCTATGGCGATTATTTAGAGCAGCTAACTTATTTGCTGTTTTTAAAAATGGCAGATGAATATAGCAGGCCGCCACATAACCGTAAAATGCCCATCCCTGCAAAATACAATTGGGAAACACTCACCGATAAAAGTGGCGATGCTTTAGAAGTTCATTACAATAGCTTGCTGAGGGAACTGGCAAAAGAAAAAGGCATATTGGGCCAGATATTTACCAAGAGCCAGAATAAAATAACTGACCCTGCCAAACTCTATAAACTTATTGCCCTCATCAATGCAGAGCAATGGGTGCTGATGGGTGTAAAAGATAAAGGCGATATTTACGAAGGTCTGCTGGAGAAAAATGCGGAAGATACCAAGAGCGGTGCTGGCCAGTATTTTACACCAAGGCCACTCATTAAAGCCATGGTAGAATGCCTGCGCCCCGAGCCACAGAAAACAATTGCAGATCCCGCCTGTGGTACAGGCGGTTTCTTTTTAGCCGCCTACGACTGGATGACGGATAACAATGAACTGGATAAAGCAGCAAAGAAATTTTTAAAATACGAAACCTTCTTCGGCAACGAAATTGTTGCAGGCACCAGGCGTTTGGCATTGATGAATTTGTTCCTGCACAATATTGGTGATATAGATAGTGAGAACGTCATGATATCTCCCAACGATTCATTGATCGCTGCTTCCGAAACACGCTACGATTATGTGCTTGCCAATCCGCCCTTCGGCAAAAAAAGCAGCATGACCTTTACCAACGAAGAAGGCGAGCAGGAAAAAGAAGACCTTACTTACAACCGCCAGGATTTTTGGGTAACGACCAGCAACAAGCAACTCAACTTTGTACAGCATATAAAATCCATGCTAAAAACAACCGGCATGGCTGCCGTGGTTTTACCGGATAATGTGTTGTTTGAAGGCGGTGCCGGAGAGACAGTCCGCAAAAAGTTATTAGAAACCACCAACCTGCATACCATCCTCCGTTTACCAACCGGTATCTTTTATGCCAATGGTGTAAAAGCAAATGTATTGTTCTGGGATGGCAAGCCCAGCAGCAAAGATCCGTGGACAAAAGAAATTTGGGTGTATGATTACCGCACCAATATTCACCACACCCTAAAGAAAAATCCTTTAAAGCTGGATGACCTGAAAGATTTTATTAGCTGCTACAATCCTAAAAACCGCAACAAGCGCAAAGAAACATTTGATGCTTCCACCAACCCCGAAGGCCGCTGGCGCAAATTTACCTACGATGAAATTATTGCAAGAGACAAAACTTCATTGGATATCACGTGGCTTAAGGATAAGTCTTTAGCCGATTTGGATAATTTGCCAGATCCTGATGTATTGGCATTGGATATTGTGGAGAATTTAGAAGCGGGGTTGGAGAGTTTTAGGGCGATCATAGCATCGTTGAATACTGGAAATAAATAAACCATTAATTAATTGCAATGGAAAAGAGATACATCTCAACTACTAAGATGGCTACAGAAATAGGTTACCAAACTTCGGAATTGTTTGAGAAATTGATTTCCCTTGGCTTTATTTTACCGGTCGACAATCCAAATAAATGGGATTTAACTGAAAAGGGAATTGCAGCAGGTGGCCGAATATGTCAAAAGCCAAATTTCAGGGATTATATTGAATGGCCTGCTGACTTATTATTAGAAGACGATAATAAGCTAAAAGAAGATACTTCAAAAATCTTAACTAGTAAGCCCTATGTTGTTCAAAAAACTGCGGATACTGAAGGAGAAATATACATTAAAGATTTTTTCAGGGAAGCAGGTATTAAATGTGAACACCAAGTTCCAATCAGAAATCTTTCATATGATAGCAAAGCTCACCGGGTGGCTGATTTTTACATACCTAAATATGATGTGTATATTGAATTTTTAGGTAAATGGAATACCAACGAAGAATACAGAAATATCTATCGTGAAAAGATAAAAGTATTTAAGCAGAATCATATTCCCTGTATTTTCCTATATCCCGAAAATTTAGGATACATACATTTTGTTTTCGACCATCGTATGATAGAAGTATTGAAAGAAAATTATAAAGAAAACGAATTAATCAGGTATAGGAAATGGAAATTTTTAAAAGGTACAAAAGATAATTTCTGGGGTATTCTTTTGTCTGTAGTGGTTTTGCTCCTTATGTATTTTACAAAAGAAGAAGGAAAAGCACTTCTATGGTTGCTTTTTATTTACAATATTTATAGAATAGCAACTATTTGGAATCTGATTTATGTAAAAGGAGCGTATAGTATCAATAGGATGTTATATGATTGATTTGAAAAATTGTTTCTTGAAGAGTTTCAAAAATGAAATTAGTTTAATTTTTACCTGAAGTTTGAAATTCCTCTGCCTTGGTTCGTGGCACACGAAACTTAACAAAATTTAGAACTTCTTCACTAAATTCTGATCACATTTCATATTTGTACCTTCACTAAAATTATTTCACATGAGCATCGTTTCCCAAGCCTTACTTTTTGCCACCCAACACCACCAGCATCAACACCGCAAGGGCACAAAAATTCCTTACATGGTGCACCTGCTCAATGTTTGTAAACTGGTAGCCGAAAATAATTGCAGTGATGAAGTGCTGGCAGCAGCTTTATTACACGATGTGGTGGAAGATACCGACGTTACGATTGATGAAATAGAGGAAAAATTTGGTAACCACGTGGCTGAAATAGTGAGGGGCGCCACCGAACTGGATAAGCTGGAAAAGAAAGCCATTGAAAAAGAAAGCAGCTGGCAGGAAAGAAAAGAACATACCATTCATTTTTTACAGCACGGAGCGTCAACAGACCAGTTATTGGTATCCGGTGCTGATAAGTTAGATAACCTCCGTTCGATAGTTTACGACCATAAAAGAATTGGAGAAAAATTATGGAGCCGTTTTAATGCCAGCAAAGAACAGCAGGCATGGTATTATAGTGCCCTGGCTTCCATTATACAGGATAAGGGAAAAGACAATACTATATTAGCCCTGTTTGGCAATGAAATGAATGTACTGTGTAAACAAGTATTTTAAGTGAGCCCGCTTCGGTTCGTATTACACGGACCAGTTTTCGATAATTTTATTTTCTCCGTGTCCAGGTTCGTAGCAGCAATCGAAAGAAAAATAATCATTATTCCGGTTTAGTTACTGGTAATGCCCACCGCCGTTGTTGGTAAACATCTTTGCCGTTGTTAGCCGCCTGGCGACAAACTGGCAGCGGCTTCACATAATAAAACTAAAAACGTCTTAAATCATGCTTTACCATTCGGGGTACGGTTATTGTTCATTTAATAATACATTAAAAGCACAAACATGAGCAATCAAAAAAAATTCGGCGTATGGATGGATACCCTTCATGCCACCGTAGTGGGAAGCGATAACAGCGACACCGGCACCCTGGCCGTACTGGCACATATCAGCGGCGAAGCGGTTTCCCCAAGCCCCAGCAATAAAAATGAGAACAACCAGAAACAGATGTTGCAGTCAAAATATTTTAAAGAAATAACGGCACACCTGCAAAATGCCACGCATCTGCATGCCACCGGCACCGGGCAGGTACAGGAACAGTTTATACATTACCTGGCCAATACGCCCCAGTTTAAAAACCTGGAAACAGCAGAATCTACCGCCAACAAAATGAGTGATGAACGGCTGGTAAAATTTTTTGAGGAAAAGTTTAATTAGTTGCTCCCTTAACGCCGGGGTCTCGCCCTAAAAAGGCCCACGCTGTGAAGACCCCGTCGGGACAGCTTGTTATAAAGCAGTCGGCAGGGCATTATCGCATTAACTGCCGGTGCATTTCATCAACCAATCCATTTTCTTTACTGTCGTCCAGCAGTTGCCAAAACATAATACCGCCCAATTTTTTACGGCGGATGAAAGCTGATTTTGCTTTTATGGAACGGGCATCATCAAAAGTGGCAAATAATTTTTGTGTGGCATTGTATCGATAAGGGGCTTTTGCTTTTTTATCCCAGTAATAGGTATAGCCTGATGTATCACTGAAATAACTGTCAAAACCGGCGTAGGAAACACCCCGTTTAAATGTACCGGGCTGGTACAATCCATGATTGGTATCGGGAACATTTTCCCAAACACGGGCATACATGGCCGCACCCATAATCAATTTACCGGCAGGTATTTTTTTATCCAGCAGCCAGTTTACACATTTAGCTGCCGACTCCTGGCCCGGCAGGTAATCGTTCAGTAAGGTATGGTGGCCGGTGGTGGTGGCATAACCACTTACCAGGTCATAGGTCATCAGGTTTACAAAATCCACCAGGGGCATTATAGCGGCCCAGTCCACCGATTGCTCCAGGAATTTTACAAAGCCCCCGGCCGCAAAAGACAACAGGTAATCTTTTCCCATTTCCTGCCGTAACGCTTTAACCAGTTCGGTAAAATTATTTTTATCATCAGCACTATATTTATGCCCGGGGTAACCTTCAATGGTTGGGTATTCCCAATCCAGGTCGAGGCCATCAATACCATATTGTTTTAATAAAGCCACCGTGGTTTTGGCAAAGTTTTTACGGTGCTGGTCGTCGGCAAAAAGATCGCTGCAAAAAGAACAGCCACCCCAGCCACCTACCGAAACCATGATCTTTAACTGCGGGTTAGCCGCTTTTAATTGTACCAGCTGCTGTACACTGCTGTCCTGTTTGGGATTAACAAAAGTAAGCGTGTCGTTTTGTATTTTTAAAAAGCTGTAAATAATATGGGTGAGTTTATTAACCGGCCATTGTGTAATGGCTTCCCCGTTGCCGGTATAATAGGCAATAATTTTATACGGTTGTTTTTGCTGTGCATTACATAACCCGAAAGCAAACAAAAAAAATGGCAACAGCAATTGCTTCATGAGGTTGAAGATAAAACATTTTTCATACCCATGGGGTACCCCCACTCCACATTCTGTTGTCCCGACGGGGTCTTCACCGCCATGCCCTGTGCGCAGCGTGAGACACGTGCAGGCCGGAGGCCATTGAAGACTGCTTCGCAGTTTTTAATATTTTCTTTTTTCTTGATAAAAAAGAAACAAAAAATCAAGGCAGGAAAGATTACTGCGCTTTCCTGCCATGCAGCTATGTTCAGGTTTTGTGCTACTGTGACTTCAACATTTGATCGCTACTGTTAAATTCGAGGCGGTTTACTTTTTATGGATAAGTTTTCAAAATGCTGGCACGACTGGGCCTTTATCACCAAAGCAAGGAATGCATCAAATTACTTTTACGGCTTCGCATTAAAGAGTAGGGTTATCCCGATTGCTATCGGGATTGAAGCTACAGTAGTACAACTGTTCAGTAGTGGTGCCCCCGATCCCGATTGCTATCGGGAGGATATAATCGTTTTTTCGTCCCGCCGGGGTCTTCACCGCGTGGCCTTGGGCGCAGCGTGAGACCCCGGCGCAGCAAAGCACTACAACAAACAGGCTCCCACACTTTCAAAAACAAATACTGCTGCTTACATTTATAGTGTAATTAATCCCTCTATGGCTGTCCGTTACCAGCATTCCGATGTTTATTGCATGTACTTTTGCAGTTTTACCTGCCACAATTGGCTGCCCCTGTTTGAAAAAGCGCAGGCTTATCATTCCGTTTACAACTGGTTTTTGGTGTTACAGCAAACCTGTCATTGCCGGGTTGTGGCATATGTAATAATGCCCAATCACCTGCACTGCGTACTTTATTTTAGCGAACCCGGCTTTAATTTAAATACCATTATTGCCAATGGAAAACGCTTTATAGCATATACAATAATTAAAAATTTACAGCTGCAAAACCATGCGGCACTACTGCAAATTTTATCAGCAGCAGTAACTGAAAGAGAAAAGAAAAAGGGGCAACAGCATAAAGTGTTTAAAGATTCCTTTGATGCAAAAGCCATTTTTTCTGAAAAATTTTTGCAGCAGAAAATTAATTATATACACAGCAACCCCGTAAGAGGTAAATGGAATTTGGTAAATGATTTTTCTGATTACCAACACAGCAGTGCATCATTTTATGAAACCGGGATAACTAAAAATTTTACACCATTACATTACAGGGACATTTGATTGGGAGAATTAAGGTGGAAACAGTTTTATACGCCGGGGTCTCGCCCCCTCACCT